>Ga0075423_10005648_pt1 | contig 11710 bp, 9 predicted proteins | sample SoiMethybrSBSTD2_FD_80114 | JGI IMG/M metagenome (GOLD analysis project Ga0075423, IMG submission 80114) | Bulk soil microbial communities from a Populus tree surrounding site in Tennessee, USA - Soil MetaG P. TD hybrid SBSTD2 | ecosystem: Environmental > Terrestrial > Soil > Tree plantation...
CCCGCCGTCGGTTGCGCGTTCCCCGCGGATCGCCTGTCGGAGTGCCGTATCTACGACGACGCGAAGATCACGGCGTGGCTGAGCGCGGGCTCGACGGGAGGTGCCAAAGCCGTGTTCGGCGGCGCGCCCGCGACGGAGCCGCAGCGCAGCGCGTGGCACCTCTGCGCGCCGACAGACCCGGATGCGCAGTGCCGCGATCGCTTCCGCGTGGATCTCTCACGCGACGCGATCACCATCTCGGTGAACGGCGTGCCGTACATGGAGCATCGCGGCCTGCCGAAGGCGGCGCAGCTTCCCGACGCGCTGCTGTCCACGCCCGTGTACGTCTACTTCGCGAGTTGGGCGTACCTCATCGAGCCGGCGGTCGCGCGCGTCCACTGGGGTCGCATCGCGATCAATCCCTCACCGCTGCTCATGCGCTGACGCGACTTACGCGCCGGGGAAGTGACACGCGGCCCAGTGACGGGGCGCGTGCTCGATGAACTCCGGGTCCACCTCACTGCAGATCTGCTGCGCCTTCCAGCAGCGCGTGTGGAAGCGGCAACCGGAAGGCGGGTTCACCGGTGACGGGACGTCGCCGGTGAGGATGATCCGCTTGCGCTTCTGCTCGACGACCGGGTCCGGGATCGGCACGGCCGACAGCAGTGCCTGGCTGTACGGGTGCAGCGGCCGCTCGTAGAGGTCGATGCGGTCCGCGAGCTCGACGATCTTGCCCAGGTACATGACCGCGACGCGGTCGCTGATGTGACGCACGACCGAGAGGTCGTGCGCGATGAAGAGGTACGTGAGCTTGAAGCGGTCCTGCAGCTCTTCGAGGAGGTTGATGATCTGCGCCTGGATGGACACGTCGAGCGCGGAGATCGGCTCGTCGGCGACGATGAAGTCGGGCTCGACCGCGAGCGCGCGCGCGACGCCGATGCGCTGACGCTGCCCACCGGAGAACTCGTGCGGATAGCGGTTGGTGAAGTACGGGTTGAGACCGACGACCTTGAGGAGCTCCTGCACGCGCTCGGTCTTCTCGCGGCCGCGCGCGAGGTTATGCACCTCGATCGGCTCGCCAATGATGTTGCCGACGGTCATGCGCGGGTTGAGCGACGCGTATGGGTCCTGGAAGATCATCTGCATGCGGCGGCGCATGCGGCGCATCTTCTCGCCGGGCAGTGTCGTGAGCTCGGTGCCGTCGAACTTCACCGATCCGGACGTCGGCTTGTAGAGCTGGAGGATCGCGCGCCCGGTCGTCGACTTGCCGCATCCGGACTCGCCGACGAGGCCGAGCGTCTCGCCCTTCTCGACGAAGAAGTCGATGCCGTCGACCGCGCGGACCGCGCCGATCTGGCGCTGGAAGATGATCCCCTGCGTCAGGGGGAAGTGCATCTTGAGCGCCTCCACCTCGAGGAGGTTGTTCCCGCTCCCCGCGGTGGCCGTGCTGCGCTGACGCTGGATGAAGTCGTCGGGGGCCGACGAGCTCGGGGGCGCCTGCGTCACCGTCATCTCGTCATCCTCCCGGGGTCTCCGCCGTCGTCTCCGACGCCGCCTGACCCTTGATCTCCTCGAGCACGCGCGTGTCGCCGATCTCGCGACGGAAGTCGGTGTCGATGAGCCAACCGCCCCCGGAGACGTCCTGCGTCCCCCAACAGCGCGCCTCGTGGTCGGGCTTCGCGTTCGGGATGTGGCGGAGCTCGGGCTCCTTCTCCTTGCAGATGTCGCGGCGGTACTGGCAGCGCGGCTCGAACTTGCAGCCGGCCGGCGCCGCGATGAGGTCCGGCGGCAGCCCCTCGATCGGCAGCAGCTTCGCCTTGCGCTGCTCGTCGAGGCGCGGGATCGAGCGCAGCAGGCCCCAGGTGTAGGGCATCTTCGGGTTCGCGAAGAGCTCGCCGGTGTCCGCCTTCTCGACGATGCGGCCCGCGTACATGACGTTGATGCGCTGCGTCATCCCCGCGACGACGCCGAGGTCGTGGGTGATGAGGATGAACGCCGTGCGGAACTCTTTCGCGAGGCTCTTGAGGAGCTCGAGGATCTGCGCCTGGATCGTCACGTCCAGCGCGGTGGTCGGCTCGTCGGCGAGGATGAGCTTCGGCTTGCACGAGAGCGCCATGGCGATCATCACGCGCTGGCGCATGCCTCCGGAGAACTGGTGCGGGTAATCGTCGACGCGCTTCTTCGCGCTCGGGATGCCGACGAGCTCGAGGAGCTCGATGGTCTGCTTGCGCGCCTCGCTCTTGTCGAGCTTGAGGTGAAGCTCGAGGGCCTCAGAGATCTGCCGGCTGATGGTGAGCACCGGGTTGAGGCTCGTCATCGGGTCCTGGAAGATCATCGCGATGTTGTTCCCGCGGATGCCGCGCACGTCGTCGTCGTCCATCTTCAGGATGTCCTGGCCGTCGAAGACGATCGAGCCGTTCACGATCTTGCCCGGGGGCTGCGGGATGAGTCGCATGAGCGAGAGCGCGGTCACCGACTTCCCGCATCCCGACTCGCCCACGAGACCAAGCGTCTCGCCCTGATCGAGGTGGAAACTCACGCCGTCGACGGCGCGGACGACCCCGTCGCGCGTGAAGAACTGCGTCTTTAGATCGCTGACTTCAAGCAGCGGCATACGTGAGCTTCACCCTCTCCCCTAACACGACCGGCGACAGTCTACGGGCGCCGTTCTAGATCTTCATCCGCGGGTCCAGGGCGTCGCGGAGCCCATCCCCGAGGAACGTGAAGGACAGCATCACGATGCTGATGCAGAGCGCCGGAAGCAGCACCGGCCAGGCCGACGTCGAGAAGACGACGAAGCCCTCGTTGATCATGACGCCCCACGACGGCGTCGGCGGCTTGATCCCGATGCCGAAGAACGACAGCGTGGCTTCGGCGAGCATCGCGCTCGGAATTTGGAAGGCGACCGAGACGATGACCGGCGCGAGGATGTTCGGGAAGAGGTGGCGGATCATGATCCGTCGCGCCGGCGCGCCGATCGCGCGCGCTGCCTCGATGAACTCCCGCTCCTTGAGTGCGAGCACCTGGCCGCGCACCAGCCGCGCCATGCCGACCCAGTTGACGATGGCGATCGCGACGAAGATCAGGAGCAAACCACCCTGCAGATCGCCGATCGCGGTGTTCCGCAGCGTGGCCATGATGATGAAGAGGAAGAGCAGGTCAGGGAACGCGTAGATCACGTCGGTCAGGCGCATGAGGACCTGGTCGATCCAGCCGCCGTAGTAGCCCGCGGTCAGCCCGATCGTCACGCCCATGAGGAAGATGATCGAGACGGGCACGAAGCCGACGAGCATCGATATCTGCGTCGACCAAATGAGGCGCGAGAGGATGTCGCGACCGAGCTGGTCGCTGCCGAGCGGGTATGCCGAGAACGTGTACTTCGAGCCGGTCCAGATCGGCTCCATGAGCGAATGCGGCGTGTCCTGCTTCAGCGGATCCTTCAGCCAGCCCCACTGCGTCATGAAGGGCACGGCCGCGGCGAGGACCATGAATGCGAAGACGACGATGATGCCAAGCACCGCGGCCTTGTTGCGGATGAGCCGATACCACGCGTCCTGCCAGAGCGAGCGCTGCTTGCGGACGAGGACGTTGAGCTCGGCGGCGCGGTCTGCGGCGGTCTGCTGCCGGGGCGCGGTGACGGTCGCCACGGTTACTTCGCGACCTTGATGCGCGGATCCAGGAGCCCGTACACGAGGTCGACCGAGAGGTTGGCGACCGAGATCAGGAACGCGTAGAGCAGAAACACGCCCATGATGAGCGGGTAGTCGCGGCCGAGGATGCTCCGGAGGAATTCGCGACCCATCCCCGGCACGCTGAAGATGCCCTCGATGATGATCGAGCCGGTGATGAGACCCGCCGTCGCCGGGCCGACGATCGTCGCGATCGGGATGAGCGCGTTCTTCATCACGTGGGTGACGATCACGACCTGCTCGCGCAGCCCCTTCGCCCGTGCGGTGCGCACGTAGTCCTGGCGGATCGCCTCGAGCATCGAAGCGCGCGTGATCCGCGTGAGGAACGCCATCGGACCGAGCGACAGGATCACCGTGGGGAGCACCCAGTGCAGCGGCGTCGACCAGCCGACGAAGGGCAGAAGGTGGAACGTCACGCCGAAGAAATAGATGGCGAAGATCGCGATGACGAACGACGGGATGGTCGTTCCGACCGTCGCGAAGAACAGGCTTCCGTAGTCGACCGCGGTGTTCTGACGGAGAGCGCTCACCACGCCGAGCGGGAGCGCGAGGGCGAGCGCGAGGAGGAGCGCCTGGATGCCGAGCTGCGCGGAGACCGGGAACTCCTCACCGATGATCTCAGAGACCTGCCGCCCGCTGCGGAAGCTCGTGCCGAAGTCGAACCGCGCCACGTTGCCGAGATAGAGGACGAACTGCTCACCCACCGGCCTGTTGACGCCGTAAAGCCTCTCGAGCCGCTCGATGGTCGCCGTCGGGAGCTGCTTGTCGCCGACCGACTTCGCGTCGAACGGCGAGCCGGGCGCGGCGTGGGCGAGGAAGAAGACGATGACCGCCACGAAGAACATCGTCGGGATGAGCAAAAGGAGCCGTCGGATCGTGTATTTGAGCATGCGGGGCGGCCTTTTCCTCCCAAAACGACGTGGCTTTTCGCGAGTGTATACCGCGACACGTTCGCATCCGTTCGGATGCGGTCAAAGGCAAGGGCCGGCCTTGCGGCCGGCCCTCATTCGATTCGCGCTGGATGCGCCCGCTATGACTTCTTCTTTGTCACCGCGATGTTGGTCTGATCGAAGATGCCGATCTCGAAGTCGAGCGAGGTGTCGGTGACGCCCTTGAGCCATGGCTTGCGGAGGTACTTGGTGGCCGAGTAGTACCACCAGGCCGCCGCCGCGTCGGTGCTCAGCATGCGCGAGGCCTGCTGATACGTCTTGTCACGGCTCTCCGGGTTCGCGTCAGCGTCGGCCTGACGGACGAGCTTGTCGAACTCGGGGCTCTTGTATCCGACGTGCGTGACCGTCGACGTCGAGTGGAACACCGTCGTCAGCCAGTCCTGCTGGTCGGGGTAGTCCGCGCACCAACCGAGGCGGAACATGAGCGGCGTCGTCTCAGGCTTCTTCACCAGAGACGTGTACGTCGTCGCGTCCACCGGGTCCGGGGCGACGGTGATACCGAGGTTGGTCTGCCACTGCTGCTGGAGCCACTCGATCCGCGTCTTGTTCGCCGCGGAGGCCGAGTAGGTGAACTTCAGGTTCTTCAGCGAGTCGGTGTTCGCGTACTTCGACTGCCCGAGCAGCTGCTTCGCTGCCGCCGGGTCGAACTTCTGGGCGTTGTCGTCCTTGTCGTAGCCAGGCAGGCCCGGCGGGATGAACCCACCGGTGTCGACCGCCTTGCCGATCTTCGCCACGTCGTTGATGTACGCGACCTTGTCGAACGACTTCGCGAAAGCCATGCGGACCTTCGCGTCGTCGAACGGCGCCTTCGCGTTGTTGAAGCCGACGTAGATCGTGCACGAGCCGCCGACGTCGATGGTCTGCGCCTTGAGGTCGGCGTCGCCCTCGACGGTGCGGAGCTGCTCGGCGCCGATACCCACGGCGTCGAGCTCGTTGTTCCGGTACGCGGCGAAAGCGACCGCGGCCTCGTTGATCATGACCTTGGTCCATTTCTTGAGCTTCGCCGGCGTCCGGTAGTTCTCGTTGCGCTCGTAGACCATCTTCTCGTTGTGCTTCCACTCGGTCAGCTTGAACGGGCCATTGCCGATGAACGTCGCCGGCTCGGTCCACTTGTCGCCACCCTTGGTGACGTCCGACTCACGAGCCGGGACGCCGACCCAGAGGGACGCGATCGAGAGGAAGTACGGCGCCTTCTCGGTGAGGGTGAAGGCGATCTCCTTGTCGCCGTTCACCTTGATGCCGAGCTTGGCCTTCGCCGCGTCGAGCTCGGCCTTCGTCGCCTTCTTCGGGTCCATGTTGTTCCAGGCTTCGCAGCCCACGATGATGTAGCCGGTGAAGGCGTACTCGCCCGCGACCGCTGGGTCGCACAGGCGAGTGAAGCCGAAGGCGAAGTCCTTCGCGGTGACGGGCGACCCGTCCGAGTACTTGATGCCATCACGGAGCGTGAAGGTGTAGGTGAGGCCGTCCGACGACAGCTTCGGAAGCTCCTTCGCCGCAGCCGTGGCCACCGGCTTCAGCGTCTTCGGGTCGAGGGCCAACAGGGCCTCGAAGACCTGCATGGTCTGCGCGACCTCGTTGACGAACGATTCCTTCTGCGGGTCGATGGTGTCCGGCTCCGAGCCGGTGTTCGTGGTGATCTCGCCGTTCGGGTCGATGGCACCCGCATCTCCCCCAGACGGCTGAGTGGTCCCCGGTGTGCCCGTGCACGCCGCGGCGAGAAGCCCGGCGATGACGAACATTGCCAGGAGGGACCAAAGACCGCTCCTGCGTCGCATGCACTGCCTCCTTCTAAATTCGCGCGTGTCCGCGGATCTGTAACGCGAGTGATCTGAGATCGGCGTGGCGCCTACGTCCAAAAACGAGCGGTCCCGCCTCCCTCCGCTGCCTCCACAACTGCCCGGGCGGGCAAGCGTGAGGGCCGCGTCATTTTAGCCTGGTGCCTCGCTGGACCGATACCGGAGACCGTGGGCCTGGGTTCAGGGCGGACCAAAGCGCCACGCGGCCGCGTTCCAAGTTAGCGGCGCGTCGCGAGGCGGGGCTTGGATGCCTGTGAGCGTCCGCGCCACGACGTCGACGCGGAGATGCTGATAGAGCGGGAGCCCGGGTAGCGCATCGCTCCAGATCCGCTGGAGCTCGGCATAGAGCGGACGCTTCTCGTCGCGCGATGGCGCGCGGCGCGCGGCGAGCGCGAGGACGTCGAACCATGGGCCGGCAAGACCCGCCCACCGCTCGGTCGCCAGCGCGGCGTCGTCGGCATCCTCGGCGACGAGCGCCATGTCGAAGTCGCCCCTGGCGATAACCGACGCGACGTCAGCACTCGGCCGGGAGGAGACCTCGACCGCGATCCCGACCGCGGCGAGATCGCCCGCGACGCGGCGCGCGACGTCGACGCGCGCGGGCGAGCCCGTCGCGACGAGGAGGGTCGCGGTCATGCGATCGATGTCGCGCTCGAGGATCCCGAAGCGTCCCTTCCGGTAGCCGGCCTGCGCAAGCAGCACGCGCGCGGCGTCGCGATCGGGGCGCGTCGCCGGGCCCGTCTCCGCGGCCGCCCACAGCGGCGGGACGAGGTAGCTGCGCGGGATGCGCGCGCGGCCCGCGAAGATGTCGCTCACCATCGCTTGCCGGTCCACGGTGAGCTCGACCGCCTTGCGCACGAGCAGCTCGGCGAACTTCCCCTTCGTACCGAAACGGAGGACGTCGATCGATTCGATGTCGCGGTAGAGCACGTCGAGGCGATTCGTATCGCCGAACCGATCGAGCGTCCGCACAAGATCCGCCTCGAGCGCGGGCGAGGGCGCGACATCGACGTCGCCGCGGCGCAGGGCGTCGAGCACCGCCGCACGATCTGCGAAGAAACGGACCTCGAGCCGGCCGACCGCCGGTGGGCCACCGACGTGATCGGGGAACGCCGCGAGCGTGATGCCGTACCCCCGGACCCACGCGGCGACGCTGAACGCGCCTGCGTGCACCGGTTCGCGCTCGTAGGCCGCGCGCCTCGCGGCGTCCGCGTTCGCGAGGATGTGTCGCGGCAGTACGCGCGGCGCGAGCGCGTACCCGTCCCAGCGTTCGCCCGCGCGGTATGTGACGCGCGCGGTCCGTTCGTCGACGACCTCCACCGACTCGACGCGCTCGGCGATCCAACGCGCCTCGCTGCCGGCCGGCGCGGCCGCGTCGGTCTCGTGCGCGAAGCGGATGTCCTGCGCGGTGATCGGATCGCTGTCCTGCCAGCGGGCGTCGTCGCGCAGGCGGAACGTCGCGACAAACCGACCACCCCCGTCGTCAGCGGCGAGCCGAAGCAGGCCGTTCTCGAAGGTCGGGACCTCCCGGACCAGACGCGGGACGTACTCGTCGTGCGCGTCGCGCGCGACGAGCGGCTCGACCACCGCGCCCGCGATCACGCGCGCAGACGGCTCGTCGGCGAAGACCGATGACGGCTCCCCCACCACGCCGATGACGACGTCGCGTCGCGCCGGCGGCGGCGCCGCGCACGCGGCCATGGCTGAGGCGACGAAGAGGAGGACGAGCGACGCGCGAATCACGCGCGGGGCCGCGCTGCTAGCGGAGGAGTCCGGCGCGCTCGGGCGTCGCGATCTGCACGTCGTCCTTCACGGCGCTGCGCGGCGAGACCGCGGGATCGAGGAGATCGGACGGCGTCGCGTAGCGGCCGATGCGGAACCAGCGGATGAACGACTGATCGTCGCCGCTGATACCGACGTGCATGTTCGGCGTGAGGACGTCGCTCTGCGGCGCCGTCGCCTCGTCGGTGATCGCGTGCTTCGGCGCGACCGATCCGGCGCCGACGAACGCGAACGCCGTGACCGCCGCGGCGAGCGCGACCTCGTTCACGCGGGCGAGCACGCGGCTGAAGCGGAGCGACGCCGGCACCGGCTGGGGCACGCGCATCGCGAGCCGGACCCGAGCGGGTGAGAGCGCGACTGACGCCCTGCGCAGGCCCGCGAAGGCGCGGTCGAGCGCCACGGACGTCGCGATCAGGTCGCGATACGCCGTCGCGCAGCGCGCGCACGCCGCAGTGTGCGACTCGACCTCGAGCCGCTCGCGCTCGGACGCGGCGCCCGCGAGGAGCGCCGCGATCCGCTGCTGTGTGATCCCGCAGAGCATCAGGTCTCTCACTCCGGATGGCCCCCGCGTATGCGCTCGACCGCGGCCAGGGGCATCCGTCCAGGTGTAGCCACCCCAGCAGCGTCCGGTTCGAACCCGAGCTCCGGATGTGCCGCAAGATGCGCTCGCAAGCGACGGAGGGCGTAGTGGAGGCGTGATTTCACGGTGCCGATCGGGCAATCGACGACCTGCGCGATCTCCGCGAGGTTGAGGCCGTTCAGGTAGTGCAGGACGACCACCACCTTGTGCTTCGGACCGAGCGTATCGATGGCCGCGAGGACGACCCGACGGAGCTCGGCGAGCTCGGCAAGGCTCGACGGCGATCGCTCGTCGCTCGCGGTCGCCTCCTCGGTCGCGTCCTCCAGCGTCGAGATGACGAGACCCTTTCGCGGGCGGCGGTTGTACGAGAGGTTGACCGCGACGCGGTAGAGCCACGGCCGCAGGCTTCCCTCCGGCTCGAGGCGCGCGAGCGCGCGGTGCGCGCGCGTGAACGTGTCGACGACGATCTCCTCGGCCGCCGAAGGGTCCTTCGTGATCGCGAGGCCGAGGCGGAAGATGCCGTCCTTGTAGCGATAGAAGAGCGCATCGAACGCGAGCATGTCGTGCTCGCGCGCCGCGTACACGAGCTCGCGATCCGTGCGGACGTCGATCTCGGCGGCCTTCTTCGCCGCGCGCGGCGGCATGTCAGTCCGCCTCGGGCAGGTAGCGGCGCACGCCGCGGAGCGTTCGGCCCGGGCCGATGGGCTGCCGCTCGACGACACCGCCGCTCATCGGCGCGTGGAGGAACTCGCGCTCGGCGGTCGCGATGGCGACGTGGGTCACGCGCTCGTCACCGAAGAACAGGAGGTCGCCGGGTCGTGGAGCGCCCTCGACGGCGCGTCCTTCCATGGCCTGCTGATCGGCATCGCGATCAAGTGCCACCCCGTTCAGACGGTACACCAGCTGCGTGAAGCCAGAGCAATCAAGCCCGTCTACGGTCGTCCCGCCCCATAGATAGGGCACGCCGAGGAAGCATTCGCCCGTGCGCAGGAGGTCGACGGGACGGGGGAAGCGGTTCGGGAGCTGCGCGATATCGACGGTGTCGCGGAACGCGAGCCAGCCGTCGGCGGACACGCGGAGCCAGTCCGACTGGCGCTCCTGTATCGCGAGCGGCGCGCCGACGGGAAGACGATCGATGACCGGCGCAGCCTCCGTCGGCGCGTTGCGCACGTCAGCTGCGACGACGCCAACGATGCGCCGTTCCGGCGCGGCGACCTCGTCGAGGTGCTCGGACCAGATCCATCCGAAGTAGTGATCGGGTCCCTGCACGAAGAGCCACTCGTCGTCGCGGCCGAGGATGACGAGCCGCTCGCCGTAATGGGCCTGATCGACACGCTCGGACGCGGGATCGGGCTCCGCGTGCAGGTCGGCGAACCCGCGGTTCACGAGCGCGTGCGGCGGCCGCACCATCGCGACGGCGAGGCGCACCGGCGCCGTTTTCACGACGGCCCGCTCGTTCTCATGACGGCTTGTACCGCAGCACGGGATGTCGCGCCGCGCCCACCTCGTCGAGACGGCGGAGCGGCGTCTTGGTCGGCGCCTCGTGCACTGCGGCGGGATCCGTCTCGATGCGCTCGGCGATGCGGATCATCGCCGCGGCGAACGCGTCGAGCGTCTCCTTCGGCTCTGTCTCGGTCGGCTCGATCATGAGCGCCTCGGAGACGATGAGCGGGAAGTACACCGTCGGCGAGTGGAAGCCCTCGTCGAGCAGCGCCTTCGAGATGTCGAGCGCGCTCGAGCCCTGCTTCTTCTGCTTCGCCGCGCTGAGCACGAACTCGTGCATGCACGCGCGGTCGTAGGCAACGTCGTACTTCGCGCGCAGCAGCGCGAGCAGGTAGTTCGCCGCGAGCACGGCGTCGCGGCCGGTCTCGACGAGGCCCTCCTCGCCGAGCGTCTTCATATAGGTGTAGGCGCGCGCGAGCACGCCGAAGTTCCCGAGCGTCTTGCCGATCTTGCCGATCGAGTCGCCGACGCGCTCGGGCTCGCGGTCCTCGCGCGCCGTGTCGTAGTGGTAGCTGCCGTCGCTCTCCCTCACTATCCACGGCTTCGGCAGGAACGGACGGAGCGGCGCCTTCACGCAGAGCGGGCCCGCTCCCGGGCCGCCCGCCCCGTGCGGCGTCGAGAACGTCTTGTGGACGTTGATGTGGACGCAGTCGAAGCCGAGGTCGCCGGGGCGCGCGATGCCGAGGAGGGCGTTCATGTTCGCGCCGTCGCCGTACACGAGCGCGCCAACGGCATGCACGGCATCGCACACCTCGCGCACACGCTCCTCGAAGAGACCCAGCGTGTTCGGGTTCGTGAGCATGAAGCCCGCGACGTCCGGACCGAGCGCGCCCTTCAGCGACTCGAGGTCGACGTTGCCGCGCGTGTCGCTCTTCACCGTCGTGACCGCGTAGCCGCACATCGCCGCGGACGCCGGGTTCGTCCCGTGCGCGGAGTCGGGGACGATGATGCGGCGGCGCTTGTCGGCCTCGCCCCGTTTCGCGTGGTACGCCTTGAACATGAGGAGCGCGGTGAACTCGGACTGCGCGCCGGCCTGCGGCTGCAGCGTCACGAAGTCCATGCCCGTGATCTTCACGAGCATCTGCTCGAGCTCGTACGCGAGCGCGAGCACGCCCTGCGTGGTGCGGTACGACTGCCGCGGATGCAGATCCGCGAAGAGCGCGGCGGTGCGGTCGTTGATCTTCGGGTTGTATTTCATCGTGCACGAGCCGAGCGGGTACATGCCCGTGTCCACCGAGTAGTTCAGCTGCGCGAGGTGCGTGTAATGGCGCACCACCTGCGGCTCGGTGAGCTCGGGCAAACGGAGCGGTGCCGTGCGCGCGAACTGCGCCGGGATGTCCGGCACGCCTCCCTGCGGTCGGCTGACAGGGGCCCCTGCCCCTGTCTCGGCGCGCACGTGGCGACCGTGACGACCCGGGCGCGCGAGCTCGA
>Ga0075423_10005652_pt1 | contig 11707 bp, 9 predicted proteins | sample SoiMethybrSBSTD2_FD_80114 | JGI IMG/M metagenome (GOLD analysis project Ga0075423, IMG submission 80114) | Bulk soil microbial communities from a Populus tree surrounding site in Tennessee, USA - Soil MetaG P. TD hybrid SBSTD2 | ecosystem: Environmental > Terrestrial > Soil > Tree plantation...
CCTGGCTGAATGCGGTAGACAGCGAGAAATTTCCGAGGAGGAGAATCAGGAAAAGGACCGTCAGTTTGCTAACGTTCCGCATGAAACCTCCGTAAGAGAAAATCCCCGGTCGGGAGCGTGCATTTCCTTTGGGCGATGGAAACGTCGTCAGCGTATTACGGGCGTTATGATGGAGCAAGAGTTGGCCGACTTCGGCGCGGCGTCAATTGCCGGCTGGGTTGACTTCGCGGGCTCCGATGGTACTATAAGGTATCTTCTTCAGTATACGGCCTTCTGATAGAGGACATTAAAAAGGTTGAAGGCCCCTGTCAGTCTCTATCCTTGCGAACAGATACTAAAGGAAAATCCGATCAGAGCGCGGTTGAGCAGTTGAGCCCCATGTTCGGCGCCCATTAGCAGTTCATTTCTCAGGGTCAAAGACATTAACATTCTCTTATAGGAGGAGAACATGGGTAGTAAATTATATGTCGGTGGTTTGCCTTATTCCGTAACGGGTGACCGGCTGCATGAAATCTTTTCGGAGCATGGGACCGTGGAATCGGCCAATGTGATCTCCGACAAATTCACCGGTCAATCGCGAGGTTTCGGCTTCGTGGAGATGAGCTCGGGAAGCGAGGCCCAGAAAGCCATCGAGACCCTGAACGGCACGCAGCTGGACGGGCGCACGTTGACCGTCAACGAAGCCAAGCCGATGGCGAAGCGCGATAACTTCGGCGGCGGTGGCGGTGGAGGCCGTGGCAATCGTAGCGGCGGTGGCGGCGGCGGACGTAACCGCTGGTAGTTTTTCGTTAGCGAATTAACGGCAAAGAGGGCAACCCATCGGGTTGCCCTCTTTTTGTGATCGAGCAGAAATTTCACCCGGCGCGTTCATGGAAAGATTTTTCGCCACCTGTCCACGCGGGCTAGAGCCGGTCTTGGCGGCGGAATTACGCCAACTCCAAGCGGAAAAAATTCGTCCCGTCGGCGGTGGCGTTGCATTCAGCGGTGATTTTTTGCTCTGCTATCGGGCCAATCTCGAAAGCCGCATCGCCAGCCGCGTTCTGTGGCAGCTGGCAACCGACGATTACCGCAACGAAGACGATATCTATCGCACCGCTTTCGCGCTGCCGTGGACAGATTGGTTTGAACCGGCACGCACCATCCGGGTCGATGTCTCGGCGACCAAGAGTCCGCTCACCAGTGTCAATTTCGTTACTCTCAAAATCAAAGACGCAGTGTGCGACAAAATTCGCCGGCTCTCCGGCCGACGCCCGAGCGTGAACACCCGCGAGCCCGATATTCCGATCCAGGGCCATTTGACGGATCGCGACCTTACGCTTTATCTCGACACGACAGGGGAGCCTTTGTTCAAGCGCGGTATGCGCGAGGCCACAGGAGAAGCGCCGCTCAGGGAAAATCTCGCGGCCGGAATTCTTCGGCTTGCCGGCTGGGTTCCCGGCACTCCGCTGCTCGACCCCATGTGCGGCAGCGGTACGATCCTGCTGGAAGCAGCGCACATGGCCATCGATATCGCGCCCGGACTAGGACGCCACTTTACGTTCGAGAAATTCAAAAATTTCGATGGCGGTCGCTGGCGCGAACTGCGGCAACGAAGCATGTCTAGGCAAAAGCCAAAAATATCACAGGCGATTTATGGCAGCGATCTCTCCAGCGATGTATTGAAAGCGGCGCGCGCTAATCTGATGGCGGCAGGTTTGGAAAAAATCGTCAGCCTCAAGCGAGCCAACGTGCTGGAAATTTTTGCGCCGGCGAAGGAAGGTATCATCGTCACCAACCCGCCGTACGGCGTGCGCCTCGGCGAGCAGCAGACGCTCGCGGAATTTTATCCAAAGCTCGGCGACGTCTTGAAGAAACGATTCAGCGGCTGGCGCGCTTATCTTCTCAGCGCCGACATGCGCCTGCCCAAACTCATCCGGCTCGCCGCATCCAAACGCACGCCGCTGTTCAACGGCGCGCTCGAATGCCGTCTTTTCGAGTACAAGATGGTGGAAGGAAGGATGAACAGTAAGGGGTCAGGAGTAAGGGGTTAGGAGAATGGCTGCTCCTCACTTCTAACTCTTTACTCCTCACTTTCTAAATCACCGTCCGGTCAGGAATGGTTGCATTCTTTATTACGACGACGATCCCGCTTTGAATTACGAAGCCGAGATCTTCCCGGCTCGCTTCCATTATGCAATCTTTATTCACGATCTGTACATTGCGGCCGATGCGCGCGTTTTTGTCGACAATTGCTCTTCGGATCGTTGTGTTCGCGCCCACTCCCAAGGGAACTTTACCACGCTCCAGGTTTTTCAGCCGTTCAGCAGGAGACTCGTAAAAGTCGGCGCCCATCAACAATGCATTATCAACCACACAACCGGTTTCGATGCGAGAGCGTATGCCTATGACCGAGCGCTTAACCGTACATTCCTTAAGGATGCAACCCTCGCCGACCATCGACTCAATCACTCTGCTGTCGAGCAGCTTGGTAGGGGGCAGGTAGCGCGAGTGTGTATAGATCGGGGCCTTTTCATCGTAGAAGCTGAAAGGCGGATCCGGTTGAGAGGTGAGCGCTAGATTGGCATTGTAAAACGATTCGATGGTCCCGATATCTTCCCAGTAATCTTTGAAAAGATAGGCTTGCACATTGTGATCCTTTGCCGCCGCCGGAATAACTTCTCTGCCGAAATCCGTTTGGTGCCGGGCCCCGTTTAATAAATCGTGCAGGATCTGCTTTTCAAATACGTAGATGCCCATGGAAGCGATGTAGGGTGACTGCTTCGCTTTCTCTCCGGGCAAGCCGAGAGCGGTGGTGTCGACGCGCATTGCCTTGAGAGCATCGCCCTTAGGCTTTTCGCTGAAAGACGTCACGCGCCCTTTCTTATCAATCTTCATCAAACCGAAGTCGGGCGCCCGACTCTCATCGACCGGCACGACCGATAACGTGATGTCTGCTTTCGTGTCTCGATGGCGCTGAATGAAGTCGGCGTAATTCATCCGGTACAAGTGATCGCCGGAGAGAATCAGGTACTGATCGACATCCCACTCGGCAAATAACGAGAGATACTTGCGCACGGCGTCAGCCGTTCCTTCGAACCAATTGGGGCTTTCCGGCGTTTGCTGGGCAGCCAGCACTTCGACAAAACCCTGAGAGAACCCTGCGGCTGCCAGCGCGTAGGTGCGCGCAATATGGCGGTTGAGAGAGGCCGAGTTAAATTGCGTGAGAACGTATATCCTCTGGATCTCAGAGTTGATGCAGTTACTGATGGGGATATCGATCAAGCGATATTTGGCGCCGAGCGGAACAGCCGGCTTGGCGCGGAGTTTGGTTAACGGATAAAGCCGGGTTCCGGCGCCGCCGCCCAAGACAATGGCCAATACTCTCTTCACGAGCGACCTTCGCTGTTTCCAATCTATCTGCGGGCTATCCGTCGTCTCCTGCAAACAGTATTCAATGACGCGCCGATCTGTCAACCCGACTCAAAGACGACGCAAGCTTCACAATCAAGTGTGTTGAGTGGAAAATCCGAGCGGGAAACCGGACTGTCAGAGAAACCTTGCGGCAGATTTTGAAAAACTTGCGCCGCTTCCCTTATTCGAACGGCTTGGTGGGGCGAAATCCTAGATCACGATACCAGCGGCGGACCTCATCGAAGCCGGGGGCGCCGGCAAAGTAATTGTCTTGGCGCCCCGAGTTTTTCAGCTCCAGCAGCATCGTCCGTGCCGCGGCAAGCGCGGCCATCGAGACGCTCGAAGTCACAAGCGCGATCTTGTAGCCCAGGGCGAAGAATTCGGCCATTGTATCTATCCCTGCCCGCGGCCAAGGGTTTATGAGCGGCGCGGACGCGGCCGTCCCGAACCATTTGTGGTCCTCGGCGTCGGTGAGATGAACTCCGATGGCGTCAGTCCCCGCATCGACATAAGCCCCAATACGGTCTAACACCTGCTCGCGGGTTTCAGTTGCTCGGGCATCACAACGGACCACGAGAACCAATGCTGAGTCGGTGCGCTCGTCGGCGGCCGCCTTTATCTTATCTACCGTGTCCAAAACCGAGACGGGCGGACGAACACCATCGATGCCATTTTCGCCGAAGTTGCTATCTTCAAATCGAATACCGGCAACGCCTGCGCGCTCGAACGCGCGCACCGCCCGCGCGGTTTGCAAGGGTCCACCGTAGCCGGTCTCGCCATCGACCAACACCGGGATATCCAGGACTTCGGCAATCGTGCCTGCTCGGCTAGCCATTTCGGTCATAGTCACCATGCTGCAGTCGGGAAGCACGAGGCTCCGATGCATGCCGTTGCCGGCAAGATGGAAAAGCTTATAACCACAGTCTTGAACCAAGCGCGCGAACATGGGGTCCGGCGCGCTCGGAGCTATGACTCCCACCGGCGCATTCAAAATCTCTCGGAAACAGAGCCGCTTGGCGTGATCGTCCATCTTGTCCGTCCTTTGCTGCGCGATTTCGTGGACAGCTTCTCTCTGGAGAAACTGCTTGTCAATCTTCGGAGAAAACAGCTCTCGCGGGCGCCGAGGAAGACGGCTGACTGCAGGTGAACCTAAATTGACAAGATCACCGCGGGCTCGATTTGGTTATAGGCGAGTTCAAACCGGCGGGTGAAGTTGGCTCGACGCTGATCGAAAACAAAAGAAAATAATCATTCATGATCATTTGCTGGTGTCTGTAGATACCGACCTTGGGGTCGTTCAGTCGAATCCGCTGGAAGCCAGGCGGTAACAACATTGGTCGCAAATTTGACGAATAGCTTGTCGGATCGCCTGCGGTCCCTGATGCATCTGAAGGTCCCCGAGGTTCTTCAGGACGCGGCAATCTCAGCTAGCTAGAAATCTCATGGCCGGGAGGAGCTAGAAAAACTAAGGCTCCTTGGTCTTTGACATACTTAGTTCCGCTACATCCAACCTGCTCGCTTATTGCAGCAATGCCTCTCGGTTGGACAATTTGCCACGATGAGGGCCAAATGTGTCGCCAGTTGTCAGGCACGTACCCTGCTAAGGGCGCAGACTTTCAGACTTTTCATAGTGGTATATGTTTTGCGCTCCTGGCCGAACAAAATTAACTGAGGCTACAGCAATGAAATGAAACAACTCCGGTTATCGTTTCATTGTTCGAAAACTAGCAACTCGCGGTCGCCCACGCGAGAGGTTCACAAATAATTTCCTGGAGATATAGCATATGAGCGAGATGCTGCTAATTTTTGCGGTGGGTGTTGTCACCGGAATTGTTCTCGGAATTTTGATGGTACACGAGTGAGCAGACTTTGTGATGTCCCCATTTTAAACTCCGCCGTTTGTTACTTTGATTAAGCGCACCGAAGCATCCTACATTCAACGCCAGTTGAATGAGTGGTGGTTCGCGTTCATACACGAAGACACTGGAAATAAAAGGTTTGCTGCTGTTTCTAGATGTTGCAAAGCCCGCCGGACTTCTTTGTAAATCCACCCCTTCTCAGTCGGCGCTTGACGCCCGGCGCAACTCCGCCCTATTTTAGGCGGTTCTTGAGCACAGCCAATTAGGCTGAAACTCCCGTTCAATCGGTTCAATTATTTTGTGCGTGAGAGTCTGACGGGGTTCGGATTTTAATCCTCACGATCCTCAAACCAAGGTTCGAGCAATATAAAAAATTCAAAGGAGTCAACTTATGACGGCAAAAGATATCACGTTAGATCTTATCATCCGGTACGGCTTCCAGGTCCTTGGCGCAATCATCATCCTAACGGTGGGCGTTCTCTTGGCCCGGTGGATTGGCAACGTCAGCAATCGGTGGCTCGAATCGCGGGTGAAGGAGCCACCGATGCGCTTGTTGATGGTCCGGGCAATTAGAATCCTTGTCATTCTCCTCACGCTATTGGTGGCGCTCGACAAGTTTGGTTTCCAGATCGCGCCGTTGGTGGCCGCGGTCGGCGTCGCCGGCGTGGGCATTGGGTTTGCTTTTCAGGGCGTCCTCGGAAACATTGTTGCCGGGCTCTCGATCATCTTCACAAAACCTTATCGCGTGGGCGAGTATATCGAGCTTCTCAACGTTCACGGCCAGGTGGTGACGATCGAATTGTTCTCGACCACCCTGGTACAGCTCGATCAATCGCGGGTGGTGATTCCCAACCGCAGGATCGTCGGCGAGATTCTCCATAACTATGGCACGATCCGTCAGCTTCAGTTGAAAGTTGCGGTGGCTTACGGCGTGAATCTGGATGAGGTGCTCATGGTTGCCAAAGAGATCGCCGCGGGAAACCCGCGCGTCTTAAAGGAGCCGGCGCCCTTGATAGGAATCAGCGAGCTTGCCGACTCGTCGGTCACGCTTTCTATTCAACCCTGGGTAACGGTTGCGGATATGATCAGCGCAAGAGCGGAACTATACCAAGCCATCGTCGAGCGGTTCCGGGCGAGCAAGATCGATATTCCTTTTCCTGTGAGAGAGGTGCGCCTGCTCGGCGCTTCGTGAGCAGGAGCGAAATCGTGTTCGTGATCCGTGCTCGTGGAAGAGAGAAACGCGTGATCGTGTTCCACCGTCTTCTTGACTACAAGATCCAATCCAAAGTAGTCTCGCGTCCGCTGAAGCAGAGTGGAGCTGACACGAACGATTTTTGCGGAGGTAAGAATGTCGCTGCTAATAGTGGACTATCTGAAAGCTTTTGGCTGGGGGTTGGTGGGTGCCGTTACGATGGCGATTTCTCTGTGGATCTTGTTGAGGGTCTTCACCTGGCTCACACCCGTGGACGAGTGGGAGGAGCTGAGAAAAGGAAACCTGGGGATTGCCATTGTCATGGCTGCTGTGATTATTGGGTTTGCGATTGTGGTCGGGTCGATGGTGGCCCCTCCGCCGATTGCTTCGGTTACTCCCTAGCCTGTTAAATCTCCTTATCCTACTTCTTCAGCTCCCGGCCGAGGAGGTGGAGGATTTCGTTGAATTGGCGCTGCATGGCGATCATCTGTTCGCGCATATTTAGCGCCACTTCGGCGCCTTCCAGATTCACTCCCATTTCGTCGATGAGCAGGTGGGCGACGCGCACGCGATCGACTTGATCGATGGGATAAAGTTTCTGACTGCGCCGTACGATCGGCGAGATCACCTTCTCCTGTTCCAAGCGCATGACGAACTTTTTATCAACCCGGCAGATTTTAGTGACCTCGGTTATGCGTAGATATTTTCGCGGCATTTTTCTACTCTCCCTCTACAGCCGCACGTCTTTGCGCACGTCTTCGCCGTAAGCCTGGTCGATCTTTTCGATAACGTCGAACGCAACCTCATCCTTCGGCACACGCACCATAAGTCGCAGATACAAATCGCCGGCTGGAGTTTGCCCATGGGCGGCGACTCCCTTGCCTTTGATACGTAGCTGCTGGCCGCTCTGGGCGCCGGCGGGAACCTTCACTTTAATGGTGCCGCTCGGTGTTGGCACGTCCACCTCGGCGCCGCGGACCGCCTCGCCGACTGTGACCGGCAATTCCATGGACAAGTCTCTCCCCGAGCGCGTGAGTATCGGATGCGGCCGGATGCGCGGAATAATATAAAGATCGCCAGCCGGACCGCCGCGAATTCCCGCCTCGCCTTTGCCGCGCAGGCGAATGCGCTTTCCCGGATCGGCTCCGGGAGGGATGTTGACGCGAATCGTGTCCGGCCGCAGCACTCGACCGCTGCCGCCGCATGCCGCGCAGGGATCGCCGGGCAATTGTCCGGTCCCCATACAGCGTCGGCAGGTCTGGCGAAACTGCAGCGGTCCTTGTGCCACTGATTTGCTGCCGCTGCCCTGACACTCGGGGCAAGTCGTTCGCTTGCTCCCGGCTTTCGTCCCCGTGCCGTTGCAGACTTCGCAGGAGACCGGCCGCTGAAGCGTTATCGATGTTTGAAAGCCGCGCACGGCGTCGAGAAAATCGATTTCCATGCTCGACTCGATGTCCTGGCCGCGCATCGGGCCGCGTGGCGCTCTCATGCCCGCTCCGGACATGCCACCGAGGCCGGCGAAAAGGTCGCCAAGATCGTCTACGTTAAATTCGTAAGCGCCGCCCGCGCGCGCAGACTGTTCGTGCCACTGTTGATAGCTCCGCGCCTTTTCGGCATCAAACCCGGCGGCAAGGCCTGCTTCGCCGAATTCGTCATAGAGCTTCTTTTTCTTTTCGTCGCTCAGGACGTCATAGGCAACCGACAGATCCTTGAACTTGTTCTCGGCGTCTTTGTTTCCCGGATTGATGTCGGGGTGATACTTGCGCGCGAGCTTGCGGTACGCCTTACGGATATCAGCGTGGGAAGCACCGCGTTCGACGCCGAGGATCTGGTAGTAGTCGCGGTCGGCCATTGTATCTATAAAATAACCACGACGCCGGGAGTTTCAAGAGAAAGGAGCGGCGCCGCGGGGCTAGAACACAATGTGGCAGATGCAAGATGGCCGCGCGGGGTAAGATTTTTAGAATTCGGACCGCGTGAGAATTATTTTTAAACTGTCCAATAGTAGACGGAAATACTCTTCCAAAGCGCGTATATTAAATCGTTAAAATAGCGAGGAAGTGGGGCCGCCGCCGTGCATCATCTTAACCAATTAATCCGCGGCGTCCGCAGTTTTTCTGCCCGTATCATTGACCTGGGGCTAACGTCGTATATGGTAAAAGTATCCCGATGGCTGACCATCGAGGAATCCGGCCCGCAGACAGGGCCGGCTCAATGCGACAGGAGCAGGTGATCTCATCCGCGTATTCTTAATTCACATTCGCGACCCTCAGTTCTACGCTCTTCCGGCGGCGACCCGCGCCAAGAACGGCAACATCCGGGTCATGGGTTTTCCGCCGATCGGCATCATGTCACTCTCTGCTGTGCTCAAACGCGCCGGCCATGAGTGTGTGATGTTCGACCAAGCCAATCCGCAGACACCCAACGAAGTGATCGTCGAGGAGATCCGCAGACAGCGACCCGAGTTGGTCGGATTGAGTTTTTTGAGCACCACGAGTTATCCTTACGCTAAGATTCTTGCCCGTCAGGTTCGCGCTGCCGATGCCCATGTACGACTGGCGTTCGGCGGGGTGTTCGCAACCCTCAATGCCCAACTCGTCAAGCTCCAGTGCCCGGAGGTAGACTTCGTTTGCCGTGGTGACGGCGAACAGCTCATTCTCGATTTGCTCGAGAGGCTGGATGATCCCGACGACGTGGCGGGTGTTACCTGGACCAAGGATGGCCGCCCGGTTCACAACCCGAACCGAACGCTGGACCGCGCTCTTGATCAGTGGCCGTTCCCGGACAGAGAAAGTTTGCCTTTGGATTTTGTCGAATCGATGCCGCTCGATGTGCCGGCTGTTCTGTCGATGGAGCGCTTTACCACCATGCAGACATCACGCGGATGTCCTTGGCCGTGCGTGTTCTGCGATATCCCGATCTTCAACGAAGGGAAGTGGCGCGCGCGCAGCCCGCAGCACGTTGTCGACGAGTTCAAACATTTGCAGGCGCAGGGCTATGGCGCCGTGTACTTCGTCGATGACCATTTTCTCCTGCAGCCCAAACGCATCGAAGCCATCTGCAAAGGCATCAACGAAGCCGGGGTCACCATCCAGTGGGGCTGCGAGGGACGGGTCGATTCTACCGCGCAACACCTGTTTCCCGCCATGGTCAAGGCCCATTGCCGTACGTTGATGTTCGGCATCGAAAGCGGCAGCCAGAAAGTGCTCGACAGGTTGAAGAAAGAGCAAACGCTGGAGCAAGTTGAAGGCGCGGTAAGTAACGCCAAACAGGCCGGTATCGAAATCGTCCACGGCTTCTTCGTCGTCGGCAGCCCCGATGAAACCGTCGCGGATATGCGCGCCACCTTCGACTTCGCGTCTAAGCTGCGGCTGGACACTTTCGGCTTCAACCGCTTATGCGTTTACCGCGGCACGCCGTTATGGAAGGAATACGTGGAGCGCGGCTTGGTTGACGAGGCAAACGATTGGTATAAGTATTTCAAATGCTCGGAGATCGATCCAACTTGCCTGCCCGGGCAGGCGATCAATGCTGAGCGCACGGCCGGTTTGAGGCGGCTGTTCCGCTATAAGTTGACGCATTACCCCATCCAGACGTTGCGATTGCTGCGGCGCTTCATGCGTTTCATGCGATTTCGCGACGTTGTCCACTTGATTATCAAACCGTTCCTCGGACAAACGCACGGACCGACCAAAAATGAGGTGCTGTCGCGCGCCGTGGAGCATGGTGCGCTAAAGGAAGCGGCGGCGAACCTGACGACCGTTCCAGACGAGTTCCTCAACGGGACTGTCGAAGACAAAAAAGCAGTGGGTGGCCGAAACCGTCGCGTCGCCGCAGCGGATTCCCGATCACCGAGCGTCTAATTGACCTCGATAAGCTGTTCTATCATTAATCGTTTGAGGTAGGCGGCCTTAAAATTATCGGCCCGGTGTATGCCCTCTCGCTCTCAGGCAGGCATCCAAAGCCTTTCCTTTGCTGCCGGCATCAGCTAACGCGGCTTGTCGCTCGCAATCGACTACATCACGGCTATAGGTGTTCGCAGGATTGCTTCCGGTGGTTGTACTCCTGCTGTTCGGTGCGGCGGACGGTGGCGCGCTGGCGCATCCCGCTAAAAGCATTATCGCGGCGAATAGTCCTAGTTTCATTACTATCCTTCCTTCAAAATCCGCTAGTTTGATGTTCGCGGGTTCGAACGCAAAATTCCTTCTTAACTTAGTTTTAACATTTTAGACTCGCAGCGCCAGTGTTCTTTTACCGCAACTATCTAACTAAATAGTTCAGCGACAGTATCATCGTGATGCACGCGAACGCCCGAATTCAGTATGCCACACGCCCCTACAAACATCGTGAGTTAAACTCGGAGTCTACAGTTCCCGCCGACGCGATGAGCGAGGAGCAAACCTTCCCTAGCGAAGTCAATGGATCTCTGCCTCGGAGCGGACATCGATCGTCTGTGGTTCAAGGTGAAATCTAAGACTTACAGCGAGGAGCAAACCTGGAGGTGCGAAGGCACCCCAGTGCAAGGTTTCCGGGCCGCTTACGCCCCGAGGGCTTTTCTTAGCTGCACGAACGATTGCAGCTGTCCTTGCCTGATCGAGATCTGATTGTCTTGCGCTTGATACAAGCTGCGCTGGGTTTCAAGCAGAGTGAGATAGTCTATAGCACCGGCGTCGAAACGCGCCTTGGCAATGTCGTAAGCATTCTGCGATTCTTTAACCGACTCGAGAGAAATCGCGGCTTGCTCGTTGTTGCTCTTGAGCGCGGCGAGGGCATCTTCCACTTCCTGAAACGCGACGAGGACGGTCTTTTGATACTGCGCCGCGAGTTCCTTCTGGCGTGCTGTGACGTTCTCGAGATTGCCAGTCAGCCTGCCTCCGGTAAAAATCGGCGCGAGTAAGTTTGACGCAAGCGATGTCGCCGCGGCAGCGGGGCCGCCGAACCCGGCTGCGATCGCCGAATCGACGCCTAACGTCAGCGACGGGAAAAAAGCCGCTCGCGCCACGCCGATATCGGCATTGGCACTGCGCAAACCGGCTTCGGCGCTTTCGATATCCGGTCGGTTGGTGAGCAGCGTTGCCGGCGGCGTCAAATTTACTTGGGGCATCTTTAACGACGCGAGTTGCGCGCCGGGCGTCGGCAAATTCTGCGGCGCTCGTCCGATCAGGATCGCCAGCGCATTGCCGCTCGTGCTACGCGCCTCGACGAGTGCGCTAAGCGCCGTGCGAAAGCCGTTGACGGCAACGCGCTGCTGGGAAACTTCCAGACC
>Ga0075423_10005653_pt1 | contig 11707 bp, 7 predicted proteins | sample SoiMethybrSBSTD2_FD_80114 | JGI IMG/M metagenome (GOLD analysis project Ga0075423, IMG submission 80114) | Bulk soil microbial communities from a Populus tree surrounding site in Tennessee, USA - Soil MetaG P. TD hybrid SBSTD2 | ecosystem: Environmental > Terrestrial > Soil > Tree plantation...
CGGAGCACCTGATCGATTGGCGCGGCAAGGACTGGAAGAAGGGCTCGACCGAGAAGGCCGCGCATCCGAACTCGCGCTTCACGGCGCCCGCGAAGCAGTGCCCGTCGATCTCGCCCCAGTGGGAAGACCCGCAGGGCGTGCCGATCTCGGCGATCCTCTTCGGCGGACGTCGCACGACGACGGTGCCGCTGGTGGTCGAGGCGTTCAACTGGACGCATGGCGTCTACCTCGGCGCGACCGCCGGCGCCGAGACGACCGCCGCGATCACCGGCGCGGTCGGGCGTATCCGCCGCGATCCGATGGCCATGCTCGCGTTCATCGGCTACGACGCGGGCGCGTACTTCGCGCACTGGCTCTCGATGTTCGGGCGGATGACGAAGCCGCCGAAGATCTTCCTCGTGAACTGGTTCCGCAAGAGCGATGACGGTCGCTACCTCTGGCCGGGCTACGGCCAGAACATGCGCGTCCTCAAGTGGATCATCGACCGCTCCGCGGGGCGCGCTGGCGCGATGGAGACGCCCATCGGGTACACACCACGCCTGGGCGACCTCGACCTGCGCGGGATCGACGCGAGCACCGATGCCATCGAGGCCGCGCTACGTGTCGATCGCGCGGAATGGGAGAAGGAGCTCGAGCAGCACGGCGACTGGTTCGAGAAGCTCGGCGGCAGCGTGCCGGATGCCCTGCGGCTGCAGCGCCGTCTCCTCCTGTCATCGCTCAAAGCGCTCTCCTAGCGCCGCTCCCTCGCCTGGTCGCGATTAGATTGGCAGCGTGAACGAAGCCGTCGTCGCCGGGGCCATCGCCGGTGCGGTGGCCGGGGTCATCGCCGGAGCGGCCGTGATCTTCGCGACGCGCGGGATGCAGCGTCGCGGACCGCAGTGGCAGATGCGGACGATGGGACACACGTCGACGTTCACGCGCGATCCGCAGTTCGCGGGTCGCGACACGGGGACGTCGCAGGTCGGCGAACGGATGCAGCGCGTCTACACGCCGAACGCTCCGATCAACGTGAACGCGGCCGGCATCTTCGAGGGCTTCGACGAGAGTGGCAAGCGTGTGGTGGGCGCCGCGCATGCCGAGGCGCTTCGCGCGAACCACAACTACATCGGCACCGAGCATCTCCTCTGCGGTCTGCTCGTCGCCGACGCGAACGGGCCCGCGGGTCGCGCACTCGCTCGCCACGGTGTCGCGCTTGATAAGACGCGCACGGCGCTCGAATTCATCGTCGGTCGCGGCGACGCCGTGGTCACTCCCACCGAGACCACGCTCTCACCCCGGACGAAGAAGGTGCTCGAGCTCTCCGTCGCGGAGGCGGACCGCCTCGGCCGAGCGCAAGCGGGCGCGGCCGAGATCCTCCTCGGCCTCATCACCGAGGGTCAGGGCATCGCGTCGGGGATCATCGAGTCGCTCGGCGTACGTCTCGACGCGCTCCGCGCGACCGTCCTCGAAGAGCTCGACCAGCGCGGTCGCGGCGCGGGTCCGATGCAGGCTCCGCTCTTTCATCCGGGACCGCCGCAGCACGCACATCGGGGCGGCTTCGGCGGGCCATTCGATCGCTTCAACGACCGCGCGAAGCGCGTGCTCGCGCTCGCGCAGGACGAAGCGATCCGCTTCAACCACAACTACATCGGTCCCGAGCACGTGCTCCTCGGCCTGGTGCGAGAGGGCGAGGGCGTCGCGAGCCTGACACTCGCGAGCCTCGGCATCGGACTCGGGCAGGCGCGCATGGAGATCGAAGAGATCGTCGGCCGCGGCGGTAGCACGGCGTCGCCGAGCGAGATCACACTCGCCCCGCGGACGAAGAAGATCATCGAACACGCGATAGACGAGGCGCGTGTCCTTGGACACAGCCTTGTCGGCACGGAGCACCTGCTCCTCGGCATCACGCGCGATCCAGACAGCAACGCATCTGAGGTGATCCGGCGAATGGGCGTCGAGCTCGCCGCGGTCCGCCAGAAGGTGATCGAGCGGATCGCCGACGGGGGACAACAGCCTCAGACCTAGCGCCGGATCAGCTGCCGGTGAGCTCGGGCTCCTCCGTCGCGCGCTCGGCCTCGTCCGCGTCCGCTCGCGCGACGGTCTCGTCGCGGCCAGGAGCGCGCCGACGCTGATCCGACACTTCGAGCGCACGGCCAATGAAGCGCGCGCAGACCGCGGCCATCGCCTGCTCCTCAGCGTCGTACGTCGCGCGCCAGCGGCCCAGCACGAGCACACCGAGCGGACCGCCGCGCGAGCCGAGCGGCGCGACGATCAGATCGCGGGTCGTGCGCGGCATCCAGGACCGCAGTGACGGATCGTGAGCGCGGATGACCTCGCCGGCGAGCGCACGGGCGAGCGCGGCGTGGTCGCGCGGCCGCGCGATCTGGAGCTCGAGTCCCTCATGCGGTCGCGCGGCGCATAGACGGAGCGAGCCGCCGGGCCGCAGCGTCCAGACCTGAGCCACGTCGTTGTCTAGCGAGCGGCTGAGCACCTCGACGACGCCGTCGAGCGCGTCCTCACGGTCCTCCTGGAAGAGACAGAGCCGTGAAACCTCGAAGAGCGCGAGCGCCTGCGTCGTCGCGATCGCGTCGCGTCGTGTGGCGCACGCGAGATGTACCTCGATCGCAGCGAGCTCGCTCGCGCTCGCGGCAGGGCGCGCGTCCGCGGCACCGAACCCGCGGCCCACGCGGAACGCGACGAGGTAGCCGGCGACCCCCTGGATGCCAGCGAGCGGCACGACGAGCCCGGCGTCGGCGACGCGACCGTCCAGGAGCCCCGTCGAAGCGGCCGCCTGCACGGCGCTCCCGGTCCGTCGCGCTTCGTCGATGGCCAGCGCGAACGGCGAGTCGAGGACGACCCGGGCGCTCACGTTGAGCGCGCGTGTCAGCGGCACCGGTGCGCTGGCGACGAGAGCAGCCGCATCCCAGAGCGCCATCGTGCAGAGCGCGCCGAGCCGAATGGCCCATGCGTCGTCCTCGCTCGCGATCGCGCGCGGCGCGACCGTCCCGGAGGAAAGCAGATGGGTGACGCCGCCGGCGATCGAGGTCTCCTGATCGAGGATGCGCGCCGCGGCTGCGCGGAAGGACTTCGCGGTCCTCGGCTCGTTCAAAGCGCCCCCTCGACATCCCACCGGACGTGTGTGCTGCGACAGACCGCGTGCATCGAAGCATCGCCGCGCACGCGTCTCGCGTCAAACCGAGCGCGTCTCGTGTGGTGCGCTCAGCTCTTCAAGGTGATATCGGGATCGGTGCCGATGAGCTGCGCGACGCGCGCACGCGCGGCGGCGCGGTCAGACGCGCGCACGGCGATCGTCATCGCGAAGGTCTCATCAGCCGATGTGCCCAGCACCGCTCGGTCGGCTCGAAGCATCCGGAAGCTCGACCACGCGACTGCACCGGCGACGCTCGAGTCGACGACGAAGTGCCAGATGTCGTGCCAGCGCGAGAGCGGGAAGGAGAACGCGAGAACGCCGTTGAGCAGCTGATAGAGCGCGGCCGAGCCGAAAACGAGCAGCCCGAGCACGCCGCCGAGGATCGAGAGGTACAGGTAGCCGCGGCGCGGCAGGGAGCGCCGTTCGTCGTCATCGAGACGCGCGAGCGCGGTGCGCCAATGGAACGCCCATGCCGCACCGCCGACGAGGACGAGCGAGATGTACGTCGCGGTCTCGTCGTGCGCGTGCGTGTTCATCCCCATGATCTGGCTGCCGAGGACCCCGATGGTGCCCGCAGCGCCGACCGCAACTCCTGCGAGGCCGATCGCGGAGATGAGATACGTGTACAGGCGGCGGATCGTCGCCGCCCGGACCACCTCCGGCTCGCGCGCGGCCTCGCTCTGGACGACACGACGATGGAAGATCCACATCGGCGCGAAGATCACGAGGCCCGCGACGGAGCCGCCGAGGTCGTGCCAGAGGCTGGTGAACGGTTCGACAATGGGGTCGCCGAGCAGGCGTCGGCCGATCGCGGTCAGCGCGGTCGTCGACGCGACGAGCACGCTCAGCACCGAGACGAACACAATGGCGTAGATCGCGAGCTTGCGAATGATGCTGCGGCGTTCCATCTCCGCGTCCGGCGCCGCGGTGATGCCGCGCTGCAGGGGCAGCCACGTGCCGAGCCAGAGCGCGAGGCCGGCAACGATCGCGGGAACCGCACCGAGGAGCTCGAAGCGCAGCTGATCGTCGCGCGACGGCTGCGGCGGCAGGGTCACGCCGGGCGGCGGCGAAGGGATGGGCCGGTCCACCGGCGGGAACGCGACCGACGCATCGGCGATGCGGCGCCAGATGTCGGAGATCGCCTGCGTCGAGCTGAACGCCGCGAAGAGGAAGCCGATGACCACGAGCGAGTACATCGCGAGGTGCCGCACGCCGGCCGCGCGACCGTCGATCGTGACGGCCTGACGGTCCCGGTACGAGAGGCGCGCATGGAAGGCGAGCGCGACCGCGGCCGCAAGCGCCATCGCCGCCGCGCCAGCGGCGCGCGCCTGCCACTCGGGCTCCAGTCCGAACACCCCGAATGAGTCGCCGGGCGTCGAGCCGAAGGTGGTGCCCTGGAGGACCAGCCTCGCGGCTCGCTGCCCGTAGCCGAACACCAGGAGCGCCGTGACGAAGACGACCGTGTGGATGTAGACGCTGCGCAGCGCGGACGCGCGCTCCTCGATCGATCGCGCCGCTCGTTGCGCCATCCCGAAGTGGATCCACCAGGCCGGGGTGCCGACGGCGAGAAGCGCGATCGCGAGGCTCGCCTGCTCGCGGTACTGATGGGCGGGCCGCGAGAAGTCGGCGAACACGAACGGCAATCCGGTGAAGCCGCCGCTCGGCGCGCCGAGCGCGATCTCCGCGAGCACGCGAAGGATATTCGCGATGCCGAGGACGATCATGTGCACCGCGACGAGCGCGACCGCGTACACATACGCCCGTTGGATGACGGTCTGCGCGCGCGTGACAGGTACGGTCGCGGCGCTCATCGCATCATCATGACGCGCGCTGCGCTCGCTGAACGGGCGCCCCCGGCAATGTGCGCAGGAGCGCGGTCGCGGTCGCGGACGGCTCGGCGCCGGCACGCCAGAGCGCGTGGATCGTGCGCTTCGGCACCGACGATCCCTCGACGCGTATCGACACGAGCTCGCCACGCCGCAGCTCGTCGCGGATCGCCATCTCCGGAAGAAGCGCCGCGCCGAAGCCCGCGAGCACGACGCGTTTGCAGGCTTCGGTGTTGTCGAGCTCCATGAGGATGCGCGGCGCGGTGCCTGCCTCGGCGAAGTACGCGAGCGTCAGGGTGTGGAGATACGCCGCGGGATCGCGCACGACGAGGCCAGAGAGCGCGAGCTCCTCGACCCCGACCCGGCTCCGGCGCGCGAACGGATGGCCCTTGCCGACGACCACGGGCACGTCCTCGGTGAAGAGGGGGCGCGACGCGAGCTCGGGGAGCACGACGAGCTGTGACACGAGCGCGATCTCGATCTCATCGGCGCGCAGCGCCTCGGCGACCGCGCGCGAACGTCCGCTGCGGACGGTGACCTCGACGTCCGGATGCGTGCGCGCGAAACGCGCGAGCGCCGTGGGCGCGAGGTAGAGCGCGAGGTCGGACGCGAGCCCGAGCGTGAGGAATCCGCCGCGCGCGTCGCGGGACGAACGGGTGTCCGCGACGCCGCGGCGGACGGCCTCGAGCGCCGCCATCGCGCGCGGTAGGAAGCGGCGGCCGGCGGCAGTGAGGCTGACGCCGCGCCGCCCGCGCACGAGGAGCGGTGTGCCCAGCTCTCGCTCGAGCCCGCGAAGACGAGCGGTGATCGTCGGCTGCGTGAGGTCCAGCGCCTCGGCGGCGCGGGTGATGCTCCCCCGCCGCTGGGCCTCCACGAAGGCCTCGAGCTGACCGAGCTCCATGCACCAAGCATAGACGGATTCTATGGTGCTCCCTCTCACAACGGCCTGTTCTATGGCCAGCGCGCGCGCGTACGATGCGGGAAGAAGCGCGCGCACAGGGGAAGGCAGTTGTCACACCGCATCACCCTCATCCCCGGTGACGGCACGGGTCCCGAGATCGTCGAGGCCACGCGCCGTGCCATCGAAGCGACCGGCGTGAACATCGAGTGGGACATCCACGACATCGGCCTCCCCGCCCTGCAGAAGCTCGGCGACCCCTTCCCGAAGTCCGCGCTGGACTCGGTCCGCCGGAACAAGGTCGGACTCAAAGGACCGCTCACGACGGAGCTCGGCACCGGGATGCGCTCGGTGAACGTCGCCCTCCGCAAGGAGTTCGACCTCTACGCGAACCTCCGTCCGGCCAAGACGTATGACGGAGTCCAGGCGCCGATGGGGAAGATCGACCTCGTCGTCGTGCGGGAGAACATCGAGGACCTGTACGCCGGGATCGAGTTCGATCTCGGCACGCCAGAGCTCGCTGAGGTGCGCGCGGTCATCGAGAAGGCGTCGAAGCAGAAGATCCGGACCGACGCCGCGATCGCCATCAAATACATCAGCGAGTTCGGCTCACGGCGGATCGTGAAGTTCGCGTTCGAATACGCGCGCGCGAACAAACGCAGCAAGGTCACCGCCGTCCACAAGTCGAACATCATGAAATTCGCCGACGGTCTCTTCCTGCGCGTCGCGCGCGAGGTCGCGCAGGAGTACCCGGACATCGAGTTCGAGGATCGCATCGTCGACAACATGTGCATGCAGCTCGTTCAGAAGCCCGAGCTCTACGACGTGCTCGTGCTCCCGAACCTGTACGGCGACATCGTGAGCGACCTCGTGGCGGGTCTCGCGGGAGGGCTTGGCGTCGCGCCCGGTGCCAATATCGGTGAGAACGGCGTGGCCGTGTTCGAGGCGATCCACGGCTCGGCGCCGAAGTACGCGGGCCAGAACAAGGTGAATCCGATGGCGCTCATGCTCGCGGGCGTGCTCATGCTCCGTCACATCGGCGAGCGCCAGGCCGGCGACCGCCTCGAGAACGCCATCGCCGCGGTCGTCAAGGAAGGGAAAGACGTGACGTACGACCTCAAGGCAGACCGGGATGACCCGAGTGCCGTCGGCACGAAGGAATTCGCGGACGCGGTGATCCGGAGGATGAAGTAGCCATGGCCGAGCCACGCCGCTCCGTCAACACCGGCACCAGGTACGAGTTCCAGTTCGGATACTCGCGGGCCGTCCGCGTGAACGATCACATCCGCGTCGCCGGGACGGCTGGGCTCGGCGAGAACGGGCAGGTCGTATCGGACGACGTCGTGGAGCAGATGCGAAAGGCCTTGGACACCGTGATCAAAGCCATCGAGGAGCTCGGCGGCGCGCTCGATGACGTCGTCATGACCCGCATCTACGTCTCGGACATCCACAACATCGATCACGTCGCCGTCGTCCATGGCGAGGTGTTCCGCGACGTCCGCCCCGCGACGACCATCGTCCGCGTGGACTTCATCGACGCGAAGATCCTCGTCGAGGTCGAGGCCGAAGCTGTGCTTGGCGCGAAGAAGGAGAAGGTCTGATGGCAAAGACAGTCCGCGTCGTCGTGACGGGTGCGACCGGCCAGGTGTCCTACGCACTGCTCCCGCGCATCGCGGCAGGCGAGATGTTCGGCTCAGATACCGACGTGGACCTCCGCCTCTCCGACATCCCGCAGATGGTCGACAAGGCCAAGGGCGTGCTCATGGAGCTCGAGGACGGCGCGTACCCGCTGCTCTCCAACATCGTCGCGAGTGCGGACCGCGCCGTGACGCACAAGGACGCCGACTGGATCCTCCTCGTCGGCAGCGTCCCGCGCGGCCCGGGCATGGAGCGCGGCGATCTCATCCGGAAGAACGGCCCGATCTTCGTCGAAGAGGGGCGCGCGATCGCCGAGCACGCGTCGTCGGGCGTTCGCGTTGCCGTCGTTGGAAACCCCTGCAACACGAACTGCCTCATCGCGCGCGCGAACGCGAAAGGCGTGCCGGACGGCCGCTGGAGCGCGATGACGCGGCTCGATCAGAACCGCGCGCGCTCGCTGCTCGCGAACAAGGCAGGGGCGCGAGTGCGCGATGTCACGCAGCTCGTCATCTGGGGCAATCACAGCGCGACGCTCTTCCCGGACTTCACGAACGCGAAGGTGAAGGGCCGCGCGGCGAGCGAGGTCGTGGACAAGGCGTGGCTGGAGAACGAGTTCATCCCGGTCGTACAGCAGCGCGGCGCCGCCGTGATCGCCGCGCGCGGCGCGTCGAGCGCCTTCTCGGCGGCGCAGGCGCTCGTCGACCACGTGAAGAGCCTCGTCACGCCGACCTCGCGGGATGACTGCTTCAGCGCCGCGGTCGTGAGCGACGGCTCGTACGGTGTCGCACAGGGGCTCGTCTCTTCCTTCCCGCTCCGGTCGAAGGGTGATGGCGACTACGAGATCGTGAAGAACGTCGCGCTGAACGACTTCGCGAAGGCGAAGCTCGCAGCGACCGTCGCGGAGCTCGAGAAGGAGCGCGACCTCGTGAAGGACCTGCTCGCATGACGACGTACAAGAGCGAGAAGCTCGCCGGCACCAACGCGTCGTACTTCCCGCTCGCGCAGCTCGGCGATCTCTCGCGGCTCCCGATGACCGTGAAGATCCTGCTCGAGCAGATGGTGCGAGCGGCGGCGTCCGGCGGCGCGGACGCGAAGGACATCGCGGCGCTCGCCGCGTATCCGAAGATGCCGTCGGGCGACGTCTCGCTCCCGTTCCGCCCCACGAGGATCCTCCTCCAGGACTTCACCGGGGTGCCCGCGACCGTCGACCTCGCGGCGATGCGGAGCGCGATGGCGCGCATGGGCAAGGATCCGGCGAAGATCGAGCCGCTCATCCCTGTGGACCTCGTGATCGACCACTCTGTCCAGGCCGACTTCTTCGGCAGCGCGGACGTGTATGAGCGGAATCTCGAGAAGGAGTACGAACGCAACCGCGAGCGATACGGCGTGCTCCGCTGGGCGGCGCAGGCGTTCAAGACGTTCCGCGTGGTCCCGCCTGGCGCGGGGATCTGCCACCAGGTGAACTTGGAGCGCCTCTCGCGCGTGATCCAGGTGCGCGACGGCGTCGCGATGCCGGACACGCTCTTCGGCGCCGACTCGCACACGACGATGGTGAACGGCCTTGGCGTGTTCGGATGGGGCGTGGGTGGGATCGAGGCCGAGGCCGCGATGCTCGGTCAGCCGACGTATCTGCCGTGGCCGATCGTCGTCGGGGTGCGGCTCCACGGCGTGCTGCCCACCGGCACGACGGCGACCGACCTCGTGCTCACGCTCACGGAGAAGATGCGGAAGCACGGCGTCGTGAACAAGTTCGTCGAGTTCGCCGGCGATGGGCTCGCATCGCTCACGGTGCAGGACCGCGCGACCGTGTCGAACATGTGCCCGGAGTACGGCGCGACCGCCGCGTTGTTCCCGGTCGATGGGCAAACGCTGCGCTACCTGCGCGCGACGAATCGCGGAGACCTCGTCGAACTCGTCGGGAAGTACACGCGGGCTCAGGGGATGTTCCGCGTCGACGGCGCGCCGATGCCGGTCTTCGACGAAGAGCTCGATCTCGATCTTTCGACGGTGCGGCCCAGCCTCGCCGGGCCGAAGCGGCCGCAGGACCGCGTCGAGCTGCGTCAGGTGTGGGATTCGTTCCTCGGGCCGAAGCCGACAAATGGCGTCACGCAGCCGGGTCACACCGAGGGGCCGAAGCCCATCAACGACGCGGCCCAGACGATGGTGGCGGACGCGACGCCGAAGAGCGCCGAGGTCGCGCATCGGTCGCCATCGCTCGGCGGCGTCACCGACGGCTCCGTCGTGATCGCCGCGATCACGTCGTGCACGAACACATCGAACCCATCGGTGATGATCGCGGCGGGTCTTCTCGCGAAGAAGGCCGTCGAGCGCGGTCTCACGGTGAAGCCGCATGTGAAGACGACGCTCGCACCGGGCTCACGCGTCGTGACGCGCTATCTCGACAAGGCTGGTCTCACGCCTTACCTCGAGAAGCTCGGCTACTTCCTCGTCGGCTACGGATGCACGGTTTGCGTGGCAGCTGGCACACCGGTCTCCCAGCTCAACGGAATGTCGCGCCGTATCGAGGATCTGCCGTCGCTCGGCGGGGCCGCGGTCTACGGACCAACTCCGCATCGCACGCTGTCCGCCTCGCGGCAAAGCGCGCGCATCGACAACGGACGGCGCGAGTGCGTCACGCTCACTCTCCAGGACGGGCGCTCACTGACCGTAACGCCGGATCACAAGCTTCTCCGCTCGGACGGCTCGTGGGTGCGGGCTGACGCGCTGCGCGTTGGTGAAGACCGCGTGGTCATGGGCCTGGAGATGCCACTCGACCTCCCTGAGGAGGACGAAGCGGGCTGGTCGCTGAGGTCGGGGACCTTCGACTTCACGATGGCTACGCCGAACGAGCGCCTTCGAACGCTCGCGTTCGCCAGGCTCCTCGGGCACCTCATGAACGACGGCTCGATCGACGTCGCGGGCCAGAGTCGCCTCAACGTAGGCCAGGCGCTCGATCGCGAGGCGGTGCTGAACGATGTTGAGATCGTCACCGGTAAGCGGCCCGCCGGCTCGATGTATGACGAGCGGAAGTGGGCCATCGTGCTGCCTCAAGAGCTCAGCGATGCGGTCTCCCGCCTCGCCGGCGTGCCGGTTGGTCGCAGGGTCGACCTTCCGCCCTCGCTCCCCGACTTCGTCCTGTCGTCGGACTGCCCGCGCGCTGTAGTCCGTGAATTCCTGGGCGGCGTGTTTGGCGCGGATGGACACGCACCGATGCTTCAGCGGTACGGCGACGGCGAGGACGACGCGAGCCTGGAGCAACCGGCGATCTCACATGCGGTGCGCCCGCAACACGTCGCAGGGATGCGGCTGGTTCTCGATCAGATCGCGATGCTGCTAGAGCGCTGCGGCGTCGACGTCGCGGCGGCATCTGTCTATGAGTACCCAGTCCGTCGCTCGGTATCGTCCTATCCCGCGGCACAGGACGGTGAGCCCCGGATCGAGGTGCGCATGCTCCTTCCGCAAGGACTCTCCTTCGTGACGCAGGTGGGATATCGCTACTGCGTCGAGAAGCAACTCCGCGCGAGCGCTGCGGCCGTGTACTGGCGAACGATCGACTCGATCGCGCGTCAGCGGCTGTGGATGCTCGATCGCCTGCTGGATATCCACCAAGTCAATCCAGCGCTGTCGTTCGCAGCCGCGCGGAGCGCGGCTGCCGCTGAGCTAACTGAGCGCGAGACGGTCGTGTTCCCGCACTACTCAACGCTGGCGGGGTCCGATCGCTTCTCACGGCTGGCTCCGCCCGTCCGCGGGTTCCGGCCACTTCATCGCAAGAGTGCGAGCTTCCCATCGCCGGTGGCGTTGCTCCGCGAGATTGGCGCTCGGGATTGGTTCGGCCGGCTCCAGCGCCGCGATGAGGCCGATCACTCGAAGCACTACTGCGTCAGCAAAGACGCGACAGAACTCCCGAGTTTCAGCCTCCTCGTGATCGATCGGCGTTCAGTTGGGGAAAGGGAGGTCTACGACCTGACGGTCGATGGCCTCCACGCGTTCATCGCGAACGGCGTCGCCGTGCACAACTGCATCGGCCAAACGGGCCCACTTGCGACGCCAGAGATCGAACAAGAAGTGAAAGAGCACGACCTGAACGTCGTGTCGGTTCTTTCGGGCAACCGGAACTTCGAGGGACGCATCCACCCGCTCGTGAAGTCGAGCTACCTCGCGTCACCACCACTCGTCGTCGCGTACGCGCTCGCCGGGACGGTCCACATCGATCTC
>Ga0075423_10005654_pt1 | contig 11707 bp, 7 predicted proteins | sample SoiMethybrSBSTD2_FD_80114 | JGI IMG/M metagenome (GOLD analysis project Ga0075423, IMG submission 80114) | Bulk soil microbial communities from a Populus tree surrounding site in Tennessee, USA - Soil MetaG P. TD hybrid SBSTD2 | ecosystem: Environmental > Terrestrial > Soil > Tree plantation...
CGTCGTGATCCGGATCGCGAGAACCTGACGCCCGACGTTCGGACGTACCTGGCGGACTCCCACGTCGTGCTGGGGGACACGTATCGGAATCTGGGAATGCACGGAGACGCGGTTCAGGAGTATCGGAAGGCGCTCAAGCTGGCGCCGCAGTTTCTCGACATCAAGAACAAGCTCGGGGCCGTCTACTGCGACATGGAGCTTCACGAGGACGCGGAAGCGGAGCTGACGTCGGCGCTGGCCCAGAACGCACACTACGCGCAGGCGCGGGTGACGTTGGGGGTGGTCTACTACCGGTCGGGCCGACGCCATCGAGCCCGCGAGGAGTGGGAGCGCTGCCTCGCGATGCGGGAGGGCGACGTTCGCGCGCGAGCCTACCTCGACATGCTCGACCGCGAGGAGACTGCCGCGGGGGACTCGACGGCTCGATGATCCGGCGCACCGTTCCTCGACGTTGGAGTTCGAAGGCGAAGACGTGGTGTGCCGCGGGACTCGCTCTCGCCGCGGCGCTGACGGCGGGTTGCGGCGGCTCGCTCAAGGAGCAGCAATCGGGCGTCGCCGACTTCGAGCGCGGCAAGGCGGAGTTCGACCGAAGCGATTGGTACAACGCCATCGCCGATCTCAAGAGCTACGTCGAGCAGTATCCCGGCACCGAGAAGACCGACGACGCCCTCTACTATCTGGGCGAGTCGTATTTCCGGAACAAGGACTTCGCGCTGGCCTCGGGTCAGTTCGACCGCTTGATCCGGGACTTCCCGCAGTCCCCGTTCCAGCCCGACGCCCTCTTCGAGCTCGCGCGCTGCGACGACGTGTCGTCACGCCCGTCGCTGCTCGACCAGACGGAGACGCTTCGGGCGATCGATCGCTACCGCCAGTTCCTCGACACCTATCCGGAACACGCCAAGGCCTCGGAGGCGCGAACCCGTCTCGGCACCCTTCGGGACCGGCTCGCGGAGAAGCGCTTCCGAAACGGGCGGCTCTACGCCAAGCTCCACCACTACGCGGCGGCGACGTTCTACCTGGAGGGTGTCCTCAACGAGTACGGGGAATCGCGGTGGGCCGGGGACGCGGCCCTGATCCTCGCCGAGATCTTCATCAAGCAGGGGAAGCGGGAGGACGCGATCGCCACGCTTCGGCGGATCCCGCAAGATCTGGCAACGGCGGAAGTGCGCCGGAAGGGGCAGGAGCGCCTCCGGTCGCTCGGGGACCCGGGCCTCACCCCATGACCGGGCGGCCTCGCCGGTTCGGACTCCTCGGCGGGTCCTTCGACCCGGTCCACGCAGGGCACCTGATCATGGCCGAGGAGGCGGTCGCCCGCCTCGGGCTCGATCGCCTCTACCTCCTTCCGGCGCGGCGCCCCGCCCACAAGCGCACGCGCGAGATGGCCGCGGTCGAGGACCGGATCGCCATGCTCCGGATCGCCGTGCGCGGGAACGCGAAGCTCGCGGTGTCGCGCGCCGAGGCCGACCGTCCGGGTGTGACCTATACCGTCGAGACGCTCGCCGCCCTCACGCGGCGCGATCCCGGCACGTGGTACTTCCTGATGGGGCAGGACAGCCTGGAGGAATTCGACACGTGGCGGGAGCCCGATCGGATCCTCTCGATGGCGCGCCTCGCGGTCGTTCCGCGCGGGGAAGGGGATCACACGACGCTTCGGCCCGAAGTGCGCCGCCGCACGGTGTTCCTGCGCATGCCCCCGATCGGGATATCGTCCACCGAGATTCGCCGTCGCCTGAAGCGGGGCCAGCCGGTGCGCTACTGGCTGCCCGACGCGGTGCTCGCCTACGCGATGGACCATGGACTCTACGGAAGCCGGCCCCGGCGCGGGTAAGACGCTTCTTCTCGTCGACGGCTCGGCGCTCCTCTACCGCAGCCATTTCGCGTTCATCCGAAATCCGCTCCGGAACGCGAAGGGGGAGGTGACGAGCGCCGTCTTCGGCGTGCTCCAGATCCTTCTCCCGCTCCTCGATCAGCGCCGTCCCGACCGCGTGGCGGTCGTCTTCGACACCGCGGCTCCCACCTTCCGCCACCGCGTGTACGCCGAGTACAAGGCCCACCGCCCGCCGATGCCCAAGGATCTCGTTCCGCAGATTCCACGCGTGCGCGAGGTCATCCGGCTCCTCGGGCTGCCGATCGTCGAGCAGGAGGGCGTGGAAGCCGACGACCTGATCGGGAGCCTCGCCAAGGAGGCGGAACGGGACGGTGCCTTCACGCTGGTCCTGACCAGCGACAAGGATTTCTATCAGCTCGTTTCGGATCGAATCCTGCTCCTCTCGCCGCGCCCGAAGGGGGGCGACCTCGTGACCGTGGATCGGGCGGGCGTTCGGGAGCGTTTCGGGGTCGAGCCGAACGAAATGATCGACCTGCTCGCCCTGATGGGCGACGCCGTCGACAACGTGCCGGGCGTGCCGGGTGTCGGCGAGAAGACGGCCGCGCAGCTCATCCAGAAGTTCCACGCGCTCGACGCGCTCTACGCCTCCCTCGATCACGTGGAACGGGTGGCGTTGCGCGAGAAGCTGCGCCAGAACGAGGACCGGGCGCGGCTCTCGCAGCGCCTCGTCACGATTCGGCACGACCTGCCGCTCGAGCATCACTGGCAGGAGCTGGTCCGCCAACCGATCCGCTTCGACCCCCTCTTGAACCTGCTCGACGAGCTCGAGCTCCGCGCGCACGCGCGCCGATTTCGGGAAGAGTCGCTGGCGGCCACGGACCTCTTTCCCGAATCGCTCTTCGCGTCCGGGGCCGCGTCCTCGAGCGTCGCGACGACCGGCGGCCGCAAGGGGACCGCCTCCGCGTCGACCTCCGCTGGCGCGCCGTCGACCTCCACCGCGACCCTCCCGGGACGGGACGAGCCCGGGGGCCGCCCGCCCTTCGGGGCGTATCGCGTCGTCTCGGACTCGGCCGCCCTCGAGTCCCTCGCGCGCGAACTCATGGACGCGAGGGAGCACGTCGCGTTCGACACCGAGACGACCGGTCTTCACCCGCACCGAGCCGACCTGGTCGGAATTTCCCTCGCGACCGCCGAAGGCCGCGCGTTCTACCTGCCGCTCGGGCACACAGGCGGGCCGAACCTGGATCCGGATCGGACACGGGAGGCGCTTCGCCCCTTCTTTGCGTCCGAGAAGGCACGCCTCGCGGCCCAGAACGCGAAGTACGACTGGCACGTGCTCCACCGGTTCGGCATTCCGATTCGAGACGTCTCCTTCGATACGATGGTGGCCGCGTATCTCGTCGATCCGGATCAGTCGAAGGGGATCGACGCGCTCTCGCGATCTCGCCTGGGCCTCACGAAGATTCCGACCGAGGCGCTCCTCGGAAAGGGGAAGGACCAGGTGACGATGGCCGCGCTTCCGGTGGAGCGCGTCTCGGCCTACGCGTGCGAGGATGCAGACGCCTGCTTCCGGCTGGTGAACGTCCTGAGCCGGGAGCTCGAGGCCGCGGAGCTGACCGCGCTGTTCCGGGACGTGGAGATGCCGCTGGTGGGCGTCCTCGTCCGAATGGAGCGCGCGGGCGTCCACATCGACACCGAGGCGCTCGACGCGATGTCGCGCGGGCTGGGCGATTCGATGGCGCGCCTGGAACACGAGATCGAGGAGTCGGCCGGCGTCCCCTTCAACGTGAATTCGCCGCGCCAGGTCGGGGAAGTCCTCTTCGACCGGCTCAAGCTGCCGCGCGGACGCCGGACGAGGGACGGATACTCGACGGACATCGAGGTCCTGGAAGGACTCGCGGCGCTCCATCCGCTCCCCCGGTTGCTGCTCGCCTACCGCCAGGCGGCGAAGCTCAAGTCGTCGTACGTCGATTCGCTTCCTCGCCTCGTCGATCCGGAGACGGGGCGGGTGCACGCCACGTTCCATCAGACCATCGCGGCCACGGGACGGCTCTCGGCCAGCGATCCGAGTCTCCAGAACATCCCGATCCGGAGCGAGGAAGGGCGCGCCATTCGCCGCGCGTTCGTCGCCGAAGGGGCGCGCGGGCTCCTGGCGTCGTTCGACTATTCCCAGATCGAGCTCCGGCTCCTGGCGCATCTCTCCCACGACCCGGTCCTGACCGAAGCCTTCCGCGTGGGAGGCGACGTGCACGCGAACACGGCGGCGCGTCTCTTCGGCGTGCCGCCCGATCAGGTGACCGCGGCCCAGCGGTCGCAGGCGAAGGTGGTCAACTTCGGAATCATCTACGGCATGGGGTCGGTACGCCTGGCGCGCGAGCTCGCGCTTTCGCGGGCGCTGGCCACCGCGTTCATCGACGAATACAAGCGCACGCACTCGGGCGTCGCGTCCTACCTGGAGCAGGTCCTCTCGCAGGCGCGCGAGCGAGGCTACGTGGAGACGATCCTGAAGCGCCGACGCCCCCTTCCCGGATTGAAGGACGCCAACGATGGACGCCGCGCGGACGCGGAGCGGGCGGCCGTCAACGCCCCGATCCAGGGTTCGGCCGCCGACCTCATCAAGGTGGCGATGGTTCGGATCGACGCGCTCCTCCTCGAGCAAGGGCTACGCTCCCGACTGATTCTCCAGGTGCACGACGAGCTCCTCTTCGAAACCGACGAGGAGGAGATCGAACGCCTGTCCCTCCTCGTGGTCGACGCCATGGAGCACGCCTTGGCGCTTCGCGTCCCGCTGGTCGTCCATCGCGGTCAGGGGAAATCTTGGGCCGAGGCGCACGCGTGACGCGTCGATTCGCCTTGACCCTGCTTCGGCATCCTCGCTAGGTTCGAACGATGCTCCGGATCGGCGTCACGGGACGCATGGCCTCCGGCAAGTCGACCGTGGCGCGCCGATTCGAGGCGCGCGGCGCGACGCGCGTCGACGGCGACGCGCTCGGGTGGGAGACGCTGCGCGACCCGGACGTGAAGGCCGCGATCGGGGCCGCGTTCGGCGCCGCGATGCTCGGCCAAGGTGGGGACGTGGACCGCGCGCGACTCGGAGCGGTCGTCTTTCGGGACCGAGCGGCGATGCATCGGCTGAACGAGATCGTGCAGCCGCCGCTTCTTTCCCGCGTCCGCTCCGCGCTTGCCGAGGCGACGGGCGACGGCGTCTTCGTGCTCGACGCGGCGCTGATCGCCACGTGGGGTCTCGAATCGGAGCTGGACGGCGTGGTCGAGGTCGTGGCGCCGGAGGATCTCCGCGTGGAGCGCCTTCGGATGGCGCGCGGCGGCTCGGAGGCGGATGCCCGCGAGCGGATCACGGGGCAGAGCCTTCCGCCCCTGGGGCCCGCGCGCGCTCTCTGGCGCATCGAGAACGACGCGGGGACCGAGGAACTGACGCGGCGCGCGGACGAAGTCTGGGACGAGATTCAGGCCTTGAAATCGAAGTCGGCATGACCCTGAACGCGGGAGCGAATCGATGGATCTGAACGCGACGAAGCGACGGCTCGACGAGGGACGCCAGATCCTGGCACAGCTCGGGAGATTTCTTTGACGTCGATCGCCGCGAGTCGCGCGCCCGCGAGTTGGAAGCGCGCATGGCGGAGCCCGGTTTCTGGGACGACGCGGAGGCGGCGCAGCGCCTTCTGACGGAGCTCAAGTCCCTCAAGCGAATCTTCGAGCCGTATCGGGCCCTCTCCCGCGACGTGGAGGAGGCCGACGGGATGATCTCGCTCCTCGAGCAGGACCCGGACGAGTCCATCGCGACCGAGCTGGAGCAAAATTCCGAACGGCTCCTGCCTCGGATCCAGGCGCTCGAGCTCCAGAGCCTCCTGGCCGAGGAGACCGACGCGCACGGCGCGATCGTCTCCATCCATCCCGGGGCCGGCGGCACCGAATCCCAGGATTGGGCGCAGATCCTCTTTCGGATGTACTCCCGGTACATCGAGCGGATGGGCTGGAGCTATCAGGTGCTGGATCTCCAGCCCGGTGAGGAGGCCGGCCTCAAGGACGCGACGATCCAGGTGGACGGCGCCTACGCCTACGGATACCTGAAGGCGGAGCGCGGCGTGCACCGCCTGGTCCGGATCTCGCCCTTCGACGCGCAAAAGCGCCGGCACACGTCCTTCGCTTCCGTGTTCGTCTATCCCCAGGCCGGGGACGACGTGCACATCGACATCCGGGAGGGGGACATTCGGATCGACACGTTCCGGGCAGGCGGCGCCGGAGGCCAGCACGTCAACAAGACGGAGTCGGCCGTGCGGATCACCCACCTGCCCACAGGGCTCGTCGTCCAGTGTCAGAACGAGCGAAGCCAGCTTCGGAACCGCGACGCGGCCATGAAGGTGCTCACGGCGCGGCTCTACGCGCTTCGAATCGAGGAGGACAAGACGAAGCGGGACTCCCTGGGCGGCGGCAAGAAGGACATCGCCTGGGGGAACCAGATTCGGTCGTACGTCTTCCAACCGTATACTCAGGTGAAGGACCACCGCACCGACGTGGTGGTCACCGACGTGCAGTCGGTCATGGACGGGGCGATCGAGCCCTTCGTCGACGCCTACCTCAGAATGAAGGAGCCCGCGTGAATCCGCAGATCTTCCGCGAATACGACATCCGGGGCATCGCCGACCGCGACCTGACCGACGACGTGGCGCGCGCGGTAGGGCGCGCGTTCGCCGACTGGATGCGGGAACGCGGCAAGTCGCGGATCGCCGTCGGACGGGACGTTCGCCTCTCCTCGCCCCGGATCCGCTCCGCGCTCGTCGAGGGTCTCCTGGACCACGGCGCGACCGTGATCGACGTTGGGGAGGTCCCGACGCCGGCGCTCTACTTCGCGGTGCTCCGCCTGAAGGCGGATGGCGGCGTCATGGTGACGGGCAGCCACAATCCGATCGAGTACAACGGTCTGAAACTGTCGGAAGGGGTCTCTTCGCTGCACGGCCCGGACATCAAGGAGCTGGAGCGGCGGGCCCGCGCGGCCACGCCCGGAACGAAACGCGGCACGCTGGAGACCGTTTCGATCGACGACGACTATCTGAACGACCTCGCGGGTCGCATCGTCCTGAAGCGGCCGCTCAAGGTGGTCGTGGATCCGGGGAACGGCGCTGCGAGCATCCTCGGACCGAAGCTGATCCGGCTCCTGGGCTGCGAGGTGGACGCGATCTTCGCCGAGCCGGACGGCCGCTTTCCGAACCATCTCCCCGATCCGACCGTGCCGGAGCTCATGCGGTCCCTGATGGCTCGGGTCCGGGAAACGGGCGCCGATCTCGGAATCGGGTTCGACGGCGATGCCGACCGCGTGGGCGCGGTGGACGAGAAGGGCGGGCTCCTGTACGGGGATCAACTCCTCGCGCTCTACGCGGGCGACGTCCTGTCGCGCCGCCCGGGCGAGCCGGTGGTCTTCGAGGTGAAGTGTTCCCAGGGCCTCGTCGAGTACGTTCGGGATCACGGCGGGATCCCGGTCATGTGGAAGGCGGGGCACTCCCTGATCAAGGCGAAGATGCGGGAGACCAAGGCGCCGCTCGGGGGCGAGATGTCCGGTCACATGTTCTTCGCGGACGAATTTCCGGGCTACGACGACGCGCTCTACGGGGCGGGGCGCCTGCTTCGAATTCTCGCCGCCGGCGCGACCCCGCTCTCGGCGATGGTGGCGGCGCTCCCCCAGGCGAAGTACGTCTCGACGCCCGAGCTGCGGCTCGATTGCCCGGATGACCGCAAGTTCCAGATCGTGGCTGCGGTGCTCGAGCACTTCCGGGCGACCCACGAGGTGCTCGACGTGGACGGCGTGCGGGTTCAATTCGGCGACGGGTGGGGGCTGATCCGCGCCTCCAACACCCAGCCCGTGCTGGTCGCGCGATTCGAGGCCAGGAGCCACGAGAGGCTATCCACGATCGCCCGGGAGGTATATGATGTGGTCTCGCAGTACCCGGAGGTGACGGTCCCCGCGCTCCCCGTCTGACAGCGCCGTCTCCCCTGCGACTCGCCGGAAGAGGTGCCGAGTTGCGTTTCGTCCTCGCGACGGCCGTCCTGCTATTCGGCCTCTCCACGGCGGCCCCCCGCGTCGCCAATGCCCAAAACGAGATCCTCCTCAACGACGACCGCGTCGATCGCAACCAGTGGAATCCGCACGCCGCGTTGGGGTCCACGGGCGCCATCGTCGTGGCCTGGATGGACGGGCGAAACGGCGGGCCCAGCTTCACGGACTACGACACCTACATCATGACGCTGCGGGACCCGCTCGGGCTCGGCTCGACGGTCAACCGGCGGCTGAACGACGATTCGCCCGGCTCGACGCAGGGCGTGCCCCACATCGCGTCGAGCCCCGCGGGCACCTTCTTCTGCGCGTGGGAGGACAGCCGCGCGGGGAATCGGGACATCTACGGCGCGGCGCTCGATTCCCTGGGCGTGGCGATCACGCCGAACCTCCGCATCAACGACGACGTCGGCGTGAACGATCAGACCGCGCCGCGCATCGCCACGATCGGGGCGACCGGATACCTGGTCGTCTGGTCGGACGGGCGCGAGGCGCAGGGAGAGATCTACTCGTCCTATCGAAACGCCTCCGGCGGCCCGCTATCGGGGAACCGGAAGATCTCGGTCGATCCGGTCGGCGCCGGTTCCTATCAAGGCGAGCCCTCGGTCGCGGCGGACGCGAGCGGGCGAACGCTGGTCGCCTGGCTCGACGGCCGCGAGGGCGGGTCGGTGTTCGGCGCGACCTTCGACGTCTACGCCCAGTGGCTGGACGCGAACGGGAATCCGATCGGCGGAAACTTCAAGGTCAACGACACGACGGGTCCGCAGCAATCCGCATCACCCGCCGTGATCGCCGACCCGACGCTCGGATTCGTCGTGGCGTGGGTCGACTCGCGCGGCGCCCCCGCGGACCCGAGCGACGTCTACGCCCAGCGCTTCGACGCCTCGGGCGCCAAGGTAGGACCGAACGTCCGCGTGAACGACGATCCGCTGGGGCGCCAGCAGCGCGCCGTTCGCGCCGCGTCCGGCCCGGGGACGGCGCTTCTCATCTGGGAGGACCTCCGGGGGAATCTCGGCCTCGACTCGAACGTGGAGGCGGCGTTCGTGCCCTACGACGCCGGACCGGTCGGCGCCAATTTCCGCGTCAACTCGGACACCGTCGGCCGCCAGGGAACGCCCTCGGCGCTCTGGGACGGACGGAACGCCTATCTCGGCGTGTGGGAGGACGGGCGCCGCGGGTCCTCGGACATCTTCGCGATTTCCTTCTTTCCGGACGGGACCCGGCGCGGATCCGACTCGCAGTTGAACGACGACGCCGCTCCCTTCGATCAGCGCCGCCCGCGCCTCGGCCGCGGACCGGGCTACTACCTGGCGACGTGGATCGATCGGCGGAATCAGTCGAACGATCTGTTCGGCCAATGGGTGACGGCCGCGGGCGCGCGCATCGGACCCAACCACCTCCTCTGGCACGACGACACGTTCGAGCGACCCGTCTCCGCGCGGGGGGCAGTCGCACCGTCCGGAGCCGGCATCGTCGTCGCGCAGGTCGCGCGATTCTCGGACGCGGGGGACATCCGAGGCTTCGCGTACACGACGCAGGGAGAGGGACCGGTTTCCGGGATGTGGATCGGGGATCCGCTTCCGAGCGCGCAGGCATCGCCGACGGTCGCGGCCAGGGCGGAGGGATTCGGAGTGGCGTGGATCGACTCGCGAGACGGAGCGCCGCGTATCTACGGGCAACGGCTCGCCGAGGACGGGACGCGCGAGGGCGGCAATCATCCGGTGCTGGCCTTGGACCCCGCCGATCCGGTCACGGCGCTGGACGTGGAGGCGGACCCGGCGGGCGGGTGGTGGCTGTGTTACGCCGAAGGCGCGTCCGCCGACCAGCGCCTTTGGCTCACGCACCTGAACGACGGCCTCTTCGCGGACGGCGACCCGTTCGCGCTCGCCCCGGAGGTGCCCGGGGGCCGCTCCGATCCCACGATCGCCGTCGGGCCCGACGGCCGCGTGGAGGTGGTCTGGCTCGGACCGGGCTCGAGCGGATTGGGGCAGGTCTATTTTCGGAGCTACACGTCCTCGCTCGTCGCCCTGACGCCGCTTCTCACCTTGGGCGAGTCGAGCCAGCCCGGACCTCAGGCAGCGCCGTCGCTCGCGATCTCGGGCGACTATTCCGTCGTGACGTGGGAGGAACGGCAGCAGGGGAACTGGAGCATCTGGATGCAACGGTTCCAAGGCGGCGCGCTTCCCGTGAGCGGCGTGTTGCGGGTCGACGAGGACCTCACGGGCGCCGACCAGCTGGATCCGGCCGCGGGAATGGACGGGTCCGGGCGCGCGATCGTGATCTGGTCGGACCTTCGCTCCGCGTCCAGCGGCATGGACATCCTCGGCCGCATCTTCCAATTCGTCTCGACCGCCGCCGAGGAGCCGCCGCCCGATCCGGAGCCCGAACCAACACCGCCTCCGGCGGCGCCTCTCGTCCTCCGCGTCGATCCGGCGCGCCCGAACCCGTTCTCGAGCACGACGGCGGCGGCGATCGAAACGGCATCTCCGGGTCGGTTGCTCGCGCGGGTGGTCAACGTTCGCGGCGAAGTGATCGCGACCCTGCACGACGGCCCGATGCCCGCGTCCCGATTCACCGTCCGGTGGGACGGCGTCGCACGCGACGGGCGCCCCGCCGCGAGCGGCGTCTACTGGCTTCTGATCGACTCGGGGGGGGAGCGGCGTGCGACGCGACTCGTTCATCTTCGGTAGCGGGGGTAGCGGGGGTAGCGGGCGTAGCGGCGGTAGCCGCGATGGCCGGCCGCGCGTGCTCCCGCGCCTCATGGCACGGCTCGGGGCGCTCGTCGTCCTCGCATCGCTCCACGCGGGGATCGCGAGCGCTGTCCCGCTCGGCTCGGGCGTTCGCGTCCTCACCGCGTCGAGGGCCGGCGAGTCTCCATCGGCCACGGTCGACGCGCTGGAGCGGGCCGGATACCGGGTGCACGTCGCGCTCTTGCCGCGCACGTATTGGGTGACCGCGGCGAGGGGGGCGGGAGCGCTCCCGGCCGGCATGCTCGACGCCACGCCGGCCGTGGGGGACGCCTGGAGCGCGGCGGGGCCGGCCCCGGTGTCCGACCTTCCCGGATTCGGCGGGTCGGGCGCCGACCCCTTTGGCGGCATCCCGGACGCGCTCGACCCGATCCGCCCGCGGCCGGCGAGGCCCGGCGCCTTGGCGGCGCCCGCGCTGTCGCCGCCCCCGGCCGGCCTCTACTACGGAACGCGATGGGAAGACACGAGCGAGTTCATGATCGGGCGCGTCGCGCTCTCGATTCTGTTCCCCGAGAGCGACGGCTCCACCGATCTGAACCGGTTCGACTGGACGCCCGCGCTTCGCGACTCGGTGGTGCGCTCCGCCGTGCGGGGGCTCTTGAAGTGGAGCCTGCTCGCCTCCTCCCGGAACATGACCCTGACGTTCCTCCTCGAGGTCAGGTCGGCCCTGACGACGCGATACGAGCCGATCGATCGCCCCATCTCTCAAGAGACGTTCTGGATGGAGGACGCGTTGGCGCCTTTGGTCGGCTATCGGGGCGACGTCGCCGCGATGGCGTACGACTACGCGAACGGCGCGCGCGCGCGTCTCGGGACGCAATGGGCGGGGATCCTCTTCGCGGTACAGAACGACACTTCGTCCACGGGAACTTTTCCGGACGGATTCATCGCGCACACGAGGCTCGGCGGCCCGTGGGTCGTCCTGCCCGTGAACAACCTGAATACCCGGAGCGCGACGCTCGACTACTACGTGGAGCACGAGGTGACGCACCTCTTCTGGGCGCTCGACGAATATCCCGCGAACAACGCCTGGTGGAGCTGCTACACGAGCACCGGCTACTTCAA
>Ga0075423_10005656_pt1 | contig 11701 bp, 9 predicted proteins | sample SoiMethybrSBSTD2_FD_80114 | JGI IMG/M metagenome (GOLD analysis project Ga0075423, IMG submission 80114) | Bulk soil microbial communities from a Populus tree surrounding site in Tennessee, USA - Soil MetaG P. TD hybrid SBSTD2 | ecosystem: Environmental > Terrestrial > Soil > Tree plantation...
AGAGTTTTGGAGCCGGCGACCCGACTTGAACGGGTGACCTGCTGATTACGAATCAGCTGCTCTACCAACTGAGCTACGCCGGCACGGCGGGGGCTGCGGCTCGGAGAGCCGCGACGAACGTCTCATCCTAACATGTGCCGCACAACAACGGTTCAGGGTTCGAAGTTCGATGTTCCTGAAAACGAAAGGCCGCCTCGCGGCGGCCCTTTGTGATCGGTCCGGCTGAAGCCGGACACTACGACGCCTCAGTGATGCATCGGCACCTTGAGCTCGGCGAGCTTCGCGATCATGTCTTCAGCCGACGTCGCGGGCTTCACCTGCTTCTCGATGTACGCGATCTTCCCCGACTTGTCGATGTAGAACGTCCAGCGATTCGCGAAGCCCGGAGGATTCGGCATCAGGACGCCGTACTTCGTCGCGGTTTCCTTGGTCGGATCCGCGAGCAGCGGGAAATCCGCTTCCTTCTTCTCGACCACGGTCGCCGGACCGCCGCCGCGGCTCTGCAAGGTCACCTTGGTTTCCTTGGCGAACTTGGTGTTGTCCTCGACGTTGTCGACGCTCGCCATGAAATAGGCCACGTCATACATCCGGATCTTGTCACCGTTCTCCGCGAGCGACTTGCACTCGATGGTGCAGCCCTGCGTGAACGCTTTCGGGAACCAGGCCACGACGACGGCCTTCTTTCCCTTGAAGTCCGATAGCTTGTACGTCTTCCCATCGGACGCCTGCAGGCTGAAATCAGGCGCGGGATCTCCCACCTTCAGCTCCGCGGTTTGGGCACGAACGCCCGCTACCAGGGCCGCGGCAAGCCCTATCGTCACAAGTGCGCGCATCAACGAACCTCCTGGGCTCTTCGCCCGTTGCGTCAGGGTGGCCCGAAACGTCCTGAGTATACTTCGAGGACACACCTCCGCTGCCACTATGACGCATCGCTTGGTCAAGGAGGTTCGTGCCGCCTTGAAAGACGCGGCCGATCCGCTCAAAGCCCCGCAAATGCAGGCCTACATGAAGTCGCTGATGCCCTATCGCGGGGTGTCGGCGCCGGTGCAGCGGGCCATGTGGCGGAAGATCTTCGGCCAATACGTCGTGATGCCGGAGGAGCAGTGGAGGGGTGTCGCGCTCGAGCTCTGGCGGAACGCCGAGTACCGCGAGGAGCGTTACGCGGCCGTCGCATTCACCGACCTCAAGATCTATCTGCCGTACCGCACCATGGACGCGGTGCCGATGTTCGAGGAGATGATCGTCACCGGCGCGTGGTGGGACTTCGTCGACGCCATCGCCGGCCACCATCTTGGCGATGTGCTCCGGGCCGACCCGCATCACATGAAACCGTTGATGCGCCGATGGTCCACCGACGAACACATGTGGAAACGCCGCGCGTCGATCCTGTGTCAGCTCGGCTTCAAGCGCGAGACCGATCTCGATCTCCTCTACGCCTGCATCGAACCGAACCTCGCAGACACAGACTTCTTCATTCGCAAGGCGATCGGGTGGGCGCTGCGGCAGTATGCGTGGACGGATCCGGGCGAAGTGAAAAGTTACGTCAAATCGCACGGCGATCGACTGAGCCCGCTGAGTGTGCGAGAGGCGATGAAGAACATTTGAGCTAGACTCTGCGCGGTCCGGCTAAAGCCGGACACTACGTACGCGGTACACGCCGGGTCTACAGAACAAGACCCGGCCTACGACAGTCGGAGATCGCCATGAAGAGAGTGGTCGCGGCGGCATTTCTCGTTCTCGTCACCGGAACGGCATCGTTTGCGCAGCGGCCGTCGGACCCGGCGTTGCTGGTGCCGCAGAACGCGCCGGCACTCGACTACGTCGCGGTGGCCAATCCGCTGACGTTTCCCGAGGGGGTGACGATCGGCGCGTCGGCCGACGTGGCGTTCGATGCGAAAGGGCATCTCTGGGTGCTCAACCGCGGCATGCAGCCGCTCGCCGAATTCGACGCCGACGGTAAATTCATTCGCGCCTTCGGCGAAGGGATGTTCACCCGCACGCACGGGTTGCGCATCGATCGCGATGGCAACCTCTGGGTCACCGACGTCGGCGCCCACTACGTCGTCAAGATGACGCCCGAGGGCAAGGTGCTGATGACGATCGGCATCAAGGGCGAGCAGGGCGAGTGGAACGAAGCCACCGGATCGCATCGCCTCAACGAGCCCAACGACGTCATCATCGCGCGCAACGGCGACATCTTCATCGCGCAGGGGCATACGCCGGGCGCCAAGGGCGACCCGCGCGTGTTGAAGTTCGACAAGACCGGCAAGTTCATCACGTCGTGGGGCGGCAAAGGAAAAGAGCCCGGCAAGTTCGAGGTCGCACACGGACTGGCGATCGATGCGAAGGGCCTGCTGTGGGTGACCGATCGCGAGAACCAGCGGATTCAGATCTTCGACGACCAGGGCACGTTCGTCCGCGAAGTGAAGGTGGCGGGTTTGCCGTGCTCGCTCGATATCGGCAAGGAGTCGATCTTCATGGTGAACGGCTTCGCCGGTCAGGTAGTGAAGATGGATCTGCAGGGCAACGTGCTCGCCGTGACAGGCAAAGCCGGAAACGGCGTGGGCGAGTTCGGCGAAGCGCACTTCATCGCCGTGAGTCCGAAGGGCGATCTCTGGGTGGCCGACAGCGTCAATCGCGCGGTGCAGAAATTCGTGAAGAAGTAGAGGCCTAGGTGAACAACTCCTGCCGCACGCGATCGCGCTCGCGATCGATCTGATCGGCAGTCGCGCCGAGACGACGAAGCACGGCTTCGGTCATCGCCAGCGCGACCTCGCCCTCGCCCGAGAACACCTGCTCGGCGCCGGCCAGCTTGAGCGGCGGCACATCGCGCAGGTAGCCGCTGCGCACGAACACGTGGACGCCGGGGTTGATCGTTCTCGCGTGTCTGATGATCTCGGGCGACCCGGTGTCGGCGCCGCTGACGATCAGCGTCGCGGCGTGGGGGAGCCCTGCCGAGACGAGCGTGTCCGGCTGACGCGCGTCGCCGTACACCGCCGATGTGCCCTCATCGCGCAGCGCGCGCACGGCGTCGACGTTCAGGTCCACGACTGTCGGAGCGATCCCATTCTCTTTCAGCAGACGGGTCACGGTGCGTCCCGTCGGACCGTAGCCGATCACAATCGCACGGCCCTGCGGATCGAGCCTCGATGATGCGCCGACATCCATCGCTTCGGGATCGTGCGCGATGCGCGTCAAGCGTTTCTGCGCCAGCCAGCGATCGACGGGCTCGATCGCTCTGAATGCGAGCGGGTTGATCGTGATCGAGATAATCGCTGTGGCGACGACGATGTCGATGGCGTCCGTCGGGACGATGGCGAGATTTCGGCCGAGGGTGGCCAGGATGAACGAGAACTCGCCGATCTGCCCGAGCGACATCGCGACCGTCGCGACGGTTCGAGCGGGATAGCGCATCAACCTCGCGACAATCGCGGCCGTGAGCGGATTGAGGACGAGCACGATGGCGAGAGCGGCGACCGTGAGAGCGGGCGACTCGAGCAGCACACTCGGTCTGAGCAGCATGCCCACCGAGACGAAGAACAGCACGGCGAAGGCATCGCGCATCGGCAGCGCATCGGTGGCCGCGCGCAGACTGTAATCCGAGCTCCCGACCACCATGCCGGCGAGGAACGCGCCAAGCGCGATCGACACGCCGAACACCGCCGCCGATCCGACTGCCAATCCAATGGCCAGCGCAAGCACGGCCAGCGTGAACAGCTCTCGCGATCTCGTCGCGGCGATGCGATCGAGAATCGCAGGAATCGCTCTTCGTCCCACGAGCGCGGCGACCGCGGCCAGCGCAGCGACTTTCACGATCGCCAGCACGATGCTGATCGCGAGCGCGCCAGGGCTCGACCCATCTTTGAGCGCGGGAAGCAGCACGAGCACGAGTACGGCGAGGATGTCTTGGACGACCAACCACCCGACCGCGATGTGTCCGGCATCGGTGTGCAGTTGGCGGCGATCGGAGAGGACGCGAACGAGCACGACCGTGCTCGCGAGTGAGAGCGACAAGCCGAATACGATGGCCGCGGGCCACGTCCAGCCGTAGGTGTGTGCGGACAGCGCCCCGACGATCGTCGCGATCCCGCTCTGAACGATCGCGCCAGGCACGGCGATGCGCCGCACTTCGAGCAGTTCCCCGACGTGGAACTGCAGACCCACCCCGAACATGAGGAGGATGACGCCGATCTCGGCGAACTGCTCGGCCACGTGCGGGTCGGCGATGAACCCGGGCGTGTGCGGGCCAATGGCGAGGCCGGCAATGAGATAGCCAACGATCGGCGAGAGCTTCAGCCGCTGCGTGATGTAGCCGAACACCAGTGCGGCAGCCAAGCTTCCCGCCAACGTGAGGACGATGCCCGCGTCGTTCATCAAGCTTGATCGTATCCCGCGGATACCCACGTTCGTAGGGCGGGTCTTGCTTTGTAGACCCGCCGCCAGAGCCGCCGGGTCCAAAGGACTGGGCCTACGAGCACGTGAGCCGATCTGGCGGGCGCTTACACATTGGGAGGTGGAGGGAACGTATGGAACACGTTCGCGAGCATCGAAGCGTGCTGGCGCGGAGCGAAAAGCAGCTTCTTATCTGGATCGCGCAGCGAATGCCGCGCTGGGTCAATTCGGATCACCTGACGTGCCTCGCGCTTGGGGCGATGGTGCTCGCCGGAGCTGGTTACTGGCTGCTGCGGTGGGACTCGCGGGCGGTGTGGATCGTGGTGGCGGCGCTCGCGATCAACTGGTTTGGCGACAGCCTCGACGGCACCCTCGCGCGCGTCCGCCGCGTCGAACGTCCGCGATACGGCTACTACGTCGATCACGTCCTCGACATCGTCGGCACCACGTTGCTGCTCGGCGGCGTTGCGCTCTCGGGTTACATGAACCCCGTCATCGCGCTGTCGGTTCTCGTCACGTATCTGCTCGTCTCCGGTGAAGTCTTTCTCGCGACCACGACGAGAGGTGTGTTCAAGATGTCGTCGTTCGGCGTAGGGCCGACGGAGCTGCGGATTCTCCTCGCGATCGGAACGCTGGCGCTGCCTGGCGATCCGCAGGTGCCGCTCGGGCTGTTTGGGCGGATGCCGTTGTTCGATTTCGGAGGCATCGTCGCGATCGTGGGACTCGCGATCACTTTATTGTCATCAGTCTGGAGAAACACCAAGGCGCTGGCGACCCTCGAACCGCGACCGCCATCGGCAAACCACGGGTGTAGTAACATGAACTCCTTACGGTCACTGGGGAATTCGCTACCGTGGGGACACCACACAGCATCGCCAAGGATATGGGCGGCAAGCCGAAGAAGGCGCGCAAACCGCTCGTCGTCCGCGGTGCCCGCACGCACAACCTGAAGAATATCGACGTCACGCTGCCCGCGGGCAAGCTGGTGATCATCACCGGTGTGAGCGGATCGGGAAAGTCGTCCCTCGCCTTCGACACCATCTATGCGGAGGGGTAGCGACGCTACGTCGAATCGCTCTCGGCGTACGCGCGGCAGTTCCTCGAGCGGATGGAGAAGCCCGATGTCGATCGGATCGAGGGCATCTGTCCAGCGATTGCGATCCGTCAGAAGAACAGCGTTCGTAATCCACGGTCCACCGTCGGCACCACGACCGAGATTCACGACTACATGCGCCTGCTGTTCGCGCGTGTGGGGCGCACGTACTGCCGCCAATGCGGTCAGGAAGTCGTGCGCGAGACGGCCGAGGTCGTCGCGAAACGACTGGGTGAGCTTCCAGCGGGCACGCGCGTGCTCATTGGCTTCGAACTGCCGGTGGTGTCGATGTCCGCAGCCAATCCGGCCTCGGACGCCGAGACCGCCGAAGAAGCCGAGGCGCTCGCTCTCGAGCCGGTGGCCAAGAGCGTCGATCCGATCGCGGTCGCGCTCGACGCGCTTCGCAAGCGCGGCTACGGACGGCTGCTGATCGACGGCCAGGCCATCAGCTTCGACGAGATCGATCGCGCCTCGCTCAAGTCGCGGCCGTTGCTCGAGGTCGTCGTCGATCGTCTGCGCATCGAAGGCGACATGCGCAGCCGCCTCACGGACTCAATCGAGACCTCGTATCGCGAGGGCGGCGGCGCGGCATTCGCTGTCGTTCTGGACGGCAGCGCCGCAGGACGGCTCGAGTTCTCGGAACGTTTCGAATGCCGCACCTGCGGTATCAGCTACGAAACTCCGCAGCCGCGACTGTTCTCCTTCAACAACCCGTTTGGTGCGTGCCCGACCTGTCATGGGTTCGGCAACATCATCGAGCTCGACATGAACCTGGTGGTGCCCGATCCGGCGAAGTCGATCACGCAGGGCGCCATCGAGCCGTGGAGCAAGCCGCACTATCGAACGCAGCTCGCCGAGTTGAAACGCGCGGCGCGCAAGGGCAACGTGCGGCTCGAGGTGCCGTGGTCCGATCTCACCGACGAGGAACGGCGATTCGTCGTCGACGGTGATGGCGACTTCGAGGGTGTGCGCGGGTTCTTCCGGTGGCTCGAGCGGAAGAAATACAAGGTGCACGTCCGGGTGTTTCTCAGCCGTTATCGCGGCTACCTGGCGTGCCCCGACTGCGGCGGTGCCCGACTGCGGCGCGAGGCGCGCAACGTGCGCATCGGTGGTCAGACGATCGACGCGGTGTCGGCGCTCACCGTCGTCGGCGCCCAGCGGTTCTTCAGCGAGCTGCAGCTCAACGACCGCGAAGCCGCTGTAGCCGACAAGGTCCTGCGTGAGATCTGCCGTCGCCTGAGTTTTCTGAGCGACGTCGGTCTCGACTACCTCACGCTCGATCGATTGTCATCGACGCTGTCCGGCGGCGAGTCGCAGCGCATCAATCTGGCGACGTCGCTCGGATCGGCGCTGGTCGGGACGCTGTACGTGCTCGACGAACCATCGATCGGACTGCATTCGCGCGACAACCAGCGGCTCATCGACATCCTGCGGCAGCTGCGCGATCAGGGCAACACCGTGCTCGTCGTCGAGCACGACGAAGACATGATCCGCGTCGCCGATCACATCGTCGATCTGGGGCTTGGTGCGGGAGAGCAGGGTGGGCGGGTGGTGTACTCAGGCGATCTGCCAGGCCTGCTCACCGAGACACGATCGCTGACGGCGAAGTACCTGCGCAATGAGCTCGCGATTCCCGTTCCGTCGCCGCGCCGGCGTGGCACGGGACAGAAGATCAAGTTGAAGGGCGCGAGCGAGCACAACCTCAAGAACATCGACATCGAGATCCCGCTGAACACGCTCACGTGTGTTACCGGCGTGAGCGGATCGGGAAAATCGACGCTCGTGCACGATGTTTTGTACGCCGCGATCAAGCGCGCGAAGGGCGATTGGGATCGTCGCGTCGGCGTGTTCCGAGACCTCCAGGGCCTCGAATACATCACCGATGTCGCGCTCGTCGATCAGACGCCGATCGGCCGCACGCCTCGATCCAATCCGGTGACGTATCTGAAGGCGTTCGATCCGATTCGCGAGCTGTTCTCGTTGACGAAGGACGCGCGAGCGAGCGGCCTCACCGCCAGTCACTTCTCGTTCAACGTGCCTGGCGGCCGGTGCGAGGCGTGCCAGGGTGAGGGCGAAGTGCGCGTCGAGATGCAATTCCTCGCCGACGTGTTCGTGCCGTGCGAGCAGTGCGACGGCAAGCGGTTCAAGCCGCAGGTGCTCGACGTGCACTACCGTGGCAAGTCGGTGCATCAGGTCCTCGACATGACCGTGCGCGAAGCGCTGACCTTCTTCAGCCAGTCGCCGAAGGTGTTGCGACGTCTCCAGGTGCTCGACGAGATCGGACTGGGGTACCTGCGTCTTGGTCAGCCGGCGACGACGCTGTCGGGGGGCGAGGCGCAGCGGATCAAGATCGCCGCACATCTCGCATCGTTTGGCGGCGAGCGCGTGCTCTACATCCTCGACGAGCCGACCACCGGTCTGCACTTCGACGACATCGCGAAACTGCTGGCCGCGTTTCGCAAGCTCGTCGAAGCGGGACACTCGCTGCTCGTGATCGAGCACAACCTCGACGTGATCAAGACCGCCGACTATCTGATCGATCTCGGACCCGAAGGCGGTGACGAGGGAGGACGCATCGTCGCGACGGGGACCCCCGAGCAGGTGGCGCAAAACGACGAGTCGCACACGGGCCGCGCATTGCGATTGGTCCTCGCCACGGGCCGCTCGAATGCCTACGCGGCCCGGTAGACGCCTGAGGCCTAGCCCAGCCCTGAGGCCCGAGGCCCTGCGGCCTACATTGCCGCGAGAGTTCTACAATCGTCCGACTCTTCTCGTTGCCGCGGAGTTGCTCGGGAAGGTTTTGGTACATCGATCGCCTCGCGGTACCGCGGCAGGCATGATCGTCGAGACCGAGGCCTACATCGGTGAAGACGATCCCGCCTGCCATGCTGCACCGGGACCGACGACACGCAATGCGCCGCTGTATGGTCCGCCTGGCATTGCCTACGTGTATCTGAACTACGGGATCCACTATCTGGTCAACGCGGTCACAGAGAGTGAAGGCTCTCCGGCGGCGGTGTTGATTCGTGCGCTCGAGCCGATCGACGGCATCGCTCTGATGACACGCCGCCGGCGCAACGGGCGCCCCGATATCGAAAGCAATCTCTGCCGCGGCCCCGGCAATCTCACGCAGGCGCTCGGCATCACGCTCGCAGAGAATCGTCTCGACTTCGCATCGAGCCGCCTGTCGATCGAGGATCGCGGCGTCGTGCCGCCACGCGTCGCGTGGGGGCCTCGCATCGGAATTCGTCATGCGACCGACAGGCCATGGAGATGCTGGATCGAGGGGCACCCGTGCGTCTCGGGGCCGCGTGCTAGGATGAGCCGATCGAGCGCATGACGGTCCGGCTTGCGCCTTCGCTCGTTCCGAGCTTCGGCGAGACGGACACCACGAGTACATGGGACAGACACTCCTCGAGAAAGTGTGGGATCTCCACACCGTGCGGCAGCTGCCGACCGGACAGACGCAGCTGTTCATCGGCCTGCATCTGGTCCACGAAGTCACGAGCCCGCAGGCATTCGACGCGCTGCGCCAGAACGGCTGGAAAGTCCCGTTCGTCGAACGCACGTTCGCCACCGTCGATCACATCGTGCCGACGCGGGAACGCAAGCGGCCCTTCCTCGACGTGATGGCCGAAGACATGATGGCGTCGCTCGAGCGGAACGTGCGCGAATTCGGCATCCGCTTCGTCGGCCTCGACGACAAGCGGCAGGGCATCGTTCACATCATCGGACCGGAGCTGGGGCTCACGCAGCCCGGCATGACGATCGCGTGCGGCGACAGCCACACGTCGACGCATGGTGCATTCGGATCGGTGGCGTTTGGAATCGGCACGTCGCAGGTGCGCGACGTGCTTGCTTCACAGTGCCTCGCGATTGAGCCGCTCAAGGTGCGACGCATCCGAGTCACCGGCACATTGCCGAAAGGCGTGTATGCCAAGGATGTGATCCTCGCGATCATCCAGCGACTCGGAGTGCAGGGCGGCAACGGCTACGCCTATGAGTACGCGGGCGACGCGGTCGATCGCATGTCGATGGACGAGCGGATGACGATCTGCAACATGTCGATCGAGGGCGGCGCGCGCGTCGGCTACGTGAACCCGGACGACACCACAATCGAGTACGTGCGCGGCCGTCCGTACGCACCGCCCGCGGATCGATTCGACGCAATGGCGGCGTGGTGGAAGTCGATCGCATCCGATGCCAATGCCGCCTACGACGATGACGTCGAGATCAAGGCGGGAGAGCTGACACCGATCGTCACGTGGGGCGTGAATCCCGGGCAGTCGATCGGGATCGACGACAAGGTGCCGGCGCCGTCGCAGGGCAGCGATCCCAAGGGCATCGCCGACGCGCTGAGTTTCATGGGTCTGACCGCCGGCCAGCGGATCGAAGGCATGAAGGTGGATGTCGCCTTCATCGGCTCGTGCACGAACGGACGGCTCTCCGATCTCCGCGAGGCGGCACAGATCGTCAAGGGCAAGCACGTGGCGAAGCACGTGAAGGCGCTCGTCGTGCCTGGCTCGACTGGCGTGGCAATGGCGGCAGAGCGCGAAGGGCTCGACGAAGTGTTCCGCTCGGCAGGATTCGAGTGGCGCGGGGCAGGCTGCTCGATGTGCCTGGGCATGAATCCCGACAAGCTGCAGGGCGAACAGGTGTGCGCGTCCTCGTCCAACCGCAACTTCAAAGGACGGCAGGGCAGTCCCACTGGCCGCACGCTGCTCATGAGCCCGGCGATGGTGGCCGCTGCCGCACTGGCAGGCGCAGTGACCGACGTGAGGGAGCTGGCCTGATGCAGCGCATCACGCAGATCAGCGGCCGCGCGATTCCGATGCGCGGCAACGACATCGACACCGATCGCATCATCCCGGCGCGATACCTTCGCGCGATCACATTCGACGGCATGGAGGAGCACGTCTTCGAAGACGATCGCCGGCTGGGGAGCCCCGGACACAACCGGCATGCGTTCGACACGCCCGCATATCAGGGCGCATCGATCTTGCTCGTCAACAGCAACTTCGGCTGCGGGTCGTCGCGGGAGCACGCGCCGCAGGCGATCCGGCGCTGGGGCATCGAGGCCATCGTTGGCGAGTCGTTCGCGGAGATCTTCTTCGGCAACTCGGCGATGATCGGCATGCCGTGCGTCACCGCGTCTCCAGAGGATATCGCTGCGTTGATGTCGCTCGTGGAGCGGCAGCCGTCGACGGTGCTCACGCTCGATCTGCAGGCCGGCACGTGCGATGCCGGCAGCGTGAGGTGCGCGATCTCACTGCCATCGAAGCTTCGCGAGGCGTTTGCGACCGGGGCGTGGGATACGACGGGAATGCTGCTGGATAACTACGAGGAAGTGAAGGCCACAGCGGCGCGATTGCCGTACGTCGTCGCGCCCTGACGCGGAATCGCGCCGGCTGAAGCCTGCGCTCTACGAGCGGACGCTAATTCTTTTTCTTTTCTTCGAGCAAGCCCAGGAAGGCGCCCGCAGCATGGGAGCGCTCGCCTCCTTTACGGAAGATCAATCTGACTTGGCGGCGTAGTCGGATCTCCGGCATCGCCAGCGCGACGAGCTCGCCGCGCGCGATCTCGGGCTCCGCGCATCGGCGTGGCAGCAGCGCGACGCCCATCTGCATGCCGACCGCACGCTTGATACCCTCGAGGCTGGGCAGCGAGACGAGGATGTTCGCAGGAATGTGATGCTGCTCGAACAGGCGCAGCACGCGATCGCGCACGTGGGATGGATCGTTGTGTGCGATCACTGTCTGTCGCGCGCATTCGGAGAGCGTGACCTCCTTGCTGTGCGCGAGCGCGTGCGCGGGATGCACGAGCATGACGAGCTCGTCCTGCCCGAGCACGATTGAACCGAGCCCAGGCTCGGCCGGTTGAAACGTGAGCACCCCGAAGTCGAGGCTGCCTTGCGCCACTTCGGCGCCCACCTGTCGCGCCGGAATGCGGCGCACGTCGACATGGACCAGCGGATGTGCCTGACGGAACTTCGCCGTAATCGGCAGCACCACGTGTACCGACGCCTCGTTGGCGCCGATGAGCACGCGTCCGCGCCGGAGATCGCGCAGGTCCTTGACCGCGCTCTCGGCTTCCTCCGACAGGCGGAGCAAGCGCTCGGCGTAGTCGCGCAAGAGGCGCCCGGCGTCGGTCAGCGACGCATCCTTGGTGGCGCGATCGAACAGCCGCTCGCCGACGCTCTCCTCGAGGCGGCGCACC
>Ga0075423_10005658_pt1 | contig 11700 bp, 9 predicted proteins | sample SoiMethybrSBSTD2_FD_80114 | JGI IMG/M metagenome (GOLD analysis project Ga0075423, IMG submission 80114) | Bulk soil microbial communities from a Populus tree surrounding site in Tennessee, USA - Soil MetaG P. TD hybrid SBSTD2 | ecosystem: Environmental > Terrestrial > Soil > Tree plantation...
AACGGCAGCGACTGCGGGAGGCGGGTCCGCGCCGCGCGGCGCTCTTCTCCTGGAAGGCGACGGCCGAGAAAACCGCCGGCGTCCTCGCCGAGGCCGCGGCGTGACGCGAACACCGCTCGTCGGGTTCGACGCGCGCAAGATCCGCGACTTCGGGATCGGCACTTACATCCGCCAGCTCCTCCAGGCGATGGCGCGCCGGCGCGAGAGCGAGGATTATCGGTTCCGCGTCTACCTTCGCGGGGCCGATCGCGAGCTCCTCGCCGACCTGCCGCCGCGATTCGAGACGGTCGCCGAAGAATCGCGCGGTTACTCCTTGGCCGAGCTCACGCGGCTGCCGTGGCGGCTCTGGCGCGACCGGCTCGACCTCTTCCACGCGACCCACTACGTTCTCCCGCCGCTTCCGCGCGGCCGGGCGGTCGTGACGATCCACGACATCATTCACCTGCTCTATCCGCAGTTCCTCCCGAGCCGGGCGGCGCACGTCTACGCAAACGTGATGATCCGGAGGGCGCTCGCGCGCGCCGACCGCATCATCACCGTCTCGTACAACAGCAAGCGCGATCTCGTGGACTACTTCCACGTGCCGCCGCCTCGGATCGACGTGATCTACAACGGCGTCTCGCCGCGCTTCCGCCCGGACGTTCCCGAGTCCGAGCGGGCGCGCGTCGCGGCGAAGTACGGTCTGCCGGCGCCGTTTCTCCTCTTCCTCGGCGGCGAGAAGCCCCACAAGAACCTACAGGCCGTCGTCCGGGCGTACGCCGAAGCGCGCCGGACGGTCGATCTGCCGCACACGCTCGCCCTCGCCGGCCCACCCTCGCGGAGCCAGGCGCGCCTCGACGCGCTCATCGCCGCTCTCGATCTGTCCGACCGGGTCTTCCGCGCCGGGCTGGTCGAGGAGGAAGATCTGCCCGGTCTCGTGGCGGGCGCCGACGTGCTTCTCTATCCGACTCTCTACGAAGGATTCGGTCTGCCGGTCGTCGAGGCGATGGCCTGCGGGACGCCGGTGCTGACCTCCTCGACTTCGGCGCTGCAGGAGATCGCCGGCGGATACGCCTACCTCGTGGACCCCATGGACGTCGACGCGATCGCGCGCGGAATCGTCGCTCTGTCGACCGACGAAAAAGTGAGAACCGATTTCCGCGAGCTCGGGAAGAAGCGGGCGCTCGATTTCTCCTGGGACAAGGCGGCCGAGAAGACTCTCGAGGTGTATCGAACGGCGCTCTCGGGCGAGGGCAGCGGGCGCCTCGCGCGCGTCGCCCGGAGGGCGGAACAACGGCCGGAGACGCCCGGCGACTAGTGCTCCGCGCCGGCCGCTCTCGCACATGAGGACCGCCGTCGTCCACGACTGGCTCACGGGGATGCGCGGAGGCGAGCGCGTCCTCGAAGCTCTCCTGCCCCTCGTCCCCGAGCCCACGATCTTCACCCTCTTCCATTCCCCCGGATCCGTTTCCGCGGCGATCGAGAGCCGGCCGATCCGGACTTCCGCCCTCGATCGGCTCCCGTTCGCGGGCTCCCACTACCGAAACTTCCTGCCGTTCTTTCCCGGCGCCGTCGAGAGGTTCGACCTGTCCGGCTTCGACCTGGTCGTTTCTTCTTCCCACTGCGTGGCCAAGGGCGCGATCGCTCCCGCGGGCGTGCCTCACCTCTGCTACTGCCACACGCCCGTTCGCTACGCCTACGAGCAGTTCGACGCCTACTTCCCCCGCGATCGCACCCGGTTCTTCGCGGTCAAGCGGCGGCTCGTCGAGCGGCTGCGGGAGTGGGACCAGAAGACGGCCGGCCGCCCTACGGCCTACCTCGCGAACTCCTCGGCGGTCGCGGCGCGGATCCGACGCCACTACGGACGCGAGGCGGAGGTCTGCCATCCTCCCGTGGACCTCGAGTTCTTTTCTCCCTCCGACGAACCGAGGCGCGACTTCCTTCTCGCCGTCGGGGCGCTCGTCCCGTACAAGCGGCTCGAACTCGCGATCGAGGCTGCGGAGCTCGCCCGAGCACCCCTCGTCGTCGTCGGACGCGGCCCGGAAGGAGAGCGTCTCCGCCGCCGGGCCGGCCGCTCCGTCCGCTGGGCGGGCGAAGTGGCGCGGGAAGAGCTCCGGCAGCTCTACCGGACCTGCCGCTTCTTCGTCCAGCCGGGGGAGGAGGACTTCGGGATCGCGGCGGCGGAAGCGGTGGCCTGCGGCGCGCCCGTGGCGGCGCTCGGCCGGGGCGGGGTCGTCGACATCGTCCGCGACGGCGCGGAAGGCGTGCTCTACGACGAGGAGAGCGCCGGCGGGCTCGCCCGGGCGCTCGAGCGCGGCGAGAGCCTGCGGTTCCCGGTCGAAGAAATGCGCCGATCGGCCGAGAGGTTTTCGATCCCGCGCTTCCGTGACCGCTTCGGGCGGGCCGTGGAACAATTGATGCGGGGACAGAGCATCCGACGATGATTCGACAGACGACCCGGCGCATCGCCCTGCTCCTGCTCGCCTCGGACCTCGCGGCGACCGCCTTCGCGCTCGTCGCGGCATACGACCTGCGCTTCCGGGTCGAGATCGTTCCGGTGACGAAGGGCGTGCCGGACGCCGCCTCCTACTACCGCCTCCTTCCCATCATGGCGGTGCTCTGGCCGGTCGTCTATTACTTCTACGGGCTCTATCAGGTCCGCCGTCACCACACCCGCATGGAGGAGGGCCTCGCGATCCTCGTCGCGACGGGTCTCGCCACGCTGCTCCTGACCGGTGTCGCGACGTTCTCGCGCGGCTTCACCTACTCGCGGCTCGTGCTCGTGCTCTTCTTCGGGCTCGACGTTTTCTTCGTCTTCGCGGGCCGGACGGCGATCCGCCGGTATCTCGAGGAGGCCTGGCGGCACGGCGTCGGTGTTCGCCAGGTCCTGGTCGTCGGCGCGGGACGGCTCGGCCGGGCGGTCGTCGAGAAGCTCGTCGAGCACCCCGAGGCGGGTCTGCGCGCGGCCGGCTTCGTGGACGACGACGCCCGAAAGCGCGGCGAGACGATCCACGGCGTGCCCGTGATCGGGACCACCGCCGAAGCCGCCCGCATCGTCGAGGAGCGGCGGATCGACACGGTCTTCCTCGCCCTGCCGCTCGAGGCGCACCGCGCGATGCTCTCGGTGCTGAAAGACGTCGGAAAGACGGTCGCCGACGTGCGGGTCGTGCCGGACCTCCTCCAGCACATCACTTTTCGGGCCGCCGTCGAGGACCTGGACGGTCTGCCCGTCGTCCACCTGACGCAGACGCCGCTCACCGGCTGGATGAGCCTGACCAAGCGCTCGCTCGACATCGCGATCTCCCTCGCCGCGCTCGTCCTCTTCTCCCCTCTCTTCGGGATCATCGCCCTGGCGATCCGGCTCGAGGACGGCGGGCCGGTGTTCTACGGCCAGACGCGCATGGGCCTGGACGGGCGGCCGTTCGAGATCCGGAAATTTCGGTCCATGCGCGTGGGGGCCGAGGACGGGTCGGGCCCGGTCTGGGCCGGGCCCGAAGACGCGCGCTGCACGCGCGTCGGTCGCGTCCTGCGCCGGACGAGCCTCGACGAGCTGCCGCAGCTGCGAAACGTGCTTCGTGGGGAGATGTCCCTCGTCGGTCCGCGTCCGGAGCGGCCGGAGTTCGTGCGGGAGTTCAAGGAAAAGTATCCGCAGTACATGGTCCGCCATCGCGTGCGCGCCGGCATGACCGGATGGGCGCAGGTCCACGGCTGGCGCGGGAACACGAGCCTCTCAAAGCGGATCGAGTACGACCTCTATTACATCGAGAACTGGTCGCTGTCGCTCGACTTGAAGATCCTCTGGCTGACGATCAAGCACGGCTTCCGGCACCGGAACGCGTATTGAGGAACCGGGCGATCGGGAGATCGGATCATCGGCCGATCCGGGAGCCTTGCTTCGAGTTCCGGAAATGATCGATTCGATGACGCGATGAACCGATGATCCGATGACCCGATTGCTCCTGGCGGCTGGGATGATTGTTGCGTCGGCCGTAACCCGAGCGCCGGCGGTCACGCGGGTCGATCCTCCCGCGGCGCCCGGCTCCCTGGCGCCCAATCTCGCGGCCGCCGGGAAAACGGTGCTGCTTTCCTGGCTCGAGCCGATCGCGCCCGGCGGCAAGCCGGGAGAGACGCCCGTGGCTCTCCGCTTCGCCGCCTTCGACGGGCGGCGATGGAGCGCGCCGCGGACGGTCGTCTCTTCTCCGAAGATCCTCGCCAACTGGGCCGACTTCCCCGCTCTGGCTCAGTCGAAGAGAGGCTGGCTCGTCGCGGGATGGCCCGAACGGTCCGGGAGCGGCGCCTACGACTACCTCCTCGAGCTCGCGCGGGCCGCATCGACGGAATCGTCCTGGAATCGGATCGGAACGGCGCACGAGGATCGGTCGGCGAGCGAGCACGGATTCGTCTCCTTCGTACCGGAGTCGGACGCGGTCCGCGCGTTCTGGCTGGACGGTCGGCAGATGCAAGGCGATCGCGGAAGCATGTCGCTCCGGACCGCCCGCATCGGCGATGCGCCCGACTCGAGCGAGCTGCTCGACGCCCGCGTCTGCGACTGCTGCCAGATCTCCGCCGCCGTCGTCGAGGACGGGCCTCTCGTCGTCTATCGGGATCGGTCCGACAAGGAGCTCCGCGACATCGCGATCGTCCGCCGCGTCGGTGGGAAATGGACGAGCCCGCAGTCGATCGCGTCGGACGGCTGGAAGATCGACGGGTGTCCCGTCAACGGGCCCGCGGTCGCCGCGAGCGGACGGCGGGTCGCCGTCGCCTGGTTCACGGGCGCCCGGGACCGCGCTCGTGTCTCGCTGGCGAATTCGAGCGACGGGAAAACCTTCTCCGGTCCGATCTCCGTTGACGAGTCGTCTCCCGCGGGTCGGGTGGCCGTCGCACTCGCCGGCAACGGCGACGCCATCGTGGCCTGGGTCGCGACGGAGGGGAAGGGCGGATCGATCCGGATCCGCAGGGGGGACGCCCGCGGCCGGGTCGGCGCGCCGGTCTCCGTCGCCTCCATGAGCCTCGCGCGATCGAGCGGTTTTCCGCGGATCGCGCGGCTCGGACCGGCGATCCTGATCGCATGGGTCGAGGCGAGCGACCCCTTCCGGCTGCGGGCGGCGACGATCGCCGAGACGCGCCTTCCCGCGACTCGCTAGGCGAGCTTCTTCAAGCGGTGCAGGCGCCGCTCCAGATCCTGCTCTTCCTCGGCATCGAGGTCGCGTCCGCCGAAGGCGCTCGCCTCGTAAAGTCGGACGACCGACCGGACGTCGTCGTCCGCGCCGGGGAGGGCCTCGGCGAGGCGACGCGCCACTTCGTCCGGAGCGGTCGCGGGCGAGACGTGACCGATTCGCCTCGCGAGAAGGCGGCGAAGCGCCAGATAAGCCCGCGTCGCGGCGGGCACCTGCTGGCGGCGCCGGCGCCACTCGCGGAACAGAATCGCGATCGCCGCCGCGCCCGCGATCGCGAGGAATCCGCGGCGGAGCCCCGGCAGGGAGAGCGTCCCCTTCCACTCGGAAGCGGAGCCGGCCACACCGGAAAGGCGCTCCCGCGCGGCGTCGAAGAACCGCTGTTGATCGAGCGATTCGAATCCGAGAATCCTCCGGTCGTAGAAGAATTCGACTTCGCGCCCGAGCGCGGCGAGCCGCTTCCAAAGCGAGCCGCGAGTGGCGGCGGGGGGCACGCCCGACGGGGGCGTCGGATCGAGAACGGAAAAGCCGCTGCCGTCCAGGTCGGCCTCGACCCAGGCGTGCAGGTTCTCGCCGCGAACGACGATCGAGTTGGAAAAGAGTCCGAGCTCGCCCCCGTAGGAGCCGGTCACGAGCCGGGCCGGGATCCCGCGCGACGCGAGCATCATCGCCGCGGCGGAGGCGAAGTACTCGCAGTGTCCCGCGCGCGACCGGAGGAGGAAGTCCACCAGCGGATCGCCCCGCGGGGCCGGCGGATCGAGCGTGTAGATGAAGCTCTTGCGCAGGCGCTCCTCGATCCGCCGGTAGATCTCCGCCGGGTCCGTTTCGCCGTCCGCGAGCTTCGCGGCGTACTCGGCGATCTCCGGCGGAACCGACCGCGGATCGATCGCCGACGCGCCGATTCCGCGCACGGGCTCGGGCCGGCCCAGGCCGACTTCGTAGCGCACGTTGCGGGGTCCCGAAGTGGCCTGGAGAATGCCGTCCGGAAGAACGTAAGCGGAGCGCCCCGCCTCGAGGCGAACGGAATCGATGCCGTACGGCAGGAAGAGGAATCCCTTGGCGAAGAGCGCGAGATCGATCCGGACCGGCTCGCGCCCTCGGTGCGACCCGGAAGGATAGGTCTCGCCGCGGCCCGGGGAAGGGCGGCGGGTCCAGACACCGTCGCGGTACACGGTGAAGACTGCTTCGCGCAGTCGAACGACGCGGGGACGGTCCTCGGGCGCCGTCGTCAGACGGAGGACGACCCGATCGCTCCGCTTGGCCGCGCCGAACGACTCGAGGTCCACGCGGTCGGCCGTGAGCGCGGTCGTGAGACCGTCGTCGAGACGGAACGGCGCCATCGCGTACGGCCCCTTCAACCGCGGCAGTCCGTAGAAGAGCGGAGCGCAGAGCGCGGCCGCCGCGGCGAGCCCCGCCGCCGACACCGCCGGCGTCGGCACGGATCGGAGCACCCGCTGCGGCGGCGCCTCGGAAAAGTCCGCGAGGACGGCGAGACGCGCGAGGGTGCGGAAGCCGAGCAGGGCGATGGCGGCGAAGTAGAAGAGGGAGGAATAGTGCGTCGAAGAGGAGGCGGCGGCGAGCGTCAGGAGGAAGAGAACGAGCAATGCGGTGCGCGCCTCCCCCGCGGTCTTGAGCGAAGCAAGCTTCGCGAGCGCGGTGAAGAGGAGCAAATACGTCACCGAGCGGAGCAGACCGTGGCGGAGCACGCTCACCTCGAAGCCGAGCCAGAAGAAGTAGCCGAGGCCTGCGAGGTTCAAGGCGAGATCCGGCAGCCTTACGGCCCGGCCCCGTCGGGCGCGCCACCACAGGAGGAGGAGCGCCGCCTCGTAGAGGAGGATCACGCGGAGCGACGCCCCCCCGGTGAAAACGAGCGGAATCGGAGCGACCGCCGCGGCGGGCGCCAGCGCTTCGAGATAGCCGCCCGCGAGCCCCGACGGAAGGAGGCCGCGCCTCGAGGCGTCGCTCACGAGACCATCACCCGGTGATCTCCGCGGCGCAGCGGCGGGAAGTCCGGGGCGCCCGCGGCGGGAATCGCGGGGAGCCGTGCCAGAGCCTCGAGGATCCGGGAGCGCTGGGCGCGCCCCACGGAGGGAACGAGGCGGACGCCCCTCGCCTGGAGTCCGACCTCGCCTCCCCGGGCGAGCAGGACGAGCGCCTGCCCCGCGCAGCGGGAGATCGCCCGCTCGAGCCGCTCGAGCACGGCCGGATCCTCGGGGTCCGCGAGCGCGTTGTCCACCGTCAGGACGACCGCGCGATCCCGCTCGGCTTCGCGCTCCCGCACGATCCAGCGGCGCATGCGCGCTGACTGTTTCCAATGCATGTCGCGGGGATCGTCCCCGGGCGCGAACTCCCGGAGCATCCTCAGATCGAAACCGGCTCCGCGGCGCGACGCATGGGGGCGGCCGCCGCGCGCGTCCTCGGGAGGCGCCTCCGCGACCGAGGCGATCTCCGGGAAGGGATATACGACGATCTCGCGCGGAAGACGGGCCCGCCGGTACTTGCGGAAGAGCCCGATCGGAAACCGCGAAAGCAGGCCCGCGTCGGGGCGGTGCACGATTCCGCGGCGCGGAAAAGCTCCCTCGACGAGCACCTCCCGCTTCTCTCCGGGTCGGAGTGGATCGATCCAGAGAGGACCGGGCAGGCCTTCGTGGAGGAAGAACAGGGCCTGCGCCGTGCCCGCGCGCAGACGATTCTCGAAGCGGACGCGCAGGAGAGCCGGGCGCGTCGCGACGACTTCGCCGACCGCCTCGATCTCGCAGGCGACGGCACGCACGTTCCGGCGAGAGAGAATCCCGGACACGACCATCGCGGCGAGCAGGCCGGCGAGCACGAGGTAAAGGCCGTTGTTGCCCGTGTTCGTCGCGGCGATGGCGACCACGAGACACATCAGGATGTACCCGAGGCCGAAGTTCGTGATCCGGATTTCCCAGTCGGGGATGAGGCGGGTCATCGCAAATTCAACGGATCATCGGTCCATCGGGTCATCGGTCGATCGGTGGTCCACTGGTCTGTCGATGAACCGTTCACCCGATCTCCGGATGAACCGATTCTTCACACCGGCACCGGCACGGTCGAGAGGATCTTCTTGATCACCTCACGCTCCCTCCCTCCGGCCCCGAATCCGTCCGAGGCGACCGAAAGGATGCGATGCGCGAGGACCGGCTCGGCCACGGACTTCGCATCGTCGGGGGTCGCGTAGTCCCGTCCCTGGAGGAGCGCATGGGCCTGGGTCGCCCGGAAGAGCGCCTGCGCGCCGCGCGTCGAGACCGGAAGGCGCAGCTCGCTCGTCGCCCGCGTCGCTTCGACGAGCGCGTGCAGATAGTCGAGGAGCTTGTCGGAGACGGCCACGCGCTCGACGTCCGCCTGCAGCGTGCGCACGTCCTCGGAGGACAGGACCGGCGGGATGGCCGCGAGCGCTCGCTCCGTGCCTCCGCGCCGCAGGAGTTTCTTCTCCTCCTCGGCCTCCGGATAGCCGAGGGTCAGTCGCAGGAAGAAACGGTCCATCTGAGACTCGGGCAGCGGATAGGTTCCCAGGTATTCAACCGGGTTCTGGGTCGCGACGACCATGAACGGGTCGGGCAGCGCACGGCGCTGCGAGTCGACGGTGACCGCCGCCTCGTTCATCGCTTCGAGCAGCGCGGACTGCGTCTTCGGCGTGGCGCGGTTGATCTCGTCGGCGAGCACGATGTTGGCGAAGATCGGACCCGCGTGGAACTCGAAGCGCTCGGTCGTGGACTGGAAGACCGAGATTCCGAGCACGTCCGCCGGGAGCGTGTCGCTCGTGAACTGGATGCGGCGAAACTCGAGCGCGAGGCTCCGGCCGAGCGCCCGGGCGAGAGTGGTCTTCCCGACACCCGGCACGTCCTCGATGAGAACGTGCCCCCGCGAGAAGAGCGCGGTCAACATGAGGTCCACCGCGCGACGGGAGCCGCGGTAGGCCAGCTGAACATTTCCGCGCAGGCGATCCAAGCCCGAGGAGGGATTCCCCGTCATCCGCACGTCCTTTCCCGGATAGCGAATTATCGCCGGAATTACCGCCGGTCGCGTCGGCCCGAGGCCGTGTCCTCCAGGCTGGGGCGTCCCTTTTCGCCGCGCCGGAGCCGCTCCACCGCGGCCTTGAGCTCGCGTTCCTCGCCGAAAGGCAGCACCAGGACGCCGTCCGGAGCGACGACGATCGCCGAGTCGCGGACGCCGATCGCGAGGACCGGGACGTCGGAGAAGATGAGGTTACCGTTCTCGTCGGAGGGTTTGCGCGTCTCGCGGACGGCTCGCCAGGTGCCGACGTCGCTCCACCCCGCCCGCAGCGGAACCGCCCGAACCCCCGACGCCTTTTCCATGACCGCGAAATCGAACGAGATGTCGGGCAAAGCGTCCCAGGCCGCGGCCGCCCCGGGTTCGTCCCCGGCGCGCCGCCGCTCCCGGTAGCTGTCTACGGACGCCAGGAGATCCCCCGCCACGCGGCGAGCCTCGGCCAGGAGGCGCGACGGGCGGAAGACGAAGATGCCGGCGTTCCAGTAATAACCCGCGCGCACGTACTCCTCCGCCTCCGCGGGCCCCGGCTTTTCGATGAAGCGGAGGACCTCGATTCCTTCGGCCCCCCCCGGCTCGGTCAGCTCCAGGTACCCGAAGTCGGTGTCGGGTCGGACCGGCGGGACCGCGAAGATCGCCACCGGCCCGCGGTCGGCGGCGGCCGCGGCGGCGGAAAGCGCGCGGCGGAACGCCTCCCCGTCCGCGACGGTCTGATCCGAGGGCACGCATGCCGTCACGGGATCCCCCTCCTCGGCGAACTGAAGGGCGGCGGCGAGGATCGGGGGACCGGAGTTGCGTCGCGAAGGCTCGGCCAGGATCCGATCCGGCGGGACCTCGGGCAGCTCCCCTCGCACCCGGGAGACGTGTCGGCCGGATGTTGCGACGTAAATGTCGTCGGTTGCGGGCCGAACGCGGTCGTAGGTCTCCCGGAGCAGGCTCTTGTCCGAGATGAGCTTCAAGAACTGCTTCGGGCAGTCCTCGGTCGAGAGCGGCCAGAGCCGCGTGCCGCCGCCGCCCGCCATCAGGAGGATCCTCATGGCGTCGGATCGACGGGGGCTCCCACTCCGCGGGATGCCGGCGTCACTCCCACTTCAACCCCAGCAACTCGACCTCGGGCGATAGCGTAATGCCGAATCTCTCGCGGACCGAGTCGCGCATCCGGCGCATCAGAGCGAGCACGTCCGACGCTCGGGCCCCGCCCCGGTTCACGATCACGTTCGCATGCCGTTCGGAGATCACCGCCGCCCCCTCCGCGACCCCTTTCAATCCGCATGCCTCGATCAGACGTCCGGCGAAGTCCTTCGGCGGGTTCTTGAAGACGCTCCCGGCGTTCGGCTCGGCCGGCAGAGCGCCGCGCCGCTTCTCGGCCACGGCGCGCGTCTTCTCCTCGATCTTCTCGCGGGGCGCCGGGGAGAGGCGCAGCGTCGCCTGTGCGACGATCTCGCCGGAGTCGCAGAGAGCCGTCCACCGGTAGCCGTTGGCGATCTCCGAGGCTTGGGCAGAGCGGCGCTCGCCGGCGCGCGACACCAGCCGGACGCTCTCGAGGACGTCGAAGATCTCGCCCCCGTAAGCGCCCGCGTTGATCCGGACCGCGCCCCCGATGGACGAGGGGATCCCCGAGATCGCCTCGATGCCGGAGAGCCCGGCGCGCTGCGCCGCCGCGCAGGCGCCTCCGAGGGCGGCACCGCCGCCGGCCCTCATCCGGTCACCATCGATCGCGATCTCGAGAAACTCCCCTTCGAGCCGCAGGACGATCCCGGGAAACCCCTCGTCGGCGACGAGGATGTTCGAGCCCATTCCGAGAAGGGCGAGCGGAAGCCCCTCCCGGCCGGCGTGGACGAGCGCGCGCGAGAGCCCCTCCTCGTTTCGAACCCGGCAGTAAAACCGCGCCGGGCCGCCGATCCGCCAGGTCGTATGGCGGGCGAGCGGCTCCTCCGGGAGGACCTCCCCTTCCGACCGAGAGAGCTTCAGCTCCACGGTCGGCCCCCGGAGAGGATCCCCGCCACGATCGCCGTGACGCCGGCCGCGAGCAGCCCCGCCAGGACGTCGTCGGCGACGATTCCGAGCCCCTCCGGAAGCTCCTGGAGACGGCGTACGGGACCCGGCTTGACGACGTCGAAAAAGCGGAACGCGAGGAAGGAGACGATCCAGGCCGCGGCCGCGGCCCCGATCGACCGATAGAGGAAGAGAGGCGCCGGGCTGGATGCGAGGAGCTGGCCGGCCACCTCGTCGATCACGACGCAGCCCGGGTCCTTCGCGCGCAGCGCCCGGCCGGCCCGCGTCGAGAGCGGCACGGCGACCGCGGCGATCGCGAGCCCGGACATCAAGAGTCCGACCGCCTGTCCGAGACTGCCGCCGTGCGTCGGAGAAGTCCAGACCGCGAGAGCGCCGGCGACGACGAGCGCCGCTGCGGAGCCGGCCGTGCCCGGCGCGACGGGCGCGAGGCCGGCGCCGAATCCGGTCGCGAAGAGCATCGCGACGGGCGCTTCGCGAAACGCGCGGCGGAGATCTTCGGTTG
>Ga0075423_10005659_pt1 | contig 11699 bp, 11 predicted proteins | sample SoiMethybrSBSTD2_FD_80114 | JGI IMG/M metagenome (GOLD analysis project Ga0075423, IMG submission 80114) | Bulk soil microbial communities from a Populus tree surrounding site in Tennessee, USA - Soil MetaG P. TD hybrid SBSTD2 | ecosystem: Environmental > Terrestrial > Soil > Tree plantation...
CGGCGTCTTCAAACCCCAACAGGGAATGGCGCAGGTCGATCGCTCTGCCGTGAGCGATGTAACAATCCGTTTGCGAAATCAAAAGATTTTTGCGGCAACGGACTGGATTACAGATTCGAAGCTTGCGGTTTCTGATGGAGCAACTGTGCATCTGCAGATTCCTGCCGGGGGCATTTCGATCGTGGAGTTGAAATAGGCCACTTTGGGCGACAAGTCGGAATCTGATGACTAGACTATCTCTCCCGTTTTTGCGGTAATACTTTTTTGGGAGTGAAGTAAGATGCGAAGGAAAACGATGCTGCTGATTGTAAGCGCGTTTGTCGGTCTCGGCTTTGTCGGCATGGTGCAAGCCAAAAAGTCGCGCACGATTGCGAATGGAAACTGGGGCGGGCAACACATCCAGATGACAATTACGAATGGCTCCGCCCGCATCGAATACGACTGTGCAAACGGGTCGATCAGCGGTCCTTTGAAAATCGACAGTCGCGGCCGATTCGAGCTGCGGGGTACGCACAACGTCGAACGTGGCGGTCCCGCTCGCATCGATGACAACGGGCCCGCCGGCGAACCGGCAAAATACGCCGGTTGGACCGACGGCAAGAAAATGAGACTCACGGTGACGCTCGTGAACTCAAAAACAGAAATCGGCACATTCGAACTTACGCGTGGCAACATAGGGCGAATTTTTAAATGCCGCTAGATTTCTCCTCTCATTCGCACCGTGTCGCGCGTCGCTTTCTGATCAGCGGCGATGTGCAGGGCGTTGGCTATCGTTTCTTTGCGCAGCGGGCGGCGGCGCGGCATCAAGTTGTTGGCTACGTCAAAAATCTTTCCGACGGCCGCGTTGAAGCGCTGGCGGAGGGGGCGCCGACGCAAGTTGAAGCATTCAAGCATGACCTGGCGACCGGTCCGCGATTCGGACGAGTCGATCATGTTGAAGAGTTGAACCTCGATCCTTCCGGAACGTATTCTTCGTTTCGCATCGAACACTGAATCGAGACATACTTCCGGATGACGGACGAAACCAAACCCACTCTTGTTCTTGAGCACGTCACCAAGCGTTACGGCGACTTCACTGCCGTTGACGATCTCAGTCTGCAAGTGCGGTCAGGGCGTGTCTTCGGATTGATCGGGCCAAATGGCGCCGGCAAGACGACAACAATTCGCATGATCGTGAACATCACGGTTCCGGATTCGGGCCGCATCGAGTTGTTCGGACAAGCGATGGAAACGCGTTTGCAGGATCGCATCGGCTATCTGCCGGAAGAACGTGGGCTTTATCGCAAGATGAAAGTGGGTGAACAACTAAAATTCTTTGCGGAACTGAAGGACGTGCGCGGGAAAGAGGCCGACGCGAGAGTCGATCGCTGGCTTGCGAAGCTGCAACTGAGCGATTGGAAAAACAAGCGCGCCAAAGATCTTTCAAAGGGCATGCAGCAGAAGGTCCAGTTCATCACGTCGGTAATTCATGAGCCGGATCTGTTGATTCTCGATGAGCCGTTTTCGGGACTCGATCCCGTTAGCGTTGACTTAATGAAAGAAACGATTCTCGAGCAGAAGGGTTCCGGCAAGACGATTATTCTGTCGACGCACCAAATGGAGATTGCCGAAAAGCTCTGCGACGACATCTGCATGATCAACAAATCTCGGAAGGTCTTTGATGGAAAGTTGCGCGAAGTTCGTCGCAGTTTCGCGCAGAACGCAGTCGCGCTGCGAGTTGAAGGGTCGGACGGATCGCTGAACGACCCGGAACTAATCACGAATGTTCGTCAGAACGGTGATGACACGGAGGTGCTGTTGACGGCAGACGCCAGTCCGCAAATTCTGCTCAAGCGGCTGGTGGATGCAAATGTGAAGATCACCAAATTCGAACTCATCGAGCCTACCTTGCACGACATCTTCGTGGCGAAGGTCAAGGAATCCGCATGAAGAAATTCTTTGCAGTGGTAAAACGCGAATATGTCCAGCGAGTGCGGACAAAATTCTTTGTGATCGCGACTATTCTGGGTCCTTTGGTGGCGGTTGGGTTTACCGTGGTCCCCGCGTTGATGATTGGATTAAAGACAGGTGGGCCGGCGCGTATCGCGATCGTCGATCAGACCGGCAACATGTATGAACGCGTCGCGACCGAAATCAACAACAGCGAGGAACGGCCACAACCACAACCAACGATGCCAAACATGACGCCGCCAGGTCCGGCTGGGGCCAGGGGGCGAGCCCAGCAGACGGCCAAGCTGGTGAAGGCGGACTACGCGCTTGAGCGAGTCGATCTCGACGGTCGAACGCTCGACGAAGTAAAGACCGGCCTGGACGCAAGAGTCGCCAGTCGCGACCTGGACAGCTATCTAATCCTTCCTCCCAATCTGCTGACAGGGGGTGAGCCGGAATATCACGCGCGGAACACAGCAGACATGATCACGAAGGAACAACTTCAGCGCTCGATTAGTCAGGCGGTGAGATCGCAGCGCCTGGTCGATAACGGCATCGAGGAAAAGAAGCTCAACGAATTGTCGAAGCCGATTCACCTGAAAGCAAGCGGCGTAGGGGGCGAAGAGGGCAAGGGCGAGGCAGGCTTCTTTCTCGTATTTGGCGCAGCGATGCTCATTTATATGAGCGTGTTGTTGTACGGCCAGGTAGTGCTTGGCGCCGTGATTGAAGAGAAAGAAACGCGGATTGCCGAGATTTTGTTTTCTTCGATGCGTTCGTTTCCCTTGATGATGGGAAAACTGATCGGCGTATCGCTCGTCGCGCTGACGCAGCTTGGGATTTGGGCGCTTACGTTCGTAGCGGTCTCAGTCTCGGTGACAGGCTTCTCGTTTTCGATGCCGATTTCCCCCTTTCTCTTCATCTACTTCGCAGTTTTCTTTTTGATGGGCTTCTTTATTTACGCCACGGTTTATGCGGTGGTTGGCTCAATGGTAACCACCACGCAGGAAGGCGGGCAATTGGCAATGCCGGTGGTTCTGTTTCTGATAGCGGCGCTTTTCGTCTCATTCAACATCATTCGCAGCCCCAATTCTCCGCTGGCGTTCTGGGCTTCGATGTTTCCGTTTTTTGCGCCCATCACGATGCTGGTACGCATCACGACTGAGACGCCGCCGGCGTGGCAAATAATCCTGTCGCTGACAATTGGGTTTGCTACGGTCGTGGGACTCGTGTGGTTAGCTTCGCGGATATATCGAGTCGGAATGTTAATGTACGGCAAGAAGGCCACGATCCCAGAGGTTTGGCGTTGGGTCAGGCAAGCGTGACCGCAATGGGTAAGCGCAAAGGGCTCTTTGCGCTTAGCACACAGGTATGCCGATTGAAATCGAAAAAAAATATCGACTGACGTTGAAGGATCGTCGCGCGATTGAAAAACACTTGCGTGCGCTTGGTGCGAAGCCGAAGCCGCTCGAGCGCGAAGAGAATACGATTTACCACGGCGGCAATCTTGGGTTTGGTCTGCGCGCCCTGCGATTGCGGCGCGTTAACGGCGAGGCGATTCTGACCTTCAAAGAGCGCATTCCGACCAGGTCGCCGATTAAGCATCAGAGAGAAAACGAGACGCGCGTGAAAGACGCGGATGCAACCGACGCGATTCTGCGCGGCATAGGCTTCACTCCGGGGCTGATTTACGAAAAGCGCCGCACGCGTTGGGATGTCGGCAAAGCAAAGGTCGTGATAGATGAACTTCCTTATGGCTTGTTCATGGAAATTGAAGCGTCAGAGAAAGAGATTAAGCGCGTCGAAAAACTGATCGCGGCTGAAAAGCTTCCCTCAGTCACTGAGACGTATCCCGCGATCACGTCAAAGATGGGGAAGAAAAATCGGAAGGGAATTATCGAAGCGAGATTTGGGAAGTAGAGGCTAGAGGCTCGCTTGAGATTGGAGACTCCCGCTTTCGTCTAGCCTCCAGCCTCTAGTCTCAAGTCTTCAGCTTCTGCTCTTAATAATTCCGATCGCGCACTTCCACTCTCTGAATCGAAAACACCACGCGCATGGTCTCCGGTCGTCGATCGATTGACGCCGGGACAAACGCTGCGTTGTTTCTCAGTGCTGCCTGGAAGTCGTCGAGCATCCGCCGGTCGCGCGGTGCATGCATGACGTCGGCCAACGATGCTGCGCCATTGCTAAATACGTCGGCAACCACGACCATTTCGTCACGACCCTCATTTTGCGAGTGGTTGTTTGCAAGATTCAACGTCGCGATGCCGCCTTTCGGATTCAGGCTGGGCGACTCAGCATTGTAGGGTTGGCGCAAAGCCGCGTAATTGCTTGGGGTAATCGGCTCGTAGATGTTGTAGGTTCCCGATTCGACGGCGACTGTCAGGTCATCCAGCGCGCCAGCGGCCTCATGCAGCGCAATCATGTGCGGGCGCAAAGCCAAAAAGACCAGACTGAACAGAAGAATCGACGTCACCGAGCTGAATGCATAACGCATTACGCGCGGTTGTAGCCAGACAGAAATGTAGTCGACAAAAATTTCGCTCTTGGGTGCTCGACGCCGCGCGCGTTGCACCACGACTTCAGCGCGGACGGCATTCTGGATAGTTGAAACCAGATTCGTTGGCGCTGACCGAGTCTGGATAGTTGCCAAACGAAGGCGAAGCGCGCGGAACTGCGCCAGTTCAGATCGACAAACGGGACACACCTCCATATGCCGATCGCAACGGGCACGCTCGTCCTGGGCTAGCCCGTCATCGCAATAGAGCGGAAGCAATTCCTGGATTTCATCACAAGACATTTTAGATTTTTGATTTGTGATTTGCGATTGCTCCGTTCCCTGAAAAACTCAAAAATCGCAAATCCAAAATCCCAAATTCTCTTCGTGAATGGCTGGCCAACCCCGGCTGCTCTTCCCTGGAGCAACGCCGGCTCGAAAAGATTGGGGCATGTTGGTTCGTCAATCGTTCGGGTGAACGACACGTGTTGTTGCTGGCACGTTTTCAAACTCACCCGTTCGATCTTCTCACCGGCCTTTTCCGCCGAGCCGTCACTTCGACCCTTTTGGCACCGAGTTCTCCGTGAAGCCGGGGCAGGCCAACCATTCACTTTCGATTTACAAAGAGCTTTCAAGTTTACGTCGCAGTTCCAGTCGCCCACGCGCCAGTCGCGACTTTACCGTGCCAATGTTGATTTGAAGCGTCGCGGCGATTTCTTCGTAGGTCAGGCCTTCGATGTCACGCAAGACCACTGCCTCACGATACGCGCTGCGTAATCCCCGGAGCGCTTCGCGCAACTGGCTGTGGCGTTCGCGCGCGAGCGTTTCCTCCTCTGGGTCGCTGGCACTCGCGTCTTCCAAGTGCATGGCGATCGTCTGTTCGCGTTCGCCGACCGTCGCGTCCAACGAAACCGTCGCATCCCGCCGCCGTCGTCGCCACCAACGCCATCGATTACGCGCCTGATTGATCGCGATGCGATACAACCACGTTTTCAAATCGGCGTCGCCCCGGAACTTCTGTATCGCCTGAAACGCGCGAAGAAAGGTTTCCTGGGCCAAGTCGCGCGCTTCCTCAGCGTCGCCGGTCAACCGGAAGAGCAGGGCATATATGTCTCCCGTTCTTTCCGCAACCAACTGTTCGAAGGCGGCCGCATCGTGGCGCTTCAATCTTTCAAGGAACTGATCTTCGGCCCGCTCAAGAAGCGGATATTCCGCAGTCGAACGCTCACCGACTAAACCTGCCGGGGCAACTTCGTTTAGCTCCGCTTGCGTGCGGAGGGCGATTTGCTCTCCGTAGCTCACTCTGCGCCCCCTTCGGGACTGCTTTCCGCGAGAAGCTCAAAACCGTTCGACCGCGATGGCTTCTCGGGCCGACGCCGATTTAGACAGCCGAGGTTTGCTATTTGTTCCCAGCCAAACATAAAAGAAATTCGGGGCTTCTTCCCGTTCTTCGATGATTCGCGGCGGGTGTTAGTTGCGACGGTTGCCTCCTTGACATCCTTCAGACCCGCCGTTAAATTCGCTGTTTCCGCGATCATACACGATTTTGAACGCACGTCACCGTGTGTACTTGCAAAAGGAAGTCCCTTGGCTAAATACAAAAAGAAACGCGCCCGCGAACTGAAGCATGACAAGTTCCGCGACACTACCATGCTGCTGGCCGACCGCATGGCCGAACGAGTGGCGGGACGCGGGCGGCAGGTTCTTTACATCATCCTCGGCGTGGTTCTCGCCGCCGCCGCCGGTTATGGCATTTACCGCTGGTCGCATAAGAAGTCGGAGGAAGCGGAAGCCGCAATGGGCCGCGCCATCGCCATCGCGCGGGCCGAAATCAACGCAAATCCTCCCGCAAATTCGAAGGATCCGGTGTTTCGCACGGAAGAGGAGCGCGCGCGACGGACCATCGAAGAATTTCGAAAGGTCGAAGCTAAGTACGGCGATCCTTATCGGAGTGAGGCAAGACTTTTCATCGCACGAAGCCTGTTGATAACCGATCATGATAAGGGCGTTGCCGAGTTGCAGTCGCTCAGCACTGGTAACGGAGAGACTGCGGTCCTTGCGAAATTCGCGCTGGCTCAAGCCAAGGAATCAGACGGAAAATTGGACGAAGCCGCGGGGCTCTACAGCGAAATTGCAAAAATGAATGCCAAGCTCATCACGCCGGAGAGTGCCAATTTGCGCCTCGCCAAAGTCTACGAGAAACAGGGAAAGAATAAAGAAGCTGCCGACCTGCTCTTCAATATGGTTTCTGCTGCGCGCACGGCAAAAGATAAAGACGGCAAGGCAATCCCCGAATCCGCAGCTTCCCGCGATGCAACTCAGGAGTTGCTGAAGCTCGACCCTGCACGTCACAAGCAACTGCCTGCTCCTCCACTCGCTGATCTCTAATTCAAAGCAACCTCGTTCGTGCTAGCGTAAGCTGACGTCAATCATGGATCCGTTTACGCACACATTGGTCGGCTTGACTGCGGCCAAAGCCGGGCTCGAGCGACTCTCTCCGCTCGCCACCACGGTTTGCGTTCTGGCGGCGAACGGTCCGGATTCAGACGTCGTCGTGGGTCTGACCACCGATCGGTGGAACTATCTCCATCATCATCGCGGAATCACCCATTCGATCGTGGGAGTGATCGCGCTGGCGTTCGTTGTCCCGACACTTGTGTGGCTGGCGGAGCGCGGCTGGGTGAAGTTGCGCCACCGTCGAGCAAAGTCGCAGTATCGAGGTTTGCTGCTGGCTTCGGTTATCGCGACCGCGACGCACCCTTTGATGGACTGGACGAACAACTACGGTGTGCGACCGTTTCTGCCATGGAACGGGCGTTGGTTTTACGGCGATCTTGTGTTTATCGTCGACCCGTTCATTCTTTTAGTGGTCGGCGGCGCGGCATTTCTGGCGACCAGCTATCGCTGGCAAAGGATAGGTTTGTGGGCGTTGCTGGGCGCGGCGTTTGTCACCTTGAGTTTCATCATCGGCGGAATTCGCGATCCAAGTTTGCAGGGCGCAGCGGTTGCGCGAATCATTTTGCTGGCTGGCGTAATCGTGTTCGTTACCGTTCGCGTTATGGGAATTGCACATGGCCGCGAAAGGGTCATCGCGGCAAGCGCGCTGGCGCTGGTCATTTGTTATTGGGGCGGTCTGGCTGTGGCGCATCGCAGCGCGTTAAATGCGGCAGCATTGGTTGCGAACCGTTCGGCATCACAGTTCAACGAAAGAATCTCGCGCGTCGTAGCGATGCCGACACTCGCGAATCCGACCCAATGGTTCTGCGTCGCCGAGACTGACCGAGCGGTCTATCGGTTCGCTCTGAGGCTGGGGAAAGCGCCAGCTGAGAACTCTTTGCCGGTGGTAGACGGCTATCAAAGTGACGCTCCGGAAGCGGTCGAACGATTTGAGAAACCCACCGGTCAAGCCGCCGCAATCACAGCGGTCGCTTCACAGGATCGCCGCGCGCGCATCCTTCTCGACTTCGCCAGGTTTCCAATCGCGCACGTGCCGGAGCAAGACTGCGTCAGTCAAACAATCGTGCAATTCTCTGACCTGCGCTACACTAAACCCGGCTCAGCGCGCGGCACGTTTTCTTTGAATGTGCCGGTCGAATGTGCGTCGAAATGAAAGGGTGTAGGGCGTGGAGTTTCAAAAATCTTTGGAGTACTAACTTCTTACGGTCGGTCCACTCAAAGACTCCGGGTTGGCCTTTACCAGAGTTCAAATCTCATACTTGATAGACCGATCCCACAATCTATACCTGACACCCAACGCCCAACACGCTAAACCCTGGGGCGAATGAACGAATCAACGCAAAAGCAACTGCTGGAAGTTTTGCGCGACGCGCCGGGGGCGCGCGCCACAACCGGCAAGCGCGCGTCGACCAACAGCATCCGCGTTTCTCCCGGAGGCTACTTTGCATTTGCCGCTCTGCTGACATTCGCCGCGGCGATTCTGCTGCGCACGCAAAACGATTTCGCCGCTCTCGGGCTAGTCACCGGAACATGGATTCTGACGCCAATTCTTATCGTGACGGATCGTCTCTACTTTGATGGCGAAACTTTGTTTCGTTCGGGGCTACTTCCGTTACTATCGCGCGTGATTAGCGGACGACGACCTGCGCTGTCGATCGCAGATGTCGAGACTGTTGAAATCGCCACTGTACGCACGCTTCGTCGCGGCGGAAGCGTGCGATACCGGTACTCTGTTGAAGTCAGCGGCCGGAAAGAGACGTTTGTGTTTGCGTCAGGCGGCAAGAAGTTTCGTCAGATGGCGCACGCTCTATTAGGGCTGATTGCTGACCATAAGCTGGACGCGCGCGCTGCCGAATTACGTGATTACCTTTGCGATCCGAAAGAGCTCAATGAGCAGTTAGCGTCCCTTGAGATTCCTACTGACGCCGTACTTGCTGCAATGGATAATCGCGCACGGATTGAAAAACGAGCGGCGATAGCGGCTTCTCCGACAGGAGAGGACGCCGAGCGTGCTAAAGCATTGTCCCAGGCTGGAAATCGCCTGCGCGTTGCCGGACGTCTGCGCGAATCAGGAGAGGCATTTAGGCGCGCACTCCATTTCGCCCCGCGCGACTACTGGCTGCTTTATCAGTACGCGCGTCTCTTGCGTTCGCAGGCGTCTGCTTTTGGCAACGCCCAGCTGCTCGCGCGCGCCTGCGCAGCGCTGAAACTTTCATCGCTGCGTGGAAGCGAGGATGCGAAGCTGCTTGAACGTGTGGGCGAAAGCTTCTTTGAATTTGGCCAACCGGCGCGGGCTGCGAAGGTGTTGCGGCGCGCTTTGGATCTGGATCGAGATTCATTCCGTGCCTCGCTCAGCCTCGCTGAAATCGCCTTGAGTGAAGGAAAGCTCGCGCATGTCATCCATCACTATCGCGACGCCGAAAGTGTGGCACCTGACACTGCCGGCGCGCGCATGGCGCGACGCGAGGCAGACTACTACGCCCGACTAAACGACGACGATGATTATTTGTCGGCAGAGTTGCGACGGATGAACTGGCTTGAAGGCGCCGGACGCATTCAGCAATTTGCGGCGCGCGTCAGCTTTGCAGCTTTATTTGTCGCGCTGGCAGGTTCCTTCCTGGATCAGATAGTGGCGGCGGTCGGCTGGGCAGTGGCGTCCTCTTCGATCATCGGCTGGTCGGGCTCGTTGCTGCTGCGAAAGATACTGACGCGACGCCGTGGCTTCGAAGCCTCCTGACAGGACGCTTATTTCTGCGCGCTTCGTGACTTGCTAGCCTTTTTTTCCGCCGTCGGTGAAATCGTGCGGCCCGCCTGCTCACTTGCTGACGCAACCGCGTCAAGCCTTTCCGGCAGCGGGTTCAATAAAGCATCCCAACGGTACTGTGCGTTGCGCGCCGGCTGGCTCAACCGTTTGAAGATGAGCCGCGTCACCGCTTCGCTTACCCAGTTGTGATAGAACTCGCCGACCGATGCCAGTTCCGCGTCGGGCGCGGGATTCATGAAGTCGATCGCATAAGGAATCCCACCCTTAATCGCAAACTCGCAAGTGTTGATGTCGTAGCCGAGCGCCGAGCAGAGGGTGCGCACGTCGTGCGTGACGCGCGCGTTGAGTTCCGGCGAAAGGTAATTCGGATCGTAAATGTACTGCTCGCCCGAGAGGTAAGGCTTGCGCGGATCGTACGGCATGATCATCACGTCTTCCTGACCGATGCAGTAACATCTCACAAACTGTTCGAATTCGACCGAAGCTTGCAGCGTCATACAGAGCGTGCCCGTCTGGTCGTACTCGTGAATCAGCTCTTCAAGCGAGTTCACCTTCGAAACGTTCTTCCAGCCCCCACCATCGAAAGGTTTCAGAAATGCCGGAAAGCCGATGTAGTCCGCAATCGCTTTCCAATCGAGCGGAAACTGAAGGTTGCGAAGACTCTCGCTGATGATGCCGGGAATGTAATCCTTTTGGGGCAGGAGAACCGTTTTCGGCACCGCCACACCAAGTTTCATCGCCAGCGAATAGTTGAAGAATTTGTCGTCGGCCGACCACCAGAACGGATTGTTGACGATGATACTGCCTTCAAGCGCCATCCGCTTGAGCGTCGCGCGATAAAACGGGACTTCGTGCGAGATACGGTCGATCACCAAGTCGTAGCGCGGGGGCTCATCATGACGAATGCCGCCCAGCACCAGATAATCCGCCGTGACCTCACCATTTCCCCGCTCGTTGACGTTGCGGATTAGCGCTTCGGGAAATGTCTTTTCCCGTCCCACCAAAATGCCTACACGTTTCATGAAATACTCGACTCCAGACTGTGAACGCGCGCTTTTTCGGCTACGTGATGAGACGGCGTTCGCCTAAATTCTTGATTATTTGGAAGCGAATCCAAGCTAACGTCAGGCGCGGCCAAAGTCAAACGCGAGACATCCGTTGAATTCCTCGTGGCATCTATTCCTTGTCTCGCATCTCTCTCAGATGTTGGCCTGTGCTACAATCCGCGCGCTAAAAGTGAGCATGTAGACGGCTGGAGATACCCGGCAGAGCGGCAGAAACCACCCCATGAGCGTTAAGAAGTTTTCTCGAATTACCATCGCCGGCGTTTTGATCGCGCTGTTCGTGGGCGCGACTTTTTTTGTGCCGGAGGCCCGGGGCGAACAACAAAAAGAACTGACGGCAGAACAGATCGTGGAAACGCTGATCCTTCTCTCGGGAACCCGTCCAGGTCTGGCGCAAGTGCGAAAAACCGGGTTGGAGAACGGCCGTATGTCGCGTATGACTGACGACGGACGGCCGGAAGAGGTCCGTTACCAGCTTCGATTTATTCACGGTGACAAGATCGAGAAGGACAAGATTCGACTTGATCAGAAAACACCCCAGGCCGAATATTCGTTGATCAAGAACGAGGACCGCTTGTTCGGAATCATCAATGGCTCGGCCTTTACACCCCGCGCCGACACCGCGGCTGAGTTTCTTTCGCAACAGACGCACAGTATCGAGGCGCTGCTTCGCTACAAAGAAAACGATTCCAAGATCGCGTCAGCCGGCAAAGACAAACAGCAGGGAATCGATCTCTACGTCATCGACCTCACTGACAAAGCCAATCACAAAACGCGTTACTTCATCAGCGCGAAATTTTTCCGCGTGCTATGGCTCGCGTACGAAGAGACGCCGCCCGAGCAAACCACGCCGGTGAAATACATGAAGCGGTTCTACGACTATCGTTACGCGCAAAGCACGCTGGTGCCCTACCGCAGCGTGCTGACGGTCGACGGCAAACAGACACTCGAGACGCGCATTCTCACCGTTACCTACGGCGTTAAGATGGAA
>Ga0075423_10005660_pt1 | contig 11697 bp, 7 predicted proteins | sample SoiMethybrSBSTD2_FD_80114 | JGI IMG/M metagenome (GOLD analysis project Ga0075423, IMG submission 80114) | Bulk soil microbial communities from a Populus tree surrounding site in Tennessee, USA - Soil MetaG P. TD hybrid SBSTD2 | ecosystem: Environmental > Terrestrial > Soil > Tree plantation...
CGAACGCCGCTTCGCCTCGGCGCGGTGATGACGCTCCTGAACATCGCCTTCAACGTGCTGCTCATCTCGGGCGCGGGCCCGATCCCGCCCCTGGGCACGCGCGGCGCCGCGATCGGAACCGTGCTCGCGAGCGTGAGCGTGTCGGCGGCGGCGATGTGGATGATGCTGACGGGACGGCTGGTGATCCACTTCCACCCGGAGATGTCGTGGAAGCCCGATTTCGCGATCATCCGGCAGCTGTTCCGCTTCGGGCTTCCCGCAGGCATTCAGGGCGTGGCGATGAACATCGCGGGAGTCATGCTGCTGCGATTCATCGGGTCGCTCGAGCACAGCGCGGAAGCGCAGGCGGCGTACGCCGTGGGGTACTCGGAGCTGTTCTCGCTGGTCACCTGGACCTCCGTCGGTCTCATGGGCGCCGCAGCGGCGGTGGCGGGCCAGAACCTGGGCGCGGGAAACCCCGATCGCTCGGTGCGGGCGGTCCATCTCGCCGCACGGATCGGCCTCGGTGTCGCCGCCATCCTCGCCTCGCTGTTCCTGTCGATTCCGCGCCTGCTGCTCGGCATCTTCTCGATTACCGATCCGATCGTCGTGGAGCTGGGTACGCAGCTGCTCCGATATCTGAGCGTCTCCGCGTTCTTCATCACGGTCGCGCTGACGTTCACGGGCGGGCTGCAGGGCACCGGGGACACGCGAAGCCCGCTCTACATCACACTGGTGTCCCAGGTGGCCGTCCCGATGGGCTTGTGCTTCGCCCTGCAATCGATGGGTCGGCTCGAAGCGTCGGGGGTCTGGACCGCTATCGTGCTCGGACATGCCACCCGCTGCGTGCTGTCCACCTGGCGGTTCCAACAGGGAAAGTGGAGGAATATTCGAGTCTGAAGTTGTCAAGGGACAAGGGATAAGGCAGAAGGCAGAAGGCAGAAGAAGAGCTTCGTGTTCTCCGTGTCTTTCTGCCTTCTGCCTTCTCCCTTCTCCCTTGACGTATTCCGCCCACGCTGGCGCTTTGCTTGCAACCCGACAGCCCTGGAGGCTCTGACCATGAGATGGACACCTGGGGATCGCAGCAATATCGAGGACGCGCGCGGCCGCTCGGGCGGGATGGCCATGGGTGCAGGTGGTCTCGGCGTCGGAGGCCTTCTCCTTCTGCTCGTCCTGAGCTGGGCGACCGGCATCGACCTCACGTCGATCGTCGGCGGCGGCGGCGGCTCGGCGCCGCCTGAGACCGTCGGCACGTCCGGGGAAGTGAAAGCCTCGCCGGCCGAGGAAAAGCTGGTCGACATGGTGGACGCGGTCATGGACGATGCGCAGGACACGTGGCGGCAGCTCCTTGGCGGGCAGTATCAGGACACCAAGGTGGTGCTGTTCAGGGATGCGTTCAACTCCGGGTGCGGGTTCGCGCAGGCGGCGACAGGTCCGTTCTACTGTCCGTCGGACCGCAAGGTGTATCTCGATCTGGGCTTCTTCGACGAACTGGACCGCCGGTTCGGCGCGCCCGGGGACTTCGCCCAGGCCTACGTGCTCGCCCACGAGCTCGGGCACCACGTGCAGACGCTGACCGGCGTCGAGCGCCAGGTCCGTCAACGCCAGGCGGCGGGCCCCGACTCGCGCAACGCGCTCTCGGTGCGGATGGAGCTCCAGGCCGACTGCTTTGCCGGCGTCTGGGGTCATCACGCCAACCAGGGCGGCGGCCGCGTCCAGCTCGATCCCGACGATGTCGAAGAGGGCCTCAACGCCGCAGCCGCGATCGGCGACGATCGGCTGCAGCGGATGCAGACCGGCCGAGTGGCGCCCGACCGATTCACGCACGGGACGTCGCAGCAGCGCGTCGAGTGGTTCCGGCGCGGGCTGACCAGCGGCGACCCGAAGGCGTGCAACACGTTTCAGTAACGTGCTACGTGCTACGTGCTACGTGCTACGTGCTACACGCGGCGTAGCACGAGCCCGTAGCACGTAGCACCGAGCACGTAGCACCGAGCACGTCGCACTGTCGCACGTCGCACGCAGCACGTGGCATGATCCGTCCTCATGGCTATCGGCGCTGTCGGCCGCTCGCTGCCCCGCCAGGAAGGCCGTCGGAAAGTGACCGGGCAGGCGAGATACGTCGACGATCTGACCCTGCCCGGCATGCTCCACGGCACCACCGTGCGCAGCGCCAGCCCGCGCGGCATCATCCGCGACATTGATTTCAAGCCGGGCGTGCCGTGGGACGAGCTCACCGTCGTCACCGCGGCGGACATCCCCGGCAACAACGTTGTCGCCCTGATCACCGACGATCAGCCGTACCTCGCCGGTGAACGCATCAATCACCCCGAAGAGCCGGTTGTTCTGCTCGCGCATCCGGATCGCCACCTGCTCGAGGAGGCGCGCCGGCACGTGCAGATCGTGGTCGACCCGCTGCCGCCGGTGTTCACGATCGACGAGTCGCTGGCGCGCACTGAGACCATCTGGCGTCAGGACAACATCTTCAAGTCGTATCTGGTCTCGCGCGGTGACGTGGACGCCGCGTTCGCCGGCGCCGCGCGGATCGTCGAGGGCACCTACGAGACGGGCGCGCAGGAACAGCTCTACATCGAGCCGAACGGGATGCTCGCGGTCGCCGATCCCGAGTCGGGCGTGACGGTCTGGGGCTCGATGCAGTGCCCGTTCTATATCCATCGGGCCCTCGCCGGGCTCTTCAACCTGCCGTCCGAGCGCGTGCGGGTGGTGCAGATGGAGACGGGCGGCGGCTTCGGCGGCAAGGAGGAGTACCCGTCGATCCTCGCCGGCCACGCGGCGCTGCTGGCGTGGAAGGCGGGGCGTCCGGTCAAGATGATCTACGACCGGCTCGAGGACATGGTGGCGACGACGAAGCGCCACCCGTCGCGCACGCGCCACCGTACGGCGATCGACCGGGACGGCCGGCTGGTGGCGATGGACATCGAGTTCGTCATCGACGGCGGGGCCTATTGCACGCTCTCGCCGGTCGTCCTGTCCCGCGGCACGATCCACGCGGCCGGGCCCTACTCCTGCCCGAACGTCCGGATCCGCTCGACGGCCGTCGCAACCAATGCGCCTCCGCATGGAGCGTTTCGCGGCTTCGGCGCGCCGCAGTCGGTATTCGCGCTCGAGCTCCAGATGGACAAGGTCGCGGCGGCGGCCGGCCTGACACCACACGAGTTCCGCCGGCGCAATTTCATCGCGACCGGCCAGACCACAGCGGTGGGCCAGGTCCTGCGCGAGCCCGTCGACATGCCGCGATTGCTCGATCGGGCGTTCGAGCTCTCGGACTACCACGCAAAGACCGCGCGCTTCGCCCGCGAGAACGCCGCCGGCCCGATCCGGCGGGGCATCGGCTTCGCGTGCTTCATGCACGGCGCCGGCTTCACCGGGTCCGGGGAGCAGCATCTCGCCTCGCTCGTCAGCGTCGAAGCGACTGCCGGAGGGCACGTTCGAATCCTGGCCGCGAGCACCGAGATCGGTCAGGGCACCAACACCGTCTTCGCGCAGATCGCCTCCGAGGCGCTCGGCATCGACTACGAGGACGTCGAAGTGGCGCAGCCGGACACCGCCGCGGTGCCCGACAGCGGGCCGACCGTGGCGTCGCGCACCAGCATGGTGGTCGGGAAACTGGTCGAGACCGCCGCCCTGGCCGTCCGCTCGACGCTGCTGTCGTCGGGCCTTCTTGAGGATGGCTACGACGCGGCCGCGTTCCGCCAGGCGGCCGCGGCCTACGTCGCGGCGAACGGGTCGCTGAAGAGCACAGCACAGTATCAGCCACCCGAAGGGCTGCGCTGGGACGACGAGAAGTACGAAGGGGATGCCTACGGCGCGTACGCGTGGGCCGTGTACGTCGCCGAAGTGGCGGTCGACCTCACGACGTTCGAGACGCGGGTGGCCGACTTCGTCGCGGTGCAGGAAGTGGGCCGCGTCATCAATCCGGTGCTCGCGGCTGGCCAGATCGAAGGCGGCGTCGCGCAGGCGATCGGTTGGGCGCTGTACGAACAGGTCGTCTGGCGCGAAGGCCGGATGGTGAACGGCCAGATGACCAACTACATCATGCCGACCTCCATGGACCTCCCCAACATCCGTGTCGAGTTCGTCGAGTTTCCCTATCCGCACGGACCGGGCGGGGCAAAGGGGATTGGAGAGCTGCCGATGGATGGCCCGGCGCCGGCCATCTTCAACGCGGTGAGGAATGCAACCGGGCTCGAGATCACGAAGTTGCCGCTGACTCCGGAAGAACTGGTCGTGAGGAGTTGAGAAGAGTGGAAGCGTCCATTTCCTTCACCATCAACGGCGCGGCAGTCACGGTGAGCGCTCACCCGATGGCGCGCCTGCTCGACGTCGTCAGGCAGCAGCTCCACCTCACCGGCACGAAGGAAGGATGCGGCGAGGGGGAGTGCGGCGCGTGCGCGGTGTTGATCGACGGAGAGCTGGTCAACAGCTGTCTGACGCCGGTTCTGCAGGTGAACGGCGCGTCCGTGACGACGATCGAGGGTGTCGCCACGAATGGACAGCTGCACGCGGTGCAGGAGGCGTTCATCGCGCACGGCGGCGCGCAGTGCGGCATCTGCACGCCGGGGATGATCCTGGCGGCGGTCAGCCTTCGCAATCACGTGCCGCAGGCCGGAGACGACGACATCCGGGTCGGCCTCGCGGGAAACCTGTGCCGCTGCACCGGCTATATGAAGATCTTCGAAGCCGTCAGGAAATCCGTGGGCCGGTAGATGCGATCGTTCCTCCCCTCGTACGAGCTGCGCCGGGCCGCGACGATGGAGGCCGCGGTGTCGGTTCTCGGCGACGAGCCCGGCGTGTGGCGGCCATTTGCCGGAGGCACCGACCTCATGGTGCAGCTCGCGGCCGGCGCGCTGCCGCACCGCAAGTTCGTCAGCCTGTGGGGAATCGAGGAGCTGCGACGGATCCGCGTCGATGACGACGCCCTCGTCCTCGGTGCGATGGCGACGTTCACCGACATGCAGAGGCACGCGATCGTGCGCGAGGAGTTCCCGCTGCTGTGCCGGGCCGCGGCGGAGACCGGCGGCATCGCGAACCAGAACCGCGGGACGATTGGCGGCAACATCGCCAATGCGTCGCCGGCCGCCGACACGCCGCCCGCGCTGCTGGTCTACGACGCGCAGATAGAGCTCGTGTCCAGTCGCGGCCGCCGGACCGTTCCATACGAGACGTTTCACCGCGGCTACAAGCAGATGGACCTGGCCCCCGACGAGTTGATTGCCGCGATTCGTCTGCCGCGCACGGCCGGCTGGATGCAGCATTACCGGAAGGTGGGGGCGCGGCGCGCGCAGGCGATCTCGAAGATCTGTTTCGCCGCGCGGGCGCGGGTCGACGCCTCGCGGGTTCAGGACATCCGGTTGGCATTCGGCAGCGTCGCACCCACGGTCGTCCGAGCGGTCCACGCGGAAGCCGCGATTCGGGGTGCGGCGCCTGACGCGAGCCGGGTCGCCGCGGCGGTCGCCGCCCTGGAGCGCGACATCGCTCCCATCGACGACATCCGCTCGACCCGGGACTACCGCATGCGGGTGGCGGCCAATCTTCTGATCGAGTTCGCGGCGAGCCTTCGAGCCGCCGTATGATTCACCACCGTCAGGCGCCGGAACCGCACGGAAGCAACAGGTGACAGGCACACGCCTCGGCCACTACCAGATCCTGGAATCGCTGGGGAAGGGCGGCATGGGCGAGGTCTACGCGGCCGAGGACCTGCGTCTCGGACGGCGCGTGGCGCTCAAGGTCCTGTCGCGCGAGCTGGCCCTGGACGCGGATCGCCGAGAGCGATTCGAACGCGAGGCCCGCGCCGTTGCCGCGCTGAATCACCCGAACATCGTCACCATCTACTCGGTGGAAGACGCGGACGGGACGCCGTTCCTGACGCTCGAGCTCGTGGAAGGCCGTACGCTCGACGCCCTCATTCCACCGGCCGGGCTGCCTCTCGAGCGCCTCCTAACGTATGCGATTCCGCTCGCCGACGCCGTCGGCGCCGCGCATCAGCGGGGCATCACGCACCGCGATCTGAAGCCCGGCAACGTGATGATCAGCGAGGAGGGCCGGGTCAAGGTGCTCGACTTCGGCCTCGCGAAGCTGAAGGAGAGCGCCGCGACGCTCGCGGCGTCGCTGCCCACCCAGCAGCTGACCGGAGAGGGCCGTATCGTCGGCACCGTCGCCTACATGTCGCCGGAGCAGGCCGAAGGCCGGCCGGTCGAGCCGCGCAGCGACGTCTTCTCGCTCGGCGTGATGCTCTTCGAGATGGCGACCGGCGAGCGGCCCTTCAAGGGCGACACGCAGGTGTCGCTCCTCTCCTCGATCATCAAGGACACCCCGGCGTCGGTCACCGATCTTCGGAGCGAGCTGCCGCGCGACCTCGCCCGCATCGTCAGGCGCTGCCTCAACAAAGACCCCGAGGACCGGTATCAGTCGGCCAAGGACCTTCGCAACGATCTGCGCGCGCTGAAGGAAGACCTGGCCTCCGGTGTCGCCAGCGCGCCGCCGTCGACCGTCACGTCACTACCCGCACCAGCCCCGCCCGCCGGGAAGCGGCTCCCGATATGGATTCCGCTCGCGGGAGTCGCCGCGGTGCTGATTGCGGCCGCATCGATCTACGTCTACTGGTCGGGCGGCGCACGGTCGACGACTGGCGCTGAGACCGCCACCCGCCGCTTCGCCTCTATCGCGCTGAACCGGTTGACGACGACCGGCACCGCGGGACTGGCGGCGATCTCCGACGACGGCCGCTACGTCGCCTACGTCGTTACGGAGGAAGGCAAGTCGGGGTTGTGGCTGCGCCAGGTCGCCACGACCAGCAACGTGCCCATCGTGCCTCCGGCGGAGGTCCGCTTCAATGGCCTGACCTTCTCGCCGGACGGCAATCATGTCTACTACTCGTTCTACCCGGCCGGCGAAGTGTTCGGAAACCTGTACCAGGTGCCGGTGCTCGGAGGAGGCTCGCGCCGCGTCGTCGAGGACGTCGACGGCGGTGTGTCTTTTGATCCAGAGGGCAAGCGGTTCGCGTTCGTGCGTGGCATCAGCCGGACGCAGGAAGCGGCGCTGATCATCGCCGACGTAGCCGGATCGAATCTGAAGACGCTCGGGATCCGGAAAGCGCCGAACCGGTACAGAGTGCAAAGCGTGGCCTGGTCCCCGGACGGCCACTTGATTGCCGCCGTCGCCGACCGCGGCGAAGCCCTGCAGACCGACGTCGTGCTCGTCGACGCCGCGACGGGAAAGGAGACGGTGCTCGGCAACCATGCGTGGCGGACCGCGACCTATGTCGCGTGGCTTCCCGACGGGAAGGCCCTGCTGATCAACGCACAGGAGGCGAACGGCGAGTCCACGAGCCAGATCTGGCTGGTCCCGGTGTCTGGCGGGGAGCCGCGGCGGATCACGAACGATCTCAGCACATACGCGGGACTCAGCCTCACGGCGGACGGCAAGTCGTTCGTCAGCGTGCGCAACGAGCTGCGGTCGCGGGTATGGATCGTCGATGGAGCCGGGAAGGACGCGCGCGCCGTTTCCACCGGCGCAGCGGCCGATGACGGCGTGAACGGCCTGGCGTGGACTCGGGACGGCCGTCTGGTTTACAGCTCGGCGACGGCCGGAAATCTCGACATCTGGGTCATGGATGCGGACGGCCGGAACCGCGTGCAGCTGACAACGGACAAGGCGCACGACTCCTGGCCGGCCGTCACCTCGGACGGCCGCCGCATCGTCTTCGTTTCCGAGCGCGGTGGCGTGAGAGGCCTGTGGATCATGGGTATCGATGGTGGCGAACAGCGGCGCATCGGGTCGGTCACCGTGAACCCGAGGCCGAGCCTGTCGCCGGACAGCAAGTGGATCTACTACACGGATCCGGGCGGCCGGAACTTCCGCATCGGGGTCGAAGGTGGCGATCCCGTCCCGGTCGAAGTTTCCGTTCCCGGGGGCGCGGGCGCGAGCCCTCCTCCTGCGGGTTTCCACGAGCCGGTTCCGTCGCCGGACGGGACGATGATTGCCGGACATTACAAGGACAGCGACCAGCGCAGCGAGCGGATCGCCGTCGTACCGCTGGACGGCAGCCCGCCGAAGCTGTTTCCGAACGTTCCGATTCCCGCGTTCTGGGCTGGCGATGGCAAAAGCCTGCTGTACCTCGTGGTACGCGCGGGCGCGACGAACATCTGGCAGCAGCCGATCGCCGGCGGACCCGCCGTGCAGGTCACCCACTTTTCCGACCAGAGCATGTTCAACGGCGCTCTCTCGCCGGATCAGAAGCGGTGGGCGATCGTGCGGGGCGACATCAGCGCTGACGTAGTCCTGGTTTCGGAACGGCAGTGAGCGAATGTTGTTAATATCGCGGGATGGGCCGTCGTGCCATTCCCGTCCTGATCAGCCTCTTCCTCGCCGCCCCCGCGGCGGCACAGGAGGCCGGTGCCCCGCCGTCGGCCGACAGCGCTGCCGTCTATGCGGCGCTCTCCAAGGTCGCCCCGAGCCTCGTCCGCATCCACGTCGTCTCCATCGACCATGAAGATGGCCGCGAGCTGAAGCGCGAAGCCTCGGGCAGCGGCACGATCATCACGCCCGAAGGCCACGTCGTGACCAACCATCACGTCGCCGGCAAGACGAAGGCGATTGTCTGCACGCTGTCGTCGCGCGAGGAGATCCCGGCCGAGCTCGTCGGCACGGACCCGCTCTCGGACATCGCCGTGCTGAAGCTCAAGCCGGCCCGGCCGCGGCAGTTCCCCGTCGCCTCGTTCGGTAGCGCCGGGTCTCTCAAGGTCGGCGACCGCGTCCTGGCCATGGGCAGCCCGCTGGCGCTGTCGCAGTCGGTGACGATGGGGATCGTCAGCAACACCGAGATGATCATGCCGCAGCTGTTCTGGCCCTTTAATCGCATGACGCTCGAGGGAGAGGACGTCGGATCCCTGGTGCGGTGGATCGGCCACGACGCGCCGATCTTCGGAGGCAATTCCGGCGGTCCGCTCATCAACCTGAAGGGGGAGATCGTCGGCGTGAACGAGATCAGCATGGGCCTCGCCGGCGCGATTCCCGCCGAGCTGGCGAAGGAAGTGGCGTTCGCGATCATCAAGGAAGGCCACGTCAAGCGCGGCTGGATCGGGCTGGACGTGCAGCCGCTCCTCAAGTCATCGACCGTCGAGACCGGCGCGCTCGTCGGCGGGACGATCGAGGGCTCGCCCGCGGCCAAAGCCGGGTTCCAGCCCGGCGACATCATCCTCGCCGTCGGCGGCCAGACTGTGTCGGTGAAGTTCCCCGAGGAGATCCCCCTCTTCAACCAGACGGTGATGCGGCTCGCGCTCGGGAAGCCGGTCGACGTGGTCATCTCGCGCAAGGGCGAACGCCGAACGCTGCGGGTCGTTCCTGAGGAGCGCGAGAACGTCGAGGCGCCGGTAACGGAGCTGCCGCTCGTCGGGGTCACGGCATCCAACCTGACCGCCTGGTCGGCCAAGGAACTGAAGCGCGACACCCGCGACGGCGTGCACGTGCGCGGCGTCCGGCCCGGCGGCCCGGCCGCCGAGGGCCGTCCCGCGCTCGAGAACGACGACGTCGTCGTCGAGATCGACGGAAAGCGCGTCAAGGATCTGGCGGCCCTCAACGCGACGGTCGAGGCGCTCACCAAAGGCAAATCAGAGCCCGTGCCTGCGCTCGTCGCGTTCGATCGCGGCCGGCAGCGGATGCTGACCGTGATCGAGGTCGGCCGGCGGGGTGTCGAGGATCCGGGGCTCGAAACCCGCAAGGCGTGGGTGCCGGTGTCGGTGCAGGTGCTGACGCCGCAGCTGGCCGACAAGCTGGGCGTGGCCGGGCGAACAGGGGTCCGCGTGACACGCGTCCTGGGCGGCTCGGCTGCCACCGCGGGCGTCCGCGTCGGCGACATAGTCACCAGAATTGACGATGACCCTGTCGAGGCGTCGCAGCCGTCGGATGAGGACCTGTTCGCCACGATGATCCGTCAATACAAGATCGGCAGCGTCGTGAAGCTCACCCTGCTTCGCGACGGGAAAGAACAGGCGCTGTCGGTGAAGCTCGACGCGTCGCCACGGCTGCCGCGGGAGATGAAGAAGTACGAGGATCCGAACTTCGAGTTTCGCGTGCGCGACATCACGACCGCCGATCAGACGGAGAAGTCCTGGGCCGAGGGGCAGGGTGGCGTGCTGGTGGAAGCGGTGCGTGAAGGCGGATGGGCCGCGCTCGGACATCTGGCCGACGGCGACATGCTCCTCGAAATCGACGGAACCGCCGTGGCGAACGTGGAAGCCGTGCAGAAGCTGATGGAGAGCATCGCCGCAAAGAAGCCGGCGGCGGTGGTGCTGAAAGTGCGCCGCGGGATCCGGACGTTGTTCGTCGAGCTCCAGAGCGGATGGCCGGAGCAGGTGAAGCGCGATGCGTAGTCTTGCGGCAGTCCTCGTGTTGACGCTCGTGGCCGGCGCCGGACAGGCCTCGGCTCAGGACGAGCGCGCCGCGGCGCGCGAGATCGTCAAGAAGTGGCAGAACGCCATCGTCACCGTGCGCGTCGTCCTGAAGATGCGGGTCTCGGTCGGCGGCCGCGAGATGCAGTCGATGGACGAGTCGGTCGAGACCGTGGGCACCGTGATCGATCCCAGCGGCCTGACCGTGCTCTCGCTCGGCGCGCTCAATCCCGGCGCGATGATGAACAAGATGATGGGCGGCGGCAGCAGCCAGGAGCGGATGGAGTTCGGCAGCGAGCCGAGCGACGTGAAACTGCGGCTGTCGGACGGCAAGGAGCTGCCGGCGCGGATCGTCCTTCGCGACGAAGATCTGGACCTGGCATTCCTCCGGCCGACGACGAAGCCCGACAAGCCGCTGGTCGCCATCAACCTCGCGGACGAGGGAAAGCCGGCGATCCTCGATCCGGTCGTCGTCCTGAATCGTCTCGGGCGCGTCGGCGGCTGGGCGCCGGCGGCCTCGCTCCAGACAATCGGCGCAATCATCGAAAAGCCTCGCACTTTCTACGTGATCGAGACCGGTTCATCGGGCGGTATGGGCACGCCCGCGTTCACGTCCTCCGGAAAAGTCGTCGGGTTGCTGACGATGCGGTCGGTGCAGACCGGCAAACCGGGGATGTTCTCGATGGTCGGGGGCAGCGAGGGCCTGGGTCTGCTGCCGGTCATCCTTCCGGCCGCGGACGTTCGCGACATCGCGCAGCAGGCGCCGGAGAAATAACACGAGCACGAGCCCCGGGGGAACGTGGAAGGGTTGGCGGATCGCCCGCTGGGCGACGATTGCGGCCGGCGGCGCGCTCGTCGCGGTCGCGATCATCGCGGCCGCGGGATCCCGCACCCCCACGTTGAGGCGGCTGATCGTCGACACGCTCGCCGATCGCCTCGACAGCCGGGTCCAGCTCGAGTCGTTCAGCGTCGACATCTTCCCGACCGTCGATGTGCGGGGCGAAGGGCTCGTGGTTCAGCTCAACGGCCACGACGACATTCCGCCGCTGCTCAAGGTCCGGAGCTTCGTCATCAAAGGAGGTCTCTTCGGGCTGGTGCAACGGCCCCGGCAGTTCCGGGAGATCACGATCGACGGCCTCGAAATCAATATCCCGCCGGGTGGCTCCGACTTCGCGGCGCACTATGGCCGGGCCGCGGGTGCAGACGCTCCGGATCCGCGATCGTCGTCGCCGATTCACATCGAACGTCTGGAATCGACCGGCGCGGTTCTGCGTCTGCTGCCAAAGCGCGCCGGAAAGCACCCGCGCGA
>Ga0075423_10005662_pt1 | contig 11694 bp, 12 predicted proteins | sample SoiMethybrSBSTD2_FD_80114 | JGI IMG/M metagenome (GOLD analysis project Ga0075423, IMG submission 80114) | Bulk soil microbial communities from a Populus tree surrounding site in Tennessee, USA - Soil MetaG P. TD hybrid SBSTD2 | ecosystem: Environmental > Terrestrial > Soil > Tree plantation...
TCCGGCGCGAACTCGGCACCGGCTCCGTCGGGCTGCAGACGCTGATACCGATCAGCGTCCGGCTGGGCTCGCACTTCGTGACGCACGGCAACGTCGGGCTGACGTGGATCCCACGGGCGAAGGATCCCGAGGGCGACAAGGCGGACCTTCTCGTGCCGCTGGTCGGCGGGAGCATGATCTGGCTGACGCGGCCGACCTTCAACCTGCTGTGCGAACTGTTGTGGCAGCGGATCGAGACGGTGACCGGACAGGGAAACCACGACTCCGCCTCCATCTTCACCGTCAACCCCGGCGGCCGCTATGCGTGGAACTTCGAAAGCGGTCTCCAGATCGTAGCCGGGGCTTCGACGCCGATCTTTTTTCGCAACGGCCGCGCGAGCCCGTCGCTCCTCCTCTATCTGAGCTTCGAGCACCCCTGGTAGAGCGCTCGCGACGGATCAGCCTGCGTCGCCGAGGATCTCGTCGGCCCCCGCCGAGGCGTGGACGCGTGTGAGCCCGAGGGACAAGTGCGAGTGCAGACGCTTGCGGAAGTAGTCCTGGCTGCCGCGCGGAATCCCGAGACCTCGCGCGGCCTCGGCAAACGTAGCGCCCTTGCGGACCAGGCGGAGCAGCTCGCACTCCACCGCGGGCAGCGCGCGCTCCATCTCGTCGAGCGAAAGCTTCGTGTCGAGATCGATCGCACCGTCGGACCGTCGCACGGAGTTCGCGATCGCGGCCTGGCTCTCGCGCGAGTCACGCCGAGTGCGAGCGCGCCAGTGGCGGCGTACGAAATTCGCCGCAACGCCGCCGAGCCACGAAAGGCTGCGCGCATCTTCCCAGCGTCCGGTCTTGATCAGCCAGAGCCAGATGTCCTGAGCGATGTCTTCGGCATCGATGGGGGGAAGGCCGGCGAAGATGCAGATGCGCAGGATCCGCGCATGGGCCGCGGCCATCGCATCGGGCGCGATCTCGTCATTCTCCCTTCGGACGGCGCCGACAACCGGGACGTCCACGCGAAACCTTTCCCGAGAATGGTCTGCCGAGTGGTCAGGCCTCTGCTCGTTACCTGGCGGAATCCTTTTCTCTCTGCATGGGGCGAGTCAAGTCGGCCGCAGCGCAAAACCGTCTGAAACCGACGGAGGGACGGAAACCGGCGCCTCCGGGGCCATCGTCTTACGCTGCAATCACTTCAGCCCGCCTCGCGTGCCGGCGGCTCTCCGGCGCCCGGTTCGGATGTGCGAAAAGTCACGCTCTGGCAGTAGGATTGCACATCCCAGACCGAACAAAGGAGGCACTCGATGATCGCCGCCGTCCAGTCCGACGAGCAGGAGCCGACCGCCAAGCGGGAGATCTGCGCACGCTGTGGAAAGCCCGTGATACCGCACGAACACTCGGATCAGGGACCCCTGTGCCGGCCGTGCACGCTCGAGGCCACTGAGATCCGGCTCGAGTACGTGATCGACGGGCGAATTTTCTCCAAGAAACTGAAGGGTAACCTTCGGTCCGTCAAACCCGTGTCCCACTAGTGTCCGTCCGGAAACCCACGTCGTGTACGGACCGAGGCCGTCTTGCGGCGGCCTTGGTCACATGGGCCGTGTTGTCTCCGTCGTGCACACTTTCGGCGGACACGGTGCCGGTGCGCTTCCCGGAAGGAGTGGCTCACGGCTTTTTGCTCCTTTCATCCCTGGATGGGAAAGCGCTCGCCGATGGAGACCTGATCCAGACGGCGTCCGGGGATCGTGTGACGACGCGCCTTCTCCTGCAGTTTCGGGATGGGTCTCTTCACGACGAGACGGTCGTTTTCACGCAGAGGAACCAGTTTCGCGTCGTGCGGGACCACCTCGTGCAGAAGGGACCAAGCTTTCCGCGGCCCCTGGACGTCCTCGTCGACGCACAAAGCGGCGAGGTGCGTGTCCGCTTCACCGACGACAGCAAGGAGAAGGTTGTCTCCGAACGTCCCGAATTGCCTGCGGACCTGGCCAACGGGATGCTCCTCGCGTTGCTCAAGAACGTCCGGCCCGAGGCCGCCCGATCCACGGTGTCGCTGATCGCCGCCACTCCTAAGCCGCGTCTGGTCAAACTCGTGATCGTCCCGAACGGCGAGGATGCCTTCACCCTCGGTTCCACCCCTCGGAAGGCCGTCCACTACGTCGTCAAGGTCGAGATCGGAGGAGTCGCGGGGCTCGTGGCGCCGCTGATCGGCAAACAGCCGGCCGACACTCACGTCTGGATCCTGCAGGGGGAAGCCCCGGCCTTCGTCAAGATGGAAGGGCCCATGTACGACGGCGGGCCGCTCTGGCGACTCGAGCTGGCTCGCCCGAGCTGGCCCGCGTCGGCGGCGAAGCCCTGATGCGCGAAGGGAGGACGCATGAACGCACCCGGTTCCTGTCCTGAGCTTCAGGTGGAGCAGATCGAACATCCTCGCGGCGACGGCATGGGCCGCGCGCTGACGCTGGAGTGCAAAGCGTCGGGACTGACGATCGTCATGGACGACCCCGCCGCCGTCCGCGCCTTGATCGACGAGCTGGTGCGGGCGCTCTCGTGGCTCGACGAAAGCGTCGAGTCCTGGACCTGAGCAAGGAGATCGCATGCAATCGCCCCAGCCTCCGACCGAACGCTTCCGCTTCGCGAGCCCCGAGGGCCGGCGGACAGACCCGCCCCGCGCGCGGGGCATGGCCGACGACTGGACCGGGCTCGACTGCCGCGTCCTCGTGGTCGAGGACGACGCTGCGACGTTGGAGGCCGTCGCGGAGCTTCTGGAGGGAGAAGGCGTCTCGGTCTGCAAGGCGCACAATGGCCGGGAGGCCCTCGAGCTGCTCCGGCGGGGCCGTGTCCCGGGTCTGATCATCGTCGACCTCATGATGCCGGTGATGGACGGCTGGGAGCTCTGCCGTCGGATCGCGGATGACGAAGACCTCGCCCCGATTCCCATCGCCATCGTGACGGCCGCCGCGGCCGTCGGACGAATGCCCGTCCGCCGCAACGACGCGGGCTTCTTCATCAAGCCCGTGGACTACCGGCATTTGCTCGAGGTCGTCCGACGCTATAGCCAATGAGCTCACCGCCGGCCACGACGAGGTCGTGGAGAATCTTCCGACATCCCGGAGCGCGCGCCGCCGGCGTCGTCGCCCTCGTCCTGGCCGCGACCCTGATCCGCTTTCTCGTTCACCCGTGGTTCGGAACGCGTTCTCCGTTCCTGTTTTTTCTTCCCGCGATTCTGGGCGCGGCCTGGCTCTGGGGCGTGTGGGCCGGGGTCCTCGCTCTGATTCTGTCGGCCGTCGGAGCCGATCTCTTCATCGAACCCCTCTTCACGCTCTCCATTCCTCGAGGCGACCAGGCGTTCTCGATGGGAGTCTTTCTCGGGCTCGGCGCCTTTCTCATCTTCGCGGCCGACGTCGCCCGCAGGGCGCGCGGCGAGTCGGAGACCGGGAAGGAGATGCTCGACCAGGCGCTCCGAACGGCGAAGATGGGCTATTGGGACTGGGACGTCTCGTCCGGCCGGGTGCGCTGGTCCGAGAATCTCGAAGCGATCCACGGCTTGCCGCCGGGATCCTTCGGCTCGACCCTCGCGTCTTACCTGGATCGCATCCATCCCGAAGACAGGGCACCGGTGAAGAACGCCATCGACCAGGCCGCGCGTGACGGCGCGGACTTCGAGGTCGACTACCGGGTTCCGAGGTCCGACGGCGGCTTCGAGTGGATCCACGAACAGGGACACTCGGTCCTCGCGCACCGGCGCGTCGTCCGCGTCACGGCGCTCGCGACCAACATCACCGGACGCCGGGAAGCCGACGAGGCACGCCGGTATCTGGCGGCGATCGTCGCCTCGAGCGAGGACCCGATCATTTCCAAGGACCTCACCGGCCGCATCCTGACCTGGAACGCGGCGGCCGAACGGCTCTTCGGCTACCGTGCGGACGAGGTCGTGGGCCGGTCGATCGAGCTGCTGATGCCTCCGGACCGGATGGAGGACTATCGCGTCGTGATCGAGCGCATCGCCCGCGGCGAGCGCGTCGAGCACTACGAGACAAGGCGGCGGCGCAAGGACGGGACGCTCGTCGAAGTGGCCCTGACCGTTTCTCCCGTGCGCGACGAGACCGGCCGGATCGTCGCGGCGTCGAAGATTGCCCGGGACCTGACCGAATGGCGGGCGATGGAGCGCGAGCGGCAGCGCACGCGGGAGCTGCTGATGGGAACGTTGGGCCACGACCTGCGCAATCCGCTCAACACGATCACGGCGTCGCTGTTCTTTCTGCGTCGCCACGCGCCGGAGGGCGTCCAGCACGTCGTCGACCGCATGACCTCGAGCACCGATCGCATGAACCGGATGATCGGGCAGCTGCTCGACTTCACGCGCGCGCGCCTCGGGGGTGGGATTCCGCTCGAGAAAACGGCCGGCGACCTCGGCGCGATCTGCAATGAGATCGTCGAGGAGTTTAGTGTCCAGTATCCGAACCGCGTTCGACTGGCGGCCGAGGGAGGTTTCCCCGGCGAATGGGACGCCGACCGACTCGCCCAGGCCTTCTCGAATCTGATCGTCAACGCGATCGACTACGGGTCGCCGGAGGACCCGGTGACCGTCACGATGTCGCGGGCCAACGGCTCGGCACGAATCGACGTCCGCAACCGCGGGGAGGGAATCCCCGAGGCCGAGCGCGCGAGTCTCTTCGAGCCGTTCCGGCGTGGAACGGACGCAAAACGCGGCGCGCGGGGTCTGGGGCTGGGTCTCTACATCAGCCGCGAGATCGTCCGCTCGCACGGGGGAGCGATCGACGTCCAGTCTCCTCCGGGCGAGGTCGTCTTCACCGTGACGCTTCCTCTTCCGGAGGAGGCGGCGCCGGCCTCGGGCCGCCCGCCAGCCGGCCCTTCGGATCCATCCAGGCGTAGAGGGACGGAAGGATGAGGAGGACGAGGGGACTCGACAGCACGAATCCTCCGATCACCGCGATCGCCAGCGGCTGCTGGAGCTGAGAGCCTTCGCCCAGGGCCAGCGCCAGCGGCGCCAGCGCGAACGCCGTCGCGAAAATCGTCATCATCACGGCGCGGAGCCTCTTTCGCGACGCCTCGGCCCAAGCCTCGGCGACGGGGAGCCCGCGGCGCAGCTCCTCCCGCGCGTCCTGGATGAGGAAGACGGCTTTCTCGCCGACGATGCCGACCATCATGATCGCGCCTACGAAGCTCGAGATGTTGAGGGTGGTTCCCGTCGCGATCAGCGATCCCAGCACGCTGGTCAGCACCGCCACGGCGACGACGACCGTCAGCAGCGGCGCCCTCCAGTCGCCGAACTCGAAGAGAAGGATGATGGAGACTAAGAGGAGCCCGCCGAAGAGCACTCCGAGCAGCTCCTTGAACGACTTCTGCTGCTGCTCGTAGAGTCCCGCGTAACGGATCGACATCCCGGGCGGCAGCGTGAGCGCGCCGGCGAGGCGGCTCCGGATCTCCTCGATGGCGCCTCCGAGGCTTCGCCCCGAGAGGCGGGCCGTAGCGCCGAGATAGGTCCGCAGGTTCTCGCGGTGGATTTCGGCCTCCGGCGGCCCGGTCGAGATCGTCGCGAGGACGGAGAGAGGCACCAGGCCTCCACTCGGAGTCAGGATCGGCAGCTCCGCGAGCCGGGACAGGTCTCCGTTCCGCGAGAACACGCGAACGTTGTAGATGCGTTCGCCCAGACGCAGGTTGCCGGCGACCGTCCCGGTCAGGGAAGGCTGCACCTCCGCGTGAAGCGCCTCGGCCGTGAGACCGAACCGGGCGAGCGCCTCGGGGCGCGCGGCCACGACGAGGTTTGGGCCAGCAATCGTGATGCCGTCGAAGACGTCTTCCACGCCGGAGACGCCGTCCAGGACTTTCGCCGCCGCGCGGGCCTTCGCCTGCAGGAGCGTCTGATCCTCGCCGTAGATCCGGACGTCGATGGGCTGCGGCTCTCCTCCGGTCAGGTCCCCGATCACGTCTTCGAGGAGTTGGCCGAAGTCCGCGCGCATCGCGGGCTCCGCCGCGGCGATCTTCGCGCGCAGATCGTCGATGACCTCTTCGATGTCCCGGCGCTGGCGCCGTGGCTTCAAGCGAATCACGATGTCCCCCGTGTTGGGCTCGGTCACGAAGAAGCCGAGCTGGGTTCCCGTTCGGCGCGCGTACGTCGCGACGTCCGGCAGTCCCATGATGATGTTCTCGACGCGGGCGAGCATCTGGTCCGTGTCGGTCAGGGACGTCCCGGGAGGCGTCCAGTAGTCCAGGATGATCGACCCCTCGTCCATCGTCGGCAGGAAATCCGAGCCGATGCGCCGATAGAGAAGGATGCCTCCGGCGAGGAGCGCCGCCGTCAGAAGGAGGGAAACGGAAGGGTGAGCGATGAAGAATCGCGCGATTCGCGGAGGGCGCCGGCGCCGGATGGCGCGCATCCGCGTTCCCACGCGCAGCTTCTCGGCCGCCAGTGGCACGGCCAGGGCCGAAAGGATGTAGGACACGGCCAGCGAGAGGGCGATGGTGAACGCGAGGGGCCGGAAGAAGGCGCCGGCGACGCCGGACAGGAGCGCGAACGGGAAGAAGATCACGATCGTCGAGAGGCTCGAACCGGTCAGCCCCGGCAGCACTTCGGCCAGCCCCGACCGCGACGGGTTCTCGGAGACGCGCTCCTCGGCGTGCCGGGCGATGTTCTCCACCACCACGATGGCGTCGTCGGCGACGAGCCCGATGGCGGCGGCGATGCCCCCGAGAGTCATGAGATTGATCGTGTTGCCGCTGATTCCCAGGCCGAAAAGAACGATGGCGACGGTGACCGGGATCGTGGCGACGGCGATGGCCGCGATCTTGAAGTCGCGCAGGTATACGAGCAGCACGAGGGCCGCGAGCGCCACGCCGATCAGGATCGCGTCGCGCGCGCCGTGGACCGAGGCCCGCACGAACTCGGCCTGGTCGTACGAGGTGATCCACCGAACGTCCGAGGGAAGCAGGCTCTTTCGGTCACGAAGCAGGCTCTCGACCGACTCCGCGACGGCGAGCGTGCTCGCGTCCGGCTGGCGGATCACGCTGAGAAGGACCGCGGGTTTCCGGTCGGCGGTCGTGTGGACGTACGTCACCGCATCCGCGGCCGCGACGGTTCCGAGGTCTCCGACCGACACCGGAACTCCGCCGGGGGCCGTGGCGAGCGCGATCCGGCGGAGCGCCTCGAGGCTCGCCGGCTTTCCGGAGACGAGGGTCAAGTAGAGCTCGTGGTTCGCCTCGACCAGGCCGGCCGACAGGATCTCGTCGTTCTTGCGGATGGCGTCGACGACCTGCGCCGCCGAGAGCTTGCGGCCCGCCAGCCGCTGCGGGTCGAGGCGGACCTGGAACTCCCTGTGCGTGCCGCCCTCCACCTGGATCTGGGAGACGCCGGGGATCTGGCTGAGCTCGGGTTTGAGGCGGAAGTCCGCGAGCTCCCGCAGCTCCGACAGCGATCGCGTGTCGGAGGTCAGCGCATAGCCCAGAATCGGAAAGGTCGCCGTGTTCATCCATTCGGCGTCGATGCGGGTGCCGGGCGGCAGGTCCGGCCGCACGCGCTCGATCTGCGCCTGCACGCGCGTGAGGGCGACGTGCATGTCGGTCTTCCACGCGAATTCCGCTCCCAGCTCGACGGATCCGCGCGTGGTCGTGGAGGTCACGCGCTCGATACCCGGCACCCGAAGGATCGCTTCCTCCATCGGCCGCGTGACCGCCGGAATCATCTGCGCGGCAGGCTCCTCGCCGGCGTCCGCGATCACCTTGATCCTCGGGAACGTCACGGCGGGAAAGATCGCGGACGGCAGTCTCCGCGCCGTCGCGATCCCCGCGGCGCACACGATGGCCAGGAGCAGGAACAGGGCCCCGGAACGCGCCGGGAGTCGCGAAAGACGGATCATTGCGGCCGCGTTTCGAGGTTCACGGCTCGGATGCGACCGCGGCGCCCTCCGGAAGGCCGACCAGTCCGTCGACGGCGACGGTCGCTCCCGGCGGAAGCGGCGGCGAGACGATCTCGGTGCCCTCGGCGCCGCGCATTCCGAGGGTTACTTCCTCCCAATGCACTTTTCCGTCGCGCACGACGGCAATGCGCGCCTTGCCGGTGACGTCGTCGCGAAGGATGGCGGCATCGGGGACGACGATCGCGTCGGGTTTCTCGGCGACGACGACGTGCGCGGTCCCGAACAGTCCGACCCCGAGCGGCGCGCCCTGTGCCAGGTCGATCCGCACGGGGGCCGTGAAGTCCGCCGGGTTCGCCATCGGCAGGACATCGTGCACGGTTACGGCCACGGCCCGCGGGACCCCGGCGAGCGCGATCGATGCCTTCTGGCCGGGACGGATCCGGGAGAGATCGTTCTGGGGCACGTCGGCGACGAACACGAGCGAGCCCGCGTCCGCGAGGGACAGTATTTCCTGTTCCTCGGTCACGCGGTCTCCCGGGGCCGCAGCGTGCGAAAGGACCACGCCGTCGGCGGGGGACTTGATGGTGGCGCGAATCAGGTTGCGTTCGGCGAGCGCGATCGCCCTTCGCGCGTCCTCCTGTTCGGCGGAGGTCTTCGCCTCCCGCTCCATCTCCCGGGCGCCCGCCAGAGCGGCTTCGCTGTCGCGCGAGACGATCGTGCCGACGGAATCGCCGCGGCGGACGCGATCGCCATCGATGACCGAGAGCGTTACGAGCGTTCCCGCGAACGGCGCCCGTACCTTCTCCTGTACCAGGGCGACCGTGTGGCCGGGAGCGTCGACGAGGCGCTCGAGGCGCGCGATCCGGGCTTTCTCCGTCCGGATCGAAAGAGCCGCCGCCGGCGCCGCGTCGGCCGCGGCCGCGGGACTCTCCGCCTTTTCTCCGCCGCCCCGGCACGAGATACCGGGAAGGACGACCAGAACGAGCGCCCACGCTTCGCGCCTCACGGCTCGCTCCAGCGGCGAGCGACGGCCTCCGCGATCCGGTAGCGCGCCGTCACCTCGTTGAGGCGGACGGCGGCGTCCACCGACGCGGAATACGCGTCGAGGACTTCGAGAGCCGTCACGATCCCTCCGCGATAACGGCTCTCCATGTCGAGGTATGAGTCCCGGGCGTCGGGAACCGCCCGGGACAGGATTTCGATCTGTCGATACAGATTCCGAAGCGCGCTCTGCGCCCGCATCCAGGCGGCTCGCGCGTCCTGGCGTTCGGCTTCGAGCTTGTAGCGGGCCTGTCGGAGCCCGACGTTCGCTTCGGCCACGCGCGCGCGCAGGGCGCCGCGGTCCCAGACCGGCCACGAGAGCATCAGGGAGAGCGAGTAGCCCTTGGCGCCCCAGAAGCGATCCCAGAAGTCGGCGTTGAGATGTTGGGTGTCCGAGACCCAGAACCCCAGGTCGGCGTTCAGGGAGAGATGGGGAAGCCTCTCGGCCTGGGCGATCGTGAGACCGGCCTCCGCGGAGCGAGTCTCCGCTTCGGCCGCCAGGATCTCCGGGGCGTTCTGCCAGGCCGATTCGTCCGTCGTGCGCGGGGCTTCGGGTGGTCCGGAGGGTACGAGGTCGAGCGGCTCGCCGGGATGTCGTCCCATCTGCTGGTTCAGCACGAGGCCCGCCTCCTCCAGCCGTTGCTCCGCGTCCGCGACGGCGGCCTCCTCGAATGCGATGCGCACGTCGGTCTTCAACACGTCGGCCGCAACGCCCTGGCCGGCGGCCTGCCGGCTCTTCAGCGACGTCCGGTAGGTCGACAACCGTTCGATGCCTTCGCGGCGAACGACGATCTCCTCGTGCGCCGCCAGCCACTGGGCGAAGCGACTGCGGACTTCCAGATCGAGGTCCTTCTCGGCGATCCGATATCGCGCCTTCGCCGCCTCGAGCTGGGCATCCGCGCGCTCCACGCCCGCCTTCAGCGCGCCCCCGGCGAAGATCGGCTGGCGCGCCACGACCTGGAGACGCGCGTCACCCGCATTCGTCAGCACAGGATCGTAGCCGCTCGCCGGCGCGTACAGAAAGTCGCCCTCGACGGCGATCCGAAGCCACTTGTCGGCGACGGCAATGGCCAGCCGTTCCCGCGCCGAGGACACGTCGAACGACGGAAGCGGAAGGCGCGCGTTGGCCTGGTGGGCGATCCGGAGCGCATCCTCGAGGGTCATGGGCGCCTGCCCACGACCTGCGGCCGAGAACCACACCGAAGCGGCGGCGGCGATCACGAAGCGGCGCCCCCCGGCGCCGGCGGCGGCTCCTGGCATCGTCTATCGGGCCCGAAACTATCATCGGGCGCACGACCGGGGCTGTCCGTGGCATAAATGCTGCACTTTTCGGCGGTGGAATCTGCCGCGATGCTGGACACGCTGCTCCACTTCATGCGTTCGGTTCCGCCGTGGGCGGTCGTCGCGTTCGCGTTCCTGATTCCCGCGGCCGAAACGGCTCTGGTCCTGGGGTTGTTTCTCCCCGGGGAGCTCGCGATCGTCGCCGCGGGCATTCTGGCCTCGCGCGCGGACGTCGGAGTGGTGCCCGTGATCCTGGCCGCGATCGCCGGGTCGATCGTCGGCGATTCGCTGGGCTACCTCGCGGGGGGCAAGTACCGGACGACCCTTTCGCGCCGTCTCACGGCGTCGCGGTGGAAACGTGCCAAGGCCTGGCTCCAGCGCCGCGGCGGGCCGGCCGTTTTGATGGCCCGATACACGGCGTTCGTGCGCAGCGTCATGCCGGCGGTCGCCGGCGCCGCCCGATTCCCGTACCGCCGGTTCCTGCTCTGGAGCTCCGCGGCCGGCGTGACCTGGGGCTCGGCCTCCGTCCTTCTCGGCTATCTCGCCGCGAGAAACGCAGAGGTGATCCTGCGGTGGATGGGCGTCTTCGGAATCGTGGTGCTCGTGGCGGTGCTCGTCGCCCTGTACGTCTTCTTCCACAAACGCCGCCGCCGCTCCGGCGGCAACGGCGTCGTGCGCCGGCTCACCGCGCCATTTTCCGGGCGGCCCGGATCGCGGCGTCGACTCCCGACTCCTCGCGGACGGCCTTGACCTTCGCCCGCGCGGTCTTGGAGAGCCGGCGGATCGCGGCCATGTACCGTCCCTGAGCCTGCCGGGCGACTCTCTGCGCCTGGGTCAGGCGCTGGCGGCGCGTTTTCGCTTTGCCGAGAGCCGCGCGCCCGAGCTTGCCGGCGTCTTCTCCGAGGGAGGCCAGCTTCGCGCGAAGCTCGCGCACCATCTGTTCGCGGCGCTTGAGCGCGGCCGCGACGTCGCGCGCGGCGATCTTGCCGTCCTCGATCAGCATCTGGAGGGCGAGGGCGGCGTGGTGGGCCGTCAGGTCGAGGGCTTTGCGAGTCTTTCTTCTCATGTCTCTCCTAGGCCGTCGAGGCCTCTGTTCCGCGGTAATCGGTCAGCAGCCAGATCACGAAGATCACGGCCGCCATGGTCACGTAGAAACGCTTGGCCGGCGAGCCCGGGCCGAAGCCGAGGACATAGGGCGTGGCGACGAGAAAGATCGCGATGGCCAGCTCGATGATTCCGTGGAGCGTCAAGGAAATCGGCTTCGCTCCGCCGGGAGGGAAGCTCGTCGCGAGCGTGATGAGGAGGAGCAGGATCGCGAGCACGACGCAGATCAAGAAGGTCAGTCCCCGCAGCCCGGCCACGAGGGACCCGACAACCAGAAGCACGACGACAGCGAAGTCGAGAAGCCTGTGCAGCTTGGGTCCCAGTACTCGCAGTCTCGGCGTCCTCCCGCGCGCATCCTATATCTAGCAGGTTGCTGAAAAATGGATGCGGACTGTTGGAGCGGCGCTCGACGCGCCGACGA
>Ga0075423_10005665_pt1 | contig 11689 bp, 9 predicted proteins | sample SoiMethybrSBSTD2_FD_80114 | JGI IMG/M metagenome (GOLD analysis project Ga0075423, IMG submission 80114) | Bulk soil microbial communities from a Populus tree surrounding site in Tennessee, USA - Soil MetaG P. TD hybrid SBSTD2 | ecosystem: Environmental > Terrestrial > Soil > Tree plantation...
ATCCCCTCGTCACGCTGCATGAACGGAGAATATTTCGGTATTAGAGGAAGCTAACTTGGTGAGGCAATGCATACGGCGTACGCGCAGCGGCCCTCGTCTTGCAAACACTCGGGATGATTGCCAATATGGAGGCATGCAAACTGTCTTCGAGGCAGCGGGTGGCAACGACGGCCTGCGACGTCTTGCCGGCGCCTGGCATCGTCGGGTGATGGCGGACGACGTGGTCGGCCATGCGTTCAGCCACGGCTTCCACCCCCAGCATGTCGAGCGACTCTCTGCTTACTGGGCCGAGGCACTCGGTGGCCCCACCACGTATTCCGACTCCTATGGTGACGAGACCTCCGTCGTCAAGATGCACAGCGGCAACGGGGAGCACAACGAAATGGATCGGCGTGCGATTGCCTGCTTTGACCAGGCTCTTGCCGATGTCGGATTAGCCGACGACGGTGCGCTGCGACAAGTGCTGCACGACTACTTCGCTTGGGCGACCACGACAACGATGTCCCGCTATCACCAGTCCGCCGATGATGTGCCTAACGGCCTCAGCATCCCACACTGGTCGTGGGACGGGCTCCAGGTGTAAGAGTCCACGGCTGACCCGCACCACACCGGTATTGGCCCAATTTCGAACCTGTTCGGAGACTTCATATTGACCATTGTGGCGGAACCACCCTGCCAGCCGAAGGGGTGGATCCTGCGAACGGTGCAGTGTTGATCCAACTGCTCAACTCCCGTATTGTCGCCAGCCTTGATCGGAGACACCGAGGCATGGGACTGGCGCTTCCGAGATTGATCTCGCGTTTGGAGTTTGCCGATAAACCCTGACCCACCCATCCGACGGTCACTCGGAGCGCAGCGCTTGCATAATATCGACGCGGGCAGCGCGTGCCGCGGGCAGCACCGATCCGATAACCGCGACCGTCATCAGCAGCAGAGACGGCCACAGGCAATGCGCCCGGCATCTTCACGTCGACCGCGGAGCATTCGATTGAGGCAGTCAGCTTGCTCCCGAATTGCCCAAGTGCCGCATTCGCCGCATCTGGTCCCGCAGGCGCATCAACGCGCGCCCCAGGCGTGACTTTTCCGTACGCAGCCCAACCCGAAAGTTGCCTTTCCGATTGCGAGTGCAGTACAGCGTGACGCCCACAAAATAAATCGTCTCTGGGCGTTTACGGCCACGCTTGCTCGTGCGTCGCTGCGCAAAGCGACCGAATTCGACGAACTTGGTCTTCGACGACCGCTGTGGATTGCACAGCAAGTGAAGGAGGGGAGTTGAAGCGCATCTCCTGGACGATGACGGCTTGCTCCGCCGCACGTGAAGCTGTATTCGCAAGCTTGAGCACGGAGCAGGCAGGGGTTCGGCCAGGAGTTGCGCGCCATTCTTTTGTCACGGCCGAGAATGGTTGGGTGCAGCCCTTGCATTCAAAACATTTTCAACCGAGGTGGCATTGTCGCGGCATTGAGCAAGGATCTGATCCTTTTTATAGATAGTAAAAGATCATCGCAACCAAGCTGGCAGTCGCATGCTAACGCGTTGCTAGAAGTAAGTTCTGTCTGTTCGGAAAGTCAAAATTGCCTTGCTTCTCCGACCCTGTTAAATTTTCGTTTGCAGCGGCCGCCACTCTCTCCAAATTGGGACTCTGGGCTGGCCAGCTCCGTCCCATGTTCTTCTCACACCAACTGAACCATTCCCTTTTACGGCAGCACTGGCTGGTTCGTTACGGGGCGGCCCTGGCAGCTACGGCAATGGCCCTAGGCATCTGGTTTATGTGGCCGGCGATGCATCAGACACCATTTGTCATCTTCATTGCAGCGGTCATCGTCAGCGCTCGTTTCTTTGGCTTCGGTCCAGCGCTGCTTTGTACCATCGCCTCCGCCTTGGCGCTTGACTACTTTGTATTCGCATCTTTTCATCTCAACTTTAAGTTATCCGCAAGCGATTCGGAACGTCTCGTGGTATTCGTGCTCGTGTCATTGCTAACCGCCGGGCTCGCCCGCCAGCGGACCCAGGCTGAGACTCGCGCCATCGAGACTCGCCAACGAATGGCTGCCATTGTGGAATCCTCCGAAGACGCCATTCTGAGTACTACCTTGGAAAGCGTCATCTCCAGTTGGAATCGCGGAGCCGAAATACTCTATGGCCACCCCGCCGCGGAAGCTGTCGGCCAGCACATCTCGCTCACCGCCCCGCCGGAGCGCGTACATGAAATTTCGCTGAGTATCTCCAGGTTGCAACGTGGAGAGCACGTGGGCAGCTATCAAACCGAGCACCTCCGCAAGGATGGCACTCGCGTGAGCGTACTGCTCTCGGTTTCACCGATGCGGAATCGGCGTGGAACAATGGTCGGTTGTTCGATAATCGCTCGTGATGTGACTACACAGAGGCGTGCCGAAGAAGCCCTGCGTCGTAACGAAAAGCTGGCTACTGCAGGACGGTTGGTAGCTACCATTGCACATGAGATTAACAATCCCCTTGAAGCCGTAACCAACCTTCTCTATCTGGCTCGGCATGATCCTGCAAAGCAGGACGAATATCTCGCCCGCGCGGAAAATGAAGTGCAGCGTATCGGTTCTATCGCCCAGCAGACACTTGGTTTTGTGCGCGAAGGGATCTCCGCCACTCCGCTGAATGTGGCCGAGACCCTGGACCAGGTCCTCCAGCTATATCTGCCCAAGCTCAAGGGGAAGCGAATTCGGATCGAGAAGAAATACGACGCTCGTGCGGACATTACTGGCTTCTCTGGGGAACTTCGCCAGCTTTTCTCAAATCTGATCATCAATGCCATCGACGCCATGGGCGACGGCGGCCGCTTGTTTCTGCGCGTCTCCCATTCTCACGACTGGACCAGTAATCATCGCCCCGGAGTACGAGTGACCGTTGCCGACAGCGGCGCAGGTATCCGCCCGGCTGACTTGGCCCATATCTTCGAGCCTTTCTATACCACTAAGATCGATGCGGGCACTGGCCTTGGGTTGTGGCTCTCCTATGGCATCGTGCAGAAACACGGTGGCTCAATTCGCGTGCGCAGCCGCACGACCCCCGGACACAGCGGCACGACCTTCTCCTTGTTCTTGCCAGATGAAATCGAAAGGCCCAAGGCTGCTTAACTTCGCCGCCTCGCCTAAGGCTCGCAAATCATGGAAGGTCGGATCTGAATTAAGGGACTCGCCGGCGGCGGATCGACGACATGCAGCCCGCACTCGTTCTTCGAGAAACCGGACCATCTCCCTGCCCGCACATCTTCGCCGGGCCGGATCGCGCGCGTGCAATGCGTGCAACCAATGCTCGGATAGTTGCGTTCGTGCAGCAGATTGTACGGAACCTTGTGCTTGCCGATGTACGCCCACACCATTTCCGATGTCCAATCAGCGATGGGATTGACTTTGACCCGCTGAAATCTTGTGTCCCACTCTACCTTTCGGGCGGCTGCGCGTGAGGGCGTCTGATCGCGCCGAATCGCCGTAATCCACGCCCGCAACTCCGCTAGTTTTGTCTGCAGCGGATCGACCTTTCGCAGCTTGCAGCACTGGTCCGGATTCCGGCTCCACAGCTTTGCACCAAACTGCCGCTCCTGCTCTTCAGGCGTAAGCACGGAATACACGCGTTCAACTTTGATCCCGTACCGCTTCTCGACGCGATCGATCAAATCGTAGGTTTCAGGAAACAGAAATTCTGTATCGAGCGTAAATACTCGGAAATCACGCTGGAGCCGCGATGCCATGTCGATGAGCACCATACCCTCGGCGCCAAAACCCGAGGCCAAGGCGACCTCGCCCTGAAACGTGCCGAATGCCCACTTCAAGGTTTCTTCCGGGCTCCAATGCTCGGCTCGGAGTTGCACGGCGGGGAGCTGCTCCTTCATTCGGCTCCCTCCCGAAAGTCAGAAGGCTGCGAAGTTCCAGGTTGAACACCCACGAATTCCGGGAATGGAGCTTTAGCGACAGAGACCGACACTCCTACAACTTCTCCCACCAACAGCAGACTTGGCGCAGGCAGATGTGGCGAAAAGGGCAACTGCTCGAGCGTCGTTCGATGAATTCTTTGCCCCTTGGAGGTCGCCTGTGAGATCAGCGCACAAGGCGTACTGCTCTTGAGTCCCGCCTGGAGCAGTTTCCCCACGATGTCGTTGTAAACATCTCCCGGCATGTAGACGGCGAGCGTCGAATCCGGGGGAATGCCTGAAAGTGAATCGTAGGAGCCATGCTCAGCCGACTGATGCCCTGTCAGAAACGTCAGCGACGAAGACACTCGCCGATGAGTTAACGGGATCTGCGCCGCGGCCGCAGCCCCGAGCGCAGCAGTAACGCCCGGCACGATCTCGAACTCAATATTCGCCTCGCGCAGAGCCTCCATCTCTTCCCCCGCTCGCCCAAAGATCAGCGGATCTCCGCTTTTCAGGCGCACCACCTGCATGCCCATAAGCGCGTACTGCACCATCAGAGCATTGATCTCATCCTGGGTGATGTTCTTTTGCCCGCATCGCTTCCCTACGTTGCGAACTTCCGCGTAGGAAGGGATCAGCGCAAGGATCTGCTCGGTGATCAGATCATCGTGCAGCACCACATCGGCGGTCTTGATAAGCCTGAGTGCCTTCAACGTAAGTAATTCCGGATCGCCAGGTCCTGCGCCCACCAGATACACTTTTCCCCTCATACACGCTCTCCAGTACTGCTGGTCTTAGTTGCGGTTTCGAACGCTTCGCGGCTGGCCAGCTGATGCAATAATCGCCGCCGCTCTTCAGGATCAATGTCTGTGGCAAATAACTTCTGTCTGGCTTCACCTAACTGCGATAGCCAATCTCTGTATTCCGGCCCAAACTGCATTTCCAGTTCCCGGCGCAGTCTTTGAGCCAGCGCCGGGCTGTGCCCCGCCGTGGAAATTGCGATCTGCAGGTCACCTCTGCGGAGCACCGAGGGATAGTAAAAATCGCAATGCGGAGGATCATCGACAACGTTGCACAACACACCTCTCTGTTGCGCCGCACGGAACACATTGGCATTAATTTCGGAGGAAGAGGTAGCGACGATGACCAGCAGAACACCATCGAGATCGCTGACCTCAAAAGTTCGTGCCTGCCACTCGATCACCCCCGCCGCCGCCCATTCCGAAACCGAATCCGTAGCCTGCGGCGCAACCACCTGAACCTTCGCGCCCGATTCAATCAGCCCCCGGATCTTCTGCTCGGCAACAGAACCCGCCCCCACCACCAGGCTGCGCCGACCCTCCAGTTTCAGAAATATTGGGAACAGGCTCATCTCGCTATCCTTCCACCGCATGCGGCACGCGCCCCGGGGAGGGATCGCGGGCAACCGCCGCGAGAAACTTTCCTGCCAGGCATTCGCGTAATTCCGCGTCACTATGGCGCGCGAAGAAATGCCGCAGATTCTCTCCCGGCAGCCGCTCGTCCACGTACCGGTGCAGCAAGCGTTCAATGGCATCGGGAACTTCACTCGCCAGGCACCGATATCCAATTGGCCGTGCAATCGCCTGATGTAGCCCCAGTGCACCGCCCACGCAGAAATAGTAGGCATCCTGAAATCGATCGTTGACTTTGATCTTCTTGCCTTCAATCCCGAGATCCGCGATCCAGTGCTGGCCGCAGCTGTTCGGGCAACCCGTGATGTGCAGCTTCAGGTGCTGCTCAAAACCGGGCAGTCTTTCTTCCAGCTCCTCGACCAGCCAGCGGGCAAAACTCTTTGTCTCTGTGATCGCCAGCTTGCAAAATTCAGTTCCGCTGCAAGCAATCGCCCCGCGCCAGAAGCTCGATGCCGCCACCCGCAATCCGACTCCGTCGAGCTCTCGCGCCAGCGGCGCCGCATTTGCATTTGGCACATTGACAATCAGCAGATTCTGCATATTCGTCGTGCGCAGTTCCCCGCTCGCGAACCTGTCAGACAAATCTGCCGCTGCACGCATCTGCTGCGGGCTGATTCGCCCCGCAGCACCGATGCGCCCACGTAGCTGAAGCCAGATTGTTTCTGCGGATGAATCCCCACGTGATCGCGATAGACATCCGCGGGGGGCTTTTCTTCGACTGCCGGATCCAGGCGAAAACCAATCCGGCTCTCCAGTTCACGCAGGAAGTCTTCTCGAGTCCAGCCGTGCTTGAGGAAAAGGAATTTGAGCCGCGCTCGTTCCCGGCTCTCGCGAAGTACCTGGCTCTCACGAAAAAGTTCCGCGATGCCTTTGAACACGGGCAGCACTTGCTGCCAGCGCACAAAGGTATTCAGCCGAACCCCAAGATACGGATCGGTAGAGAGCCCTCCGCCTACGCGCAACGAGAAGCCGACTTCCGAGCCGCGGCGCACCGCAGTCAGACCGATATCGTTGATCTCTGGATACGAGCACCAAACCCGGCAACCGGTGATCGAGACTTTGAATTTTCGCGGTAAGTTGTAGAAATCAGCATTGCCTGAAACGAAGCGATTCGCCTCAAGCACCAGCGGCGACGCATCACAGACCTCATCCGCATCAACACCGGCCAATGGACAACCGGTGATGTTGCGGGTCACATCGCCGCAAGCTCCGAGCGTAACCAGCCCGGAGCTCTGCAGCGCTTCCAGTACTTCGGGGAGGGCCTCAATCGTGACCCAGTGAAGCTGAATGTTTTGCCTGACGGTCAGATCCGCAGTGCCGCGGGCGTAGCGTTCAGAAACGTCGGCAATCGTCCTAAGCTGGTGAGAACGGAGAAGACCATTAGGGATGCGGATGCGAAGCATGAAATAAGGCAGGGCCCGTCCTTCCCCGCCCTGCCCGCCGATCGCGCCCACGCCATCACCCTGGGTGTAGACGCCCCACCAACGAAAATACGTGCCTATCCATTCGGGAGGAATCGAGCTGAAACCCTCGCGCGCAAAGCGGCGTATCTCGGCGAGGCTTTCCCAGGGATTCTGCTCCCGCTTAAGCCGTTCGACTCGCTGCGCCTTCGTTTCTGTGCCGTTTGTTGACATAAAAAAACCACCGCCAGCATCGGGTGCTGGCGGTGGGTAAAATGGCCGGTTCTAACTAAGAATCTAGATCAGCAGCCTCCCTGCGCCAGACACACGCGCACGACAACAAGAAGAACAACAACATGCGCAAGTGCCGGCAAGAGGTAGCATTTCTCGGTGGATACTAGCGGGCCTCCACACTCCGTGTCAACCGTACAGATGCTCCAGTCAATGAAAAGTTTCGATTCTCCGGATCAAAAATGCGCACGAAGCACTGGTCGGAAATGCTATCTGGACGGATAGCTGAACCTTCCTGGGAGACAGCAGATTTCCACAAAAGGGCACCCGCACGCTCCAGTTGCGGGAGGTAACCCGTTTGTATTCAGCCGCTTTTCTAAACAAAAGCCACGGCAGCTCTGGCACGTAAGCTGCCGATAGGCTGGGTCAGTCCGCACCCCAAGCGGGACTCTCAAAGACGCGCATAACTTGCAGCTCGCCTGCTTGCGGTTAGCAACCCTGGCCTCCCTCTCCTCCAAGTCGCCGAGCCTGCAGTCTAATGTGGATTCGGGTCGAGAGAAGTGGCGGATTTGCAAGGTCTGAACCTGGCCTACGAAATTGATTCAGCCGATCTCAGCTCTGAATCCAGCAATGAACTTGCTGATCTGGTAGAAGCCGCTCATTTTTCTTGAATTGCCCACCGAGTTGAAATCCCGCGTCCGGGTGCCGACCGTTGCCAATTCACGATTGAAATCAGGATGGATTCGCAAGAACATAAAGTACAGGTTGAGGAGGCAGCAGCCCCCGAGAGCCTGGGTTCGCTCATCAGGTGGGTGATAGCACCCAAAGCGGCCCGGGCGGAAAGCGGTTAGGCTTCAATCTTGTCCTGCGGGAATTTCAATATTGGTATGATTGTCGGTCAGTTCTTCGCCACCGTCTGGTGCACGGGAGTAGGACGTCGAAAAGTAATGTCGAAATCCGGCGACAGCCGTGATCAGAACCCGCGTCCGGTCAATCTGAAGGCGGTCGCCGACCATCTTCGTCTCTCGCCGGGAACCGTTTCCGCAGTGGTTAACGATTCTCCCGCCGCAAAGCACATCCCGGAACACACCAGGAACCGGATACTAACCGCAGTGCGAGAGCTGAATTATCAGGCCAACTACTTTGCCATGTCTCTTCGCAAAAAGCGCACCTACACCATCGGGCTGATCGCCAATGAAATCGGCGATTCCTATGGCGGATCGGTAATTGCCGGCGTCGAAAGCTATCTGCGTCAGAAGAATTATTTCTTCCTCACCGGTATCCACCGCCACGATTCCAAGTTGCTGGAAACCTATTCGAAGCTGCTGCTGCAGCGCGGCGTGGAAGGCTTTATCACGGTCGATCTGAACCTTCCACATTCGTTGCCGCTGCCCACGGTTGCCGTCGCCGGGCACCGGCATCTGAAGGGTGTCACCAACATAATTCTCGATCACGATCGTGCTGCCCGGGTTGCGCTCACACATTTACTTGAGCTAGGTCATCGCCGCATCGCCTTTATGAAAGGGCTACCCGCCAGCGCTGACTCCGCTGATCGATGGCAGGGGATCTGCGCGGTGGCCGCACAGCTCGGTCTGAAAATCGATCCGGAGCTCGTTGTGCAGATCCAGTCCGACGTATCATCACCCGAGCTTGGTTACCCTTATGCGAAAACTCTGCTGGCCCGCAACAAGCCCTTCACCGCCCTGTTCGCCTACAACGATCTTTCCGCCATCGGTGCGATTCGCGCTCTGAACGAAGCTGGCCTCAGAGTTCCCGATGACGTTTCGGTCGTTGGTTTCGATGACATTGAAAGCGCAGCTTTCAATAACCCTGCTCTCACTACGGTTCGTCAGCCCTTGCGTCAAATGGGCGAAGTCGCCGCACGAGCTCTCTTAGAAAGGATTGAAGGAAACGGCAGCGGGCTCGAGGAGATCCCGGTTCAGCCAGAGCTAGTGATCCGTAAGTCGACGGGCAAAGCACGCCTCGAGCTTATCTCTACCCCGAGGATGCAATTACGAGATTTGGCATGAAGGCCGGAGCCCCGGGGACTGCCCGGAATGCCCCATTTTTCCTTGCCAGAACAGCAACATTTGCGTAATGTAGAGTGGTTCCGGACCAATTCATGGACTACTCACTCACTGCGCCCCGAATTATTGTTACTGTACGTGTATCGGTACCCGTCCCGGAGCGGAGGGCGAGAGCGAATTAGCAATCAGCAATTTTAAAGCTCAAACCCACCGCCAGACACACTGGTTGGTGGGTTTGGTTTTTCCGGCCAAGGAAGGTTGCGATGGAGAACTATAAGCCGACGTTAAGTGGAGCCAGGATCCTGTGGGAATGCCTGGAGCGGGAGGGCGTCACCCACGTGTTCGGATACCCTGGCGGCGCGATCCTGCCTGCCTATGACGCTCTTAAGCACAGCTCGATTCACCACATCCTGGTTCGTCACGAACAAGGCGCGACTCATATGGCCGATGGCTATGCCCGAGCCACAGGAGGAGTCGGTGTTGCAATCGCTACTTCTGGGCCTGGCGCGACCAACATGGTCACGGGCATTGCTACTGCGATGCTCGATTCATCTCCCATCGTGTGCATTACCGGCCAAGTGGGCAGCAAGCTACTTGGTTCCGATGCATTCCAGGAAACGGATATCACTGGTGTCACGCTTCCAATTACCAAGCACAATTATCTGGTGACTCACGCCAGCGAAGTCGCTCCCGCGGTGCGGGAAGCGTTCTACGTGGCGCGCTCCGGGCGACCGGGGCCGGTTCTCATCGACATAACTAAAGATGCGCAGCAGAGTACCTGCGAGTTCGATTGGGAAGCTGCTGCGCCTAGAATGCGCGGCTATCGCCCCGATCTCTCGCCTGCTCCAGAAGAATACGAGCGCGCTCTCGAACTGATTCACACTGCCAAGCAGCCGGTCATTCTCGCCGGACACGGAATTTTCGTTTCCGGTGCTCTCGCCGAAGTACAGGCGTTCGCCGAGAAAGCCTCGATCCCGGTGGCTCTTACATTACTCGGGCTCGGCGCACTGCCCGCCTCGCACTTCTTGAACATGGGCATGATGGGAATGCACGGCGAAGCCTGGGTCAACAACGCCATCCAGGATGCCGACCTGCTGCTGGCTTTCGGCATGCGTTTTGACGATCGTGTCACCGGAAGCCTCAAGACCTACGCCACCAAAGCGAAGAAGATCCATGTTGATATCGATCCCGCTGAGATAAATAAGAACGTCAAAGTGGACGTGCCCCTGATGGGTGACCTGCGCAAGATCCTGCAGGTGCTGCTGCCTCGGGTTGAGTCCACTGACCGCCGCGAGTGGCTCGATCATCTCCGCCGTCTGAAAGGAGACACTGCGGTACGCGACATTCAGAATCTTCCCGATAACGGTCATCTCTACGCCGCCCACGTCGTGAACGATCTCTGGCACGAAACTCGCGATCGCGAAACAGTCATTGTCACTGACGTAGGCCAGCACCAGATGTGGGAAGCGCAGTACTACAAACACGAACACCCACGTTCTTTGATCACGTCGGGCGGGCTCGGCACAATGGGATTCGCCCTGCCCGCCGGCATTGGCGCAAAGGTGGCGCGCCCGAAAGCTGATGTGTGGGTGGTGGTCGGAGATGGCGGATTTCAGATGACGATGTCTGAACTTGCCACCATCGTGCAGGAAAACTTGAAAGTAAACATCGCCATCATCAACAACGGATATCTGGGGATGGTGCGGCAGTGGCAGGAATTCTTCTACGAGCGGAACTACGAAGCCACGCCGCTGCTGAATCCGAACTTCTCCATGCTGGCGCAAGCCTATGGAATTCGCACCGCAGCGGTGAAGCAACGCAGTGAGGTGATTCCCGCTGTGCGCGCCGCTGGCGAACACGATGGTGCGATGCTGATTGATTTTCAAGTCGAGCAGGAGGATTCCGTTTTCCCCATGGTGCCCGCGGGCGCAGCTTTGCACGAGATGATCCGGCGCCCCAGCCCGCTCGTCGAAACCGCTGAGGATGAGTAGTCATGCTGCATACATTAGTTGTTTACGTGGAAAACAAGCCCGGCGTGCTATCGCGTGTAGCTTCGTTGTTCCGGCGCCGTGCTTTTAACATTGATTCGCTGACGGTCGGCCGCACAGAAAAGCCAGACCTCTCGCGCATGACCATCGTGGTCGACGCCGACGAAGATCAGGCCCGCCGCATCGTCGCGAACATCTACAAGCTGGTAAATGTGCTCCTGGTGGATGACATTACCGGCGAGCCTGCGATCGTTCGAGACCTGGCACTAATAAAGGTCGGAGCAAAGCACGAGGCACGCTCGCACGTGTTGGAGCTCGCCAGCGTGTTCCGCGCACGCGTGGTGGATGTGGCTCCAGAATCGCTCACCATCGAAATCACAGGCGCAGAGGACAAGATCGATGGGCTACTCGAAGTGCTGCGCCCGTACGGTCTGTTAGAGGTAGTCCGTACCGGACAAGTAGCCATGCGGCGCGGCGCAAAGCTTTCTACCACCTTGGCGAAAGTGAACGGCGCCGCAGCAATAATCGACGGCGAAAATGTTTCTTATTCTGTCTGATTCCCTGACCAACCGGAGGATCTGTGGCCAAGCTCTACCACGATAACGACGCCGATCTGGCTCTAATCCAGGCGAAGAAAGTCGCCATCATCGGATACGGATCGCAAGGACACGCTCACGCCCTCAACCTGACCGACAGCGGCGTGCAAGTGCGGGTCGGCCTGCCCGA
>Ga0075423_10005667_pt1 | contig 11688 bp, 13 predicted proteins | sample SoiMethybrSBSTD2_FD_80114 | JGI IMG/M metagenome (GOLD analysis project Ga0075423, IMG submission 80114) | Bulk soil microbial communities from a Populus tree surrounding site in Tennessee, USA - Soil MetaG P. TD hybrid SBSTD2 | ecosystem: Environmental > Terrestrial > Soil > Tree plantation...
ATGCCTTGCACGACGCCGAGCCCATGATTTGGGTAAATGACCTTGTCACCAACCAGAAATGTCACATGTCCCCCACTGAGAAAGGTGTGTAGGAAAGGTGTGCCGTGCGATAAGCAGCCCTGTAAGTATAGCGGATTGTCTCTGTCCTCGCAACGGAAAACAGGCTAAAAACGGCCATTTTTTGCGTTTTTGCGAACTTCGGTGCACGTCGCTCGAGCGCCGTTTTTTGCTCCCAGTCAACTGCATGTTCGGGAAGGGTTTGCGGTCAGTCAACCCATCGGCCGACCTCGGCAAGACCGCCTCCGGACTCCAGTTTCCGGGTGGTGACGGCCTATGATGCGGTCATGCTCCGCGTCGCGCTGACCGTTACCCTGGCCCTGCTCGCCTTCCGATCGCCGGCCCAGGTCCTTGCCCCCTATGTGCCGACTCCGGAGGACGTCGTCGAACGGATGCTGACGCTCGCGGAGACGACGCGTAACGATGTTGTGTACGACCTCGGCTGCGGAGACGGCCGGATTCCAATTGCCGCCGCGAAGAAGTTCGGCGCTCGAGGTGTCGGCATCGACATCGATCCGAAGCGCATCGAGGAATCTCGAACGAACGCGAAGGCCGCCGGCGTCGAGTCGCTGGTCGAGTTCCGCCTCCAGGATGCGATGAAGGCGGACGTGTCGGAAGCCACCGTGGTTACGCTGTTCATGCTCGCATCGGGTAACGCGACGCTGCGCCCGATGCTCACTCGTCAGTTACGCCCAGGAACGCGAATCGTTTCGCACGCGTTCAGCATGGGTCCGACGTGGCCGGCGGACAAAATCGAGCAGTTCGTCAGCGCCCGCGGCGACGAGGTAACCCTTTATTTATGGCGCTTTGACGGGAAATACAGGGCTCGGGGATCAGTGGTCGGGGATCAGGGCTCGGGGATCAGGGGAAGATCCCTGATCCCTGATCCCCGATCCCTGATCCCTGATCCCTGATCCCCGATCCCTGACCCCTGATCCCCGATCCCTGATCCCTGATCCCAGAATCCACATCTGTGTTAACATCTCCAGATATGGAGTCACGGGCACGACGGCCGGCGGCACGATCGCCGGTGCGGGTTCCCCATGCGCGCATGGATCCGGAGGAGCGCCGGCGCCTCTCCGGTCCCGCGCTCCGGACCTTCTTCAACATCGCCGCCGCCTGGAACCTCACGGTCGCTGAACAGCGCGCGCTGCTTGGGTGGCCGCCTAGTTCGACCTTTCACAAGTACAAAGCCGGCGACTACGGCACGCTCAGCCTCGACATGCTGACGCGGGTGTCGCTGGTCATCGGCATCTACAGCGGCCTCCAGGTGCTCTACCCCGAACCCTCGTTCGCGGACGCCTGGGTGCGGATGCCGAACAGCCATCCGCTCTTCGGCGGCCAGCCGGCGCTGGCGCTGATGATCGATGGCGGCATCGACGGGCTCTTCAAAGTGCGGCGGCTCATCGACGCTCGGCGCGGCGGATGGAACTGACGGCGCCGCCAGAGTCGCTGTTGCGTTGGACGGCGGCTCCGCGATTGATTCCAAGTCGATACCCGACCGCCGGCCTGCTCGATCGCGTCGCATCGCCCGAGGACCTTCCGGCGCTCTACGAGCTCGAGGCGTGGACGAACGATCGGATCAGCAACGACCTCGGCATCCTGCACACGATTCCGCGCGACGAATGGGTCACCGGCAGGCCGATGTCCAGCGTGGTCATGGCCGCGTACTGCCATCCCGGCGTCGGCGGCCGTTTCACCTCGCCGGACAGAGGCGCGTGGTACGCGGCGCGAACGCTGACGACGGCGCTGGCGGAGTCGGCCTTCCGCCGCACGCAGGAGCTGCGCGAGGTTGCGACCTTCGAGACGCGCGTGCAGATGCGGGTGTATCTCGCGGACTTCCGCGCCAGCTTTCACGACATTCGCGGGCGCCGGCGATCGTGGGACCCACTCTACGATCCGGACAGCTACAACGCATCGCAGGCGGTCGCCGCGATGCTTCTCGACGCCGGATCCAACGGCATCGTCTACCGCAGCGTCCGCGATCCGGAAGGGGAGTGCCTCGCCTGTTTTCGTCCGACGCTCGTGGCGAACGTGCGGGTCGGCGGGCACTACGAGTTTTGCTGGGAAGGCCGGCCGGACCCAATCATCAAGCCGATCAAGCTCTGAGTTCCGACCCGTGCTACCTTGACGTATGCATCCTTGGCACGACTGCTACGTCGACGACGCGCTCGTCGAAGCGGCGTTTCCGGTCATCATCGAGGTCCCGAAAGGCAGCACGAACAAGTACGAGCTGGATAAGGAAACCGGTCTGCTCCGGCTCGATCGCGTTCTCTACAGCGCCGTCTACTATCCCGCCGACTACGGCTTCATTCCGCGGACGTTTTGCGACGACGGCGATCCGCTCGACGCGCTCGTGCTGAGCGACGAGCCGGTGCATCCGCTGACGATCGTCGAAGCCCGCGCGATCGGCGTAATGCGGATGCGCGACGAGAAAGGCATCGACGACAAGATCGTCGCCGTCAGCGTCCGCGATCCCGCGTGGGTGGACTACACCGACAAGGGACAGTTGCCGGCGCACATGCTGCGCCAGATCCGGCGCTTCTTCGAGGACTACAAGGTGCTCGAGCACAAGCAGGTCGTCGTCGAGGACATGCTCGGCGTGCCCGAAGCGGTGCGCATCATCCGCGACGCGCTCGACCTGTATCGCCGCCTGCGACGTGGAGAGCTCGCCAAGGTCCACGGCGCTGTGACCCCTCGCTGATCGACATGGCCGACAGCGACGAGATCGATCGCCTGATCCTCGAGCTGAACTCGAGCGTCAAGCCGGCGAACCTGGCGAAGGGAGACACCGCCCGCCTCGAGGACTGGCTGAGAATCGTGGCGTCGCGCGGCGGCAGCGACCTGCTGCTGGTCGCGGGCGCGCCGCCCGCGCTGCGCGTCGATGGCAAGGTGATTCCGCTGGCGGAGGGGCCGCTCGATGGCCTCGACATCGAGGAAACGGTGTTGCCGGCGCTCGCGCCGCACGCCCGCCGTCAGTACAGCGCCGCGCACATCACCGACGCATCGTTCAGGGTTCAGGGCGTCGGGCGCTTCCGGATCAACCTCCATCGCGAGCGCGGTCGCGCCGCCGCCGCCATTCGGCTGCTGCCGACCAGAGTGCCGCGGCTGAACACGCTGGGGCTGCCGCCGTCAGTGGAGCTGCTCGCGCAGCTGCCACGCGGTCTCGTGCTGATCGGCGGACCCACCGGCTCAGGCAAGACGACGACCCTTGCGGCGCTCGTCGACGAGATCAGCCGTCGCGACGCCCGCCACATCGTGACGATCGAGGACCCGATCGAGTACGAGCATCAACATCAGCTGAGCCTGGTCGAGCAGGTCGAGATTGGCATCGATGCGCCGGACTTTCCGACCGCGCTGCGCGCCGCCGTCCGGCAGGCGCCCGACGTCATCGTCGTCGGCGAGATGCGCGACCCCGAGACGATGCGGATTGCGGTCGCTGCGGCTGAAACCGGACATCTCGTGTTCTCGACCGTCCACACGACGGATGTGGCCTCGAGCGTCTCGCGCATCGCCGACTCGTTTCCTCTCGAGCGTCAGAACACGATCCGCCAGGAGATGGCGATGGCGCTCGCCGCCGTCCTCACGCAAACGTTGTTGCCGCGGCAGGGCGGCGGGCTGGTTCCCGCCGCCGAGCTGCTGATGATCGGCTACGGCGGCCGCCAGCACATTCGGAAGAACGCGCTGCAGCATCTGCATCAGGAGATCACGATCACGCGACGCCACGGATCGTTCACGCTCGAGGAATCGCTGACGCGTCTGGTGAAGGAAGGATTGGTCGAGCGCGCCTACGCCCACGCGCGCGCCGTTCATGTCGAGGAATTCGAAAAGCTCTGCCCCTAGAGCGTCCGCCCGATCCGCTCCTGGAGCTTCTCTCGATACCCGCGGCTCAGCGTCAGCCGCGTCCCGTCGCTGAGGAACACGACGTACTCGCCGTTGAACCAGGGCTGAAGTTCCTTGATCCGCTCGATGTTGACGATGTGCGAGCGGTGAATGCGGAAGAAGGTGCCCGGATCGAGCTGGGACTCGAGCGCGTTCATCGTCTCGCGGAACAGATGCGCATCCGCGCCGACGTGCAGCTTGACGTAGTTTCCCGCCGCTTCGATCCAGTCGATCTCCTCGGCCCGAACGAAGAAAACCCGGCCGCCCGATTTGATGACGAACCGTTCCAGGCGATGCGAGGAGGGTTTGAGATCCTGGACGAGCTCGAGCAGCCGTCGCTCGAGATCGCCGTTGGTGCGTCGCTCGAGCTGCTGCCGCGCGCGAAGCAACGCCTGGTGGAACCGATCCTTGTCGAACGGCTTGAGCAGATAGTCCAATGCGTGGACGTCGAAGGCGCGCAGCGCGTACTGATCGAACGCGGTGACGAAAACGACCAGCGGCATCCGGCTCGGACCGACGCTCTCGATCACCTCGAAGCCGGTCGCGCCGGGCATCTGGACGTCGAGGAACACGAGGTCCGGTTGCAGCTTGTCAATCGAGGCGATGGCCTCGGGCCCGTTCGGACATTCGGCGACGATCTCGAGCCAGTCCTCGCGGGCGAGCAGGTTGCGGATCCGATCGCGAGCCAGCGGCTCGTCGTCGGCGACCAGCACACGCACCTTTCCGTTCTTCATGCGACCTGAAACGCGGCGCCGCCGGCGGAGGGCGCGCGATGGAAAGGAATCTGAAGTCTTACGGCCAGCCCTTTGATGTCATCCGAGAACTCGATGCGGTGCGCCGGACCGTACAGGCATTCGAGGCGGTCGCGTGTGTTGGACAACCCGACGCCGCTGCGGAGACGGGCGCGGGCGCCGGCAGTGAGGCCGACGCCGTTGTCGCTGACTTCGAGCCACAGACTGTCGTCGTGACGCGACGACGAGATCTTCACCAGTCCCTGACCGGTCTGCGGTGACAGCCCGTGCTTGATCGCGTTCTCGACCAGCGGCTGAAGAATCAAGCGGGGCACTTCGGCATCGAGCGTGTCGGGATCGATCTCGTAGCGAACGGAGAGGCGATCCTGGAACCGAGTCTGTTCGATCTCGAGATACTTCTGCAGGAACTCGAGCTCTTCCTGCAGCGAGACGCCGGGAGAACCGGATCGATCGAAGGTCAAGCGGAGGAGATCGCTGAGACGGCTGATCATCCGATCCGCCGAATCGGGATTCGTGTGCACGAGCGACGAGATCGCGTGCAGCGTATTGAAGAGGAAGTGCGGATGCAGCTCCGCTTCGAGCGTGCGCAGCCGTGCCTCGACGAGGCGGGTCTCGAGTTGGGCTTCCTTGACGGCGCGTGCGTGCGATTCGCGGCTGTAGTGCAAGGCGTAACTGAGCGCGACGACGGTCGTGTACGTCATCAGCGTCCAATCGAGGTTCGAGAGGTAGATGCGCTGAACGAACGCCGTCCACGGCGTCGTTCCGAGCTTCATTTGACCGCCCCACAAAATCCAGCGCGTGGCAACCATTCCCGCGCAATGCACCACCGAATAGAGCAGCGCCGCGCCGGCGTGCACGGCCAACGCTTGAATGAAGCGCGCACCGTCGATGCGGAACCGGTGCGCGAGCCCGAACATGACCGTCGACAGCGACGCCGGGATGTACCAGTAAACGAGGTTGAGCAGCAGCAGCCTGCCCACCTCGATGTCCATCGGGTAGCGAAGATTCAGGGTGGTGAGTCGGTAGGCTTGGAGGAAGGAGAAGAATCCGAGCACTGTCGCGGTGGCGAACACCCACCGGAGTGGCGGCCTCCAAGTTCCTGGCATTGTTTTACAACTATCTGGGCTGTCGAGGCGTTCGTCAAGGGACCAGTGATGTTGTTGTTACGGGGAATTCCCTATCTCGTAACGTCGAAAATCTCTACTCGAACCGTACAGGAACAGCTCGTCACGCCGAAACGGCTGTTGGTCCCAGGAAATCTCGAATTGTGAAAATTTATTCGGCGGCCAAGACGATCAGCGTTGCGTCGTCCTGGAAGCGGCCCGCGGTGAACGAGGCGACAGCCTCGGCCAGGCGAGCCTGAAGCGCCGGCGCGCTGCACGCGCGATTGGCGACGATGAGCGTCGCGTCGTCCTGAAAATGTCCGCCAGTGAATGCCGCCACCGCTTCCGCGAGGCGCGCCTGTAATGCCGGCGCACTGCAGGCGCGATTGGCCACGATCAGGTCAATGAGGCGCTGCTCGCCGAACTCAGCATCGAGCGCGTCTCCCTTGTCTTCTGAGATGCCCTGCGCCTCGGTGATGCCGTCGGTGAACAGCACGAGTCGGTCGCCGCTCTGAAGTGGCACCCGACCTTGCTCGTAGACACCGTCGGGAAACACTCCGAGCACGGCACCGCCGGTCGCCAGCCGTTCCACACTGCCGTCGGCACGAACAAGGATGGGAGGAAAGTGACCGGCGTTCGCGAATGTCAACGTCGCTTCGTCGTTGTCGATCAGACAGTAGAAGAACGAGATGAATCGGCCTTCGGCGATGTGGCCGCAGAGAATCCGATTCACCTGCTGACAGAGCTCGGACGGCTGCGTTGCGCCGGTGGCGAAGGCGCGCACCGCCGCCTGAAGATTCGACATGAGGAGCGCGGCAGGAATGCCTTTTCCGACAACGTCCGCGATGGAGACTCCGAGCCGCGCTGGTCCGAATGAGATCGCGTCGAAGCAGTCGCCGCCCACGCCCGCGGCCGGCTGCCACGACGTCGCCACTTCCCATCCATCGATCGCCGGCATCGTCGTCGGCAGCAGCTTGCGCTGGATGCGCCGCGCCTCGTCCAGCTCGCGTTGTTCGAGCGCGAGACGGTGCCGGCGGGCGCGCCCTTCGTCGATTTCGTTCCGGAGCGTGGCCAACAACTGGGTGTTGTCCCACGGCTTCTGAACGAAATCGCGAACACCGCGACGCATTGCCTCGACGGCGATGTCGACTGAGCCCCAACCGGTCATCACCACGACGGGCAGCAGGCTGTCGATCGCTTGAACGCGCGAGAGGAGATCGATGCCCTCACGACCCGAGGTCGTGTCGCTCGTGTAGTTGAGATCCATCAGCAGGAGATCGAAAGGACCGCTGGCGATGGCGGCGAGCGCCGCTTCCGGCGAGGCGACGGCCTCGATCTCGATGCCCTCGGCCTTCAACAACAGGCGAAGCGCGTCGATGAGGTCAGATTGATCGTCGGCGATCAACACGCGGCGCTGGCTGGCCATTGACGACATCATGACTGTGGCCGAAGTCCAAACGGCGTGCCACGGGAATTTCGCCTGTTTTTCCGAACAAACGCGCAATACCTGTCCGGTTTCGAACAATCCCCGTCCCGGATCCGAAGGCCTTCACTCGTCCTTTTGCTCGTCCTGCTTTTTCTCGCGAGGCGGAGCAATCGTACCGGGCCGGCGAAGGCGGACTGCGCCGGAGAAGCTCTCCATCTCTACTTCGGCGCCGCCGTCGCCCAACGTGTAGGTCGCGCGCCGGCCGCGCCGGACTTCACCGACGACTTTCGTCGGCAGGTTGCTTCTGAAATCGCCGTTGTAGGTCCGGACGGTGAACGTCGCGTTCGACGATTCGGGGATGACGAGCGTGATGTTGCCGTTGTGCGTGGCGAAACGGTACTGGCCGCCGTTGCTCAACGTCCCGTCGTACCGGAGATTGCCGTTGACGGTGCCGACCTCGACGCTCTTCGCGTCGATTTTCGTCATCGTGATGTCGCCGTTCGTCGAGTCCGCGCTGATCTGTCCGCTCGCGCCAGTGATGCGGATGCCTTCGTTCACGGAGCTGGCGACGATGCGGCCCTTCGCGTCCTCGACGATGATCTCGCCCTGGATCGACTTCGCCGTGACGAACCCCGAGCCGCCCTTGATGACGATGTCGCCGTTGACGGTCTCGGCGGAGACTTCGTTCTGTGCGCCTTCGATCCCGATATAGATGAACTGACCGCTCACTTTGACCGGCAACCACGTCGGCGCCGTCAGCTCGTAATCGACGCTCTGCGACGAGCCGGAGGAGCGCGACCGGATGCTGACGATGTTATTCGTCGTCTGGACGTCGATCGTGGTGCGCGTGCTGTGCCGAGCCTGAATGCGGAGCGAGTCTTTCTCCCAGGTCTTGATGACGACTTCGCCGGCCTGCTGCTCCAGGTTCAGCCGCGAGCCGCGCGTGACCGCGACCGTTCGATCCGTTTGCGGCGCCTTCGCCTCCTGCGCCGCTAAAGCCACCGATGCCACGGAGAACACGGAGAAAAGCAGCCACAGAAAACACGGATAACACGGATAGGGTTTGCGCGGCATCAATTGCTTCCTGACTCGTCACCCATCGCCAGCGCCGTGACGCGGCGGAGGAGTGCCAGCTTCCGGTTGCGCGACTCGTTGAAATGATTGTTGAGATACACGTTCGACGGATCCTCACGCAGCGCCTTGCGGCTCTGCTCGATGGCGCGATCGATCGACAGCAGGTTGTTCTCAATCGTTCGAATCGTCTCCGGATCGAGCCGGTCGCGGCCGGCCGCGAGCGTCTTTTCGAGATCGGCAATCGCGGCGTCGTACCGCGCATCGGCGAGGTTCGTCCGGACGACGTGCGACGGTTCTTCTTCAACCGGAGTCGCCGTCGGCGCCGGAGTTGGCGGTGGATCGACCGACGCGACGACCGCGGGAAGATTCGTGCGCGGATCACCCAGGCGCGCGATCCAGACCATGCCGCCGGACAGCACCATCAACGCGAGACCTGCGGCGATCAGCTGCGGCAGCGTGAACGAGAACCGGCGAGTCGCCGCGCGCTGGAACGGCCGGACGGAGGATCGCGACTCGAGGCGCGCCGCAACACCCTCCCACAGATCCGCCGCGGGCGGCACGATTGGCAGCGAGGCGGCGCGCGCTGCTACTTCGCGCAACTCCGCCAGCGTCGTGCGGCATGACGCGCACGTGACGAGGTGCGCCTCGATGGCGGCACGCTCGGTCGCGGTCATGTCCTCATCCGCGTCGAGATACTCGGACAAGCGATCGATGAAAGGGTCCGCTGTCATATCAGCCTTCACTTGAGATACTTCCGCAGCATCATCCGCGCGCGGTGCAGCTGCGCTTTCGACGTTCCGCTGGAGATCTCGAGCAGCGCACCAATTTCGTGGTGCTTGTAGCCTTCGACGTCGTGCAGCACGAAAATCTCCCGCGCGCCGTCCGGCAGCGTCATCAGCGCCGCCTCGAAGTCCATCATCAGATCTCGCGATCGCAGCGGTGCCGAGAGCGTCTCGAAGATCTCCTCGCCGTCGTGCAAGCGCTGCCGCCGGGCGGTCTCCTGGCGGAAGCGCTCGATGACGACATTGACCGCGAGGCGATGCAGCCAGGTGCTGAACGACGAGTCGCCGCGGAACGTCGAGAGCTTCTGCCAGACGCGCACGAACACATCCTGCGTCAGTTCGTCGGTGTCGCGTCCGCCGGCCATCCGTCGCACGAGGCTGTGCACGCGCGGAAGGTGCGTGCGATAGAGATGCTCGAATGCGCGCAGATCGCCCGCCGCGGCGTTCGCCACGTAGTCGTCCAGCTCGGCGCCATCCGATGTGGCGCGTTCCGGTCCTTCAGACCGCAGCCGCGATATTCTCCTGCAGGCGGGGAGCGGCCCGACTTCGGGCATCAGCGCCGCCGCCTGCGTCGCAATAACTGCTCGCAAGCTCCTCTCCTGCATCGGCTTGGACGATCCAATGCGGGAGAAAGGTTGGAAGGCTACCGAAGGATCTCGTAGGGATCGACCGGCGTGCCCTCCCACCAGTGCTTGGCAGGCGTCAGTCGGAAGATAGCAAAATGCAGGTGTGGTGTGTCTTTAGGGGCATTGCCAGAAGTGCCGACGTATCCGAGGACCTGCCCCTTCCGCACCTGCGTCCCCTCGGCGAGCCCATCCGCGTAACGCTCCAGGTGGGCGTAGTAATAGCAGAACGTCTCGGTGGGGTCGAACTGGTAGACCGTGATGCCACCGGCCTTCGAGAGGAACAGGCGGGCAATCCTGCCGTTTTCGACCGCTTGGACAGGGGTATTACGGGGGGCCAGGATGTCGAGCGCCTCGTGCGCCCTGGAACCGCCGCGCTTGTCGGAGAACTGAGGCGTGAGCTGGTCGGGCTTCACCCCGCCGACCGGAATCAGCAGATCCCGATCCTTCAGCTCCGTGCTGGTCGCGGGATCCGGGCCAATCAGGGGCCGCTCGAGCGCCTTTTCGGTCACCGGCTCCTTGGGTCCAGCCGTGCCGGTCGGGAGCGGACCGGCGGGCTCCAGAACCGCCGCTTCCGCATCGTGCGCCTTGCCCGTCGGCGGCCCGCGCCAGTCGATCAGGTTGGACTGCCACAGAATCGTCCCGACGAACAGCGCTCCGGCGAGAAAACCGCAGCCAGCGCCGGCACCGAACGTTCGCAGCTCGGTCCGCCAGTGCTTCTTCATTCCACGAACCTCACGGGCGTACCCGGTCCGACCATGCCGGCGACTTTCACCGCGTCCCAATTCGTCAGGCGCACGCAGCCGTGCGATTGCGTTCGACCGATCTGTGACGGCTCGGGCGCGCCGTGAATGCCGTAGTGCTCCTTCGTCAGATCGATCCAAACGACGCCGATCGGGCCGTTCGGACCTCGGGGAATCGTCGCCTTCGAGTGCGACGGGTTCGCATCCCAGAAGAGGTCAGGGTTATAGCGGAACGGCGGATTGTAGTACACACCGGTCACATTCCAGTCGCCGAGGGGCAGCGGATCATGTTCGCTCCCCGTTGTCACGGGCGCGAAGTAGAGGATGCGGCCGTCCTGACTGGTTACGGTCAGGCTGCTGCCCGATCGGCTCACCGTGATCACAACCGGGTCGAGCGCGGGCGTTGATGCCGCCGCCGCTCGGCCGGTGGTTCCCACGGCTCGGCCTTGCTGCGGCTTCGACGTCGAGGCTGCCTGCGCCGGCTTCGACGCGGACGTCGACGGCAGCATGAACGCATCGACGTTGGGCACCCTGATCGATGTGCCCGCATTCATCGCCGCATCCGGATTCAGCTTCTTTAAGATCTCGGGCGTGGTGTGGAAACGTTCGGCGAGCAGCTCGGCCACAGAGCGATAGCTCAGCGCGGGAAGCTTCGACTGTTCCATCAAGTCGGTGGGAATCTCAGGCTCGAACGGGCCGGCAGCATCCTCGTCGGTGATTTGATAAGCGACGAGCGGCTCGGGCGACGGCGCGGGATCGCTCGCGCGCTGCTTGCGATAGGCGTCGAGTGCGCGAGTGGTGTTCACGCCCATGCGTCCATCGATCACGCCGGTCGAGAAGCCCTCACGGGTCAGCGCGACTTGCACGGCGATCACTTCCTCGATGCTCGGCTGCGGCGGCGCCTGCGTTCGCTGCTGTGCGGCGGGTCGACGTGGTTTTGCCGGCGTCCGTTGCGCGTCGACTGGAAACAGCGCCGTCGACGCGACGACGACGGCGATCAAGAAATGCATCATGCCCTCCCGGGTCTCCTCGCTTCGTCTCGCTCGATTGGGACGATCACGCCGGTGTTGCTGCGCCGGCGATCGGTGGTTTCCTCCTCGTGGCGCATGTTGACTTCGAGCAGCCGGAACGGGCGCGCGGGAAACAGCTCGCGCATGAGTGTGATCGACACGTTGAAGACCGGCGCGCCGGTCCGCGTTCGTCCTTCGGGCTGGCCGTGATGGGCGTGTCCGTGAAACACCGCGTG
>Ga0075423_10005670_pt1 | contig 11683 bp, 8 predicted proteins | sample SoiMethybrSBSTD2_FD_80114 | JGI IMG/M metagenome (GOLD analysis project Ga0075423, IMG submission 80114) | Bulk soil microbial communities from a Populus tree surrounding site in Tennessee, USA - Soil MetaG P. TD hybrid SBSTD2 | ecosystem: Environmental > Terrestrial > Soil > Tree plantation...
CGCGCGCTGCCGCGGCGCGTCCGGCGATTGCCGGAGGGCTCAGATCGTCGCCGCCGCCCCGGCTGCTGCCCTCGCGTCCCCGCTCGTCGGCAGGTTTGAGCTCCACCACGCGCCCGCTTCTGCATCCGTCCATGGCGCGCCATCGATGCAGGCAACGAGCCGGGCGCTCAGCTCGTCCGCGTCGCGCGGCCGCTCGACCGGCTCCTTCGCGAGACACTGCAGCACCAGCGCATCGAGTCGCGGAGGGATCGGCTGCTGCGCGCGGGCCGAAGGCGGCGGCGGCGCGGACTGCGCGTGGAGTCGCAGCATCTCGCCCTGGGTCTCGGCCTCGAATGGCATGGCTGCGGTCAGCAGCCAGTACGCGACGCAGCCCAGCGCGTAGAGGTCGGTGGCGGGGGAGACGGGCAGACCGAAGATCTGCTCGGGCGCCATGTAGCCCGGGGTGCCCATGGTGAAACCCGGCGCGGTGAGGGTCATGTCCTTCGCCTGCTCCGCCGGCTTCGACAGCCCGAAGTCCAGCACCTTGATGTAGTCCACGTCGCGCCCGTAGCGGCACACGAACAGGTTCATCGGCTTGATGTCGCGGTGGATCAGGCCGCGCTCGTGCGCCTCGCCCAGGGCGTGGCACGCCTGCAGCATCCAGTGGACCACGCGTCGCGGCTCGATGGCGCCGAAGCGGTACACGAAGTGCTGGAGGTTCATGCCGTCCAGCAGCTCCATCACGTAGTAGAGCGAATCGGCCGAAGTTGCGCCGAAGTCGTAGAGCTGCACCGTGTGCGGCGAGTGCAGGTCGGATGTGATCTGGGCCTCGCGGCGGAAGCGCGCGAGCGCGGTGTCGAGCGCCTCCTGGGAGCCCTGCAGGCGCTCGGGCAGGATCAACTTGATCGCCGCTGCGCGGGAGAGGAGCAGGTGCTCGCCCTTCCACACCTCGCCGCCGCCGCCGCGGCCGATCAGCTCGCGCATCTGGTAGCCGCCCACTTCCTGGGCGATCGCGTCCTGCCGCCCGGCCCGATACGCCGTGCGGGAGGCGACGCTCGCGATCGCGAGGCCGATCAGGCCCGAGACGCTCACGCCCCAGTAGTCGCCCGCGCGCGCCTCGATCCGGCCCGTGAGGTCGAGCACGGCGATCCCGGCCGGCATCGTCAGCGTGCATGCCAGCGACACCATCCGCGCGATCGAGGGACGCACCGGCACGAGGAGCGCGAACAGGATGATCACCGACACCGCCCAGGTGTGGGACGGCAGGTGCGCGGTGCGAACGAAGGACGCCCAGGGCGCTGCGATCGAGATCAGGCCGCACAGCAGCACCTCGGCCACCAGCGCCGCGGCGAGCAGCCCGCGGTCGGGCAGCGCCGGCACGATCGAAAGGAGCAGCAGCAGCGCGCACAGCGCAGCCCCCGCGATGTCGTGCGTGACGTCGATGCGGTGCTCGAGCGCAGAAGCGGGAACCGCACCGCTCATTTCGAGACCGAGGAGCAGCGCGTAGGCCGCTGCGCCGAGGAGTGCAGCCACCCGCACGCGATTGCGCGACGCCCGCACCACCTCGTCGGGAAGCTCGTAATCGGTCGTGGCGCTGCGCCGCAGGGCGGACAGCAGTTTCTTCGGCAGGAGACGCTTCATCCAAGCACCCCGTTCGGGCCCCGCGCAGGACGGAGGCCGCCCTCGGGGTCGCGGCCCAGCCACCTGCGGTCGTGCGTTGGAGTATACTCTGCCGTCAATCGCCGACGGTGCCTACGCACCGGAATCAGAAGGCGGAACTCAAGGCCCGCGTGCCGACCCTGGACCCATCCGGACCCAATACGCCCGACCCGACGAGCTCGCTCGGAACGACGATCCTCGGGCGATTCCGCGTCGAAAAGAGCCTCGGTCACGGCGGCATGGGCGAGGTCCTGCTCGCCCACGACATGCTGCTCAACCGCCGCGTCGCGCTCAAGCGCTTGCACGCGCTCAACGCGGAAGGCACAGAGAGTGCGGGCCGGCGCAACGCGATGCTCAAGGAGGCGCGGCGCGCGAGCCAGGTGAGCGACCGGCGGATCGCTGCGATCTACGACGTCCTCGAGCTCGAGAACGACGTGCTGCTCGTGATGGAGTACGTGGACGGCACGACGCTGCGTACACGCATGTCGAAGCCCCTGCCGATCGGCGAGTTCTGGGACCTCGCGACCCAGTGCGTGGAAGCCGTGGGCGCGGCCCACTCTCACGGCGTGATCCACCGCGACATCAAGCCCGAGAACCTGATGCTGACGCGCGGCGGGGAGATCAAGATCCTCGACTTCGGCATCGCGCGCCGCGCCGAGACCCCGGAGGGAACACCCGCGACCTTCGCGACCACGGTTACGCAAAACACCGGGGCGCGCGCCCTCGACATCGCCGGCACGCCCCAGTACATGGCGCCCGAGGCTCATTACGGCGGCCGCATCGACGAGCGCACCGACATTTTCTCGCTCGGGACCGTGTTCTACGAGCTGCTCACCGCACGAAGCCCGTTCGCCGGACCGAGTTACGAGATTGTTCTCCAGCGCGTCATGAACATCACGCCGGAGCCCGCGAGCGAGCTTAACCGCGCGGTCGCGCCGGAGCTGGCGGCGGTGATCGCGCGCATGATGGCGAAGGATCCGGCCCAGCGGCAGGCCTCGTGCGACCAGGTGCTGCGCGAGCTGGTGCAGACTCGCAGCCTCGCCAGCATCCCCGATCGGGAAGCGACCGCGGCGCCTCAGGCGCGGCGTCGCGCGGTTCCGCGAACACTGGTCGCAGCGTCCGTGGCCGTTGTCGTCGTGGGGGCGGGCTGGTTCCTGTGGCAGAGTTCGATGGCCGCCGCGCTGCCCCCGAATCGCAACCTCGCAGTGCTGCCTCCGGCCACGCCAGGCGCGAGCGAGGACTTTTCGGCATTCGCTCTTGGCGCGACCGAGTTGCTCGGCAGTCGTCTTCGGAAGCACCAGGATCGTGCTGGATTCCAGATCGCGTCGTTCTCCGAGGGTTTCAACGAGAAGCTTGCCTCCGCCGTCGAGGCCCGGAAAGTCCTGGGTGTGAACCTCGTGCTCCTGACTTCATATGAGCAGCGGACCGACGTCCTGCGAGCCCAGGTCGATCTCTGGGACGCGAAGCGCGGCATGAAGATCACGTCGCGCACCGTCGAAAGCCCGATCTCCCAGCCGTTCGAGTTCCTCGACCGTGTCCACGCCGATGCCGAGCGAATGCTCCGCCTTCCGGGCCGCGGCGTGAACGCCGCGACTGCATTCGGCGTGCGCGGGGCGGGGACGCTTCGATACCTCCTGCAGGGTGTCGGCCGCAATCGGAACGCAACCACTCAGGAGCAGGCGCGGCGCGCCATCGACGACCTCGAGCTCGCCTGCAATACCGAGCCCGCCGCCGCCATGCCGCGGGTATGGCTCGCAAACGCGCAGCTCAAGGGCTTCCGAATCGGCAAGGATCCTGCCCTACTGGACGAGGCCGAGGCATCGGCCCGCGCCGCAGTCGACCGTGACAGCTCTCGAGCCGAGTCCTACTGGTCGCTAGCCGAGGTGCTCGCGCTGAGGAACGACCCGTCCCAGACGATCGCTGCGTACCGTCGCGCTCACGAGATCGATCCGACGGACGACTGGTGCGCGCTGCGGCTTGCCCGCACTTACACGCAGTCCGGCCAGCCGGAGAAGGAGAAGGAAGTCTACGACGCCACGATTGCGGCACGGCCGCATTGCTGGCAACCGTACTGGTGGCTCGCCACTTGGTACTCGCGCCAGGGCCAGATCGAAGACGCGATCCGTGCCTATCGGGGCATGATTCGGAGCGCCCCGGATCTATATCGCGGCTATTCAGGACTGGGCGGCACCCTGGTTCTACAGGGCAGATACGACAGCGCGATCGACACATTGAAGACCTCGATCGGGCTACGGCCGACCTCGGGCGCGTTCGACAATCTCGGCACCGCCTACTTCAACTCCGGCCGGCTCGAGCAGGCGATCGATGCATACAACCAGTCGTTCCAGTTCGGCTTCGCGGACTACCGCCTGTGGGCGAACCTGGGGGATGCCTATTACTGGCTGCGCGGCAGCAAGGATCAGGCGTTCAAGGCGTACGCCCAGGCGGTGCGAATGGGGCGCGAGGAGATCCAGAATCGGAATCAAAACGGAATGACGTACGATGTGATGATTGCCGCAAACCTCTCGACCGTCTTTCCCAAGATCGGGGAACCCGACAGCGCCCGCGCGTACCTGCAGCGCGCGCTCCGTGCCGACAGCACGAACGCCCTCGTCCAGTACTGCGCAGCACTCACCTGCTGGCAGCTGGCCGAGCGCGCACGGGCGGTGGCGTGGCTCGAGCGATCGGTTCACAATGGATACCCGGTGGCGTGGCTGAGGGACTCACCGGTGTTCGAGGAGTGGCGCGGAGAAGCGGGGTTCCGCGCGCTCGTCGCGGGGGCAGAACCACAAGCGCAGCGCTCATCAAGAGGAGGTCGCACATGAGGTCGCACACCATTTCGGTCACGGTCAGCGCGGGATCCATCTCGGTGGAGCCGGAATCGCTGGTGATGACCATGGATGACGATGTCCGGTGGACGGGCGGGAACGCAAAGCGGTTCTCGATCGAGTTCGAGGGCAGCGGCCCGTTCGCGAATTCCCGGCTCGCCTTCGGCGCCGCCACGGCGGCTCTGAGGCCACGCGTGAAGGGCAGGTTCAAGTACTCGGTCATCTCGGATGACGATCCCGGCCTGACGCTGGATCCGATCATCATCATCGATCCGCCGCCCACGACCGGAGGCGGTTAGGGGCTACGGGTCCATCGGCACGGCCGGCCGGCGACGATCAGCCGGCCGGCCGTTTCCTGTCCGGAGACGATGGGCATGTTCCATTGAGCGATCGCATCGAGCAACCCGGCTTCCGCAGAGTCCTCGGGCTCTGGGACGCGACGTGCGTCGTCATCGGCGCGATCATCGGCGTCGGGATCTTCTTCAACCCGCGCGACGTCGCGAACGTCACGGGCAGCGCGCCCGCGGCGCTCCTGGCGTGGGCGATCGGCGGCGTGGTGGCCCTGCTCGGCGCGTTCACATTCGCCGAGCTCGGCCGGCTGCGGCCGGTGGCGGGCGGCCAGTACCACGTGTTGCGCGACGCCTACGGCCGGCCGCCGGCGTTCCTCTTCGTGTTCTGCAACCTGACCGCGGTGCAGGCCGGCGCGGTCGCCATCATCGCGATCGTGTGCGCGCAGAACCTGGGCGTTGCGCTCCACGGCGGCGAGCCGTCCGAGCGCTGGGTGCTGGTCGTCGCGACGCTGCTCACGTGGGCGCTGGTCGGCGTCAACGTGATCGGCGTGCGGCCGGGCGCCCGCGTGCAGGACGCGACCGTCATCGCCAAGCTCCTCACGCTGGGCGCGCTGGTGGCGCTCGCCGCTCTGATCCCGACCGGCCCGCCGCCGGCCGCGGGCGCCGCCGCAAGCGTCCGCCCGCTCACATTCTCCATGCTGTTCGCCGGCGTCACGCTCACGCTCTTCGCATACGGCGGCTGGCAGCAGGCGCTGTGGGTGGCGGGGGAGGTGACGAGCGCGCCCCGCACGGTGCCGCGCGCGATCCTGCTGGGCGTCGTGATCGTCGTGGTCGCGTACCTGACGGCGAACTGGGCGTACCTCGACCTGCTGGGATTCGCCGGCGTCCGCGGCGCGAAGACGCTGGCGGCAGACGCGTTCTCGGTGGCGTCGCCGGGGCTGGGCCGCAGGATCGCGGCCTTCGCGGTGGCGGTCTCGGCGTTCGGCGTCCTCAACGCGCAGTTCCTCACCGGTCCGCGTCTGACGTGGGCGATGGCGCGCGACGGCCTGTTCTTCGCTCCGTTCGGGCGACTCTACGCGCGCTTCTCGACGCCGGCGGCCGCGATCCTGCTGCTCGGAGCGCTGGCCAGTGCCCTCACGCTGGGCCTGGGGCTGGCCCGCACCGACCTGCTCACCACCGGCGTGGTGGTGGTGGACGCATCGTTCTTCGCGCTCACCGGGCTCGCGCTCCCGATCCTGCGGCGGGCCACGCCGGCTCAGGAGCGCGGACCCGCATGGATCGCGTGGGCGGCGGTGGCGTTCGCCGCGCTCGAGCTGCTCGCGATCGCGGGCTCCGTGCTCGAGCGCAACGTGCGCGTGGTGGCGCTCACCGGGCTCGCGTGGATCGGCGCCGCGGCGGTCTCATGGGCCCTGTTCTTCCGGCGGGCGCGCGCCGTCGCCCACGACCCCTAGCGCTTCGCCCGAGGCTCGGCGTTCGCCGCGGCGATCCGGGCGCGCATGCTCGCCACCGGAACGAGCCGGCCGCCGATCACCACGGTGTCGATCAGCCGCGTGTTGTTGATGTTGTCGAGCGGATCGCCGTCCAGCAGGACCATGTCCGCGATCTTGCCGGGCGCGATGGTGCCGAGCGAGTCCTGCACGCCGAGGAACTCCGCGGGCTTGAGCGTCGCGGCCTGGATTGCTTCCATCGGCGTGAGCCCGGCCTCCACCAGAAAGGCCAGCTCCTGGTGGAGATCGATCCCGGCAAGGATGCCGACGCCGAACTCCGTGAAATCCGATCCCGCCAGGATCCGGACGCCGGCGTGGTGCATCGCCAGGGTGATCCCGAGGAAACGCTGGAACACCGCGCGCCGGGCCGCGACCGCGGCGGGCCGGTCGCCCCACAGTGTGAAGCCGCGGTAGTACGCGACCAGCGTCGGCACGTACCACGTGCCGTTGCGCGCGAAGCGCGCGAACAACGAGTCGCCCGCAGCGCCCGAGCTCTCGGTCAGCGCCTGCTCCATGGTCTTGGCGGTCGCGCCGGTGCGGTAGAGCGCGCTCTCGACCAGGGTCTCGATGTGCTCGAGGCTCGCGGCCCCCGAGTCCGAGGCCTCGGCGGAGCTGACGCCGTGCGGGAGATGAACCGCGACCGGGAGGCGTTGCCGTCGCGCTTCGTCGAGCAGCGCGAAGAAGGCATCGCGCGGCAGCGCGTTGTGCACCTTGATCAGGTCCACCCCGAGCGTTTTCAAGGAATCGACCGCGCGCCGTGCGCCGTCCGGGCTCGTGACGGTGAGACGATGGGCGACGCCCGGCTTGGGCCCGTCCACGAACGGACCCGCGCGCAGGATGCGGGGCCCGAGTCGCGTTCCGCGCGCAATCTCGCCGCGCCAGCGATCGATGGTCGCGAGCTCGCCACCCAGGTCCCGCACGCCGGTGATGCCGTTCATGACCAGCAGCGGAAACGCGGCATCGGTCGCGTCTGTGAGATGGCCGTGCAGGTCCCACAGTCCGGGAATCAGGAACTTGCCCGCTGCGTCGATCGAGCGCGCGCCGCTCGGAATCACGGTGCGGCCGGCCGAGTCCAGCGCGGCGATCCGGCCGCCGCGCAGGACCACGTCCATGTCGTGCCGCGCGGGCGCGCCGGTGGCGTCGATCACCGTGACGTGGCGGAAGACCACGCTCCCGGGCGGGGCCGGAGCCACGGCCGGCAGGACGGTCAGCAGGAAAACCGCGTTCCACACGAGCTCCATGCCGGGCAGGTTAGCGGCGCGCGCGCACTATTGACCAATCGAATCTTCGTATAGAGCACTATCGCCCGCGGCGATGCGGGCCGCGCGGCAGCGCCGCCCGTGTCAGACGCCGTACGTCCCGGCGCGCGGCGACTCCGTCCTCGCCATCCAGCCGAGGAAGAACGCCGCGCACGCCCAGAACACCGCGACCGTGAGCCATGCCACGAGCGAAGCGTTGAGCCCGAACGTGCCGGGTGCGATCGCGGAGGCCGAGGGCACGATGTCCTTCGAGTTGTTCACCGCCGCGTGCAGCAGCATGGTGAGCAGCAGGCTGCGGCCGGTCCGTACCCAAAGCCACGCGAACGCGACGGACAGCGCTGTCACCTGGAGCGCGTACATAGGGAAGGACTGCCCGTAGGTGTCGGCCCAGCGCACGAAGAAGAGCGGAAGATGCCAGAGCGCCCAGATCACACCGAGCACGAGGCTCGCCGGCGCGAGGCCGATGCGCCGGGCGAGGCGGGGGAGCGCGTAGCCGCGCCAGCCGATCTCTTCCCCCGCCTGCACCGGGGTCGAGATCGCGATCGCGAACGGAATGACATAGAGCGGCAACGTTCCGAAGCGCGGCCACGCGCCCGTGAGCGCGCGGTGGAGCAGCGCGACACACAGCTTGACCGCCGCGGTATAACCGACCGCGAACAGGTACCAGCGCGCCGCCATGCCTCCCTGGACCGTGCGCGCAAGCAGCGCGCGCACGCCCGGCTGGCCCTCGTCCCGTGCAGTCAGCGCGAGCGCGACCAGCGACGGCGCGAAGGCTCCGAGCGTCACCAGCATCGAGCCGAGCACGCCGGAGTGGGGAATCGCCGCGGCCACCGGAATGAAGAACACCCACGCCACGGCAAACGTGGCCGTGAAGAACACCGGGAGCGAGCCCTGCGCCTTGGCGCCGACGATCACCGAGGAAACGCGTACACCTTATGCGTCCTTGCGTGGCTCAGCGCGGGAGCATTCGGATCGCGAGCACCGTCTGGTCGTCGAGCTGACGTCCGAAGCGCGTGGCCGCCGCGATCACCCGCTCCGCGATGTCGCGCGGAGCTTGGACGCCATCGGCGAACGCAGCGTCCCGCACGCCCGCGAGGCCGAGCTCGCGGCCGCCCTTGCCGAACACCTCGGTGAGCCCGTCGGTGACGACCACGAACTGGTCTCCGGGCGCGGCATCGACCGGGGCCGAGCCGTAACGGGCGGCGAGGTCGAGGCCGAGCGGCGGTCCGGCGGCGCCCAGCTCGTGGACTGCGCCGCTCTGCGCGCAGCGCATGAAGATCGGCGGATGACCGGCGAGCGCATACTCGGCCCGGCCTCCGGTCCCGAGCTCGAGGGCGGCGCAGGTCGCGAACATGCCGGGACGCTCGAGCTCGCAGATCGTGCGGTTGAAATGGGCGAGCAGCGCCGGGAGCGATCCACCCTCCGCGAACACGGTGCGCGCCGCGCTCTTCAGCATCGCCATGAGCACGCCGGCGCGCACGCCGTGACCCGCGACGTCCACCACGTAGAGGGCGGTGCCGTGCGGGCCTTCGATCACGTCCACCAGGTCGCCGCCGATCGACCCGCTCGGCTGCGATCGCCCGTAGTACTCGGCGCCGGCAGAACGTCCGCTGACCGCTGGAACCAGCGCGTCGTGGATCCCGCGCGCCAGATCGACCTCGGTCTGGAGGCGCGCGTGGCCGCGCGCCATCGAGTGGATGAAGCGGATCATGAAGACGTAGCCGAGCGCGACCAGCTCGAACGAAAGGATTGTATCCAGTAGGAGCCGCTGGTGCTGGGCCTCGGGCGGCAGCACCACCGCGCGCCCCGGGGCGTTGGCGCGCTCGCCCACCAACGCCATGACGAAGAGCATGCCGATCCCCACGGGCAGCAGGCGGAGATCCCACATCAGCGCGAACGCGTAGCACACCGCCATCACGCCCATGAGGGCGGCGTAGAGTGCGAGGTAGGGGAGCGGGGCGTGCATCCGACGCGGCACGTCGAGAAGCACGCCGAACGTCGAGAACACGAAGAAGACGCCGAGCGCGAAGAGCAGGCGCGTGCGCGCGGACGTGGCTCCCCAGAACCGCTCGCCGCGCCGTGTCTGCCACCGCATGCCGGGCTCCTCCGTGGTTCCGCGGCTGCGATGCCGGCGGAAGGCGGAGACTATAGCCCAGACGAGCCGCGGCGCTCCTGGGTGCGGGGCGCGCCGCGGGGGCGATGCGCCGCGGCGGCCTCATTGCCCGGTCAGTCGCTCGAGCGCGCGCCGCGCCGAGCGGAGATCCGGGTCGATCGCCAGCGCCTTGCGGTAGAGCTTCTCGGCTTCGGTGCGGTCGCCGGCGGCGAGCGTGGCCTCGGCCAGGCTGTCCCACGCGTTGGCCGAATCGGCGTAACGCTCGGCGTTGAGCGAGAAGATCGCGACCGCCTCCTTCGTCCGCCCTTCGCCGAGCAGCGCGTAGCCCAGCGCGTCGACCTCGGCCTCGTGCGTCCGGCCCCAGCGGTCGGGATGCCGCCGCGCGTAGCCCTGCCATGTGGTGGCGGCGGCGGCGCGGCCGCCCGCCAGCACCTGGGTGCGCAGCCGGTCGGTGAACACGGGCTCGCTCCGGTACGCGAGAATCGCGGCCAGCGCCGGGTCGCGGTTTTCGCGGTAGTCGGCGCTCGTCAGCGGCGCCGGAATGTGCGGCGCGATCCAGGGGCGGTCGTCCCACGGCAGGCGCGCCTGCCACGCCCAGTGCGAAACGAACACCAGGATGTCGGGATGGTGCGGCAGCGCCACGGGCTGGTTGTCGCCGTAGTGGTTGGGCCGGCCGCCGGTGGGCTCGCCCACGAACAGCGTCTGCGTGTGCTCCTCGAGCCAGTTCGCGCAGTTCTGCGCCGCCGAGAACGTGCCGCGGCCGATGATCGTGAACAGGTGTCCGCGCCGGTTGATGCCGCCCTCGCGCTTGATCAGTCCGTGGATCAGGGGCTGCAGGAGCGTGTTGTCGCCGCCGTGGTCGTGGCGGATGTCGATCACCACGGTCTCGGGCCCGACGCTGTCGCTGTACGCGAACATCCGCGCGCAGAAGTCGGCGAGCGTCACGCCGCGGTCGGAGCGCTGGATGCGGCGCAGCTGGACGTACAGCAGCCGGGACTCCGGCATCCACTCGAACCAGTATGCGCGCTCCGGATCGCGCAGGTGGAGCGGCAGCGGCGCGCGGGCGCCGTCGTGGGCGGTGCGTGAGCCCGGAAGCGGCAGCCCTTCGCCCTCGAAGAACCAGTCGAAGCTGCCGGTGGTGTCGGGCTCTGCACGTGCGGTGAAGTGCTCGGTCGCGCCGGCCAACGTCCGCACCTCGAATGCCACGCGGTCGCTGTCGGGGCTGATCCCGAGGGCCTGAAGAATGGAAGGCATGGTGAGGAAGAACGTCGCGCGGTCGATCCGCGTCATGTCGTTGTCGGCGCCCGTGATGTCGAGCGCGCGCCGCAGCGCATCTTCGACCGTGACCGAGCCGATGCGCAGCACGCGGGCGCCGGCGTAGCGCGCGTGGGCGGGACCCGCGGCGCTGATCCACACCCCGTCCTCGAACCCATAGAGCCGAACCGGCACGACACGACCGAAGCCCATCGCGCGCGACACCGGCACCACGAGCGTGTGCCCGTCCTGGATCATGGCGTCGAGGCGCATGAGCTCCACGGCCACCCCGGCGTCGGTGAGCTGCGGGATGCGGGCGCGGAGAGCCGCCGCGGCAGAATCGAAGCGCGCCTCAGCGACGTGCGCGAACGGCTTGGGGTGGACGGTGCGCAGCCCCGTGACGAACGCCTGGAGATCCTCGCGCCAGGCCTGGTCGCGGGCGCCGTCGGCGAGCGCGAGGGATGCGGCCAGGAGGGAGGCGGCGGCGATCAGCGCGGCGCGAAGCATCGTGGGCGGCTTCGACATGATGATCCCCGGGGTTGGAAGTGCGCGGACAGCAGGACGCCGGTCCGGCCGTCTACGGTCACTGCGGCTCCCGGGTTGCGGCCGCACGCTGCGGCTCGGGGCCGTGTATCGTGTGCCGCCGCGACCGGGGGCGACCAGCGCCGGCCCTCGCTGCACTCGACTAGGAAAACGCCATGCCGGGACCGCTCCAGCACATCCGCGTCCTCGACCTCACCCGCACGCTCGCGGGCCCGTGGGCCACCCAGAGCCTCGCCGACCTCGGCGCCGAGGTCATCAAGATCGAGCGCCC
>Ga0075423_10005671_pt1 | contig 11682 bp, 9 predicted proteins | sample SoiMethybrSBSTD2_FD_80114 | JGI IMG/M metagenome (GOLD analysis project Ga0075423, IMG submission 80114) | Bulk soil microbial communities from a Populus tree surrounding site in Tennessee, USA - Soil MetaG P. TD hybrid SBSTD2 | ecosystem: Environmental > Terrestrial > Soil > Tree plantation...
AAACACGGCATAGGCGGCCGTGACCCATCCGCTCGCAGGCCCCCACTGCGACAACAAGCGAGCGTCCACCACTGGGCGCGGTGCAAGCCAGTACGCACCCAAATAGAGATAGGGCCCCTCGCCGGCAGGGCGTGTGAGAACGACGCCGGGAGTCTCGGGCGGGAGACTTCGGCGCACGTTTTCCAGAAACGAAAAGTAGCCGCGATCGAAGGCGGCGCCCGAGCCTCCCAGACGCCTCACCGCCAGCTCCTTCGGCGCGAACGCCGCCAGCGACCGCACCCGCCGCGGCAGCTCCGCCCAGCTCTGATCGAGGAGAATCAGCGCCAGCAGCGCGACCGCGGCGGCGCCCGCGATTCTCCGCCGACTCACACCAGTGGGTAGGCGGCGCAGAGCTCCGACACCGTGCGGCGGATCTCGGCCTGGACCGCGGCGTCGTCCTTCGCCTCGAGCGCGCGGGCGATGGCCCCGCCGATGATCTCCATCTCGGCGGTTCCCATGCCGCGCGTCGTGACGGCGGGCGTGCCGATGCGGATGCCGGAGGCGACCATCGGGGAGCGCGTGTCGAACGGGATCGTGTTCTTGTTGACGGTCAGTCCGACTTTCTCGAGCGTCTTCTCCGCGTCCTTGCCCGGGATTCCCTTCGCGCCGACGTCCACCAGGATGAGGTGATTGTCGGTCCCGCCGGAAACCAGTCGGAAGCCGCGGCCCGAGAGAGCCGCCGCGAGCGCTCTGGCGTTTTCGACGACGCGACGCTGGTACGCCACGAAATCCGCGCCTCCCGCCTCGGCGAACGCCACGGCCTTGGCCGCGATCACGTGCTCGAGCGGGCCACCCTGGATTCCGGGAAAGACGTTGCGGTCGAGGTCCTTCGCGTGCACTGCGCGGCAGAGGACCAGTCCCCCTCTGGGACCGCGCAGCGTCTTGTGCGTCGTCGTCGTCACGAACGGAGCGTGCGGAACCGGCGACGGATGGAGCCCGGCGATGACCAGTCCCGCGATGTGGGCGATGTCGCACATCAGCGCCGCGCCGACCTCGTCGGCGATCCTGCCGAACTGCTCGAAGTCGATGACGCGGGCATAGGCCGAGGCGCCGGCGATGATCATCTTCGGCCGGTGCTGGCGAGCCAGCGCGGCCAGCGCCTCGTAGTCGATGCGCTCGTCCTCCCGGCGCACGCCGTAGGCGACGACCTTGTACTCCCGCCCCGAGAACGAGAGCGGATGCCCGTGCGTCAGGTGGCCGCCGTGGGTGAGGTCCATGCCCAGGATCGTGTCCCCCGGCTGGAGCGCCGTCAGGTAGACGGCCATGTTCGCTTGCGAGCCCGAGTGCGGTTGGACGTTGGCGTGCTCCGCCGAGAAAAGCGCCTTCGCCCGATCGATCGCGAGCTGCTCGACCTTGTCCACGAACTCACAGCCGCCGTAGTAGCGCTTCCCCGGATAGCCCTCGGCGTACTTGTTCGTCAGCACCGATCCCTGCGCCTCGCGCACCGCGCGCGAGACCCAGTTCTCCGACGCGATCAGCTCGATGCCCTCGTTCTGCCGGCGCGCCTCGGCGGCGATCCAGCGGGCCGTCTCGGGATCCACGACCTCGAGGTCGCGATCCATCAGGGAAGCGGGGTGGCCGGCCGCGGTCTCCATAGGGTCCTCTCTATTCGAAGACGAGCTGTCGGTATTCGGAATTGCAGTAGCTGTCGGTCATGCCGGCGATGTGGTCGGCAATGGCGCGGTAGAAGCCGGGCCGCGTGCGGTAGCGCTCCTCGACCTCCCGGTCGACCTGCGTGAGCGGAACCTCCCGGAGAAACGGAACGGAAAGCTCCCGCTCGAGGACGCGCAGCACGTCGTCGGGCAGGAGCCTCGGATTCTCGGCGTACGCCCGGAAGAGGCCGGAGAGCACGCGACGCGCGTGGCCGTCGTGCCGCGACACCGGGAAAGAGTGGATGATGTGCCGGTATACGAACTCGCGCAGCTCCGCGTAGAGGCGCCGGCCCGCGTCGGTGAAACCCACGAGGTCTCCGGGGAGAGCTTCGCGGCGCGCGTAGAAGTCGTCGGTCGACTCGATCCGGACGCTTTCGAGCCAGCGCTCGATGCGGGCACGCGAGCCCTCCACGAGGTCCGCCGAGAGGATTCCGATCATGCCTCGGATCAAGGCCGCGCGCCGCGACGCCGCGTCGCTGCCCCATCCCCGCGCGGCGCGGACCTGCCTGGAGATCGCGAGATCCTCGATGGCCTGCTCCTCGGTCAACGGCAATCCGTCCTCGAGATCGTGCGTCTGCTGGGCAATCTCGTCGGTCCAGTTGACGACCTGCGCCTCGAGACTGCCTCCCGATTCGAACCGCAGGCCCTCCGGGAAATCCAGGGGGAACGGAAAGTCGCGCGGCCACGCCGTGTGCTTCAGGACGCCTTGCCGGACGTCGTGGGTCATGTTCAGTCCGGGCTCCTCGTAGCGCTTCTCGAGGCGGTCGAGGACGCGGACGGACTGGAAGTTGTGCTTGAAGCCTCCCGCCTCGGGGTGGCTCTCGCGGAGCAGCCGGTCGAGTACGTACTCGCCGGAGTGCCCGAACGGGGTGTGACCGAGGTCGTGCCCCAGCGCCACGGCCTCGGTCAGGTCCTCGTTCAGTCCCAGCGCGCGGGCGACGCTGCGCGCGATCTGCGACACCTCGATCGTGTGCGTCAGGCGCGTGCGGAAGTGGTCGCCCTCATAGGGGATGAACACCTGCGTCTTGTGCTTGAGTCTCCGAAAGGCACGCGAATGGATGATGCGGTCGCGGTCGCGGGCGTAGTCGGTCCGCGCGTCGCCGGGGCTGGACGAGACGGGGCCGCGCGGGCGCTGCGCGCGGGCGCTCTTGGAGGCGAAGACGGCCAGACGCTCTTCCTCGAGGCGCTCGAAGTGTTCCCGCGAATACGCGACGGCGGTGGTCATTTTCCTTCGCTAGTCGAATCGGCCGGAGAGCAGCGCCGCGCGCGCCTCGCCGACCAGATAGAGCGAGCCGGCGATGATTATAGTTTCCGCGGTCGGCCTCACGAGGAGCTCGTCCATCGCTGCTTCCAGGCTCTTTGCGGGAGCGGCGTCGGGCCGGGCGTCGGCGAAACGGCGCGCGAGCTCCTCCGGCGACGCCGCGCGGGCCGACGCCGCCGGAACGAGGCGGATCCGCGTGACGGCGGGCCCGATCGCCGCGGCCATCGCCTCCACGTCCTTGTCGGCCATCGCTCCGAAAACAAGGTCGGGCGCGACCTGCACCTCCGAAAGGAAACGGCGCAGGGCAAGCGCGCCGTCGGCGTTGTGACAGCCGTCGAGGAGGACCGTCGCGCCGCGCACGCGGAAGCGCTCGAGGCGCCCCGGCCAGCGCACCGACGCGAGGCCGCGCGCGATCGTCTCGGCGGAAAGATCCGGCTTCAGCAATTCGGCGGCGCGGACGGCCGTCGCGGCGTTGCGGGCCTGGTGCGCGCCCAGAAGCGGCGTCTCCAGGGAATACTCCCGGACCGGCGTGGCCAGCCGGAAGCGCGTGGCTTCGAGGGCCGCCTCCACTCCGGTCAGCCGCGTCTCCTCCTCCATCTCGTGCAGTCTCGCGCCCACGTTCTTCGCGGCGTTCCGGAAGGCCTCCCGCACGGGCTCGAGCGGGCTTTCGACGAGCGCCGGCCTGCCCTCACGGAAGATTCCCGCTTTCTCCGCCGCGATCGCCGCGACCGTTCCGCCGAGCTCTTCGACGTGGTCGAGGGAGATCGAAGTCACGACGGAAACGGAGGCCGGCGCGACGTTAGTGGCGTCGAACCTCCCGCCCAGCCCGACCTCCAGGACGGCCAGGTCGAGTCCCCGGCGCGCGAAGATCGAGAAGGCCGCCGCCGTCATCGCTTCGAAATACGTCACGGGCACTTCCGGCTCCCGATCTGCCGCCGTGAATACCTCGCCGAGAACGTCGTCCAGCTCTTCCGCAGCGATGTCGGCTCGGCCCAGGCGAATCCGCTCGGTCACATCGATCAGGTGCGGCGACGTGTAGAGACCGGTCGCCAGGCCCGCCTCCGCGGCGATCGCGGCGAGCGTGGCCGCCGCCGAGCCCTTGCCGTTGGTCCCGGCCACGAGCACCGATTCCACCTTGCGCTCCGGCCGCCCCAGCCGTTCGCAGACGGCGTCGATCGCAGCGAGCCCGAGCTTCATGCCGCGGATGCCCAGCGATTCGAGCCGAAGGAGGTTCGGGAGACGGGAGATGGAAGCCGAAAGACGGATCGACACCCGTCTACCGTCTCCCGTCCACCGTCTCGCGGCCTGCCCCGTCCCAGAGCAGCCGCAGGCACCGGCCCAGCGTCGCCTTCATCTCGGACCGTTCGACGATCAGATCGAGCATCCCGTGCTCGAGCAGGAACTCGGAGCGCTGGAACCCTTCGGGCAGCGTCTGCCGGATCGTCTGCTCGATGACGCGCGGGCCGGCGAAGCCGATCAACGCATTGGGCTCGGCGATGTTCAGATCTCCCAGCATCGCGTACGACGCTGTCACGCCGCCGGTCGTGGGATCCGTCATGATCGAGATGTACGGAATCCTGCCCTCGGCGAGCCGTCCCAGCGCCGCCGAGATCTTGGCCATCTGCATCAGCGAAAGGATGCCCTCCTGCATCCGCGCGCCGCCCGATGTCGACACCAGCATGAGCGGACGGCGTTCGGCCAGAGCCCGCTCGGCGGCGCGGGCGATCTTCTCGCCGACGACGGAACCCATGGAACCCGCCATGAAGAAGAACTCCATGGCGCCGATGACGACCGGGGTCCCTTCGAGCGAGCCCGTGGCGATCACGATCGCGTCGGACGGGCCGACCGAGGCTTCGGCATCCCGGAGCCGGTCGCGGTACTTCTTGCTGTCACGAAACTTCAGCGGGTCCGAGGAGCGAAGGCCGGTGTCGATCTCGACGTATTTCTCGTCGTCGAAGAGCATCCGCAGACGTTCCGGCGCGGAGAGGCGAAAGTGAAAGCCGCACTTCGGGCAGATCTTGAAGTTCCGCGCGAGCTCCTTGTTGTAGAGGATCTGCCGACAGTTGTCGCACTTGACCCAGAGCCCCTCGGGCACCTTGCTCGTGCGTCCCTCGCGGACTTCTTTGGGCGCCCGATCTTTTTTGAACCACATGTGTCGAAGGACGCGATCCTAGCAGGAAGCCGGCGGCCGAGCGACAACCCGCTCTGCCCGGAGGACTTAGACACCCGGGGGCGGACCCGGGAGGATCCGGCTGACGACTTCGAAGCGGCCGGACCGTTCCGCGAACGGCGCCCCGAACGCGCGTTCGAGGTTGTCCGCGGTCAGGACTTCCCGCCGGCTCCCCTGCGCAATCGCGCGCCCCTCCTTCAGCAGAAGCACACGCGAGGCGAGGTCCGAGGCGAGCAGGATCTCATGCGTCACGAGCACCACCGTCGTCTGCCGCTCCCGGTGGACGCGCCACAGCGTCTCGAGAAACTCCAGCCGGTGCCGCGGGTCCAGGTCCCCGGTCGGCTCGTCGAGCAGCCAGATCTCGGCCTCCTGCGCGAGGGCCCGGGCGAGGAACACGCGCCGCCGCTCGCCTCCCGACAGGGCCGCGGCGTCGCGGTCGGCCAGCGCGAGAACGTCGCAGGCCTTCATTGCGGCGCGCGCCGTCTCGAGATCCTCGGTGGTCTCGGCCACGAAGCCCCGGCCGTGCGGCGCGCGGCCCTGGAGCACGAGATCGAGGCACCGGATCGGAAAGACGAGGTCCACGCTCTGAGGAACGTACGCGATGCGCCGCGCCGTTTCCCGCCGCGGCAGCGACGCCAGGGGCTGCCCGTCCAAGAGAAGCTCTCCTCCCGACGGCGGGAGCACGCGCGCCAGCACTTTCAGGAAGCTCGACTTGCCCGACCCGTTCTCCCCGAGGACCGCCAGGATCTCTCCGTCCTCGATCGACGCGTCGAGGCCCGACAGCGCCTGGTTGGCGCCGTAGTCCGCGGTCAGGCCGCGAACCTCGATGCGCGCAATGCCGGTCATGGAGTCCTCAACAGGAGCCAGGCGAAGAGAGGCGCGCCCAGGCCCGCCGTGATCGCGCCGATCGGCAGCTCCGCCGGGGAGAGCGCGGCTCTCGAAACGGCGTCGGCCGCGACGAGGAGGCCGGCCCCGGCGAGAGCCGAAAGGGGAAGCAGGGCCCGCTGGTCGTTGCCCGCGACGATGCGCACCGCGTGTGGCACCAGCAGGCCCACGAAGCCGATCACGCCGGCGAAGGCGACGGCGGCTCCGGTCAAGAGCGACGCCGCGAGGAACACGATTGCTTTGGTGCGCTCGACGTCGACGCCGAGGGCCGCCGCGTTCTCCTCGCCGACGGCGAAGAGGTTCAAGCGCGCTGCCATGGCGACCAGGACCAGGCCTCCGAGGAGCATGTACGGCAGCAGAGCCGCGACCTTGCCGGGTGTGGCGTTGGCGAGGCTTCCCATCATCCAGAAGAGCATGGTGCGCGCCGCTTCGCCGGATGCGATCGAAAACGCCGCGAGGAGCAGCGCCGAGAAGAACGCATTGGCGATCAGCCCGGCCAGAAGGAGACGCTGAAGATCCAGGCGCCTTCCGCGACGCGCCAGCGCGGCCACGCCGAGCGACGCCGCCACCGCGCCCGCGAATGCGGCCGCCGGCGACAAAAGCGGGGACACCGACAGCAAAGCCGCGACTGCCGCCCCGGCCGCCGCACCTCCCGAAGTTCCCAGGAGAAACGGATCCGCGAGCGGATTCTTCAGCAGCGCCTGGAGCGCCGCTCCCGCCAGCGCCAGGCACGCTCCCACCAGGGCCGCGAGAGCGACGCGCGGCGCGCGGAGAGACGCGATCGTGCGCGCCGTCTGCCCCGCCTCGCCCTGGCCCGAAACCAGATCCGAAAGGGAAAGCGACACTCCCCCGACGGAAAACGCGATCGCCGCGACGGCGACGAGGAGCGCCGCTCCCAGCAGGAACGTTCCGATGCGCGCGGAGCGCGTTCGCGGGCCTTTCATCGAAGGGCCGCGGACAGACGTTCGAGCATGTCGAAGACGCGAGGACCCGGCCGGGTCAATGCCGACTCGTCCAGACGGACGACCTTCGCCTTCGCGACGGGTCCGCGCGACAGTGGGCCGGAGGCGAACGCCCGCGCGTACGCCTCCTTCGTCTGCTCCGACTCCGGCACGATGAGCACGTCGACCGGGGTCGTCGCCAGGTATTCGGCGGACAGAACGGGCCAGCCGCCGCGGTCGCCGACGAGATTGCGTGCCCCGGCCTCCGTCAGCAGATCGTCCAGGAACGTCCCGCGCCCGGCCGCCTGCGGCGGATCCGGCCACACGAGCAGGAGCGCGCGCGGCCGATTCCCGGCCGCGGCCCGGCTGCGGACCGCCTCCCGCTTTCGCGACAGTCGCGCGACCAGGGCGTCCGCTTCGGCGCGGCGCCCGAGACGGTCGCCGACTTCGCGGATGGCCTGGAGAACCGCGTCGAGCGAGCCAGAGGGCACGACCGCCACCGGCAGACCCGCCGCTTCGAGCGCGCGCACGGAGCCCTGCGCGTTGCCCTCGGCGACGGCGAGCACCAGATCGGGCTTGAGCGCGGCCACTTTTTCCGCGTCCACCTCGAGGCCTCCGATGCGCGGAATCTTCCTCGCCTCCTCGGGAAAGTCGGAGTACTCCGACACGCCGACCAGCCGATCGCCGGCGCCGAGCGCGAAGACGATCTCCGTCAGGTTCGGAGCGAGAGCCACCACACGCCGGGGAGACGCGGCCGCGGCGCTTGGTTCCGGCTCACGGCACGCGAGGAGAATCGCCGTGAAGGCAAAAACAAAAACGAGCCTACGGCTCACGGCTGACAGGTTCCGCTCTTCGTAGTCGCCTCAGGGCGGCGATTCTAGAGCGAGAAGCTGTGAGCCGTGTGGCGTCGGCGAATTCAGCCTTGCGACTCGGCCTCTTCCAGCTCGTTGCGCACGCCAAGGCGCTGGCACGCGGCGTCGTACATCTGCCGCGCGGCCTTCTGCGCGTTCTGCAGCTCGGCCAGGCGGTCCTTGACCTTGGCGAGCTCCTCCTGGATCTCGCCTTCGAGATCCTGGATTTCGCGCTTGGTCACCGTCAGCGTGTTCTCATAGAACTTCTTCTGATCTGCCGAAAGGGCCATTAACACTGACCTCCTAAATGCGTTCTCAAGGCCTGACTTCGATTATGACGGGACGCCACATCTTCACGGGAATCCCGTTCTTTGTCGCGGGCCGGAACTTCGCCGCCTTCACCGCCGAAACGACCGCGTTGTTGACGGCGCTCTGACCTTCCAGACCCTGCTGGAGCCGCGAGTCGGTGACCGTGCCCGTCTCGTCGACGAGCACCAGCACCACGACCTTTCCTCCCACGTGCTGCTGCCGGGCGATCGCAGGATAGACCACTCGCGGCGGCGCGAGCAGCGCCGGTTCCACGACTCCCGCTCCGGGACCCACGAGGTCGCCTTTCTGAACCTCGGCTTCCTTGCCGCCGAGAGAGAGCGGAGCCTCCGTGGGCACGGCGGTCGGTTCCAGCCGTACCGTGGGCACCGGCGTCGGAGGAGCGGTCGGAGGCGCGAGCGTCGGCTCCGGTTCCGCCGCGGCCGGCGCGGCCTCGGCGGTCTTCTTAGGGGCAGCGGCCGCGGCCGCCGCAGCCATTTCCTTGCGCTTGGCGGCGAGCTGTCGCTGTACCTCGGCTTCGACCGCCTTCGGATCGAGGGCCGGCGCCGTGGGCGTCAACGCCACCGGGACCGCGGTCGGTACGATTGCCGCCGCCGGAGACGGCGTCGCCGCCACGCGCGCGGGAGGCGGTGGGGCCTGGCGCTGCGTCAGTTTCCAGACGCCGAAGCCGATGAGAACCGCCGCCGCCACGCCAATCGCGGCGTAGAGCGGAGTGCGGCTCTTGCGCTCGGCTTCGGCGCTGCGATCGAGGGAGCCGAACACCTCCTCGCTGCGCGGCGCCGGCCGGGCCGGAGGAGTCGGAGGGTGCGGCGCGGCCGCCGGAGGCTCCGGACGGGGCGCCGTGTCCGGGCGGCGCGCGATCGGCGCGCCCTTGGACTTGCGCTTGCGGGCCGGCTCGGCTTCCGACTCCAGCGTGGCCGCATGCGCCGCGGCCTCGCGGGCCTTGGCTTCGGAGACCGCCGCCTCCTCGGCCTGGAGCCGGTGGAGATAGATCGCGATGTCCGCGCTCCCCGGCGCCGGCGTGTAGGAGTACAGGACGGAGTCCAGGTCCCGCAGCATGTCCGACGCGTTGGCGTATCTCTCGTCGGGATCTTTCGCGAGCCCCTTCATCACGACGGCGTCGAGACTCTGGGAGACCTCGGGATTCGAACGCGAGGGCGGCGCGACCTCGGCGTTGCGGACCTTCTCGAGGATGTTGATGTCAGTGTCGCCGCGGAAGAGCCTCTCCCCCGTCAGGAGCTCGTGCAGCACCACGCCGAGGGAGAAGAGGTCGCTGCGGCGGTCGATCGGCCTGCCCCAGGCCTGCTCCGGAGACATGTACTGCATCTTGCCCTTCAGCGCGCCCGACTGGGTCTTGGACGCCTTCGACGCGGCCTTGGCGATGCCGAAGTCGCAGAGCTTGATGTCGCCCTCGTAGGAGATGAGGATGTTCTGCGGCGACACGTCGCGGTGAACGATGTTCAGCTCCCGCCCGTCGGCGTCGCGGCGGCGATGCGCGTAGTCCAGAGCGGACGCCACCTTGGACGCGATGTACACCGCGAGCGGGACCGGCAGCGGCACGCCCAGCTCCCGTGCCGACAGCTCGATCGCGCGCAGGTCCCGGCCGTCGACGTACTCCATCGCGATGAAGTAGCCGCCGGCCTTGATCTTTCCGAGGTCGTAGATGTGGATGATGTTGGGATGGTTCAGCTGGGCCGCGAGCTTGGCCTCGTCGGCAAACATCGTGATGAAGTCTTCGTCGTCGGCCAGGTGCGGCAGGATCTTCTTGATCGCGACGATCTTCTGGAAGCCCTCGACCCCCGTGCGCTTGGCCTTGGAGAGCTCGGCCATGCCGCCGCTCGCGATTTTTTCGAGGATCTCGTACTGGCCGAAGTGATCCGGCCCGGTGGACGGGACCGCGGCCGCCGGCTCCTCGCGCCGGCGCGGCGGAGCGGCGGGAGCCGGGGGCGACGACGGTATCGGAAGCGGAGTCGCGCCCGTCGGCGCGGGCTTCGACTTCGGCAGAGAAAGGCCCGACAACGTGTCGGACAGGATCTTGTCCACGTCGGTGTCGGAGGAGAGCTTGGGTCGCGGTGCAGGCGCGGCCGTGCCTCCGGCGGCGCGCCCGGCCTTGCCGTCGAGATTGAGACCCGAGAGCGTGTCGCGCAGCCGCTTCTCGACGTCGCTCTCCGCGGCCGCGGGCTTGGGGGCAGCGGGAGGAGGCGTCCGGTCCGAGGGCACGGAGGGAGGAGCGGGAGCGCGGGGCGCGGCCGGGCGAGACGCGTCGCCGGTCAGATCCGACAGGACGTCCGAGAAGATGTCGGACGAGGTCAGAGGGGTCGCGCCGGGAAGCTGCGCGGTGTCGATGCGCATCGTCTTGGCCCCGACGTCGGAGGAGTCGACGGCCTCGCGAACCGAGGCGATGAAATCCTCGTCGGAGAAAGGACGCGCCAGGATATCGAACGCGCCGACCTTCTGGGCATCCGCCTTGCGGTTGGTACCACGGTACCCGCTCATCATCAGGACGATGGGCGGCGCCGTGGCGCCCCCCTTCTTCCGGATCTCGCGGATGACCTCGGCGCTCGGAAGACGCGGAAGCATCCCCGAGAGGAGCACCAGGTCGAACCGATTGGAACCAAAGGTCTGGAGACCCGCCTCGCCGTCGTGGGTCTCCGTCAGCGCATGCCCGAGAGGCTGGAGCAGAGCGCGGATCCGCTCGATGTAGCGGGGCTCGTATTCGATCAAAAGAACTTTTTTGGGCATGAACTGAACCTATTGTCGCCGGAAACCGAAGGAAATCAAGGAGAAGCGGGGATCCACCGTACGCTTTCGGCCCCATATAATCCGGCCTCGTTAGGAGCGCGTATGTCCGGTCACAACAAATGGAGCACGATCAAGCACAAGAAGGGGGCGGCCGACGCCAAGCGCGGGCGGGTCTTTACAAAGCTCATCCGCGAGATGACCATGGCCGCCAAACAGGGAGGCGGCGCGCCCGAGTCCAACCCCCGCCTCCGAAAGGCCATCGACGACGCCAAGGCCGTCAACATGCCGGCCGACAACATCAAGCGGGCGATCCAGCGCGGTACGGGCGAGCTGCCCGGCGTCTCCTACGAGGAAGTGACCTTCGAAGGCTACGGCCCCGGCGGCACCGCCATCCTGATCGAGGCGCTGACGGACAACAAGAACCGGACGCTACCCGAGATCCGGACGATCTTCTCCAAGCACGGCGGCAACCTCGGCGAGTCCGGCTCGGTGCGCTTCCTCTTCACCAAGAAGGGCTACATCGCCATCGAGAAGGACAAGGCGACCGAGGACGCCGTCATGGAAGCGGCCATCGAGGCCGGCGCCGACGATGTCGAGACGACCGACCAGTACCACGAGATTAAGACGGCGCCCGAAACCTTCGACGCGGTCAAGTCACAGCTCGAAGCGAAGGGCCTCCCCCTCGCCGTGGCCGAGGTTTCGATGATTCCGTCGACCGAGGTCGCCCTCGACTCGCGCAAGGCCGACCAGATGGTCAAGCTGATGGAAGCGCTCGTAGACCACGACGACGTCCAGAACGTCTGGGCGAACTTCG
>Ga0075423_10005672_pt1 | contig 11680 bp, 10 predicted proteins | sample SoiMethybrSBSTD2_FD_80114 | JGI IMG/M metagenome (GOLD analysis project Ga0075423, IMG submission 80114) | Bulk soil microbial communities from a Populus tree surrounding site in Tennessee, USA - Soil MetaG P. TD hybrid SBSTD2 | ecosystem: Environmental > Terrestrial > Soil > Tree plantation...
GCTGCCATCACTCGAGCGCGACGGCGACCTCGTCGCCCTCCACGGTGAAGCGCGTGTCGATCCCCTGGCTCTCGGTGATCTCCTTCACGTACGCGACCACGACATCGAACTCGGGTTCGCTCCGCGTGAGGATGCGCGGCTGTGCGCGCTTATTGATCATCACCGGAAGAAAGAACACTCGCTGAACGCGGCCACCGTAGATGTCCACGCGCGCGATCATCGACATCCTGTTCTCGGCGGGGACCGCATACCACTCTTCGTATTCGGGGTCGTAGGTCCAGCCCTGACTATCCATGTGCTGGGTGTGCTCGAGGCTCTGCCGGCGACCTCGGTCGAGGACGGATCGCGGCTGGTCGAAGCAGAAGTTGCCGAGGCTGTAGAAGATCGGTCGCGAGCGGTACGCCTCGATCCCCTTGAGCCGATGGGGACCGCTGCCGAGGACCATGTCGGCGCCCGCATCGATCGCCGCGTGCGCGACGGTGCGCTCGTACATCGCCAGTGTCCCCCGCACACCGTTGAGGCCCCAGTGCATCGCGACCGCGACGACATCGGCATCCGCTTTCGCCTTTCTCACGTCGTCCACGAGCGCCGCGAGGTCGTCGGGATACGGGAAGGTCAGCACTTTCGGAGCGGTCCCCGGCTTGAAGTCCCACTGGTGGTAGTGGGTGTAGGCGCGCATCGGTGCGGCACCCGCGCTCGTCGGCCCCGCCTGATAGTTGGGCCGCAGCACGGAGCAGTACGCAAGGACGCCGATGCGCGTCCCGTTGCGCTCGAGGACGGCCGGCCTGCGTGCCTCCGCGATGTTCGCCCCGGCGCCGATCACCTCGAAACCCTGCTCGCGCAGGACGCTGATGGTCTCGAGGAGGACCTCCGGTCCGAGATCGAGGAGATGATTGCTCGCGAAGGTGAGGACGTGATAGTTCCCGAGCTTCAGCGCCGCGGCGTGGTCGGGGTTGGTGAGCTCGGTGAAGCCCCCGATCGGAAAGATGTCGGTGCGCGTGCTGTAGTGACGCTCGTTCTGCCCGATGACGACATCCATCTGGCGTAAGAACGGTGCGACGAGCGCGTGGCCCGACTCCGGCTCGCGGTGGAACGCGACGACGTCACCGACGGCACACAGCCGGACCGCACCTTCTGCCCCGCTCACGCGCGCTTCGTGCCGGACCGGCCGGCTGCCGCCTCGACGCGCCGCGAGATCTCGCGCGCGGCAGCGACGAGCGGTCGCCGAAGGCGCGCGAGTGTCTCGTCGGTGAGGCGCTCGTTCGGTCCGATGATGGCGAGCGCGGCGAGGATGCGGCGATCCGCACCGAACACCGGCGCGCTGATCGCGGCGACGCCGGGGGAACGCTCGCCACGGCTCTGCGAATAACCGCGTTCGCGCACGGCGTCGAGCTGGCGCTCGAGGACGGCACGGTCCGTGATCGTCGCGGGTGTGTAGGCGGTCAGCTCGGTCCGATCGAGGATCTCGTCCCGATCGGCGGCATCGCTGAACGCGAGCAGCACCTTGCCCATGGCGCCGGTGTGAATGGGATTGTCCATGCCGAGTCGCGCCGTGTAGCGCACCGGCTGCGCGCTCGGGACCTGCGCGACGCAGATCCGTCTCGACCCGGCCCGCACATAGAGCGCCACCGTCTCGCCGGACTCCTTGGCGAGCCGCGCCAGGGCCGCTCCGCCGATCACGTCGAGCCCGCCCGCACCGCGCACGACGGCATCGAGGACCGCGAAGCAGCCGGGACCCAGTCGATACGTCGGCGTCGTACGGTCCTGAACGACGAGATCCCGGTACGCGAGGCTCGCGAGGAGCCGCCTGGTGGTCACCGTGGACAGCCCGGTGGCGCGCGCGACAGCGCTGACGCCCTGGGCCCCGCGCTCGAGCGCGTGCAGGATGTCGAGCGCGCGAGATACCGATCGGACGGGCACGCTGTCCACCGAGGCGCGCCTCAATCCTGCCGGCACTCCGGGTGGATCCCCGCGACGCGGAACGGCGCGGCGAGCTCCTGGTCGCACCCGCGGCACAGGGGGATCGGCGCGGCGGGTTGACGACGGTCGAGCTCCCGATCGCGTTCGCGCAGCTTTTGCGGGAGCGCTTCCGCGATCACGGCCGTCAGTGGCAGCGGCACGCCGCGGGCGCCCGCGGCGATCGCCGCTTCCTCGAGATCCCGTCCCATTCGCTCGTACCACTCGACCCCCTGGGCTTTGCGGGCCCTGCGCTTCCGGTCGTGCCTGCCCCACGTGCGGATGCCGCGATTGTCCCCCTGGCTCGCCGAAACGATCGTGGTGACCGTATCCTCATCGATCCCATAGGCGGCAGCGAACCGCATCGCCTCGAGCTGGAGCGCGTAACTGCCGATCGCGATGAGGTTGTTGACCAGCTTGCCGACCAGACCGCTCCCGAGCGGCCCGATGTGGAAGATGTGCTCGCCGATCGCTTCGAAGAACGGGCGGCAGTAGCGCACCGCGGCTTCGTCGCCGCCGATCATCAGTGTGAGCCGACCGAGGTCGGCCTTTTCGTTCCCGCCGTTCACGGCGACATCCAGAACGGACAGCTGCCTGGGGCGCGCGAGATCAGCCAGCGCGACGGCGGTCGAGGGACGGACCGTGCTGTGGATCAGGATCACGGTCCCCGGCGCGGCGGCGGCGACGATCCGCGCGCCCACGTCTCTCACCTGATCGTCGCTCACGACGACGATCGAAACGACTTTGCATTTCGCGACGAGCGCTTCGATCGAGGGCGCTGCGCATGCGCCCGCCGCAACGAGCTGGCGAACGGCGTCCTCGCGGATGTCGTACACGTAGACCTCGAAGCCCGCGCGCAGCAGCGACCGTGTGACCGCGCCGCCCATGTACCCGACGCCGACGACGCCGACCGTCTCGCCGCGAACCGTGTCGGTCAATAGCCGCCTTGCTGCTTCGCGGTGCGTGACGGAAGGACCGGAGTCTCGATGTCGCACGAGATGGCCTCGATGACGTGCGGCCTCGCACGCGTGTCCGCGACCGCGGCGTTGAGCGCGTCTTCGAAGGCACCCAGCTCGCTCACGGAACACGCGTCGGCACCCAGCGCACGCGCGGCATCGGCATAGCTGACGTCGATGAAGTCCTCCGACACGACGCCGTCCGGGAAGCGCGTCGCCGCGGAGTGCTTGATCCAGCCGAGACTGCTGTTGTTCAGGATCACGGCGATGAGCGGCAGCTGCCGGCGCGCGGCGGTCTCGACATCGGCCATGGAGTAGCCCCAGCCCCCGTCGCCGGCGAGGCAGAAGACGCGCGGCGCGCGCGCTCCTCCGGCCGGCGGGCGCGTGCGGAGCGCTTCCGAGACCCCGATCGCCGCGGGTAGGCCCCAGCCCAGTCCGGCGAGGCCTCGCGGCGCGAAGAAGTGGCGGCCCGCGGTCCTGATCTGCCAACGGCCTCCGATCCACCCCGACGCGAGGCTCGCATCCGACACGAAGAGATCGTCGTCCGTCATGACGCGGCGCATGATCCGCATGAGGTCCTGGGGCTTGAGGATGCCCGGCTCGGGCGCCGCCTTGAATGCGATCTCTCCTTCCCACCACGTTCGCTGGAGCGAGGCGATCTCCTCACGATCCCAGGTGTTCGGTCGCACCTTTCCACGGACAGCCAGGGCCAGCGCGGCTGTTCCCAGCTTCGCGTCCGCGGCGATCGCGACCGTGTCGTGGTAGTTGCGTCCGAGCTCTTCGGCGTCGACATCGATATGGATGACCGGCGTATCGAGGAACGGCAGCGTCCAACCCAGGGTCGTCGTCTGCCCGGTCTTCGAGCCGATGAACACGACGCAGTCCGCGGCCTCGAGGAGCTTGTTCGCCATCGGGACGCCGAAGCGACCGACGACGCCGATGCAGTACGGATGCGTCTCGGGGACGATCCCCTTGCCCGTGAGTGTGGTCGCGACAGGGCACCCGAGCGCGTCGACGAGGGCGAGGACTTCGCTCTCGGCACCGGCGAGCAGCGCGCCGCCGCCGACGACGATGAGCGGCCGGCTGCTCGAGCGAAGCCGCTCGACGGCGCTGCCGATCGTGGCGGGATCCGGCGCGGTGCGGACGCGCGGGAACATCGCCCACTCCGGCGCGGGTGCGAAGGTCGGCGTGGCCGCCTCGGCCGCGAAGATGTCGTCGGGTATCTCGAGCACGGTGGGACCCGGCCGCCCCGACGTCGCGATCCGGATGCACGCATGGAGGATCTCCGGGAGGCTCGCGGGTGTCTGGACCCGTCCGTACCACTTCACGCATCCCTCGAGGAAGTGGCGTTGCTCGAAGGCCTGCGAGGCAGAGCCGAACTCGCGGCGATGCTCCCACTCGCGCGGGATGTCGGAGACGATCGCGAGGACCGGGATCGACGAGGAGTAGGCCTCGACGAGGCCCGACACGAGATTGCTGGCACCCGGCCCGACCGTCGCGTCGCAGACACCGATACGTCCGGTGGCGCGTGCATACGCGTCCGCCGCGAACGCGCCGCTGCGTTCGTCGCGCATCAGCACGTGATCGATCTCACCACGCCGATGGGCCATGCCGTTGTACATCGGGAGCGTCTGGCCACCGGGGCAACCGAATACGTGCCGGACGCCGTAGGCGATGAGCCGGTCGACGAGCTGCTGGCCGACGTGGGTCGGCCGCGTTCCCGTGTCGCCGCGGGGGCCTGCCGTACCCGGGCGCGGAGGCCGGGTGGCCACATTCAGATCAGTCAGCGCCTCGCCTCCCTATGACCACAGAACGGAACATTCGTTCCGAACTAACGTGGCATCTGGGCCAATCCTTGTCAAGGACGCCGTCCCCGGTGCCTCCGGGCCGCTATCGTCACCGCGACGATGGAACGACCTTTCCACGCGGCTGGTCGCTCCAACGCGGTGCTCCTGGCGGTCGGCGATGTGGGTCCCTACTACGAGCCGGTGGCCGATTACCTGCGGTCCGCAGGCCCGGTCATCGCGGACGGCGATATCCGCTTTGCTCATTCCGAGAAGCTCTTCACGACACGCGGGTCGATGCAGGTCCACAGCGACGGCCACTACACACGTCAGCATCCGTCTCGCGCGAAGATCTTCGCGGAGTGCGGCTTCAACGTCGTCTCTGTCGCGGGGAACAAGGCGATGGACTGGGGCGCCGAGGCACTCCTCGACACCATCGAGCTGTTCCACAGGATGGGCATCAGGACGATCGGCGGCGGCGCGAACAGCGACGAGGCGCACGCGCCCGCGATCATCGAAGCGGGTGGCACGCGCGCCGCCCTGCTCGCGTACACGTGCGTGCTTCGCGAGGGGTACAACGCGACATCGCACACCGCTGGCGTCGCCGCGGTGCGTATCCAGACGTATTACCGCCCCATCGACTGGCAGCCGGGTACGCCCCCCGCGGTCGTGACGATCCCGGACGAGGAGGACCTGCACGCTCTCGCGGCCGACATCAAGAAAGCGAAGGCGCTCGCGCCGGCCGTCATCGTGTCCATGCACTGGGGCATACACAACATCCCGCGGATGCTCGCCGATTACCAGCGCATCGTCGCGAAGGCGATCATCGACGCCGGCGGCGACCTGATCCTCGGTCACCACCCACACATCCCGAAGGGCATCGAGGTGATCGATGGCCGCGTCTGCTTCTACAGCCTCAGCCACTTCCTGTGGTCGCAGCGTCGCATCGACGATCACGTGCCCGGTCATCTCGGCGGCCATCGCCACGGTGTGGTGCACGACCCGGCGTATCCGCTGCTGCCCATGGGACCCGACGCGATGAAGAGCATGATCGGCAGAGCGGTGATCACCCCCGGTGGCATCGACCGCGTGTCGTTCCTCCCGGTGCGCATCGACACCGATCTGCGGCCCGAGGTCCTCCGACCCGGCGACCCACGTTTCCGCGCGGCGGTCGACCACATCGAGTGGTGCTCCGAAGAGCTGCCACATCACTTCGCGTGCGACGGCGACGAGGTCGTCGTGAGCGCGCCCGCGGCGTAAGGGATGACCGACCCAGACGCGGCGCTCGCGCGCCGTCTCCTCTCGCGGATGTGGCTGATCCGCGTGTTCGAGGAGGCGGTCTCGGCGGCGATCGACGCCGGGCAGCTGCCCGGCCTGGTCCACCTATCGATCGGACAGGAAGCGACGGCGGTCGGCACGGCCGACGTGCTGGGCGACGGCGATCGTGTGTACTCGGGCCACCGCGCCCATGGCCACGCGCTCGCGGTCGGCGCGGAGCCCTGGCGCGTGATGGCCGAGCTGATGGGCAAGAGGGATGGCGTCTGCCGCGGCAAGGGCGGCTCGATGCACCTGGTGGACGTCGCGCATCGCTTCCTCGGAGCGACCGGCGTCGTCGGCGGCACGATCCCGCTCGCGCTCGGCACCGCGCTCGCGATCGGGCCGGCCGGCGGCGTCGCGGTGGTGTTCTTCGGAGATGGCGCGGCGCAGTCCGGGTACTTCCACGAATCGCTGAACATCGCGGCGCTGTGGAAGATCCCTGTCGTCTTCGTGTGCGAGAACAACGGGTACGCGGAGTTCACGCCCCGGTCGTCGCACACCGTCGTAGAGCGCGTCGCGAGACATGCCGAGACATACGGCATCGCCGCCGCGACCATCGACGGCAATGACGTTCTCGCCGTGCGCGACGCCGTCGGAAGCCTGCTGGAACGAGCTCGCGCCGGCGCGGGCCCAGCCCTGGTCGAGTGCCTCACGTACCGCGTGCGCGGCCACTACGAAGGCGATCCCGCGGGATACCGCGATGCCGGAGAGGTGGCGACCTGGCGGGAGCGGGACCCGGTCGCGCACTTCGCGCGCGTCGCGGTCGAGCGCGGCTGGCTGTCGTCGCGCGAGGTCGAGACGATCGAGACGGACGCCCGCCGCTCGGTCGCGGACGCGACCACGCGAGCCCGTGAGTCGCCCGACCCGGCGGCGTCCGAGCTGGTGGAGGACGTCTTTGGGTGAGCGCACCTACATCGCGGCGCTCCGCGACGCGACGGCGATCGAGATGCGGCGCGATGCGCGGGTCCACGTGCTCGGCGAAGACGTGGCCGAGGGCGGGCCGTTCGGCGCGACGAAGGGGCTCGCGGACGAGTTCGGCGCCGACCGGGTGCGGAACACGCCCATCAGCGAGGGGACGGTCATGGGCATCGCGACCGGGATGGCGCTCGCGGGCCTCCGACCGGTGCTCGAGATCATGTTCATCGACTTCCTGACGCTCGCGATGGACCAGCTCGTGAATCAAGCGGCGAAGGCGCGCTACATGTCGGGTGGGCAGCTCGCGTGCCCGCTCGTCGTCCGCACCGCGGCCGGCGCCGGGCGCCGGTACGGCGCGCAGCACTCGCAGAGCCTCGAGTCGTGGCTCATGCACGTGCCGGGGTTGAAGGTCGCTGTCCCGGCGACCGCGGCGGATGCCGCCGGGCTGCTCATATCGGCCATCCGCGACGACGACCCGGTCGTCGTCGTCGAGCACAAGCTCCTCTACTACCGCAAGGAGGAGATCGACAGCATCGAGCCGGTGCCGCTGGGCCGCGCCGCGGTCCGACGGCGCGGACGCCACGCCACGGTCGTCGCGACCGCGCGGATGGTCAGCGAGGCACTCGCGGCAGCGGATGAGCTGCACGACGAGGGATTTGAGATCGAGGTCATCGACCCGCGGACGCTGGTGCCGCTCGACCTCGACACGATCGTGGAGTCGGTACGCCGGACGCGAACGTGCGTGGTCGCGCACGAGGCGCCGGTCCGCGGCGGCGTTGGCGCCGAGCTCGCCGCGCTGGTCCAGGAGCACGCCATCGATTCGCTCGACGCTCCCGTCATCCGCATCGGCGCGGCGCCGGTGCCCGTGCCCGCGGCGCCGGCCCTCGAGGACCTGTATCTGGTGGGCCGTGTGGAGATCGTCGGCGCCGTTCGCAGCCTCGTCGGGCGCGGCGGCGCAGTCGCGTGAGCGATCCGCGGGAGTCAGGTGGACCGCACCGGCGTCGCGAACGGCAAAGCGGGGTCGGGCAGCGGTGCGCTGATGCTGAGGTGGACCGTCGCCTCGTCGCCCGCGTTCCAGTTCCGGTGTGGCACGCCCGCCGGGAAGACGACGAGCGTTCCGGGACCCGCCTCATGCGTCTCGCCATCCACCTCGACGTTCATGCGACCCTCGAGCACATAGAAGATCTGATCGACCGCGTGGGTATGCAGGCCCTCGGGCGATCCCGACCGCGCGGGCGTCTTGATGCAGCTGACGCTGCATGCGGTAGCGCCCGACGTCCGGTCCAGGAGCCGCTGCGTGAAGCGGTCGGCGCTGGCCCGGAGCGCGGCGAAGTCGACGCGACGGATGTGTTCCACGGGCTCCCTCCAAGTTCGGCGCTGCGCCGCTATGTTCCTCTTGTGGAACGATGCGCGCCGTGAAGGAAGGATCTGTGTCGACGCTCCGACTCGACGGGAAGGTCGCTCTCGTCACGGGCGGCGGCCGGAACATCGGCCGGCAGGTGTGCCTGACCCTCGCGGCGCACGGCTGCGACGTCGCCGTGAACGTGAGATCGAACCTCGCCGAAGGGAATGCGGTCGCGGACGAGGTGAAGGCGCTGGGCCGCAGAGCGCTTGCGATCGCAGCGGACGTCGGCGACGCGGGGGCGGTGCGCGCGATGGTGGATCGGACGCGGCGCGAGCTCGGGCGCATCGACGTCCTCGTGAACTGCGCGTCGCCACGCGGGCACGTCGCCTTTCTCGAGCTCGACGACGCGCGGTGGCATCAGCTGTCGCGCGTCATCATCGATGGCGCGATCAATACGTGCCGCGCCGTGATCCCGGTGATGCTCGAGCAGGGATCGGGCAGCATCATCTCGATCTCGGGATCGGTGGCGTTCACCGGAACGTGGGCACACATGGCCGCGGCGAAGGCCGCGCTCCATGGCCTGACGCGCGGTCTGGCGCGCGAGTTCGGCCCGCGCGGGATACGCGTGAACATCGTCGTGCCCACGACGATCGAGACCGTCAAGGAGCGGCCGCAGTCGGCGGAGCGTGTTGCCGCGGAGATCGCGGCCACACCGCTGGGCCGTTTCGGCCGTCCGCGGGAAGTCGCCGACGTGTGCGCATTCCTCGCGAGCGACCTCGCGAGCTACGTCAGCGGCCAGACGATCCACGTGAACGGCGCCCAGCTCATGCCCTGATCGGGAGCGTCAGGGGAGCGCGGCGACCAGCTTCGCGCGCGTCAGCGGCAGGTCGCGGAGGCGTACACCTGACGCGTCGTAGATCGCATTGGCGATCGCGGCCGAGACCGGTCCGGCGAACGCTTCACCCGCGCCGCGCGGCGGCTCATCGGGCCGATCGATCAGCACGACGTCCACCTCGGGCGCCTCACTGAACAGCAGCGTCGGATAGCTGTCCCATCCCAGCGACGTGATGCGGCGTTCGTCGTAGTGGACCTCTTCCTTCAGCGTCCAGCTCGTCGCCTGGACGATCCCGCCCTCGGCCTGATTCACGACGCCGTCGGTGTTGATCGCGGTGCCCGCATCGATCGCGCCCCAGACGCGCGTCACGCGGATGTCCTGCTCGAGGCTGACCTCGGCCACGCACGCGAAGTACGCGCCGGCGTTGCGGTAGCGCGCGAACGCGATCCCGCGTCCGCGGCCCTCGCCATCGGCCTTGGCGCCACGCCACCCCGACCTCGCGACCACGGTGTCGATGACCGCGCGAGCGCGCGGGTCATCAAGGTGCGTCAAACGGAACGCCACCGGCTCGCTGCCCGCCGCCTCGGCGAGCTCGTCCATGAACGATTCGATCGCGAAGACGTTCGGGTGCGCGCCGAGCGAACGCAGAGCCGACACTCGGATCGGCTGCCGCGCGACGTGGTGATCGATGACGCGGTGACTCGGGAACGTGTACAGGGGAAGCGCGTTCCGAAGCGCGCCCGTCGTGAGCGATCGAGCCGGCGGCGCGGTCGTCGGCGCACGTGGCCGGGCGAGATGGCGTGCCGCGAGGAGGCTGGAGAGCTCGCCGTGGGCGGGGTTCGGCCGGTTCCCGTGACCGTGCCCCCAGAGCTCATGGGTCCACTCGGCAACGCGACCGCTCGCATCGAGCGACGCCGATAGGCGCACGACCGTCGCCGTTCCGTAGGGCTCCCAGGCGAACTCGTCCTCGCGCATCCACTGGACGCGGACGGGTCGCCCCGGAACCGCGCGCGCGAGCAGGGCCGCGTCGAGGGCGACGTCGTCGGCGCCGTTGTGCCCGTAACAGCCGGCGCCGTCGAGGTGGATGACCCGAACGCTCTCCTCGGCGACGCCCAGCACCTTCGCGAGCGCGCTGCGAAGCGGATGGATGCCCTGCGTGTGCGACCACACGGTGTAGCGGCCGTCGTCGACGCGCGCGACCGCACACGAGGGACCCAGAGCCGCGTGCGCGATGAACGGACGCGAATACTCCGCGGTGAACGTGCGCGCACCGTCGGCCCGAGGACGCTCGTCTCGCTTCTCGGACACGACGTTCTCCGTCGACGTCTGATCCAGGAGGTATCGGGGATCGGTCGTCGACGGCAGTGTCGACCGTTCGTCCCAGGCCGCGAGCCGCAGGGCGCGCTGACGTGCGCGGATCGCCTCGATCTCGCTGCGCGCGACGATGCCGAGGAACGTCCCGTCGCGGACGACCACGACGACGCCGCGCTGGCGCTCGATCTCGGATGCGTCGATCGCCGTGAGCGACGCGCCCGGGCTCGCGGGACGGACGATGCGTCCGTGGAGCATCCCGGGCAGCGTCAGATCCTGCACGAAGGCGGGCGCGCCCGTGATCTTCGCGCCGAGATCGAATCGCTGGACCGCGGTGCCGATGACCCGTCGCGCGCTCGGCACCTTCGGCCGGACCTCACCGCCCGCATCGCGCGCGAGGAGCTCGTCGTCGACGAGCTCGGCGTAGGCGACGCTCGAACCGTCGGGCGCGCGAACGATCCCGCGCGACACGCTCAGTGATGTGACATCCGCGCCGAGCCTGGTCGCGGCGCGCTGCAGCAGCAGGGACCGGACCTCGGCGGCGACGTACCGGAGGAGCTCACCGGTCTCCTCGATCGACCGGCTCCCAGCGGTGTATCCCTCGTCGGGGCTGATGTCCGTGTCCGGCTGAGCCATCCGCACCTGCTCGATGGCGATATCGAGCTCGTCGGCGACGCACTGTGCGAGCGCGGTCGTGATGCCCTGCCCGATCTCGACCTTGCCGGTGAGCACGACGACCGTGCCGTCGGCCTCGATGCGAAGCCACCTGTCGAATCGGCCGGGCGTGAGCGGCTCCCTCACGCGCCTTCCTCCACCGCGCGAACGATGGCGCGGAGGATCCGCGGGTGCGAGCCGCACCGGCATAGGTTCCCGTCCAGGGCCGCGCGGATCTCCGCCTCGGTGGGTCGCCCCTTCGCGTCGAGCAGCGCCTTTGCCGACATGACGATCCCGGTGAGGCAGTACCCGCACTGGCCGGCCTGCTCTTCGATGAGCGCCCGCTGCACGGGATGCGTGCCGCCGAGCGACTCGACGGTCGTCACGGGTCCGGAGACGCTGCCGACCGGCAGATCGCAGGACCGGCGCGCGCGCCCGTCGACCAGCACCGTGCACGCGCCGCAGATGCCGATACCGCATCCGAAGCGCGCGCCGACCAGACCGAGCTCGTTGCGCAGCACGTACAGGAGCGGGACGTCGGCATCGACCGACACGCGATGACTCGTCCCGTTGACCACGAGTGTCATCACGGGCGCGACGTCGGACA
>Ga0075423_10005674_pt1 | contig 11678 bp, 8 predicted proteins | sample SoiMethybrSBSTD2_FD_80114 | JGI IMG/M metagenome (GOLD analysis project Ga0075423, IMG submission 80114) | Bulk soil microbial communities from a Populus tree surrounding site in Tennessee, USA - Soil MetaG P. TD hybrid SBSTD2 | ecosystem: Environmental > Terrestrial > Soil > Tree plantation...
ATCTGGCAGGTCGCGCACGGCGAGACGCCGGACAACGTGCGCAACAATCCAGCGCTCAAAGGCGTGACGATTCCGCGCACCGGGCGCAGCGGCACGGTGGGGCAACTCGTCACCAAGACGCTGTTGGTCGTCGGCGAGCCGGGGTTTGCGACAACGCCGTCAGGACAGCGCGGTGCGATGCTGCGCGCGTACGACAAGGCGACCGGGAAGGAAGTGGGCGCAGTCTACACGCCCGCACCGCAGAGCGGTTCGCCAATGAGCTACATGCACAACGGCAAGCAGTACATCGTCCTTGCCGTCAGTGGCGCCGGATACAGCGCCGAGCTGATCGCGTTCAGATTGCCGAATTAGGCGATTGGGTCGTAGAGTCGGGTCTTTAGACCCGCCGACGCTAATCGGTTCGTAACGCCTCGAGCGGACTGAGCCGCGACGCGCGCCGCGCCGGCAGCCAGCATGCGACGAGCGCGATCACCGTCAGCAGCAGTGTCACCGCACCGATGACGAGCGGATCGCGCGGGCTCACGTTGTAGAGCAGCGCCTCGATCAGCCTGCCGCCGGCCAAAGCGGCAGCGAGTCCAAGTCCGATACCGATCATCGTCACGCCCGCGCTCTGGCGAAGAATCAGTCCCGCGACGCCCGATGGATCGGCGCCGAGCGCGAGGCGGACGCCGATTTCGCCCGTGCGCTGCGCCGCGATGTACGACACGACGCCATAGATTCCGATCGCGCCGAGGAGGAGAGCCACGCTCGCGGCGATGCCAAGCAGCACCATCGTGAACAGCATCTGATCGCCTGCGCGATCGACGGTCTCCTGCATCGTGCGCACCTGGGCGATCGCCAGGTTCGCATCGATGTTCTCCACGGCGGCGCGTGCGGCTCCGGCGAGTCGGGTCGGATCTCCCGTCGAGCGGACGACGTAGCTCATTGCCGTGACATCGGGCCCGATCAGTGCTGGTGCTGGGATGTCCGGTCCTCCCGCGATTGACATGGGCATGTACATCTGCGGCAGGCGCGGCCCGGTGAGCGTCCCGGTCGGTGTGCTGGCCACGAGCCCGATGATCTCGAGCCATGGTGGCGCGGGCAGTTTGGGATTGGGTGGTGCTGTCGATCGGACTCGCTTGCCGATCGGATCCTGCCCTGGGAAGTACATCGCCGCGAGCGCCTCGTCGACGACCACAACAGCTTCGCGACGATCGACGTCGCTCTGCGAGATCGTGCGACCACGGATCACGCGAATGCGCGCGGTCTCGAGGTAGCCGCCAGCGACGGCGCGGAACCAGGCGAACTGCCGGCGCTGTTGATTCGGGTCGGGCAGCTCGTTCTCGACCGCAAGGCCATTGCCCATGCACGAGCCGCTGATCGGCAGGCACGTCGAAGCCGAGGCGGAGACGACGCCAGGCAGAGCGTTGAGCCGATCGAGAATGGCGCGGTGGGTCATCGCGGCGCGCTCGCGCGTCTCATACGCGCGCGACGGTAGCGCCACTCCAAAACTCAGCGTCGATGCGGGATCGAACCCGAGATCCATGTTTCGGAGTTGCTGCACGCTGCGCACCATCAGACCTGATGCGACCAGCAGCACGAGCGCCAGCGCCACCTGCGCGGTCATCAGCACATGGCGAGCGCGATGCTGGCCGCGCGTCGCCGTCTGTCCGCGGCCGCTGTCGTGCAACGTCGCCGTCATCGGCGCGAGGCGCAGCAGGGGAATTGCGCCGAAGGCGAACGCCGCGATGAGACTCAGCCCGGCAGTGAAGATCACGACGACGCCATCGATGCGGACTTCGCTGAGCCGCGGCAGGTTGGCGGGGCCGAATGCGACCAGGACGCGGACACCGGCCCATGCGAGCACGAGTCCAATGATGCCGCCGCCGACTCCGAGCAGCACGCTTTCCGCGAGAAAGTAATGCGCGAGCCGTCTAGTTCCAGCGCCGAGCGCGCGACGGACCGCCACTTCGCGGTGTCGCGATTCCGTGCGCACGAGGAACAGATTGGCGATGTTGGCGCACGCCACGAGCAGCACGAGGCCCACAGCGGCGAGCAGGATCCAGAGCGCATTGGCGATGTTGCCGACGATGGCTTGGTGCAGCGGCATCGCCGTTGAGACGATGCCCCTCTGATTCGGTGCCACGCGAGACAGATCGGCGATGAGTTTCGTGATCTCCGCGCGCGCGGTTGTGACAGTCGCGCCGTCGCGCAGCCGGGCCACACCTTGGATCGTGAACAGGAACGACGCCGACGCGCGTGTCGATTGGGCCGGCATCCAGAGATCCATCTGCCACTGCGGGAACTTGAACGAGGCCGGCATCACTCCGACGACGCCGGTCGGCACGCCGTCGATGAGAATGGTGCGGCCGACGATGGTTGGATCGGCGCCGAAGCGTCGGACCCAGAAGCCATGCGTGAGTACGGCGACCGGTGATGCACCGGGGATGCCTTCGGGTTCCGTGAACCACCGCCCGAGCGCGGGCGCCACGCGCAGCACCGAAGCCAGAGACGGCGTTGTTCGTACGATCACGACTCGCTCGGGCGTGCCGCTGCCCGTCAAGGTGGCGCCGTTCCCGTAGTACGCGGCGATGCCGTCGAGGGTGCGGGCGTTATCGGCAAGTTGGTGGTACAGCTGCCACGACATCACATTCACGCCTGACGGCACGTTGCGGCTCGGAATGCCATAGTCGAGCATCACCAATCGCTCGGAGTCGGCGTAAGGCAGCGGGTTGAGGACGACGCGATACACGAGCGTGAAGATCGCGGCGTTGGCCGCAATCGCCAGCGCCAGCGTCAATGCGGCGGCAAGCGTGAACAACGGCGTTCGCACGAGCCTTCGTGCGGCGTGTCGAATCTCCTGCGCGGTCAACTCCATCACACCCACCTTTGGTCGTGATTGCCTCTCTCGATATCGCCGCCGGCGTCGGGCCGATGCGTCCGATCGTTCCGACGCGATGAGTGCGAGCAGTCCAGCCAATTCGCGACAACACACGTACGCGGTTCGCCCGATGCCGACACGCCGTGCGTCTGCGATGCGACGCGCGAACATCTCTTCCATCGCTGCGCCGTAGTCCCGTCGAAGCGCCTCGGGACATACGCGCAGGACCCATCGGTAGAGCCACATCGATCAGGCCCGCTGTGGATAAAGCTTGCGTTGCCGCGCGGCACGCACGAGCGCCGCCAGCCGTTCGGCTTCTTGCGCCGCGGCACGGCGGCCGGCACGCGTCAGGGCGAAGTACTTCCGTCGCGAATCCACGTCGTCGGGACCAGTCACCGGCGTCACCAGGCCCTCGTCCGTGAGGCGCCGCAGCACTTGATACAGAGCTCCGGTCGTCGGATCCAATCGGCCGCTCGATTGCTCTTCGACGTCCTTGCCGATGGCGTATCCGTGCGACGGGCCTTCGCCCAACGCAAGCAGGATGTGGAAGGTCAGGTCCGGGAGCGCCTGCGGTGGCTCGTCATCCGCCATGCCGCCTTGGACGGAGCAGGGCGCGGAATGGTTGGCGCGAAACTCTAGTGCGCGCAACTATAGTCTGACGTTCGTAGGCCGGGTCCTGCTTTGTGGACCCGGCGTCAGCGACCGGCGGATCTACAAAGCAAGACCCGCCCTACGAACGTTGGTTCTCTCTCTACGACCGATGGAGCAGATCGTCCAGCGCGCTGGGGCGCGACTGGTGGGCGTGGTGCTCGAGGAAGTCGATGACGTGGCGGCGGCAGGCGTGATACTGCGGATGCGCGAGCACAGCAGCGCGCGTCCGCGGTCGTGCAAACGGCACACGAAGCTCGTCGCCGACGGTCGCTTCAGGGCCATCGGTCATCAGAATCAACCGGTCAGCAAGGTAGAGCGCCTCGTCGACATCGTGAGTCACCATCACCACCGTCTTGCCGGACGCTTCCCACACACGGAGCAGCACATCCTGCAACTCGAAGCGTGTCAGCGAGTCGAGCATCGAGAACGGCTCGTCGAGCAGCAGGAATCGCGGTTCCACAGAAAGGGCGCGCGCGAGCGACACACATTGCTGGGTCCCGAGTGACAGCTGCGCCGGCAGTTGACGCGATGCATCATCGACGCCCACGAGTTGCAGGTAATGATCGGACGGCGGCGTATCGCCATGCGCTCGCGATGACGCAGAGCGGCCCGCAGCGAGCTCGACGTTCTGGCGCGCGGTGAGCCACGGCAGCAGGCACGGCGACTGAAACACGATCGCGCGTTCAGGCCCCGGCTCGGTCACTTCTCGACCGTCGATGACAACTCCGCCGTACGTCGCGCGATCGAGGCCGGCGAGTATCGAGAGCACGGTGGACTTGCCGCATCCGGAGTGCCCGAGAATCGCGACGAACTCGCCAGCCTCGATGCGGGCGTTGACGTCCTTGACCGCAATGAACGGACCCGACGCGGTTGGGAAGACCTTCGTGAGACCGGTGAGCTCGAGCGGAACGTTCATCGCGGCTCCTCGGCAACCGGTCGCAGCACGGCCGCTGCGGCGTCTGGCTGCGGCGCGCTGTTCGAGCGCTTCTTTCCAAGTGCCGCGGTCAATGCGGCGACGACGTGGGCGCGGGCTTGCGTGGCTTGCTCGTCGTGTGCGAGTTGCGCGGTCGTGCGCGGGCGCGGCAGGTCCACGGGAATAGGCGTGCCGAGCGTGGCTGGCGCTCCGCGGGCGCCCCGGGCGTAGTCGAGGGGCCCGGGGATCATCGGCACGATGCGATCGGACAGCAGGATCGCTTCTTCGACGCTGTTGGTGATCATCACCGTCGTGACCTGGCGGTCATCGTCGCGGCACAGGCGCGCGAGCTCCTGCTGGAGCGTTTCTCGCGTGAGCGCGTCGAGCGCACCGAACGGTTCGTCGAGAAAGAGCACTTCGGGTCTGGTCGCAAACGCGCGGGCAATCGCGACCCGCTGCCGCATACCTCCCGACAGTTGACGCGGCCGCTTGTGCAGCGCATTGCTCAAGCCGACTCGCTCCAGCGTCTGCGTCGCCCGGGCACGCTGCTCGTGCTTCGACAACTCAGGGCAGGCGGCTTCGACCGCCAGTCGTACGTTCTCGAGCGCCGTGAACCACGGCAACAGCGAATAGTTCTGGAAGACGACGGCAGAATCGTTGCGAACGCCGCGCGTGACGGTGCCGCCGACGCTGACCGTTCCCGTGTCCGGTTGCGTGAGCCCCGACAGCAGACTAAGCAGTGTCGACTTGCCGCTGCCCATTGCTCCGACGATCGACACGAACTCGCCGCGATCGATCGCGAGCGACACGTGTCGAAGCACATCGCGCGTCCCGGCAGCGGTCTGAAAGGACTTCGAGATTCCCTCGGCTTTGATAAATGACACTAAATGGTCCTTAGCTTGGTTTCCGCCATGCCCATCAGACGATCGAGCACGAAGCCGACGACGCCGATGGTGATGATGGCGAGCAGAATGTGCGCGTAGACCAGGCTGTTGTATTCCTGCCAGAGGAACCCGCCCACTCCCGGTGTGCCGGTCAGCATCTCGCTGGCCACGATGACGAGCCAGGCGATGCCGAGGCTGAGTCGATAGCCGGTAAACATATACGGCAGCGTGGCGGGGACGATGATCTTGGTGAACGTCGTGACGCGCGAGAGGCGGAGCACCTTGGCGACGTTCCAGTAGTCCTGAGGGATCGCGCGCACGCCCATCATCGTGTTGATCACCGTCGGCCACATCGAGCACACCGCGATCGCAAACAGCGCCGCCGGCTCGGATTTCTGAAACAGCACCAGGCCGAGCGGCAGCCACGCCAGCGGTGAGATCGGCCGCAGCACCTGCATGATCGGATCGAACATGCGCGTCAGCGTCCTCGAGACGCCGAGCAGGAATCCGATCGGTGTCCCCATCGCGATGCCGAGAAGAAAGCCGCGTGCGACGCGCAGCAGGCTGTAGTAGGCGAGCAGCAGGATGCCCTGGTCGGTTTCGCCGCGTTTGCTGAGCGGCTCGAGGATGTACAGCTTGCTTTCTTCCCACGTCCGCGCCGGTGACGGCAGATCGGAGACCATGCGGCTCGCGGCCCACCAGGCGATGACGGCGAGTGCGATGCCGCACAGCGGCAGAACCAGATTGATGATGCGCTTCGTCAACCAACCTCCTTCGCGGTGGCTGAAGCCACCGCTCGACGAGCCCAACGTAGAGCGCAGGCTTCAGCCTGCGCGATCACCCAGCCAGGCTGTTGATGGCGAACGACCGTGCGTACTTGTCCGGGTCTTTGCCGTCGTAGACGCCGTCGAAGAGCGTGATCGATTTCTCTTCCGATGGGTCGACCTTCACGCCCATCTCCTTCATCGCGTCCAGATAGATGTCCGGCCGAAGCACGCGCGCCGGCACGCCCATGTAGTCGGGCGCGCCCTTGGTGAAGCCCCAGCGCCGCAGCTGCGTCAGCCACCACGCGCCGTAGATGCGCTGCGGCAGGTTGGCGCGGCGCTGCGAGAAGATCATGTAGTTGGGATCCTGCTCCGAACGTCCATCGCCGTAGTCGTACTTGCCAAGCAGGCGCTCGAGGATGATCGCCGGCGGACAGTTGATGTACGCGGGACGGGAGATCACGTCGGCCGCTTTTGCGCGATTGCCGAGATCGTCCAGGTGCACGCTGGACAGGTGCAGCGCCTTGAGGATCGCCTTCACCGTCTTCGGGTTCTTCGTCGCGAACTCCTCTGTGAAGGCACAGACCTTCTCGGGATGGTCTTTCCACATCTGCTGCGTCGTGATGGCGGTGAATCCGATGCCGTCTTCGATGGCGCGGTTGTTCCACGGTTCGCCGACGCAGAAGCCGTCCATCTTGTCGACTTTCATGTTGGCGACCATCTGCGCCGGTGGAATCGTGATGAGGCTCACGTCCTTGTCCGGATGGATGCCGCCCGAGGCCAGCCAGTAGCGGATCCACATCGCGTGCGTTCCCGGCGGGAACGTCATCGCAAACGTCATCGGATCGCCCTTCGCCTTGGCCTGATCGACGATCGGCTTGAGCTGCTTCGGTGTGCGCACGCCAGCCTGTTTCAGCTTGTTGTTCAGCGTGATCGCCTGCCCGTTGCGATTGAGCAGCCACGGAATGACCATCGGCTTCACTGGCGATCCCGCCAGGCCCATCGTCGACGCGATCGGCATGCCGATCAGCATGTGCGTCGCCTGGTTCTCACCGAGCGACAGCTTGTCGCGGATGACCGCCCACGACGCCTCCTTCGAGATCGTCGACTCGATGCCGAACTTCTTGAAGTAACCGAGCTCGTGCGCCATGACGATCGGCGCGCAGTCGGTGAGTGCGATGATGCCGAAGCGAATGGCGCTCGTCTCGGGTGCGTCGCTGGCGTAGACGCTGCCGACCCAGCCTGTCGGCACGCCGGCGAGCAGTGCCCCGGCGGTCGTTGCCGCGGTCGTGAGGAACTCTCGTCGTTTCATCTATTTCTCCGCGAGGAACACGTAGGTGACCATCACGTACGGCTGGCTGTACGACGCCCCCGGCGTGGCCTGTTTGAGAAACGCACCGGTGAAGAGATGCGCGTAGCCCGCAGCGACCAGGATCTGCGGCGTCAACGCGCGCGTCACCTGCACGTCGATCTCCTGGCCGACGTGGGTATCGGCGGCGCCGCCGGGAACGCGCGCGAGCACGGCGCCGCTGGCGGCGTAGAGTGCGTCGTTGGCGCTCGCGAGCCACCACGTGTGATAGCTCGCTGAGATCGGCGTCGCTTTGATCGGCGTGAACTCGAATCCCTCGCGCACGTGATGGACGTTGCGCCAGCCCACCTGATCGGAGAGCCCGAGCTTGTCATGCCCGGTTGGATAGAGCTGATCGAAGGTGTGGCGCGTGCCGTCGGTCGGGTTGTTATCGCCCGATGCGAAGTTGTATTCGGAGAGCAGCTTCACCGCGCCAGCGCCCGGCAGCGATTCGCGAATCTGCCAGTGCCCGGCCCATGCGTCCACGGAATCGGCGGCCAGCGAACCGCGCTGCATCGCCATCTCGACGCTATAGTCGAGGCGCGCCGGCAGCTTGCCAGCGAGCCGCGTGCCGACCGTCGTCTGATGGAGATTGCCGATCGTGGCCAGCTCGCTGCGCAGGTTGACGTCGCGTCGATAGATCACGAACGGCTCGACCGACGCCTGCGGCACGATCTTGGTGCTGGTGGCGTACACACCCGCCAGCCGGTTGCCGTTGCCGCTCTTGTCGAACTCGTCGGGCAGACTGCGCACCAACGACGCGCCGAACACGTCGGCCTGAAACAGCTTCGAGCGCAGGATGACGCGCGCGGCGTCCCATGTGCGCCCGGTGTTCACCCATGCGAGATGACCGAGCAGACGCTGTTCACCGAACGCCAACTCCTGCCGGCCGAGACGGAAGGCGATCGGCGCCTTGGCGCTGCCGACATCCGCAAACGCGGTGCGGAGATCGAACGGTCCGCGGAACGGCGCGGTGGTGGGGCCCACGGTCTTATCGGCGACGCGGGCGTCCTGGACGTTGGCTTGAAACGAAAACGACGGCGACGGCGTGATCGCGGCGTTCAGTCGCACGCGGCTGAGCGCGTAGTAGTCGTCGCGGCCATTGACGAATCCGGAGCTGTCGAATCCCTCGAATCGCTCGCGGAACTCGCCGCGCACGCGCAGCCATGATGGCAGCACGGCGTTGGCGCGATTGGGGAACGGCGGTGCTGGTGCCTGCTGAATTTGTGCGGCGGGTGCAGCCGTTTGGGCTGGCGGCTTGCTGTCGGGCTGTGCCTGCGCTCGCGCCATCGACGGAGTGAGGGCGGCGAGCGCCGCTGCACAGAGCAGCGCATGTCGATGCGATGTACGGATCACGTCACGCTCCTTCTCTTGCGGGCGGGTCTGAAGACCGCCCCTACGAATGACAAGGGAGGCGACGTGGCCGTTCCCGGTGGACCTGGCCTGTTGCCAGGTCGCAATCGAGCCATCAGCTCGATCGCATCCGCAGCCTCACGCAGGCTGCGGGCGTCAATCGATCGTTTCGATAGTGTTCGTATCGCTATGCCTCGTCGGCAAGCTGGCGCAGCGCATTTCGATACGAGTAGATTCCCGCCTGGCGGACTGCTGTCGGCGTCCACTCGGCCGACCATCGCGCGCCAAGCTCCAACAGCACGAGTGTGCCGACCACGAACGTGGCCGCAAACACCCACAGACCGGCAGCGTAGCCGCCCGTGAGATCCTTCGCCGCGCCGAGCACAGTCGGCAAGAAGAAGCCGCCGAGACCGCCAGCGGCGCCGACGATACCAGTCACGATGCCGATGCGATCGGGAAAACGCTGCGGCACGATCTGAAAGACGGCGCCATTGCCCATCCCGAGAAGGCCCATGCCTGCGGTCAGCGCGGCGATGGCGATTCGTACCGATGGTTCCATGGCCACCGATGCCAGACACACCGCGAAGCCGGCCAGAAGGCCAACCAGCATCCGAAAGCCGCCGAGCCGATCGGCCAGCCAACCACCAACCGGGCGCAGCAGACTTCCGGCCACGACGACGAGCGTCGTGACATCACCGGCGGCGACCCGCGAAAGCCCGTACTGCTCGTGGAAGAACGTGGTGAGAAAACTGGCGAGTCCGACGAAGCCGCCGAACGTGAGGCAATAGAGAAATGCGAGCGAGACCGTATCAGATTCTCGAATGAGCGCAGCGTAGCCGCGCAGCGATGCCGCTGCGCGCGGACGTGGGCTGTCCCTCACCAGCAACGCGAAGATCACGAACACCGTGGCGAGCGGTGCGATCGCGAACCCGAAGGTGGCTGCCCATCCGAATCGCTCGGCAAGTCGCGGCGCGAACAGCGTCGCCAGCAACGTCCCCGAATTGCCCGCACCGGCGATACCCATGGCGAGGCCCTGGTACTCTGCGGGATACCATCGGCTCGCGAGCGGCAGCGCCACCGCGAAGCTGGCACCGGCAACACCCAGCAAGAACCCGAGCGCATAGAAATGCGTGGGCGTTGTCGCATACTGCCAGCCGAACCCAAGCGGCAGCAACGTCAGTACCATACCCAACAAACCTGTGCGCCGGCCGCCGATGCGATCGCTCAAGATGCCCATGACCGGACGGAACAACGATCCGCCCAGCAGCGGGATCGCAGTGAGCAGTCCTTGTTGCGTGGCACTCAGGCCGAGCTCGTCGCGGAGAAACGGGGCGAGGGGCCCGAGCAGCACCCACGCCATGAAACTCACGTCGAAGTACAACAGCGCCGATACCAACGTCGGCGTATGCCCGGTTCTGAGAAAGCCTTTGATCGATCCCACGCACGCTCCTTCGGTTGTCCGTAGAGCGGGGGCTTGAGCCCCCCGCGTTGAGATCACGCGCCGGCTGAAAGCCCGCGCCCTACGACCACGTGTTCACGCTCCGTAAGAGCAAGCTGCGTTCCGTGTGCGTGTGCGCGATCCGATCTCGATCGATCGCAGACACGTCTGCGCCGCGAATCAGGGGTGATTTGGTCTGCGTGCGCGCCGCGTCGCGGTGATCGCTCAGCCTTTCAGCTCGCGCCAAATCTGTTGCACTCGGTTTGAGTCCCCACAATTTGGTCGCCATTCCACATGACCCCGCGCTGCGATCGAGAAATGCGCGAATCGTTGCCTCGTTCGCTCGAGATCGACGCATGTGGGGCGTGCGCAGGAACGCGAATCGCGGGTGAGATCTCGACGATCGCCTTTGCGGCTCAATGACTTGAGCGGCGTTCGCACGTCTCCTCCAAAAATGTCGAACCACACCTTGCTCTCAACAATCGCGTAGCCATCGATCGACGCGACATCGAGCGGTTTGGCGCCTTTCTCGCCGTGAAACGTGCGCTCGTGGCATCGCGATCGAAGTCGGCCCGCAGGATGCATTAGACGCTCGCAGCTTGAGGTGTATCTGGTGTCGTTGCCCCTGTTGAAGCGCGCCGCCGAGGATGGCGTGACGCTCGCGCGCATGACGCCGCGGTCGCGGCGCGATGACGGCCCCGTGATCGTGCCGCTGCTGAAGCGGCGTCCAGCGGACTCGTCGTCGCGCATGCCGACGCGTCCGCTGCGGACCGGCGAGCAGTACCGCTTTCACGTCGACATGCGCAAGTGCATCGGCTGCAAGTGCTGCGTCGTCGCTTGCAACGAGCAGAACGGCAATCCGGCGCCGATCAACTGGCGCCGCGTCGGAGAGATCGAGGGCGGCTTCTTTCCTCATACATCCCGCTCGTATCTCTCGATGGGCTGCAATCACTGCCTCGAGCCCACATGTCTCGCCGGCTGTCCGGTCGATGCGTACACGAAAGATCCGATTACCGGCATCGTGTCGCACAGCGCCGACGCGTGCATCGGCTGTCAGTACTGCACCTGGAATTGCTCGTACGGGGTGCCGCAATACAACCCGGAGCGGGGCGTGGTTGGCAAGTGCGACATGTGTCACGGGCGCTTGACGCAGGGGGAGGCGCCCGCGTGCGTGAGCGCATGTCCGGAAGGTGCGTTGGAGATCGAGATCGTGAACGTCGCCGAGTGGCGTGCCAAGACAAGCGCCACGACAAGCACAGAGCGGCCAGGGGTGCCGATGGAAGACGGCAGCCTCTCGACCACGCGCATCACGCTTCCGGTTGATACGCCGCCCAACGCCCGGCCTCGCGACATCACACATGTCAAACCGGAGCATCCGCATTGGTCGCTGATCGTGATGACCGTGCTCACGCAGATGTCGGTCGGCGCGTTCGTGACGATCTGGCTGCTGCAGCTGCTCGGTGCGTC
>Ga0075423_10005676_pt1 | contig 11674 bp, 9 predicted proteins | sample SoiMethybrSBSTD2_FD_80114 | JGI IMG/M metagenome (GOLD analysis project Ga0075423, IMG submission 80114) | Bulk soil microbial communities from a Populus tree surrounding site in Tennessee, USA - Soil MetaG P. TD hybrid SBSTD2 | ecosystem: Environmental > Terrestrial > Soil > Tree plantation...
GCCCTCGAGGCCGACGAGCTTCTTCGGGTTGTTGGTCAGCACCCGAATCGACTTGAGCCCGAGGTCGAGCAGGATCTGCGCACCAATCCCGTAGTTGCGGAGATCGGGCTTGAACCCCAGAGCCTCGTTCGCCTCGACGGTATCGTGACCCGTGTCCTGCAGCTCGTACGCCTTGAGCTTGTTGAGGAGCCCGATGCCGCGCCCTTCCTGGTCGAGGTACACCACGACGCCTCGCCCTTCGTGCGCGATCATCTGCATCGCGGTGTGCAGCTGCCAGCCGCAGTCGCAGCGCATGGAGTGAAAGACGTCACCCGTTAGGCATTTCGAGTGCATGCGCACGAGCACGCCCTCGCCATCGCCGATGTCGCCGTACACGAGCGCCACGTGCTCGCGCGTATCGACGTCGTTGCGGTAGCCGATGATGCGCCAATCCTTTCCGGCGATGTCGGTCGGCAGGCGCGCCTCGGCGACACGATGTACGAGCCGCTCCGTGTTCAGCCGGTACGCGACGAGCTGAGCGACCGTGATGAACGTGAGCCCATGCTCGCGCGCAAACCGCGCGAGGCCGTCGCGCTTCATCGTGCTGCCATCCTCGTTCAGGATCTCGCAGATCACGCCGGCGGGATACAGTCCGGCGAGCCGCGCGAGATCCACGGCCGCTTCCGTATGTCCGACACGCTGGAGCACACCGCCATCGCGCGCGCGCAGCGGGTGCACGTGGCCCGGGCGACGCAGATCGCCTCGGACGGTCGCCGGATCGACTGCGACCTGGATGGTCGTCGCGCGGTCAGCCGCGCTGATCCCGGTGGTCACGCCGAAGCGCGGCGCGGCATCGATGCTGACCGTGAACGCCGTCCTGAAGGCGTCGGTGTTCTCGTCGCCCTGAGGCGGCAGGCCAAGCTGATCGACGCGCTCGCCGGTGAGCGCGAGGCAGATCATGCCCTTGGCCTTGAGCATGAAGTTGACGACCGCCGGGGTGACGAGCTGCGCGGCGCAGATGAGATCGCCCTCGTTCTCGCGATCTTCATCGTCAGCGACGACGACCAGCTTGCCGGCTTTGATCTCGGCGATGGCCTGGGGAATAGTTCCGAAACTCATCGGGAATCGGGAATAGGGAATCGGGAATCGGAAACAGCGGGAAGCTTCGATTCCCGATTCCCGATTCCCGATTCCCGAACGTACGGAGCTACGAATTGCCTAACATACTTACCAATCACGTCGCCCTCCACGTGCACCACGTCGCCCGGTTTCAGCTCGCCGAGCGTCGTGTGGCGGAGCGTGTATTCGATGAGCGACAGTTGCACGACCAATGACTCGGGGATGGCGTTCACCGTGAGGCTCACGCCATCCACCGTGATCGACCCGTGCGGCACGAGTAGCTCCGCGATCGCGCTCGGGACCGCAACGTCGACGAGCAGGGCATCAGCGAGTTGGCGCACGCGCTGCACGGTGCCCACGCCGTCGACGTGGCCCTGCACGATATGGCCACCGAGGCGATCGGATGCCTTGAGCGCACGCTCGAGGTTCACGCGTTTGCCCGCCATCCAATCGCCCATCGTCGTCCGACCCAGCGTAGTAACGACCGCAGCAACCGTGAACCGGCCATCGGAACGGTCGCGAACGGTTAGGCACGCGCCGTTGATGGCGATGCTCTCGCCGTCCGTCAAATCGTCGTAGCGTGACTGAATGACGAACTCGCGGCCTGCCGATGTTTCCGCGACGCGCTCGATGGTTCCTACGGCATCGACGAGCCCGGTGAACATCAGATGGAATGGAGAGCGTACACGGTCATGAGATCGTCGTCCAGCTCAGTACGACGCACGATGGGGAACCGCCGCGCGCCCGACGCACCCATGCTTGGCGCGTTCTCGAATCCCGGCAGCGAGCCGGCCCCGAGCAGGATTGGTGCCTGAAAGATAATCAGCCGGTCCACGAGGTTGGCGCCGAGCAATGCGCCCGTTATCCCTGCCCCGCCTTCGACCAGCAACGATCGAACCCCTCGCTGCCGGAGCGCCCGCATGGCCTCCTCGACGGAGGTGCCGGCGAGGACCTCGACACCGAGCGACATGAGCCGGCGCGCGTACGCGAGATCCACCGACTCGGCGAGGACGATCGTGGGAACGTCCATTGCCGTGCGGGCGAGCACGCTCGTGAGTGGGAGCTCGCCGCGTCGTGTGAACACCACCCGAGCGGGAGGGACACGCGGCGGCGGAAAGTCGCGGACCGTGAGCTCCGGGTTGTCCGCGCGGACCGTTCCGAGCCCAACGCCGATCGCGTCGTTACTCGCACGCAGGCGATGAACCTCGCGGCGCGCCTTCTTCCCGGTGAGCCAGGCCGGCGCCCGACTCGCATCGGCGATCGCGCCATCGATCGAGAGCGCGAGCTTGAGCGTGACCCAGGGCCGATCGGACACGAGCGCGTGAAAGAACGGGGCGTTGAGCTCGCGAGCCGCGCTCGCCTCGATGTCGAACGCCACGTCGATACCTGCCGCTCGAAGCCGTTCGGCGCCGCCGCCCGCGGTCGGTGAGGGGTCGCGCGTCGCGGCCACGACGCGGGACACCCCGGCTGCGATGAGCGCGTCGACGCACGGCGGTGTCTTGCCGAAGTGGTTGCACGGCTCGAGTGACACGTAGACGGTCGCGCCGCGCGCGCGGTCGCCGGCGGCACGAAGCGCGTCGACCTCGGCGTGCGGGTCGCCGTAGCGGGCGTGGTATCCCTCGCCCACGACGACGTTCTCCTTCACGACGACGGCGCCGACCATCGGGTTCGGCGCCGTCTGTCCCCACCCTTTCTTCGCGAGGGTGAGCGCGCGCCGCATGAACCCGGCGTCGCGCTCCTCGGCCCGCTCCGCGGCGATGCTCATATCGAGTTCAGCATATGAGCACGGAACATAACGTGACAGACGGCAGACGGCAGAGAAAACCAAAGACGGCAGATGGCAGAGGAAACGGCGGTGCTCTGCCGTCTGCCCTCTGGCGTCTGCCGTCTGGGTTGTCTGCCGTCTGCCGTCTGCTGCTACCGGACGACCAGCGCAGAATCAACCAAGGTCAGTTAGCGATGCGGATTCCAATCGACGCGTACGTCAGCGCGTCGTCCGCCCGCTTGCCCGAGAACGTGTTGTACGTGTCGATCTTTCCACCCGACACGCGCCCGACCTCCGCCGCGAGCTTCACGAACGGGAAGTTGAGCGAGAAGTCGGCAAACATGTTCGCGCGCGTCACCTTCTGCGACAGGTTGTAGGGACCGCCGTCGACCAGCCCGCCGGCATTGTTCACGCGCACGGACGCGGTGGCGCGATTGTCGTACATGTCCTGGCCGGCGCCAAGCGCGACGCCGAAGAACCCAAGCGACTTGCCCGCGACGGCGCGCCACGCCGTCGTCTTCACGCTGATGCCCGACACGGTGATGTCGTCGTCGCCGGACGCCGCGCTGATGCTCGTCGTGGGGAGATCGCGCCGCAGGTACGTGAGCGACACCGCCGGGATCGCGAACGATTCGGTCAGCACACCGAGTCTCGCGCCGTAGCCGAGCTTGAGCGACCCGTCGGGAAGCGAGACGGCCATGTTGTCGTTGTTGAACGCGGGCACGTAGGCCGCGCTCACGAGGCCATCGAGCGCCAACGCGTGTGAGAGACCGACCGGAATGCCTCCGAAGAGCCCGAACGCGCCATCGATCGCCGGCAGGCCGACGACCTGGTCTTCGACGCCGAAGTCACTCTGCTGCGCACCGGTGACCGCGTAGCTGACGTTCGAGACCTGCGGCACCCGCCCGCGCGTCGCGTTCCCGCGCACGCCGATCGAGAAGTGGCCGATCCCGCCTAACGCGCTGGTCGCGCCCAGCGTTGCGTTGCCGCCCACGAGCCCGATGCCGAGCTGCGGCGTCATGAACGCAAAAATGTCTATCGCCTTCTGACACGCATCCTGCGTCGTCTGCTCGCTGAGCGAGCCACCGGGGCAGCGCGCATCGAGCCCCTGTGATAGCGCGACCGCCGGAGCGCCGGCGAGCGACAAGGCCAGCAGCGCGCCAGCCGATTGTAACGGGAGTCCGTACCTCGAGCCGAATTGCATTCGCCAAGGATCCTCATCTGAGAGTGACAACGCCTCCGCTCGAGCGCGGAACGGCGTTAGGCAGCCACTGGCCGGATCCCCGCACCACATCGATGAACCCGGAACGACCGACGCACTTGGGGCGTCGAGATCCGCGAGTCGTGATCGGATCGACGACTCAAGTGTGAGCGACCGCACCATCGGCGGCCGAACACGGCGGCTGGCGGCTGTAGTGTTGCTTCGCCCGCCTATCCGACGATGAAGGCCGATGGATGGTAATTCGTCGGCTGTTTGTCGTCAGGCAATGCAGCGCGTGGACCACACTCGATGCGCCGCCGCGTCAGCCTGCGCCACACACGCTCAGTCGGGCAGCTCCTCTTCGAACGCGACGAGTCGCCGAAACGCCGTGAGTCGGTCCCGGATCTCGGACGTGCCGATTTCCAGCAGCCGCTCGATCGAGAAGCGCTCGACGGCGAACGATCCCATCGCCGACCCATATACGACCGCGCGACGCATGTTGTCGTCATCGATGCGGCCGGTGCGCGCGAGGTATCCCATGAACCCACCGGCGAACGAGTCCCCCGCGCCGGTCGGGTCGAACACGTTTTCGAGGGGGTACGCCGGCGCGAAGAACACGGACCGTTCGGTGAACATGAAGGCGCCGTGCTCGCCTTTCTTGATGACCACGTGTCGGGGCCCGCGCTTCATGATCCAGCGGGCCGCCTTCACGAGATTGGTCTCCTCGGTGAGCTGGCGCGCTTCTCCGTCGTTGAGCGTGATCAGGTCGACGCGCTCGAGCAGCGCAAGGAGATCGGACCGTCGGCTCTCGATCCAGAAGTTCATCGTGTCGCACGCGACGAGCTTCGGCTTCTCGACCTGGTTGAGCACGTCGAGTTGCAGTCGCGGGTCGATGTTCGCGAGAAACACGAACGGCGCGCGTCGGAACTGTTCGGGGATTTTCGGGCGGAAGTGCGAGAATACACCAAGCCGCGTTTCCAGCGTCTCGGCAGAGTTGAGGTCGTGACGATATCGGCCGCGCCAGCGGAATGATTCACCGTCGGCTTTCTCGAGCCCCGAGAGGTCTACGCCTCGGTTCTTCAGTGCCGAGAGCTTGTCGACGGGATAGTCGCTCCCGACGACTCCGACGAGCTGCACGGGTGAGAAGTGACTCGCCGAGGCGGAGAAGAACGTACCCGATCCGCCTAACACGTCTTCGGCTTTGCCGAACGGCGTTTCAACGGAATCGAGCGCGACGGAGCCGACTACCAGGACAGTCATCGTGGATTGGTTACGGGAGACGGGGAGCGGGAGACGGGAGACGGGAAGCGGGAGACGGGTTACCGGCGGTCTTGACTCGTTTTCCCGTCTCCCGTCTCCCGTCTCCCGGTTCCCGGCAGTTCACATTCGCTCCGGCGCCGTAATTCCAAGAATGCCTAACGCGTTGCGCAGCACGATCTGGCTCGCGCGGGTGAGCACCAGACGGGCGGTCCGGAGCGGCTCGGGCTGATCCAGCACGTGGTGCTCGTGGTACCACTTGTGCGCCAGGCCCGAGGTCTCGAGGAGGTACGCCGCCACACGGTGCGGCTCGAGCGCCTCCGCCGCCCCGACCACGAGCGACGGGAAGTCCACCAGCTTCTTCGCCAGCTCGCGCTCCTCCGTCGTATCGAGCACCGCGAGATCCACCGTGCTCGCGTCGATCGACGCGGGGTCGATGCCACCCTGCCGGAAGATGCCGCACATGCGCGCGTGCGCCATCTGGATCCGGTAGATCGGGTTCTCGTCCGACTGTGTGCGCGCGAGATCCACGTCGAACTTGAGCTGCGACTCCGGCTTCAGCATGAGATAGAAGTACCGTACCGCGTCGCGGCCGACCCACTCGACCAGGTCGCGCACCGTGACGATGTCGCCGGCGCGCTTGGAGAACTTCACCTCCTGCCCGCCACGCATGACGGTGACCATCTGATGCAGCGCATACTCCGGATAGCCCTGCGGGATGTCCATGCCTAACGCTTGAAGGCCTGCCCGCACGCGCGTGACCGTGCTGTGATGGTCGGCGCCCTGGACGTTGATGGCGCGTCGGTATCCCCTCCCCCACTTGTCCACGTGGTAGGCGACGTCCGGGAGGAAGTACGTGTAATCGCCGCCGCGCGCCGCGCTGCGTCGCATGACGCGGTCCTTGTCGTCGCCAAACTCGGTCGTCCGGAGGAACAGCGCGCCGTCCTGCTCGTACGTGTGGCCCGAAGCCACGAGCGCCCCGACGGTCGAGTCGACCTTGCCGTCCGTGTAGAGGGAGCTCTCGAGGAAATACTTGTCGAACTTGACGCCGAACGCCTGCAGGTCGATGTCCTGCTCCTTCCGGAGCTCCGCGACTGCGAACCGACGCACGGCATCGTTATCCTGCCCATCGGGATCCTCGGGGTGCGCCTCGACGTACTTGCCCGCGATCTCGGCGATGTATTCCCCGTGGTACCCCCCCTCCGGGATCGCGAGCGTCCCAGTGCGCCGCTCGGCGATGCGCGCCTGGACGCTGCGGATGAGATTCGAGATCTGGGCGCCAGCGTCGTTGTAATAGAACTCCCGGGTCACGTCCCACCCGGTCCACTCGAGCAGGCTGGCGATGGCGTCGCCTAACGCCGCCTGACGCCCGTGGCCGACGTGGAGCGGGCCGGTCGGGTTCGCGGATACGAACTCGACGTTGACGTGCTGGCCATTCCCCACGTTCGCGTGCCCGTACGCCACGTCGGCGGCGACGATGTCACGTAACCCGCTGGCCACCGTGCCCGCATCGAGGCGGAAGTTGATGAAGCCCGGACCGGCGACGTACGCCTCGCTCACGGTCGCACGCTTCAGGTTCATCCGGGCGATAAGGTCGTGCGCGATCTCCTGCGGTTTCCGCTTGAGCGGCTTCGCCAGCGTCATCGCCAGATTCGTCGTCCACTCCCCAAACGAAGGGTCACGTGGCCGTTCGAGGACCGGCGCCACCGACTCGGGCGCGCCGAGATCGCGGGCTGCGCGGGTCAGCTCGTCACGAATAAAGTCCGGTGCGGTCATTTGCTGTCGCTGCCCTTCGGCTTGCTGGACGACTTGCTCTCCGTGCTCTTCGGAGCATCCGACTTGGACGTGGCCGCGCCGTCGGACTTCGCAGACGTCGCCGAGCCCGCATCGCTTTTGGCGGAGTCGCTACTGCTCGCACTCGGCTCGCCGCCGGAGCTGGATCCCGACGTGTCCGACCCACCTTTGCGGTGCGCGTTCTTGCCGTAGTCAGTGAGATAGAACCCGCTGCCCTTGAAGAGCAACCCGGCACCGCCCGAGACCCGTCGAGCCGCCACCGCCCCGCATACGGGGCATTCGAGCTCGGATGTGGCCTCGCTGATCTTGCGGAAAAAGCGTTCGAAATCGTGCCCGTTAGGGCAACGATAGTCGTAAGTTGGCATTGATTCGATACTTAGGGAGCCGGGGCGAACCCGTAACATAGCGGGCGCCCAAATCGCGCTCAAGTTGGACGGTACTCTCCCCAGCTTGACCGCAGCGCGTCCGAGATTTCGCCCACAGTCGCTCGCGCGCGCACCGCCTCGACAATCAGCGGCATGAGCTCGGGTCGGCGTATGGCAGTGGAGTCCACGTACGGCGGCGCAGCCGCACGAATCGCCGCGAGCGTCGCCTCCGCCCGCGGCGCGTCACGGCCCGCGCGCACGGACCTAACGCGTTCGACCTGCTCGCGCTCGAGGGCCGAGAAGTCGGGAGTGGGAATCGATGGAGGATCGGCGTCGTCGGCAAAGCGGTTCACCCCCACCACCACGGTCTCGCCAGCTTCGACGCGCAGCTGCTGCGCGTACGCGCTGCGTGCGATCTCCTCCTGGAAGAAACCCGCCGCGATCGCGCGCTCGGCGCCGCCCAGCTCGTCGACCTTTTCGATGAGCGCGGTGGCCTGACGCTCGACTTCCGTCGTCAGCGATTCGACGAAGTAGCTGCCAGCCAGCGGATCGACGGTATTCGCGATGCCCGATTCGTACGCCACGATCTGCTGCGTGCGCAGGGCGAGCGTTGCCGCTTCGGCAGTCGGGAGGGCGAGCGCCTCGTCGTAGCCATTCGTGTGCAGCGACTGGGTGCCGCCTAACGTTGCCGCCAGCGCCTGGACGGCGACGCGAACCACGTTGTTGAGAGGCTGCTGGGCGGTGAGCGTCACGCCGCCGGTCTGCGTGTGGAAGCGCATCCGGCAGCTCGCGTCGCTGGCGGCGAAACGCTCGCGCATGAGGCGAGCGTACATGCGCCGCGCGGCGCGGAACTTCGCGACCTCCTCGAACAGGTCGCTGTGCGCAGCGAAGAAGAACGACAGTCGCGGCGCGAACGCGTCCACCGCGAGCCCAGCCGCCTGCGCCCGCTTCACGTACTCGATCGTGTTGGCGAACGTGAACGCAAGCTCCTGAACAGCCGTGGAACCCGCCTCCCGGATGTGGTATCCGGAGATGGAGATCGGATTCCAGTTGGGCACCTCGTCCGCGCAGAAGCGGAAGATCTCCGCAATCAGCGCGAGGCTCGGACCGGGTGGATAGATGTAGGTGCCGCGCGCGATGTACTCCTTGAGCACATCGTTCTGAATCGTGCCGCTCACTTTATCGCGCGGGATGCCACGCTCCTCGGCGACCACGATGTACATCGCGAGGAGCACGCCAGCCGTCGCGTTGATCGTCATCGACGTCGACACGGTATCGAGCGGCAGCCGGTCGAGCAGCACGTGCATGTCCTCGACAGAGTCGATGGCCACGCCAACGCGACCGACCTCGCCCAGCGCGCGCGGCGAATCGGAGTCGATGCCCATCTGCGTCGGCAGGTCGAACGCGACGGACAGTCCCGTCTGACCGGCACCGAGCAGGTGATGAAACCGCTGGTTCGTCTCCGCCGCCGTCCCAAAGCCGGCGTATTGGCGCATCGTCCACAGCCGGCCGCGATACATCGTCGGCTGCACGCCCCGCGTGAACGGAAACCGCCCGGGATCCCCGAGGTCGCGCTCGTAGTCGGTATGCGCCTCGTTAGGCCCGTACACCGGGTCGACGACGATCCCCGATGGCGTTAGCCGTTCGTCGGTTTTCTGGGGAGGACGAGAAGTTGCGGTCAGAAGGCCAGGCTCACGAAAAGGCGCGCGTTGGGCCGGCATCGCGAATTTTCCTTGCGAGTTATCCGTTGTGGGTTCTGGGTTATTGGTTGTTGGTCATCGGTTGAAAAACCAATGACCAACAACTAACGACTCACAACCCCGGACTCATGACTCGCGACGCCCGATCGCGATGCCGGCCGGTCCAGACAAGATAGCCGCGCCGACGGCTACACGGCTGCCGATAATGCCCGCTCTTTCGAGAGCATTTCCGTCGCTGCCTCGACCTCGTAGCGGCTGCCGATGAACAGCGGTGTCCGCTGATGAAGTTCCGTAGGGTTGACGTCGACAATGCGCTGCTGCCCGTCCGTTGCCAGACCACCTGCCTGCTCCACGACAAACGCGAGCGGGTTCGCCTCGTACAGCAGCCGCAGCTTACCGTTGGGACTCCGACGATTGGCCGGGTAACAAAACACCCCGCCGCCGAGGAGGTTTCGGTGAAAGTCGGCGACGAGCGAACCCACGTAGCGGACGCTCAGCGGCTTGCGTGACCCGCCGATCCCGCGATAGCTACGCATGAGCTGCTTCACCGAGTCCGCCCAGTCATTCTCGTAGGAGTCATTGACCGAGAGGTACCGCCCGCGCTCCGGGATCCTGATGTCCGGATGCGATAGCAGGAACTCGCCGATGGACGGGTCGAGCGTAAAGCCGTGTGCACCCTGACCCGTCGTATACACGAGCATCGTGCTGGACCCGTAGATCACGTAGCCCGCCGCCACCTGACGCCGGCCCGGCTGCAGAAGGTCTTCCATCTCCCCGCGCGCACCCCGCGTGATCTTCCGGACGACCGAGAAGATCGTCCCCACGGGAACGTTCACGTCGATGTTCGACGATCCGTCGAGGGGATCGAACAGGAGGACGTACTTCCCGCACTTGAAGCCTTCCGGAATCGGAATGATGTCCGGCTCCTCTTCCGAGGCCATCGCGCACAGACGGCCACCATGGTCGAGAGCCTTGATGATCGTCTCGTTGGCGAACACGTCGAGCTTCTGCTGGACCTCGCCCTGGACGTTCTCCTGCTCCGCGGACCCGAGGATGTCGGCCAGGCCCGCGCTGCGGACCTTGTTGGCGATCATCTTCGCGGCGAGCGCCAGATCGTACAGGATCCCCGACAGCTCGCCGGTCGCTTCGGGGTGCAAGCGCTCCTGCTCGATGATGAAGCGCTCGATCGTGACGACAGATGTCGCGGTATGCTTGACCACGGCTACACGTCCTGCGTTGATGGAGGGGCACCACTCCGGGCGAGTCGCGCCGATGCATAACGCCGCGCATCGACCTCGAAACGGTTCGCGTGATAGCCTCGCCTGAGCGACTCCCACGCGTACTGCAACGGAAAGGATGCGCTGGCCTGAAACTGCTGAACGTGCCGGATTTCGTGCAAGAGCAGTTCCGCTTCCCAAATGAAGCTGGGCTCGACCCAGATGGTGCGCCATAAGGTGAATCCTGACACCGTCGTTGCACCCAAGCTCCAGCCGCCAATGCGCAACGGCAGTCCCCCCACGCGATAGCGCGCGGCCCGGAGCTCCGGGTACTGCTCGGCAAGCTGTGGCGGCAGCTCGACAGCGCGCCCCAGGATCGCGTGGATGATTCGGGTCAGCGCACCCATCGTTCTCCCCCGGCTTCGACGCTGATGGATTGGCCGTCGGTTCGGACGACCACTGTCCCGACATGATCCGTCCGCAGCACCTGTGCGGCGCGATTCACGAGCGACCGCACGACAGCGGGGCTCGGATGACCATACGTGTTTGCCGCGCCAACAGAGATCAGCGCGATCTTCGGGCTCACCGCGTCGAGGAAAGCCGGCGTGCTGCTCGTCGAGCTGCCGTGGTGCGCCACCTTGAGCACATCGGAGCGCAGCTCGGCCGCGTCCCGCGCGAGCATCCAATCCTCCTCACCGCGCTCCGCATCGCCGGTCATGAGGAATCGTATCCGACCGTACTGCACCAGCGCCACCGAGCTCGCCTCGTTCGGATCGCGCAGCGAAGCGGTCCACGTGGAGTCCGGCGCGAGAAAGCGAATGCTCACGCCATCGAGACGCAGCGAATCGCCCGGATGCACGCGATGCCAGCTGACCCTCTGGCGTGCCGCCTCCGCCAGTGACGCGCGATAGGGATCGCTTCCGGTCACGTACGCTCCATCCCAGTACTGGCTCGCGCGAAGCGCGGCCAGCACCGTCGCGGCGCCTCCGACGTGATCGCTGTGCGGATGTGAGAGCACGAACGCGTGCAGATCGCCGCCCCTCCGGCGCAGGTACGGCACGACGGTAGTGCGTCCGGCATCGCTGCCGGCCCAGCTTCGGCCGGCGTCGAACAGCACCCAGCGGCCGGCAGGAGTCCGGAGCGCGATGGCGTCGCCCTGTCCCACGTCGATCATGTGAAGCTCGACCACGCCGCTCGTTCCGGTGATCTCCACGCCAACCACGACGAGCGCGGTCGCTGCCGCCGCGCCGATCCATCCACGTGCGCTCCAGGCGCTA
>Ga0075423_10005677_pt1 | contig 11673 bp, 14 predicted proteins | sample SoiMethybrSBSTD2_FD_80114 | JGI IMG/M metagenome (GOLD analysis project Ga0075423, IMG submission 80114) | Bulk soil microbial communities from a Populus tree surrounding site in Tennessee, USA - Soil MetaG P. TD hybrid SBSTD2 | ecosystem: Environmental > Terrestrial > Soil > Tree plantation...
CTTCCCTGAGCGCGCGTGCGGCCTGCGTGCCGGAGTAGTCGAACTCGGCCGCCTGCCCAATTACGATCGGGCCGGAGCCGATCACGAGAATTCGATGTATGTCGGTGCGACGAGGCATGTGAAGAAACTCGGGCTTATCTCACTTCGGATCGATGTCGGGCCAGATCCGCTTCCACCATCATGGCGACCAGCTGTTCGAACGTCACGTTGGGCGACCAGCCCAGGACGCGCCGCGCCTTCGACGAATCGGCGACGAGCAAATCGACTTCCGCCGGTCTGAAGAACTTCTCGTCCTGGACTACGTGGTCACGGTAGTCGAGGCCAACGGCCTGAAACGCCAGCTCGCACAGCTCACGAACCGAGCGCGTGACGCCCATCCCAACAACGTAGTCGTCCGGGGTCGGCTGTTGCAGCATCAGCCACATCGCCTCGACGTAGTCGCCGGCGAACCCCCAGTCGCGCCGCGCGTCGAGGTTCCCCAATCGCAGCTCCGACTGGAGTCCAAGCTTGATACGCGCAACGCCGTCCGTGACCTTCCGCGAAACGAACTCCAGTCCACGGCGGGGACTCTCGTGGTTGAAAAGGATTCCCGACACCGCGTACATGCCGAAGCTCTCGCGGTAGTTCACGGTGATCCAGTGCCCGTAGACCTTGGCGACGCCGTATGGGCTACGCGGATAGAACGGCGTCGTCTCGCGTTGGGGCGTCTCGACGACCTTGCCGAACATCTCACTGGAGCTAGCCTGATAGAACCGCGCGCTGGGTGCCGCCTTCTTCGCCGCCTCGAGCATTCTCGTTACGCCAAGGCCGGTGAACTCGCCCGTGAGCACGGGCTGTGTCCACGACGTCCCGACAAAGCTCTGCGCGGCGAGGTTGTAGATCTCGTCGGGCTGAAACTCACGCACCGCGTCAACGAGCGAATGCTGGTCGAGTAGATCTGCAGACACGAACTCGATGCGGTCGAGCATGTGGGCGATCCGCTCGAACGCCGTGGTGGAGCTCCGACGCACCATGCCGATGACACGATAGCCCTTGCGAAGCAGAAGCTCCGCGAGGTAGGAACCGTCCTGGCCGGTAATGCCGGTGATGAGCGCCGTAGACAAGTTCAGGGAGCGTTGTTCGTGGCTAGAAAAAAGGGAGCCCGTTCGGGGCTCCCTTTTCGTCGGACCAGACCACTGTCACGCAACAACGGCGCCTCGAGGAGCTCGCTGCACTTTGCCGGCGTGCAGGCATCGAGCGCAGACCTTCACGCGCTGTGTCCTTCCATCGATCACGACGCGCACGACCTGCAAGTTCGGCTTCCAGATCCGCCGCGTCTTGTTGTTGGCGTGCGAGACGTTGTTTCCGAATGCGACTCCGCGATCACAGGAGTAGCAGCGATTCCGGTTGATCGGCATTTCGTCAGCCCTCGATCAGCTCGATACGCGCCATCTCGGCGCCGTCACCCTTGCGGTGACCGGTCTTGAGAATGCGCGTGTAGCCGCCCGAGCGCTTCGCGAACTTCGGGCCGACTTCCTGGAACAGCTTGTCCGCCGTCTCGCGCTTGTGCACGTGACGACCGGCCAGGCGCCGCGAGTGCAGCGTACCGTTCCGCGCCTTCGTGATCAGCTTTTCGACGAACGGCCGAAGCTCTTTGGCCTTGGCCTCGGTCGTCTCGATCGCGCCGTGCTCGATGAGCGAAGACGCGAGATTACGCATGAGCGCGAGTTTCTGCTCGCTCGTACGGCGCAGCTGCCGCCCCGCCTTGCGATGACGCATCGGTCTTACTCCTCTTCGTCGTCAGGCGCGTTCGCAGCGGCGCGGCTCGGCGGCGTTCCCCAATCAGTGATCCGAACGCCCTCGCCGTTCTCGTCCCAACGCATCCCAAAGTTCAAGCCTTCACGCTCGAGGAGATCAGCGATTTCCTGGAGCGACTTCTTCCCGAAATTCTTGACCTGCAGAATCTGGCTCTCGGTCTGGCGAACCAGATCACCCAACGACCGGATGTTCGAGTTCTTGAGCGAGTTGACCGATCGAACCGAAAGCTCGAGATCATCGATCGGCGTGCGGAAGAGCTCTGCCAGCCGGTGTGCGTCGCCGCTCGACTGCTCGGCACCACCACCAACCGGCGCCGACGCATGCGAACCGAAGCCCGCGAAATACTGGAAATGCGTCTGCGCGAGGGCCGCAGCGTAGCTCACGGCCTCCTCGGGAGTGATCGTGCCGTTCGTCTCGACGGTGAGCACGAGACGATCGTAGTCCGTGCGCTGACCAACGCGGGTTTCGGCCACCGAGAAGTTCGCGCGGCGAACCGGATTGTAGATCGAGTCGATGCGGACGAGATCGATCGGCAGGCCACGGTCGATGACGTGCTGGTCGGCCTCGACGTAGCCGCGCCCCTTGTTCACGTACAGCTCGACGTTGATGTCGCGGTCGTCCTGGAGCGTGAACAGGTGGTGGCGGCTGTCGATCACGCGAACCCCGCTCTGGTCCTGAATGTCGGCCGCGGTGATTGGGCCGGCCTCGGACTTTGAGATGCGGAGAATCGCCTCGTCGAGGTCATCGGCGAGCGAGAGCGTGAGCGTTTTGAGGTTCGCAATGATCTGGTGCACGTCCTCGACCACCCCGGGGATGGTCTGGTGCTCGTGAACCACGCCGTCGATACGAAAGCCCCAGACGGCCGACCCGCGCAGCGACGAGAGCAGCATGCGCCGCATCGCGTTGCCGAGCGTGTGTCCGAAGCCACGCTCCAGAGGCTGGAGACGGAATTCTGCTACGTTCGCGTTGTCGTCGCGCTTGGTGGCTTCAACCAGCTGCGGACGAACCAACCCGGTGAGATCGATGACCTGTGCCATTTCTTCTGTATCCTGAACGGTCTTACCGAGACATCGCCTCGGCAACGCCTCACCTCGCCCCTAGCGCGCGGTGAGCTCGTAACGGGGCCTAGGGCCCGGACCCAAGCAGCGAGACGGGAGACGGGAAGCGAGAGACGTTGTTGCAGTTCCGTCTCCCGTCTCCCATCTCCCGCTTCCCGGTTTACTTAGAGTACAACTCGACGACCAATTGCTCCTGCGCGGCGATCGGGATGCTCGTGCGCGCGGGACGCTCGAGCATGCGTCCGCTGAACGTCTCGCGATCAACGGCAATCCACGAAAGCGGCGCGCCGCGCGTCGACTGATCCATGGCGGACATGATCGACACCATCTCGCGCGACTTCATCCGCACGCGTACTTCCTCGCCGGGGTCGACGAGGTAGCTCGGAACGTCGACAGTCTTCTGGTTGATCTCGACATGACGGTGCCGGATGAGCTGCCGTGCCGCTTTGCGGCTCGCGGCGAAGCCCATGCGATACACGACGTTATCGAGGCGACTCTCAAGTGCCGCAAGCAGGTTGTGACCGGTGATCCCGGGCAGAGTTGCGACGCGCTCGAACGTGTTGCGGAACTGACGCTCGCTCACGCCGTAAATGCGCTTGATCTTCTGCTTCTCGCGAAGCTGCTTCGAGTACTCCGACGACTTGCGCCGACGCGCCGTGTTCTGACCGTGCTGGCCAGGCGCGTACGGACGGCGCTCCACCGGACACTTCTCGGTGAAACACTTCGTGCCCTTGAGGAAAAGCTTCGTTCCTTCACGCCGGCACTGGCGGCAGCTGGGGCCTGTGTAGCGAGCCACGGTCAGACCCTCCGGCGCTTCGGGGGACGGCAGCCGTTATGCGGAATTGGCGTGACGTCCTTTATCGACTTCACCTGCAGCCCAGCGGCCGCGAGCGCCTGGATCGCCGACTCACGGCCCGAGCCTGGGCCCTGGACGCGCACGTGCACTCGACGAACGCCGAGCGACATCGCCTCGCGGGCGGCCTGCTCGGCCGCGACGGTAGCGGCGAACGGAGTCGACTTCTTGGATCCCTTGAAGCCCGCCTTGCCCGACGAGCCCCATGACACCGCGTTTCCGTGCGAGTCGGTGATGGTGATCGTCGTGTTGTTGAACGTCGCGCTGATGTGGGCGACGCCTTCTGCCTCGATGACCCGCTTGCTCTTTTTCGCAGTTGCCATAGGACTACTTGGTGACCTTCTTCTTGCCGGCGATCGCGCGGCGTGGGCCCTTCTTCGTACGGGCGTTCGTGTGCGTGCGCTGACCGCGAACCGGCAGACCGCGGCGATGGCGGATTCCCCGATAGGAACCGATATCCATCAGGCGTTTGATGTTCATGGCGACTTCGGTGCGGAGCGCACCCTCGACGCGGTAGTCGCGCTCGATCGCCTGTCGCAGCCTATTCACGTCGGCATCGTTGAGATCGCGAACGCGGAGGTCAGAGCTCACACCGGTCGTCTGCAGAATCTTGCGCGCCGTGGGGCGGCCGATGCCGAAGATGTACGTGAGACCGACCTCGACCTTTTTATCGCGAGGGAGATCGACGCCAGCAATTCGAGCCATAATCTACCCTTGCCGCTGCTTATGCTTGGGGTTTCGCTTACAAATGATCCGCGTGACGCCGCTGCGCTTTACCACTCGGCAATGCTCACAGATCGGCTTAACGCTGCTGCGAACTTTCACAGGGCGCTCCACTCAAAACAAAGGAAATTTCGGCCAAGACACTCAGACTAACGGGCTTAGCCCCGTTATGCAAGGGAGCGGCCTCGGTGTCTGAGAGATTTTCAAGAGGGTGATCAAGGGCTCTGACCCCTTGATCCGGAAAGCTAGACGGGCACGGAAGCAAGGTCGGCGAGGACCGCGTCCATCGCCGCGCGAGGGTCCGGAGCGGCGGTCACCGCCCGGCCCACGACGATGTATCGGGCGCCCGCTGCCGATGCCTCTGAGGGAGTCACGACCCGCCGCTGATCGTGGGCGGCTCCGCCGGCCATTCGGATCCCGGGCACGAGCACGGCAAGCGTGTCACCAAAGCTCGCGCGAACCAAAGCCGCCTCGGCGCCGGAGCAAACGACACCATGCGCATGGGAGCGCGCCGCCAGGCCCGCGAGTCGCGCGACCTCCTCACTGACTCGGACGCCTGACCTGCCCGACGCCTCTCTCAGCGAGGCGTCGTCGAAAGACGTCAGCACCGTCACGGCGAGAATACCAAGCCGTTCCCCACCCCCTTCAACGGCCGCTTCGAGCATCACCACTCCGCCCGACGCATGAACCGTCAGCAATCGGGCGCCGAGTGCCGCGGCGGATCGCGCCGCGCCGCGCACTGTGTTGGGGATGTCGTAGACCTTGAGATCGAGAAAAACGTCGCAGCCGGCATCGCGCACGCGACTCACGACACTCGGTCCGGCTGCTGTGAACAGCTCGCTGCCGATCTTGTAGAACCGGCAGCGATCGCCAAGCGAGGCAACCACGCGCATGGCGTCGTCCGCCGATGGTACGTCGAGCGCGATGATTGGAGTCGTCGTCACGAGGGCCACTCCAGGGTTCCCTTGATCTCTGACAGCGACTGCACGCCGTGCTCGCGGCACCAGCCATCGAGCCCATCGACGATTCGCTCGGGCAGCCTCGGGTCGCGGAGCGCGCCTGTCCCAATCGCCACGAGTGACGCGCCCGCGATGACGTATTGGAGCACGGCGTCGACGCTGCTGATTCCGCCGATGCCGATGATCGGGACGTCGGTCGCCTTTCGAACCTTCCACGTCGCCAGCACGCCGACAGGCAGAAGTCCGGGCCCGCTCACACCGCCGGTACCGTAGCCGAGGGCCGGCCGGCGACGCTCGACGTCGATGGCCAGCCCGGGGATCGTGTTCACGACACTGATGGCATCAGCTCCCGCCTCGACGGCCGTGCGCGCGGCGCCACCGATATCCGCGAGTGTGGGCGACAGCTTCACGATCAGGGGCCGCGTCGTCACCGACCGCGCCCCCTCCACGACCTCGCGAAGCGCGCACGGGTCGGCACCGAACTCGGTCCCGCCAGCCTTGGTGTTCGGACAACTGACATTCAACTCGAAGCCGTGGACCGGTGCCCCGTCGAGCTGCTCGATCACGCGCGGGAACTCGTCGGTCTGGAACCCGATCACGTTCACGATCGTTCGCGCGTTAGGCAGCGCCCGTTCCAGCCATGGCAGGTGGCGCTCGCGCACCTCCGCCACACCCGGGTTTGCGAGGCCCACCGCGTTGATCATGCCGCCTTCGAACTCGGCGACGCGAGGCGCAGGAGCCCCGAACCTCGGCTCGAGGCTCACCGCCTTTGTGATGACCCCACCCAGCCGATCGAGGTTCATCACCTCATCGAGCTCCTCCCCGTAGGCGGCCGTGCCGGCGGCGAGTAGAATCGGGTTTTGGAACGAGACGCCGCAGAACTCCACGGCGAGCCGGCTGTGAGGCGCTCGCGTCGGGTGCGCGCTCACTGACCGGCGGCGTTCGCTCGCCGCTGGTAGCCAGCCAGATACTGCACGGTCGCCTCGGCGATGGAGGCTGCGATCTCGCGCTGTCGCTGCGGATCGCGGAGGTACCGCGCCTCGGCGGGGTTCGTCCCGAAACCGATCTCGACCAACACCGCAGGCATGAATGCCGTTACCAGCACGCGAAAGCCGGCCTGCTTCACCCCGCGGTTCGGCCCGGGATGCATTTTCGCGAGCGAGCGCTGGACGGTTGCCGCGAGCTCGCTCGATTCACGCAGGTGCTGGTTCTGCTCCATGTCGTGGACGATGAAGCTCAACGGGTCGTTGGCGGCGACGTCGTGCGAGATCTCGTATTTCACAACCTCGTTCTCCATCGCCTCCACGCGGCGCGCATCCTCCGTCTTGGCCTCGGACAGAAAATAAGTCTCGAAGCCGCGCGCGGCACCGGGCTGCTTCCAGTTCGGATTCGCCGCGTTGACGTGGATCGACAGGAACATGTCGCCTTTCTTCGCATTCGCTATTCGCCCGCGGTCACTGAGCGCGATCAACGTGTCCGTCGACCGAGTCATCACGACGGCGACTCCCCGCTCCTGCAACGCGTCGCGAAGCGCCAGCGAAACGTCAAGCGTGATGTCCTTCTCTCGTATCTCCCAATCGGCTCCGATCGGGCCGCGCATCCCACGGTCCGGGCCACCGTGCCCGGCATCCACCACGACTGTGAAAGCCCGCGCCTTTGCAGGCGACGGAGTCGCGGCAGCGGGCTGCCGCTGAAGGACCGCGCGCCGCGTGTCGAACGTGACTCCGGTTGCGACGCGCGGCAGGAAGTCACTGACGAACGAATACGGCAGATAAAGCTTTCCGTCTCGCACCACGGGCTCGGCCGCGAGTGGCATCGTCTGGCTGCTCACGCGCACGAACGGCACCCCCGCCGTCATGGCTACGCGAACTCCTGCCACGGCGACCACGTACTCGTCACGCGAGCGCGCCTCGATCTGACCACCCAGAGCTTCCGCCAAGGCGTCCGCCGAGACCACCGGGCCACGGTCGATCAGCGAGACCGATATCGTTGTCGCCTTCTCACCATTCCGGACGGTCACGCTGGACAACGGCTGTCCGACGACCTGCTGCATGAGCAGGGCAACCGCGACGATCATCGCACCCGCGCCACGCGCGCCATCTCACGCTCGTCGGTGCGCTTGCGGTCGTCCGCCCGTTTGTCGTGCAGCTTCTTCCCCTTGCCTAACGCGAGGTTGACCTTCGCGACGCCGCTGCGGAAGTACAGCTCGAGCGGGATCAGTGTGAGGCCCTGTCGTTCCACGGCTCCGATCAATCGGCGGATCTCCTTGCGATGCAGCAACAGCTTTCGCGTGCGCGTCGGCTCGTGATTGAACTGATTGCCCTTCTCGTAGGGTGAAATGTGCAGGTTCAGGAGAAAGACCTCGCCGTCTTTCACGATCGCGTACGCGTCGACCATCGTCGCCTTCCCTTCACGAAGCGACTTGACCTCGGTGCCGGTCAGGACGAGCCCCGCCTCCCAACTGTCCAGAATGTGGTAGTCGTGGCGAGCGCGCTTGTTCCGCGCAACGATATCCCGATCGTCCTGTTTATCTGACTGAGCCATCTGCTCCGCTCGTTGGCGCGGGCCCGGCTGGCCCAACTCGGGCGCATCCGCGCCCGCCCGAACCCAAGAATAGGAGCATCGATTGCGTGGGCAAAGTGTCGTAGCGCACGCTGGGCGCAGCGTTGCCTTTCCCTATGGGCTCCGATACGTTTCGGCTCCTTCGCCGAAGTGGTGGAACTGGTAGACGCGCTGCATTCAGGGTGCAGTGGGCGATAGCCCGTGGGGGTTCGAGTCCCCCCTTCGGCACTGCGGTAGTCGCCGACTTCAAGGAGTCAGAGTCGTTGATCGACCACCAATCAACGGCTCTGGCTCCTTGATTCATTGTGGGTCACCGCGCCGCGGGTTGGCGGTCTGAATCGCGGACGGCGGCACGTTCTCGGGCAACGTGGCGGTTCCAAATGCTTTTCGCAGCGCCTCGTTCGCCTGCTCGAGATAGCGGGACACGATCGCTCCAGCGCGTTCGATGTCGGGCTTGGTCGGGAACGACAACCCGGCCACGAACAGCAACGCCTTGCCAAGCCGAGCACCAGTGGGCTCAGGCGACGAGCGGGCATTGATGGCCTGGCCGAGCGCGCGCAGCCGAGCGTTGAACTGCTGTTCCGCCACGTGTCGCCTTTCGGCCGCAATGTTCGGGTCCTTCGACCAGCTCTCGCCGAGCTCGCGGGCGACCCCGGATGCGGTCCGATCGTCCAGAGCGTCACGCTCCGCGGAAAGGAGCCCGGTTGCCCGTCGCGCATATCGCAGCTCCCATCGGGCGCGATCCGAGTCGCCACGAGTCGCAGCGTCGCTCAGCCACGATACGTCGGACTCGTCGGGCTCCTCGAGCAGGGTCTGCACGTACGACGCGGCGCTCCTCCGCAGCCGACGCTGTTCTCGCCACGCCGAGAGAAACGGAGGGGCCATGACGCCTGAGAGCGTTGGCGTCAGACAGTGAGAACGGGAAGGCCGACGCGCTGCCGCACGGTGCGCTCGTCGACGAGTAAGTCGCCGAGGTGAACACTCTCGAGCACGTCGTCGATCTTGCGCTGGAGCATCATCCACACCGGGCGAATGCTGCAGCTCTGCGACTCGGAACATCGCTCTTCGCCGACGGGATGAGTGATGCAGTGAAGGTCGAACGTTCCGAGCTCCGAAGCGGCGATCACTTCGCGCACGGAGATCTCTTCGGGCGCCTTCGAGAGCGTGTAGCCACCGCGTGCGCCGCGAGTGCTGTTCACGATCCCGGCGCGCCGCAGCCGCAGCAGGATCTGCTCGACGTAGTCGGCAGGCAGGCGCTCACCGGCGGCGATCTCGCGGCCAGTGAGCGGCCCTTCCCCCGCTCGTTTCGCGAGATGGAGGGCGCAGATCAGCCCGTATTCCGCCCACGTGGTAATGCGCACGACCGAAAGGTACAGCGTGCCCCCGGGGAGTGTGAGGGCGATCTATCCGCCCGCGCTCACGCTGTGCGCTCCACCCGGGACACCAATCTCCGTCATCTTCCTGAGATCCAACACCTCGTCGATCTGTTCGTCGGGAAGAAGCTTGTCGCGCTTTACCAGGTCACGAATGAGAACGCCTTCCTTGACCGACTGCTTGCTGATCTCCGCCGCGCGGGCGTAGCCGATGTGAGGCATGAGGGCGGTCGCGAGCGCCGCAGACCGCTCGACCCAATACGAGCACATCTCCTCGTTCGCCGTAATGCCTTTCACCGTTCGCTCGGCGAGGACACGAGCTGCGTTGGCCAGGATCGTCATCGAGAGCAGAATGTTATGCCCGATCACGGGCATCATCACATTGAGCTCGAGCTGCCCGTGTTCGGCCGCTATGGCAACGGTGGTATCGCAGCCAATGACCTGGAAGCAGACCTGGTTCACCATCTCCGGGATCGACGGATTGATCTTTCCGGGCATGATCGAGGAGCCGGGCTGCACCGCAGGGAGCGTGATCTCGTTGATGCCAGTACGCGGGCCCATGACCATGAGTCGAAGGTCGCTCGCGATCTTGCTCAGATCGATCGCAAGGCCGCGCAACGTTGCGCTGAAGGCGGCCGGGTCGCCCATGCTCTGCATCAGCTGAATACGATCCTCGCCAACGCGGAGGTCGAGCCCCGTGATCTGCTTCAAGTATTTGTTCATCAGCTCCGGGTATTCCTTCTCGACCGTCACGCCCGTTCCCACGGCGCTTCCGCCGATTCCCAGGTCGCGAAGGTAGTCCGCGGCCTCCTGGGCTCTGCGAATCGCACGGCCAATGGAGCCCGCATATGCCGTGAACTCCTGGCCAAGCCGGATCGGCATCGCGTCCTGGAGGTGCGTTCGCCCCGCCTTTACGATATGGTCGAACTCGCGTCCCTTCTCAGCGAACGCATCGCGCAGTTTCTCGAACGCGTCGACGAGCCCCGGCAACTCCGCAAGGATCGAAAGCCGGATGTTCGTCGGAATGGTGTCGTTCGTGGACTGCGCCATGTTCACGTGATCGTTCGGATGCACCGGCTTGTACTCGCCCCGCTTACCGCCGAGGATCTCGTTCGCTCGATTCGCGAGTACTTCGTTCACGTTCATGTTGAGGGACGTGCCGGCACCGGCCTGATACGGATCAACGATGAACTGCGCGTCGTGCTTTCGATCGAGAGCCTCATCCGCGGCCCGGACGATGGCGTCGGCCGACCGCGCGTCGAGCCGGCCAGTCTCCCGATGCGTGAGGGCCGCAGCCTTCTTGATCCAGATCTGCGATCGCATGAGCGGCCAAAGCGGCCGAATTCCGCTGATCGGAAAGTTCTGGACCGCACGAATGGTCTGGACACCGTAGAGCGCATCGCTCGGAACCGGGAGCGGGCCGAGGGGGTCCTTCTCGGTTCGCGTGTCGTTCGTCATGGCCGTTTCCTCTATCCGTAGCAAGAACAGGTTCCGTCGAAAGACGGCGGTCAGGAGTGCGCCGGCACCAACGGCTCCGACACACTGCGTGCGCGAGCGCGGTCGGGCAATGTGACGAGAACCAACGTGGTTGCGGCAGCGACCATCGCGAGGCCGAGCCACGCGACACTCGCGGCATGGAGGCGACCGAACGTGATGCGGCGGGGATCGCCCGGCGGAAGCTGCTCGACCGGCCCGCCGATCTCCTTCCGCACGCGCTCGATACGCGGTCCCACCGCGAATTGTGCCGCGGCGCATGACACCGCAGTCACGAGGAGCATCACGCGCCTAACGCTGACCGACCGCCCGAGGTCTCCGCTGTCCAGCCAGAGGGAGGCCAGCGCGACGACCAAGCCGGCAATGAAGACGACGGGAAGGACTCGCCCCACCAGCGCGCCGGCCAGCGTGCGCGACGGGAGCACGGCGAACGCTGCTGGCGCCACGACGGTGGCGACGAGCACGGCAGCGCCCAACCATGCCGACAGCAGCACCGAGACGACGACAGCGCGGCTCACGCGCCAACGATCCGTGCCGCACCCGTGAGGAACGGGTTGGACGCCATCTCGGTACCGATCGTCGTGACAGGGCCATGCCCCGGATACACCACCGTGTCGTCCGGCAGCGCCACGATTCGATCGAGGGACGCCGCGAGGTCGCGCGGGTTCGACATTGGCAGGTCGGTTCGCCCGATGGACCCGGCGAACAGGCAGTCTCCGACGAGTGCGATGCCGTGCCCGTGAAACACGACGTGGCCTGGCGCATGCCCCGGGGCGTGCATCACGGTCATGCGGACCCCCGCGAGCTCGAGCACATCGCCATCGCCTAACGCGCGATCCGGCGGATCGGGCTGC
>Ga0075423_10005679_pt1 | contig 11672 bp, 6 predicted proteins | sample SoiMethybrSBSTD2_FD_80114 | JGI IMG/M metagenome (GOLD analysis project Ga0075423, IMG submission 80114) | Bulk soil microbial communities from a Populus tree surrounding site in Tennessee, USA - Soil MetaG P. TD hybrid SBSTD2 | ecosystem: Environmental > Terrestrial > Soil > Tree plantation...
CTGGGTGCTGGGTGCCGGGTGCTGGGTGCCGGGTGCCGGGTGCGCGCGACGCAGCGTCGCTAACTCTCTTCCCAGCGGAACCGCATCGCCGCGACGACCGAAAAGGCGGCGGCGAACCCAAGCAGGATCCGCGACGGCAGAATCGCGCCGGACGATCCAATGCCGCGCCACGTCATCGCATCGAGGCCGTCGACCGCCCAGCGCACTGGAACGATCACGGTCAATTGCTGGAGCCAGGCGGGAAAGATGAACGTCGGGACCCACGCGCCGCCGAGCATGACCATCATCAGGACCGCGAGCGTCGTGACGCCGCGCGCCGTCGCCGGCGTGTTGCCGAGCGCGGCGACGAGGATACCGAACGTGGACGCCATCATCGAGCAGGCGACCGCGACGCCGACGAAGCCGAGGAGGCCGCCCTGGATGCGCACGCCGAACACGATCATTGCGAAGGCGAAACAGACGCCGAGGATCAGCAGCGAGATGATCGCGCCGCTGATGCCCTTGCCGAGCAGCAGCGTCAGCCGCGACACCGGCGCGCTGCGCAGCCGCTTCCACAGGCCGCGCTGGCGCTCGAGCAGCATCTCGACGCCGAGGTTCGCCATCGCGAAGAGCAGGAACTGAATGCCCATGCCGCTGAACGAATGCGCGTAGCCGTTGTACGCAGTGCCGGCGGCGGTCATCGGCTCCTCGCGGACGGTGTAGGGCATCGTGATCCCGCCGCGGTTCTGCGCCTGCGCGTTCGCCTCCGGCCGATCGTAGTAACGGCGCACCGACTGGAGCATCTGCAGCAGCAGCTGCTTCTGCTGCGCGTCCATGCCCGATGCCTCGATCTTCGGCGCGATCTGCTCGATGTGGGTCCGGCCCTGGGCGCCGCCGAACATCTCGCGGCTGACCGCTTCCATCACGTGCTGTGTCATCACGCCTCGGACCATCGCGAGCTCGGTGTTTCGCGACGGGTCGTACGGCATATCGAGCGACGGCTTCTCGCCGTTCCCGAAGAACGCCGCGCCGGCCGCTTCACCGAACCCTTTCGGGATGATGACGGCGACAGCCGCCCGGCCGCGCCGAACGGCGGTCCGGGCCGCTTCCGGATCGGTCGCGGTCACCTTGAGATTTGGATCGCTCTGCGCGCTCGCGACGATCGCCTTGGAGATCGTGCTGTCGTCCTGGTCGACGAGCACGACCGCGATCCGCGCGCGCTCCCCGTTGCGCGACGGCCCGTTGAAGATCGATCCGAAGAACGACGCGATCGCAATCGGCACCGCGAAGCTGACGATGACGGACCGCCGATCGTTGAAGAACAGCAGCAGATCCTTCCGCACGAGCGCAAGCAGTGGCGTCATAGTTTCGTTCGTCGTGTCCGCCTTAGGCGGACCGTCACGTCTCAGTCTCGCAAGCTTCTACCTGTGAGCGTCAGAAACACCGTCTCGAGATTCGCACGGCCCCCGGCCACCGCGGCGACACGCATCTGCAAGCCGTCGAGCGTATCGTCGGCGATCACCTTCCCGTGATCGATCACGACGATCCGGTCGGCCAGCCGCTCGGCTTCCTCCATGTAGTGCGTCGTATACAGGAGCGCCTTGCCGGCGCGCTTCAGCGTCTCGAGGTTGCCGAAGATCGCGTTGCGGCTCTGCGGATCGACGCCGACCGTCGGCTCGTCGAGCAGCAGGATGTCCGGATCGTGCAGCAGGCCCGCGGCAAGATTCAACCGCCGCTTCATGCCGCCGCTGAACGTCTTGACGGCGTCGCGCGCGCGGTCCGCGAGCTCGACGAGCTCCAGCGCCCCGGCGATGGCCGTGTCGAGCGCCGCGCCGGACAGGCTGTAGAGCGCGCCGAAGAATCGCAGGTTGTCGCGCGCGGACAGCTCGTCGTACAACGCCAGATCCTGCGGTACGAGGCCGATGCGCCGCTTGCCGGCGTCGGTGTCACCCTGCAGCGTTCGCCCCGCGATCAACACCTCACCCTTGTCGGGCGTCACGAGGCCCGCAATCATCGACACCGTCGTCGTCTTGCCGGCGCCGTTCGGCCCGAGCAGACCCACGAGCCTGCCGGCCTCCAGTGAAAACGACACCTCGTCGACCGCGACGACGCGGCCGAACGACTTTCGAAGACTCCTGACGTCGAGAATCGCCATCGCGAGCGCATCTTCGCACGAACCGCTCGAGGCTGAGCGCGCGTCCGACGGAAGGTCAGTTTTCCGGGATGAAGAGCACCAGCGCGCCGCCGACCGCCAGAATCGCCGCGATCACATAGAGGGCCACGGCGAAGCTGTGGGTCGCGTCATTGACCGCCCCGAGCAGATACGGTCCGAGAAATCCGCCGGTGTTCCCGACTGAATTGATCAACGCGATAGAGGCGGCGGCTGCCGCGCCGGTCATCGAGGCCATTCGTTGCGCGCCGCGGCCGGTCGCCAGCGCCCAGAACGGACCGTACATCGACGACACGCCCGCCATGGCGATCGACAGCGTCGCGAGCGTCCACATCACGTTCGCGCTCACCGGCGCGAGAACGAGACCGGCTCCCGACACGAGCGCGGCGATGAGGACGTGCCAGCGTCGTTCGCCGGTTCGATCGGAGTGGCGCCCGACGACGAGCATCGCGGCCGCGCCGACGGCGTACGGAATCGCGCTCAGCAGGCCGACGACCCAGTCGCGCGCGCCCGACGCCGACTTGATCATCTGCGGCAGCCAGAACCCGACGCCGTACGACGTGACCGGCGTCGTGAAGTAGATCATCGCGAGGAGCCACGTCCGGCCGTCGCGCAGCACGGACAGCGTCTTCCGTTCGACGCCGCCGGCCGCCTCGTCGAGGCGCGCGATCAGCGCGGCACGCTCGGCCGGCGTCAGCCACGCCGCCTCGTGCGGCCGCTCGGTGAGCACGCGCATCACGACGAAGCCAAGGACGATCGCGGGAAGCCCCTCGAGCAGGAACACCCACTGCCAGCCCGCGAGCCCGCCGAAGCCGTTTAGCGTCAGCAGCGCGCCCGAGATCGGCCCGCCGACGATGCCGGCGGCGACGACGGCCGTCATGAACGCCGCCACGGTGCGCGCGCGCTCCCGTGCGGGAAACCACTGCGTGAGGTAATAGATGATGCCCGGGAAGAATCCGGCTTCGGCGACGCCGAGCAGGAATCGCAGCGCGTAGAACATCGGGGCGTTGCGGACGAACATCATCGCCGACGACGCGAGGCCCCACGTGATCATGATGCGCGCGATCCAGACGCGCGCGCCGACGCGGGCGAGGATCACGTTGCTCGGCACCTCGAACAGCGTGTAGCCGAGGAAGAAGATTCCCGCGCCGAATCCGTACACCGACGCCGAGAACCCGAGCGCCTGGTTCATCTGCAGCGACGCGAAGCCGACGTTGATGCGATCGACGTAGGCGACGATGTACAGCAGGAAGAGGAACGGAATCAGCCGGCGGCGGACCTTGGCGAGAACCGGCTCGACGTCGACGGAGGCCTCGTCGATCACTTAGCTGAACTTCTTGACGAAGCCGTCGAAGCCCTTCTTCGTGATCGCCGTCAGCTCCGCCACATGCGCGGGGTCAATCGCGGCGAAGTTGAAGCACGACTTGCCCTGCATGCGTTTGACGAGCGACGGCGACGCGTCTTTCAGCAGCCGCGGCGCCGCGTAGACGGGGATCAGGTGGAAGCTCACGTAGCTCTTCCTGATCTCGACGCCGCCGAACCAGATCGCGGCGCCCGAGCGGGTCTTGGCGGTCTTCGAGGCGAGATAGTAGCGGCCCGGCTCGTCGGCGACGACGTCGAACGATCTCTCGTACGGTTTCAGGACGTCGCGAAGCGTCCTGAACGTTTGCTCGAACTTCGACATGCGCGAATTATAGGCGTTGCAGGCGCTTCTCCAGCTGCCAGCTGTAGGCCGGCTCCTTCGGAGCCGGCAAAGCAGCCTGCTCCACGCTCGCCGCGGTCCACTGGACCTGACGCGTCATGCCGGGTCCAAAGGACCCGGCCTGCATCAGGAGGACCCGGCTTCCGCCTACTCCGCAAGCGCGATGATCGGATCGATCCGCGTCGCCCGCCGCGCCGGCAATGCGCAGGCGAGGACCGCAATTGCGCACAGCAGGCCGGTCACCGACGCGAGCACCACGGGATCGCTGGCCGTGACGCCGAACAGCTGGCTCTCGAGCGTGCGGCGCAGCGCGAGCGCGCCGGCGGCGCCGACGGCAAACCCGCTGCTGATGAGCAGCAGCCCCTCGCGCAGCACCAGCTCGAAGATCGCGGCGGCGCTGCTGCCGAGCGCGATGCGGATGCCGATCTCGCGCGTCCGCTGCGTGACGAGATACGCGAGCACGCCGTAGATGCCAATCGCGGAAAGCAGCAGCGCGACCGCGCCGAACGCCAGCGACAGCAGCACCGGCGAGCGGCGGCTCATGAGCGCCTTCTGCATCCGCTGCTCCATCGTCTGCACGTCGAAGACCGGCAGCTCGCGATCGAGTTGCGCGACGACGCCGCGCACGCCGGTGGTCAGCCACGCGGGATCGGCGGCCGTCCTGAGCGCGAACGTGATGGCCCGCGAGCCGTCCTGATCCATCGGCGCGTAATACGCGCCGACGGCGCGGCTGCCCTCGGTGAGATCGTCCAGCTTCACGTCTCGGATGACGCCCACGACGGTCCAGAAGATGGTCTTGTCGTTGATGGCGATGAGGTTCTTGAGATCGTTCGGGAAGTAGAGGCGCCGGCCGATCGGATCCTGATTCGGCCAGAAATGCCGGGCGAGCTTCTCGTCCACGATCATGACCTTCGGCGCGGCCTCCGAATCCCGCGCGTCGAAGAAGCGGCCGCGCACGAGCGTGACGCCCATCGTTTCGAAATAGCCCGGCGTGACGTCGACTGCGGCCGGTGAGATGAGCGATTCGCCCGGCTTCAGCTGGTAGCCCTCCGCGAGGATCACGCTGTCGTTGTGGTTGCCGCTCAGCGGCACCCAGTCGGTCGCGCCCGCGCTCGTGATGCCCGGCAGCGCGCGCAGCGCTGCGAGCGCGCGGTTGTGGAACGCGACGAGCGACGGAGTCTCCGCATACCGCGTTCGCGGCAGACTGATGGACACCGTCAGAATGCCGTCGGATCGGAAACCCGGATCGATCGCGAGGATCCGGCGGAAGCTCGCGAACAACAGGCCGGCGCCGACGAGCAGCACGAACGCGAAGGCAACCTGCGCGACGACGAGCGCGCGGCGCAGGACGCGCGCGCCGCGTGCGCTCGTTCCGGTTCGCCCCTCTTCGCGAAGGACGGTCGTCAGATTCGCCGGCACGATGCTCGCGACCGGAATCAGCCCGAGGGCGATGCCGATCGCGCCGGCGAGGCCGAGCGCATACAGCACGACGATCCCGTCGACTCGAATTTCGTTCGCGCGCGGCAGGGCGGCGATGTTGATCGAGCCGAGCAGCTGAAGCGCCGCGTATCCGACGGCGAGACCGGCCGCCGCCGAGACCATCGTGAGCACGACGCTCTCGGTGACGAGCTGACGCGCGACGCGGCCGCGGCCGGCGCCGAGCGCGAGCCGCGTCGCCAGCTCCTTCAGGCGCGCCCGCGATCGCACGAGCACGAGGTTCGCGACGTTCACGGCGCCGATGAGCAGCACGAACAGCGCGCCGCCCCACATCAGGTACAGAATCGGCCTGACGTCACGGACGAGATAATCCTGCAGCCGCGTCACGACCGTCGTGAAGCCGGCGTTGATCAGGATGTCTTTCAGCTCCGGAAAGCGATCGAGGTTCGCCGCGTTGAGCGCATCCACCTGGGCCTTGGCCTGCGCGAGCGACGCGCCGGGCTTCAGGCGTCCGATGTTCATCCAGTTGTTGCTGTGCCGCTGCTGCTTCTGCTGGTCGGTGAACGCCAGCGGCGTCCACAGCATCGCCTTCGCGTTGACGAACAGGAAGTCGCGCGGCATCACGCCGACGATCGCGTACGGCTGGCCGTCGATGCGGATGTCCCTGCCAATGACCTGCGGGTCGCCGCCGAAGGCGGATTGCCACAGCGCGTAGCTGAGCACCGCTTTTTTCTCGTTGCCGAGCTCGCCTTCGGCGTCCACGAACGTGCGCCCGAGGCGCGGCGCGACGCGAACCAGCCGAAAGAAGGACGGCGTCACCTGCATCGCGTCGACGCGCGCCGGCGAACCGTTCTGATCGATCGTCTGGCTGCGGCTCCCGAACAGCGCCTGCTCCTCGAAGACGTTCACGTCGCGCAGCCGATCGAAGTAGTCGGGCACGCCCGAGAATCCGCTGAGCCCGGGGACCGCCTTCGGATACGCATTGCTCATCAGGAGAATGCGGTCCGACTGCGGCACCGGGAGCGGCCGCAGCAGCACGTTGTGAACGACCGAGAACAACGCCGTGTTCGCGCCGATGCACATCGCCAGCGTGGCGGCCGCCGTCAGCGTGAACGCCTTCTGTTTCCACAGCAGGCGCAAAGCCATCCTGAAATCGGACATACGGCGTTAGACGGGACGCCGATTGGCAGGGTTCAGAGGGTTCGTATTATTCAGTTCTTAACGCCTCTGAGGGATGGACGCGTGCGGCGCGGCGCGCGGGGATCAGATTGGCGAGCGCGGAAATCGCGAGCAGGACGCCCGCGGCGGTGAGCCACGACAGGAGGTCGCCGCTGCCGATGCCGTACAGCGCCCCGGACACGCGGCGCGCGGCGAACGCGGCCGCGATGCAGCCGACAACGAGCCCGGCGCCGGCGACGGCGAGGCCGTGGCGCATGACCGATCCGACGACGGTCGACGGCCGCGCGCCGAGCGCCATGCGGATCCCGATCTCGCGCGTCTTGCGCGCGACCGAGTAAGCGATCACGCCGTAAAGCCCCACGGCCGCGAGCAACATCGCGATCACGCCAACGCCAGTCACCAACCAGGCGCTCGCGCGCACCGGGAACAGCGTCATCCCGACCTCGTCCTCCATCGTCTGGTTCTCGATGAAGGCGAGCGTCGGTTCGACGCCGTGAATCTCCCGGCGCATGTCGCGCAGCAGCGCGCCGGCGTCGCCGCGCGTGCGCGCGATGACCGCGCTGTACGGGTTCGGCTGCTGCCGACGCGAGATATGGAGGAACGGCGTCGGCGCCTCGCCGACCGTCGTCACGTTGTGATCGGCCGCGATGCCGACGATCTGGAACACCGGCCCCTCGGAGTTGCGCGAGCGGAACGTCTGGCCGATCGCGCTCTGATTCGGCCAGAACCGTCGCGCCATCGTCTCGTTGACGATCGCCACGCGCGGCGTGTCGGGACGATCGGCCTCGGTGAAGGTGCGGCCGGCGACGATCGGCACGTCGATCGCGTGAAAGTAGTCGGCCGACACGTTCGTCACCTCGACGACCGCGCCGGGCTGCCCTGGCTCGTGCAGTCCGGGGACCCAGATCGACCAGCGATTCTGATTGATGCTGAACGGCGGCCGCGTCGCCAGGCCGGCGGCTTCGACGCCGGGAATCTCGCGAATACGGCCCAGCACCTGATCGTAGAACTGCTCGATCCGATCGCGCGTGTAGCGCAGCTGGCTGGCGTCGATGGAGATGAGCGCGATGTGATCGACCGGGAACCCGAGGTTCGCGCGCTGCGCGAGGATGAGGCTCCGCGTCAGCAGCGCCGCGACGACGAGCAGAATCGCGGTGATCGAGATCTGACCGCCGACGAGCGCATCGCCGAGCGTCCAGCGCCGGCCCGCGGCTGTGGCTGCTTTCTGCTCGCCGCGAAGCTCCGCGACGAGGTTCGGCTTCGACGCCAGCAGCGCGGGAACGACGCCGGCAAGGAGCGCCGCGATCACCGTGACGACCAGCGTGAACGCCAGCACACGCAGATCGATGCGCAGCGTGAAGACGAACGGGATCGGCGACGGCAGATTGATGCGGCCCAGCAGCGACGTCACCCACCACGCGAGGAGGACGCCGGCCGCGGCGCCGAGCGCGGCGAGGACGAGCGTCTCGGTGACGAGCTGGCGAACGAGCCGCGCACGGCCGGCGCCGATCGCGAGGCGAACGCCAATCTCGCGCTGCCGCCCGGACGTGCGCGCCAGCAGCATGCCGGCGACATTCAGGCACGCAATGAGCAGCACGAGACCCACCACCGCCATGAATCCGCCGGCGATCGGCAGCACCTGGCTGTCGGCCGCGGGGTGAAAGTGGACGTCGCTCGTCCGGCGGACCGCGATGTGACGCGACTTGTTCGTCGCGGGATATTCCTGTTCGAGCCGGGACCCGATCAGCGTGAGGTTCGCGCGCGCCTCGTCGACGGTGCGGCCAGGCTTCAGCCGTCCGCGCATGAACATCCAGCGATCGCCGCGACGCTCGAGACGGTTCGCGCCGGTCGGCGACGGCAGGACGTCGTGCATCCCCACCGGCTCGACGTCGAGCGATGCCGACACGGGCACCCACAGCTCGGGCGACAGGATCGGCACCATGCCGGTGAACGACGCAGGGAGCACGCCGACAATCTCGAACGGCGTCCCGCGGATGCGAAGGGTCTTCCCCGAGAGATCGCGCGTCGAGCCGAGCTCGCGCGTCCAGTAGCGATGCGAGACGACGACCACGCGCGGCGCGCCCGGCGCATCGTCCTCGGGCAGGAGCGTGCGGCCGATCAACGCGGACACGCCAAACACGCGGAAGTAATTGCCCGTCGCAATCTCGCCCATGGCGAGGCGCGCGCCGATGCCGGTGCTGAGCGCGCCGAACATCGGCGTGTAGCCGACGATGTCCTCGAACACGTCGTTGCGCGCGCGCAGATCGAGATAGTCGGGGTACGACGAGGTGCCGAATTCACCGGTGCGGCCGGCGGCGCTGCTCGTATAAACGTCGACGAGCCGGTCCGGCTCCGCGACCGGCAGCGGCTTGAACAGCAGCGCGTCGACGATCGTGAAGAGCGCCGTGTTGAAACCGATGCCGACCGCGAGCGACGCAACGGCCACGAGCGTGAACCCGGGACTCTTGCGAAGCCAGCGGAGAGCGAAGCGAACGTCCAGGAGCAGCGATTCGAGCAAGCGCTAATTGTAGGCCGTGTCCGGTCTAATAGACACCTTTCATACCGTTTATCGAGGGCTGTCAGCCCCTCTAATAACGCCGGTTCGTGTTATACCCGCAGCGTCGCGGATCGATACGAACCGCGCGGCAGGCAGGCACATACGACGCCGCCATGGCGACGGCAGGTCGGTTCAGAACGAGACGCGCAGGCCGAACTGCATCTCGCGCGGGTTCTTCGCGCTGAAGATGCGACCGAAGTTCGGCGTGCCGAAGATGCGGTTGGGTACGTCGAAGTTCGCGCGATTGAACAGGTTGAACGTCTCCCAGCGGAGCTCGACGCGCGTGCGGGCCGTCACCTCCCACGTCTTCGCGACCGCGAAATCGAGCGCGGCGAATCCCGGTCCAATCACGCTGTTGCGTGGGGCGGTCCCGAAGCGGAATGGCGGCGGCAGGGCGAACGCCGACGTATCGAACCATCGATCCGGCGAGCGATCGCCGCCGCGCAGGTTGGGATCGCGAAGCTGATCGGGCCGCTGGGCCGGCCCGGCGCCGACGTTCGCGCGATCGACGCCGAGGTTGACGGTGAACGGCGCGCCCGATTGCGCGGTGATGATCGCGTTGACGCGCCAGCCGCCGAGCGCGGCTTCGGTCAGGCCGCCGGCGCCGGCGAAGAACGGCAGCTCGTACATGCCGCTGGCCACGAACTGATGCCGGTGATCGAAGCTCGAGCGCGCCCACTCGCCGCTCTCAGCGAAAATGTTGTTCACGTTCTGCGGCACGTTCGCTTCCGACTCGGTCGGGCCGGGGCTCGAGGCATCGTCTTTCGACGACGAGAGCGTGTAATTGACGGCGTACGCAAACCGGCTTCGCGCCCGGCGCTCCGCCCTGAGCGTGAGCGCGTGATAGATCGACCGCCCATCGAACCGGATCGCGTTGATGCGGCTCAACTGCGGAATGGGCCTGCGGCTTTGAATCGGCCCGGGTCCGGGCTCGGGCACGTTGCGAACCGTCGCGTTGTCGGCGCCGCGCGTCCACGTGCCCATGTACGACACGTCGACGATCGTCGAGGGCAGGAGCTCGTACTGCATGCCGCCGCTCCACGTCTGGCTGTACTCGACGTTGTACTCGTGGTCCATGATGCTCGCGCCGATCGTGCCGGTCGCGTCGCTCGCGAGGATGTCGCGCGTGCGAAGCGCCGGCACAGCAGCGTCGGCCGGCACGTCGACCTGCCTGGTGAAGAAGAACGGCAGGTTCCTGGCGAACGCCGTCTGCACGCTGTAGGCCCACTGATTGAGAAACACGCCGTAGCCGCCGCGGACGACGCCCTTCGCGTTGTTGAACGTGAGTGCCAGGCCCGTGCGCGGCGCCAGGCGCACGGCGCTCGGCTCGAGCAGCCCGCGTCCCCAGCCGGCCGCCGCCGACGTGACGTACGGGATCGGCACGAGCGGAAGCAGCGCCCGCGCGGCAGGATCGATGGTGCCGTCCTCGTCGCTCGCGATCACGAACCGGCCGCCCGGGACGGAGAGATCGACGGACGACAGCCGATTCCGCGCATCGAACATGTGCTGGTTGTATTCGTAGCGCAGACCGACGTTGACGGTCAGGTCGTCGCGCACGCGCCAGTCATCCTGCGCGTAGAGGTGCAGCCAGTTCGTCCGGCCGTCCTCGTCGCCGCGGCCGGTGCCAGACGTCGCCGACGCGGGATAACCGAGGAGAAAATCGGCGAACGCGTTGCCCGTGAACTGACCGGTGAAGGCGAATGCGCCGCGCGCGTTGTCCGGCTGCTCGGGACGGAGGCGAAGATGAAAGTAGTACGCTCCGACCTTGACGCGATGCGCGCCGCGATCGAAGGTGACGTTGTCGTACAGCTCGAGGTGCCGGTTGCGGCGGAACACGAACGACGTCGGATCGCCCATCGTGCTGAAGAGGCCGGCCGTCGAGATCTGCGGGAATCCGGCGTCGCGCGGATCGCGTGACACGCCGGCGAGCCCCACGTCCGCCGCGAACGTTGCGCCGCGATTGACGCTCACCTGACCGCCTTCCACGTTCATCCATCCGACACGCAGCTCGTTGAGCAGAGACGCGCCGAACGTGTGCGTGTCGCTGATGGACAGATTCCACGTCTTCGTCCCGAGGGTCCGGCCGAAACCGGGCACGAGCGTCTCCTGCAGCGCGCTCGTGCCGAACGGCTGCAGCTCGTCAGCGTCGAACGTGCTCAGGCGCGCGAACATCTGATCGTCCACCGAGAGACGATCGTCGACGCGGACGGTGAACTGGTCGATCTCACGCGTCGAGCGCTCGACCGAGGTCAGGTTCTGGAACGGCCCGGCGGACGTCGCGCGCGGGACGTGCTCCAGGAATCGCGCCGCGATCGGATCGATTCGGCCGGCCGGAATCCGATTGTCCGGAAACGGCGCACAGCCGGCGGTCGCGGGCTGGATTGGCAACGGATCGCAAATCGGCGCGAACCCCGCGAAGTCTCCGCGGCGAATCGCCTCGGACGGCACGGAGAACGTCCGCGTGAGCGACCGGTCCATCCGCAGTCCTTCGTAGCTCGCGAAAAAGAAGCGCCGGTCCTTCGCGAGTGGCCCGCCGAGCACGCCGCCGAACTGGTTCTGCCGAAGCGGCGGCACGGGCGCGTCCTTCGCGTCGAAGTAGTTGCGCGCATCGAATGCGTCGTTGCGATGGAACTCGAAGAGGCTGCCTC
>Ga0075423_10005680_pt1 | contig 11668 bp, 6 predicted proteins | sample SoiMethybrSBSTD2_FD_80114 | JGI IMG/M metagenome (GOLD analysis project Ga0075423, IMG submission 80114) | Bulk soil microbial communities from a Populus tree surrounding site in Tennessee, USA - Soil MetaG P. TD hybrid SBSTD2 | ecosystem: Environmental > Terrestrial > Soil > Tree plantation...
GGAAGTAGTCCGATTCAATCATCCATCCGCGTGCGGGAATCGAAATTCCAAACTGATGTTCTTCGTCGCGTTCGCCGCGCAACGGAATGAAACCAAAGCCCTGCCTGATGGCCAATTCAAGCAGCGGCCCCGAAACTGTCGCCAGCGGCGGCGCCTGATAGTAGCGTCCGTAAAATGCCCGCAGCACCCAGCGTAGCCGTGGTATCTGGACGGCGGCGCCGATGCGGGGATCAGCCGCGTTTTCGCTTACGGGTCCGCCGTAATGTGTGAAACGCAAGCCGCCGTTTAGGGTTAGCCAACCCGTCGCTTTGCATTGGTCTTCCAGGAACAGCGCTTCCACGTTTGCCCACGGGATCGTCCGTTGTGGAGATACGGAGTTTTCGCCTGAGCTATCCAGCACGGAATGGAACTGGTTGTCGCGTTCCCCGAACACCTGCAATCCACCGTGGAAATTGTGCCGTCGCCGGATGACCGCAACTGTACTCACCCCTCCAAAGAAGGTCGATCCCCGGTCGTAATCTGACCGGATCACATCTGTTGGCGTTCCGCTGTAGTGCGCGCGGTTGAAATGATAGAAGGGCGAAACTGTGAGCAGGATTCCATCGCCGGCCGTGTGCAGCCAGGAAAGATTTACGAACGAATCGCGTTCATTCTCGAAATCGTGAAGGATCGCGGTGGAACTCGGGTTGATAGGAACCTGATAGTGATCGCCACGTACGGAAGTGGTAAGGCGCAGCTGATCCGTGGGATCCTTGTTGAAAATGAGTGAACCGAAGCCGCTCAATCCCGCGGCTTGGTCATGCGTCACTTCCGGGACTGGCGTCTCCAAGCCTAAATCTGTGCGATATCCGGAGAGACTTCCGTAATAGGCGAAGCGATCCCTGTGGTCACCAAAACTGATCTGATCGTTCGTGTTGTGAAAGCTGCCGTAGCTTGTGACCAGCTCGGCCTCGCGGTTTCGCTCAAAGCCCGAACGGGTGACCACATTGAACACGCCATAAGTGCGGTCGCCATATTCTGCCGAATAACCTCCCCGCTGCACTTCGAGGTAGTCGATGTCTTTGGGATCGAATTGCGGACCGACATTGGAGGCAATGCTCGTATTTGGAAGCGGAACTCCGTCGAGCAGCCAGGAAACCTGGTGGCCTCCGCGAATGTGGAGTTGATCATGAACCATGTATGCGCTTGGGACGTAGTTGGTGATCATGGCCATGCTGTTGGCCTGGTCGGCACCCGGGGTAGACGCGATCTGCTGGCGGCTGATGACCGTCTCGGCCGTCGACGACTGCGGATTCACCTCGGGTGAAATGTCGCTGACCTGAACTCTCTCTTTAGCTTGGGCGATGGTGAGCGCAAAGTGAAGGCGCGCGTCCCGGCCGGAAGATAGCGTTAGCTTTTGCTCTTGTGTGGCGAAGCCTGCGAGTTCCACCGTCACTGCGTAAGTTCCTAGTGGCACGGCCTCAAAACGAAATTCGCCGGACTCATTAGAACTGACAACCCTGCTCCAGTCTGAAGTTGCACTGCGAACCACCACCTTGGCGCCCTGCACCGGGCGATGTTGCGGATCGTGAATGAGTCCGCTGAGCGAGCCGAAAATCGACGCACTGACCGAACCGGCCAGCACTAGCAAGTTAATGAGCAGCAAAATGCGTAGGAATCGCATTGTTCTCCCGTATGTATCCCGTGCCCGCTGCTGAGATAAGAGAGTTCAGGCGAGCGAAAATCGCCTCGTAACTTCTTATGCAATCGTTAGCTAAAGTGCTGGAGGTTGCGCGGAGGGGCGCGGACCGCGTGAGATTTCTCACGACGATAGGAGAGCGATGCTACAGGCGTGACGACCACCTGCTCGGTGTGCGCGAATTGCACCCGGGATGGACCGGGAATTACGCTTTCTGCCCATTCCACCTTTGTGACTGGCGCACAGCAGCGGTGGTCTTCACACGAAACAGACCGAAAAAAACGACCCTGCGAGGAATGTTGATGTACCGTCTTGCGCGCGCAGCAGGGATGCGGCGTCGGCATGGAAATCGCCAGTGCGACGGGCGTGAACGTCCCCGCGAGCAGTAAAACCAGCAGCAATCTGGCAGTCAGGCGCTGCATCTTAGGAGCCCACCGGAGCGTGAGCTGACCATCAAAGAATAGGGTACGTCGCGGTCACGATGCAAGCTTCCCACGATTTTCTAGGTTCTCCGCACCCCCTCACCACACCCGGCATGCATTCGCCCGCACCATCGGCTGCCCCGCATGACAGCTGAACGCGTGTGAGAATTCACTCAGATTGCTGACCACGTTATTCACGCGATACCGATTCAGCGAGTGTCCTTGAGTAAGCACCGCAGTGCGTGACGCTTCAGGCCGAAGCTGTCCGCACCAGATCGTCGCATAGTTCAAGAAGAAACTTTGCAGCTGCGTGAGCCCGCCTTCCGCCGGACTATCCAGATTCTTGCCTTGCGCTTGGAGAGTATTCTCAAGAGCCGATAGCGCAACGTGAATGCCGCCGTTATCGGCAGTGTCCTCCCCGGCAGAAAGCTTACCGTCTTGTTTTACTCCGGCTTCAGGAACTTCCTGCGTATATTGGTCCGTGATGCACTGATCGCGCTGCTCGTAGGCGGCGGCATCCGCCGCTGTCCACCAGTCTCTTAGGTTCCCATCAGCGTCGAACTTGCGCCCTTGATCATCGTAGCCGTGGATGATCTCGTGCCCGATGACCATTCCAATCCCGCCAAAGTTCACTGCGTCAATTTGCGAGGCATCGAAGAAGGGCGGCTGAAGAATTCCGGCCGGGAAGTTGATCGTATTGGTCTGCGGATCTTCGTAAGCATTCACGGTTGGCGGCGTCATACCCCAAAGATAGCGGTCGGTAGGCTTACCGGCCTGGGCGAGGCGGCGCTGGATCTCGAACTTCGAGGCGCGTTCGACGTTGCCGAGAAAATCGTCTCGCTTGATCTCGACCGAAGAGTAGTCGCGCCAGTGGTCTGGATAGCCGATCTTATCTACCTGTGACGCCAGCTTCTGGTGTGCCCGCAGCTTTGTCTCAGAAGACATCCAGGACTGGGCATCAATATCCTGGTGCAGCGCTTTCTCCAGCGCCTTCACCAGCCGCAGCATGCGTTCTTTGTTCTCCGGCGGGAAGTACTTGGCCACATAGGCTTGCCCCACTGCTTCTCCGAGGTCGGTATCGGCATAGATAGAGCAGCGTCGCCAGCGCGGCTGTATCTGCTGCGTTCCAGCCAGCGTGCGCCCGAAAAATGAGAAGTTTTCCTCCACGAACGGGTGGCTCAGCGAGTTCGCCAAAGACCTCAGAGTCGAATACCGCAAATACGCCCGCCAGTGATCGACAGATTCCGAAGCAATCAGTTTCTCGACGCCGCGGAAGAAGTCGGGCGCAAGCACCAGATACTCCGGCAAAGTGGGAGCCTGCATGCTCTCGAAATACTGGGTCCAGTTGAACGACGGCGTCAGCGCCTTCACCTGCTGCAGCGACATCTTATTGTTCAGATTCTTGGGATCACGCCGAAGCACAATATCCATGGCGGACTTGGCTAGCACACTTTCCATCGCCAGGATCGTTCGCGCGTCCTCGCCGGCCTGCGCTTCCGGCTCTGCACTGAGCCGCAGCATCCGCGCGATGTGCTTTGTGTACTCTTCCCGGATCTGCTTCGATTTCTCATCATCCTTCAGATAAAATTCACGGGCCGGCATCCCCATGCCCGACTGGTCGAGCGCCGCAATCATCATGCGAGCATCATCAAACCGCGGCGTTGCATACGCTCCAAAAAGCACTCCGGGATATTGGGCGTCTAGGTAGTTGAGGTTGGCCGGTCTGATGATTTGGTGAATGTAAGCCACAATTTCGGGCAACTGTGATTTGTTCTTTAGCTCGGCGATTCGGTCCAGCGTGGGCTTGAGCGGGGCCACGCCCGCCTTGTTGATCCCGGACTCATCCATGCATGCGCTGTAATAATCGCCAACCTGCTTTTCCACCGCGCCAGGATTCGATGCCGCGGCCGCCGCTTCTAGCGTGTTATGAAGGGCTGCGATGTTCCAGATGGCCAGCGCATTGAACGTACCCCATGACGCCTGGTCCGGCGGAATAGGATTGGCTACATTCCACTTGCGGCACGCATATTGGAAGAAATCTGTGCAGGGATCGAGCGACTTGTCGACCTGATCCGGACTAAAGCGCTCCAGTTTGGGTAGAGAACTGGGCGCGGATGACTGATTTTCCTGACCTGCTAATGTGGCACAAAACAGGGAAATCACAGCCACAACGAGGAGAAAACGCATGTAGTCCTCTTTACCTGGAAATTGAGCACGCAGAGGTACAACCAAGTGTAGACGTTCCACGCGGGAAATTGTCACTAGCTTCGCCCATGTGAAGCGTGGCCGACTGTCCTGGGGTTACGCCGGTACCGCCCGGGAACCAGTATGCAAATTGACGAATCATGCCTGCAGACTCAAGATGGAATAAGGAAGCCAGACCATGCGAATTAAGTTTTGGGGCGTGCGTGGCTCTACGCCAACTCCCCAGCCGGAAAACCTCCGCTATGGAGGCAACACCTCATGCGTCGAAGTCCGCTACCGCGACGGGGTTTTCATCTTCGACTGTGGTACTGGTTTTCGGGTTCTGGGGCAGCAGTTTCGCCGTGAATTTGAAAACCGGCCCCTGAATGCGCATGTCTTCGTAACCCACTTCCATTGGGACCACATCCAAGGGATTCCGTTCTTCGGACCGCTGTACGATCGAAGCGAGAACCGTTTCAGTTTTCATTCGTCGAAGCGAACCCGCAGCCTTAAGAGAGTAATGGAAGAGCAGATGGCTTCTCCCTATTTTCCCGTGGACCTGAGCGAAATGAAGGCGCAACGCAATTTTTATGACATCGAAGAAGGACGAGTTTCGTTTGATGGCGTAAACATCCATGCCAAGTGGCTTAATCACCCGCAAGGTTGCATGGGCTTCCGCCTGGAAACCCCCGATGGTGCAGTCGTCTACGCGACTGATAACGAGCCCGGAGATGTCGTCTTCGACAAGGCCGTTCGACAGCTCGCCGCTGGAGCGGACGTGCTCATTTACGACGCCCAATACTTGCCGGAAGAGTACGAAGCGCGCAAGCGAGGCTGGGGCCACAGCCACTGGCGGGAGGCCATCAAGGTAGTCATGGAAAGCGGCGCGAAGGAATTAGTGCTGTTCCACCATGATCCCGATCATGATGATGAATGTATCGATAAAGTAGTAAAAGAAGCCCGCAACTACTATCCAAAGGTCAGCGCCGCCGCCGAAGGCGTGGAAGTCTCCCTGCAGACGCAGTCTTCCTAGGCTGCGCCCTCTTGCGCCTAATACGGCGCAGTCGGGCTGACGGGTGACATGTGCATTTAGGATTAGCTCGCCAAGATCACCAGTTTATTTCTCGACTATTACTACTCTCGGCTTGGTCGCCGGCGTGTTGATATAGACCAGTTTTGTCGGCGAGATGATGTAAGCCACCGTTTTTGCCTTGGGCGTCCAGCGTGCCGCGGCCCGGCGTGGAGGAGGTGGAGGAAAAAGAATACTGGGTATTGGAAAGTGGCAAGTTCGGAGCCAGCCCAGCCGGACTTGAATCGTCCTCCGTGGCCTGGTCATTTTTGTCGCCATCAAAGTTAACGGCGCCGACCGCGGTCAACCTGCTCCCAATAGCCGCACCGTCAGTGCCGTAACAATACGTCCCATTTAGCGACCCATTATTGAAAGGACCACCGGTTTGCGGCTCGAATTGCCCCGCAGAAGCGATCGGATCGGTGCCCACGAAAAAGCCTTGATTTGCGTTCACAAGATAAAACACCGGAGAGTGAGTGAAACCGGTCGTGGCCGTTCGCCCATTCGGGCTCACGCTATAGGTCATCGCCGTGGATTGCAACGCCACGAACGTGCCGGCGTCATTGATATCGAGCACCAGATTTGCGCTCCCAGTCCCGTTAGGCGTTACCTGCCCGATCGACGCAACTGGACCATTGCTCGTTGGGTCAAACGCGACCGAGGTAAACACTGCCGGCGCGTTGAGTGATGAATCGCCGAAGCTGGTCAGAGTTTGTGCCCGGAATTCCCCACTCAGCAGCGGATGCGACACACTGAGAGCGTCGCTTGACATGGCAATGAAGTCAGCGTCAGAAACCAGGTACAACACAAAATTCGAACCCCCGCCAACATCGACAACCATGGTCCCGCGGCCACTCCCAGACACACTGTAACGCCCGTAACCCCGGTCACATTCGAGGTCACCGTGCCGACGTCATTGGTGTCCATGTTCCCGCTAGTCAATGATCCGGAGCCGGCCTGAATCACCCCCGCGCTGACAAAGCGGTTATTCGTCGCGTCCGGACCCGACAAGCCGAAGGCGTACTTGCCCTGAAAGTGACTGGTTGCGAACGATGACCGGTCCTGTTTCACAAGGAAGCCCTCTGCCCGTCTTCCATCGCCGGTGGCATCGTCGAATTCTATGATCCGCCCCTTCGCGGCCACGCCTCCTGATACAGATGACAGTGCGAAGCGGAATAGGATCGTGACCTGCGAGGTCACCAATGCCAGGCAGCCACGCTTGTCAACACCCACCGAATACAAGCTGGCCGGACTGGTGACCGCCAGATCCGTTTGCGGCGCCGAAGCAGTGTCATTAAGGTCTTCCAATCCGCCCGTGATGTTGCCGCTGCCGTGGGCGCTGAAGCTGCCAATCATGGCCACCAGCCTCGGTGAACCTCCGCCTCGCAGCAGGAACGCATACTGGCCATTCAGCAGCCCTTCGTTTCCCGTGGGACAGTCCCCGGCATGCATCACCGTTGACCCTAACTGCGCTGTCTGCCCAGCCTGCAACGTGGTTGGGTTTGCTGAAACGGAAATGGTGAGGTTTGCACCACCGCCACCGCCACCTCCACCACCGCCACAGCTGGACAGTGCAAGGAGAATCACGCCGATGCAAAAAGCGGCCAGTACCCTACCAACGCGAGCTTTCATGGACGCCTCCCTTGACCCCCTTTCGAGCTTGGTCCGTGCCCCCATTACGTTTCCTCCTCTTGGGCCGATACTCGTTGCGCCGATTTTGCTCACCATGGGGTGAACGACTCCTGGGCTCGCTTCGACGTAGTAAGTAATGGCTATCGCGACACAGTGCCTATGGTGGTAACCGGTGGCGCGTCGGAACCCAGATTTCCGGAACCATCGGGATTCACCGCATACGTCCCGCTGATGCTTTGGCTTGCTGATAAAGCCAGTTGGCCCACTCACATCCACAGTTCCGGAAAATCCGCCGTTGTAGGTTGCCCGCCGCAGGGCAGTCAGGAACGAAAAGAATCGAAAGAGTCACTGTAAGGGCTAGCCGAAGAGCCAGAAGATACGCACGGCGAGCATCGACCTCTCCGGCAGGCCGTTACTAGGCAACCACCTGTCGCAAACGTCAGCCATCCCAACAGCATCCGCGAAGAAACACCCCAAAAAGCTGCAGGCTGCCAGCCTCCGATGGACGCCGATTCTGGGGCGCTTTTGTTCTTCCTACAAGCATTTTTGGGGTAAACTTACGGTAAACTTGGTGGCGTTTTTTCGGCCCCAAGTAGGTGTCTCCTCCTCCCCTTCGCAGGTCTTACGGAGCCGACGGTGGATCCATCGTCTTCCGAGAATTCGTCCAGCACCGTCCTGTCCCAGCTTCAGGGAGATTACCCAGCGGACGCACAAGCGCGTGCTGAACTGGAGCGGGTTCTGTCGAGCGCTCTGTTTCGGGATGCGGAAGGTCTGAAGCGTTTTCTCCGTTACACGGTCGACCACACGCTCCAGGGCCAGGGCGATCAGCTCAAGGAATACCGTTTAGCCGTTGACGTATTCGATCGCGATTCTTCCTTCGACCCCCGCCTGGATCCGGTAGACCGAATGGCGGCGCGTCGATTGCGTGGGAAGCTGCACGATTACTACGAGCAAGAAGGACAGTTTGACCCGGTGAGAATTGCAATGCCGAAAGGTGCGTATGCAGTAGTTTTTTCTATGAATGCCCGCGCCAGGGTATTGTCAGCTGCACCAGGCAATCGTCACTCTTCAGAGTCGGCGCCGTTGCTACACCGGTTTTGGGGACCGGCAACCGTAATTATCGCAGTTGCTGTAGCTGCCGGGGTTCTGGCTTGGTTAGGTGCCGGCCTTGTACCCCACATCCGTTCGCAACCGATACTGGCCAATACCGATTACGTCCTGATCTCCGATTTTGCGAACAGCACTGGTGATTCCGTCTTCGACGACACGTTGAAGCAAGCGGTCTCAGTGCAGCTGCAGCAGTCACCCGTCGTGAACATCCTTTCCCCCACGAGGATCGCAGCGACACTCAAGCTGATGTCCAGGCCCATAGATTCCAGGCTTACACCGGATCTTGCCCGAGATGTCTGCGAACGTGCAGGGGCCAAAGCCGACATCGCAGGTTCGATCACCCGGTTGGGTTCCCAGTTTGTAATCGAGCTCCAGGCAACCAGCTGCCACAACGGCGACGTTTTTGCGCAGCAACTTGCAACCGCAGAGAACAAGGAGCAAGTACTCAAGGCTCTCGATGATGCTGCGACCAGAATTCGGGAAAGACTGGGTGAATCGCTCAGCACAGTTGAGAGGTTCGACACGCCGCTGGAACAGGCGACTACACCGTCATTAGACGCACTGAAGGCGTTTTCGTTGGGGAATTTGGCTCGCGACCGGAAAGGCGATGGTGCAGCAATCCCCTTTTTCAGACATGCTATCGATCTTGACGGCAATTTCGCGTTGGCCTACAGCGCTCTGGGTCTTACCTATTCGAATCTGGACGAACCAGCACTGGCGGCAGCTAATATCGCCAAGGCTTATGAGCTCAGAAACCGGGTGAGTGAGCGCGAGCAGTTCGAGATCGCCACGAACTACAGCCAGATTGTCACTGGGGATTTGCGCCAGGCGAACGAAACTGCTGCACTCTGGGCGCAAGCCTATCCCAGAGACGAATATCCGCACAATATTCTGGGAGTGAATTACGAGTTCCTCGGGCAATACCAGTCTGCGGTTGCTGAAATGACGGAAGCCGTCCGTTTGAATCCCGAAGGCGTCATTCTTCATTCGAATCTGATGGAGGAATACACCGCGCTTGATCGCCTCGAGGAAGCTAAAGCGACGTATCGAATCGCCCTCGAACATAAGCTGGAGCATCCTTATTTACACGCTAATAAATACGGGATTGCTTTTCTGGAAGGTGACGTTGCGGAAATGAATCGCCAGGTTGCCTGGGTAACCGGCCAGAAAGGAGCAGAGGACTTCCTGCTTTCCATTCAATCTGACTCCAAAGCGTATTTCGGCAAGCTCACCGAGGCCCGGGAAGATTCGCAGCACGCCGTGGAGTCCGCCAGGGCGGGCGGTCAAAAGGAAACAGCCGCACTGTGGCAGGCCAACGCGGCGCTGCGAGAGGCTGAGTTCGGCAATCTCGAGCGCGCCCGTAAGGACGCCGACGCCGCCCTCGCTTTGGCCGCCACACGTGACGTGAAGACGCTCGCTGCCTTGGTGTTCGCGCGTGCCGGTGAAATCAAGCGGGCACAAATGATAAGAGACGAAGTAGCCCGGAGTTTTCCCCTGAATACCGTGATCAACGGGTACTGGCTGCCGACAATTAGTGCAGCTATCGAACTCAGTCGCAGCAATCCCGCGGCGGCCTTGGAAGTTCTCCGCTCCTCCATCCCCTACGAATTGGGCTACCCGAACCCGCAAGTCGAAGTTGGCAGATTCTTGTATCCACCTTATCTACGCGGGCAAGCTTACTTGGCTCTGGACCGGGGCAGCGAGGCTGCCTCGGAGTTTCAGAAGATTGTTGATCATCGCAGTCTATTGGAAAATTGTCCGCTGCGTGCACTCGCGCATCTCGGCTTAGCCCGTGCCTATCGGCTCGGTTTCGAAACGAATAACAGTCGCAGTGCCTTCCAAGATTTCTTCACGCTGTGGAAGAGTGCTGATCCCGGAATTCCGATCTTGAAACAAGCCAGAGCAGAGTACGCGCGATTGCATTAGAGGCATGGGCCTGAAAACCGGTTCTCTGGTGGCACATCCGTTCCCTTGCCTCGCCTCGGTTGCCTGCTTATACTTCAAGCTCTGTTCTCCTTCTTCAGTAGTTTCGAACCGGCGAGAGCCGGCATCTTCATGGCTTAAGCGCAATCATCGGAGACCATCATGGCCACTAAGACCATTTCCCTCGAACAGGAAATCAATCCCTGGGAGGCGCAAGCCGCTCGCTTTGACCTCGCCGCCCACAAGCTCAACCTGGACGAGGGACTGTGGAAGGTGCTGCGCTACCCGAACCGCGAGATTATCGTGCACATTCCCGTCGCCATGGACAACGGTCAATTGGAAGTGTTTACCGGTTTTCGCGTACAGCACTCGATCGCCCGGGGACCGGCCAAAGGCGGAATTCGTTACTCCCCGGATGTTACCCTCGACGAAGTGCGGGCCTTAGCAAGCTGGATGACCTGGAAGTGCGCCGTAGTCAATATTCCTTTCGGCGGGGCGAAGGGCGGCGTGATCTGCGATCCGCACAAAATGTCGATGGGCGAACTGGAACGTATGACACGGCGCTATACGGCCGAATTGTTCGAATTCATCGGTCCCGAAAAAGACGTGCCCGCTCCCGACGTCAACACCAATGAACAAATCATGGCTTGGATGATGGACACATACTCCATGCACATGCGTCAGACTGTGACTTCGGTCGTTACCGGCAAGCCGATCAATATTGGTGGATCACGCGGGCGCCGGGAGGCCACCGGGCGCGGCATTATGGTCGTCTGCGACGAAGCGGTCAAGAAGCTCGGCTTGGACCGCGAATCCACTCGGGTAATCATTCAAGGGTTCGGCAATGTCGGCTCGAACGCGGCACGCCTGATGGCGGAAGCGGGCTACAAGATTATCGGCATTCTCGAAATTGAAGGCGGGCTTTATAACAGGATTGGGATTGATGTAGAGGCTCTTTGGGACTATCGCCAGCGGCACCGGACGCTGCGAGATTTTCCCGGCGCAGAGCCGGTTGATCCTGCCGAACTGCTTGTCACCGACTGCGAAATTCTTATCCCTGCCGCAACCGAGAACCAGATTACCAGCCGCAACGCCGACCGCATAAAGTGCCGCATTCTGGCCGAAGGCGCCAATGGACCAACGACCGCTGCGGCAGACGAGATTCTGGCGGAGAAGCGAGTCTTCGTGATTCCCGACATCCTCTGCAATGCCGGTGGGGTAACTACTTCCTACTTCGAGTGGGTGCAGGACCGGCAGGGATATTTCTGGAAAGAGTCAGTCGTGAACGAGCAGCTCGAGCACATTATGAAAACTGCTTTCCAAGACGTCGTTCGCTACTCCGAAACCCACGGTGTCAATAACCGCATAGCAGCTTACATGTTGGCGATTGATCGCGTGGCCTACACCATTCGCCAGCGCGGGATTTACGCGTAAGGAGGAATTGTGAAGAAGTTTTGGATATTGGCTGCTGTGATGGTGTTTTCGGCTGGTCTCGCGGCGATCAAGCCTGAACTCGCTATTGCGCCAGCTCGCGAAACGGGCAATGTCCCCGAGTTGATGAGCATCGACGGAGTTTCGTTCAGGCCTCACGCTGCGAAGTCCCCCGGCGGCGCGGCAGCCGAGAAGTTGGCCATGAATTCCGCAGCCAAA
>Ga0075423_10005681_pt1 | contig 11668 bp, 11 predicted proteins | sample SoiMethybrSBSTD2_FD_80114 | JGI IMG/M metagenome (GOLD analysis project Ga0075423, IMG submission 80114) | Bulk soil microbial communities from a Populus tree surrounding site in Tennessee, USA - Soil MetaG P. TD hybrid SBSTD2 | ecosystem: Environmental > Terrestrial > Soil > Tree plantation...
CCAGCTCCGTCGACCGCGGACCGATCATGTGGACGCCGAGAATCTCGTCGTACTTCTTATCGAACACAATCTTGACGAACCCTTCCACCTCACCTGCTATTCGCGCGCGACCGAGAATCCCGAACTTGAACGAACCCGTCTTGACCTCGTAGCCGCGTGCCTGCGCTTCCTTCTCAGTGAGACCCACGCTTCCGATCTCGGGATCGCAGTAGGTGCACGCCGGGACCTGGTCGTAGTTGATCGATCCTTGCCCGGCGCTCGCTATTCGCTCGGCAAGCGCGATCCCTTCCGCTGATGAGAGATGTGCAAGTTGCGGATGGCCAGGTTTGTCGAATGTGATGACGTCGCCGATCGCAGAAATCCCAGGCACGTTGGTGCGGAAGTCTGGACCAACGTGAACGTAGCCGCGCTCCAGCCGTAGTCCCACTTCCTCGGCGCCAAGTCCGGACGTCACAGGACCGCGTCCGGTCGCGACGAGCAAGTAGTCGACCGCGAGTCTGAGGCTCATCCCGTCTGGCGTTTGCGCCTCGAGCTCGACGCCGGCCGAACCCGCCTTCGCAGTTGTGACGCGTGTGCCGGTCATTACCTTGATTCCCTGCTTTTTGAACGATCGTTCCAACTCGGTCGAGATGGCTTCATCCTCGAGGGGAACAATGCGGGGAAGCACCTCAATTAGCGTGACCTCGCTTCCAAATCGGCGAAAGAGAGAACCAAACTCGACGCCGACGGCTCCAGTGCCCATGATTGCGATCGACTTCGGAATCTCTTTCAGTCCGATCGCGTCGTCGCTCGTAATGATTCGCTTTCGATCGATCTCGATTCCGGGAACGCTTCGCGGCTGCGATCCCGTGGCGACGATGATTTCCTTGCGCGCCGTGACCGTCTGCTTCTGTCCCTCGGTGATCTCAACCGTGCCTTTGCCCGCAAGGCGACCGCTGCCTTTGATCCAATCGATTTTGTTCTTCTTGAACAGGAACCCGACCCCGTCGGTCAGACCTTTGACGATGCGATCTTTTCGCGACTGGACCTGATTCATGTCGAGCCGGATGGTCGCATTGCCAAGCGTAAGGCCCCACTCGTTCCAATCCTGGGCAATCTTCAACGAATGCGCATGTTCAAGCAGAGCTTTCGTCGGAATGCAGCCCCAGTTGAGGCACGTGCCACCAAGAACCGGGGCCCGCTCCACAACCGCCGTCCGCAACCCGAGCTGTGCCGCTCGAATGGCGGCCACGTATCCGCCCGTCCCCGAACCAATCACCACGACGTCGTATTCGTTCGCCATTTACCTGTCTTTCTTCCTGATGGTCGAGAGTGGAACAAAGGAAACGGATGCCGATGAGGCTGGCGGCGCCGCGGGTTCCGGCTCGGAGGGCTCGGGATCCAGACGTGAGACTTGGGACCGCAGGCGTGTGTATTCGTACCTGAGATCCCAGTAGGACTGGGTCAACGCGTCCAGACGCCTGGATACGCGCCGCGCCAGGGCCAGCGCTACGAGCGAGACGAGCAGGCCAATGCCTGCAACAACCCACAAGAGCACAACGACTTAAATTACAAAGAAAACGCGGCAGCGACAAGCGGCAATCCTGCACTCCTCAGCGGGACGGGACGGCAAATCGCGCTACAATCACTGATCCTCGCGCTATGGCCGCTTCAAAAACGATTCTGATCTGCGACGACGATCAGGGAATGCGCGACACGCTCGGCGCCATTCTCAAGCGCGACTACCGCGTGTTGACGGTGTCGAGCGGCGAAGCTGCGCTGACGCTGCTGAAGCAGGAAGACATCGACTTGATTCTGCTCGACGTCCGGCTGCCGGGCATCAGCGGGTTCGATGTCCTGCGCATCGTGAAAGAGAACTACAGCCTCGTCGAGTGCATCATGATCTCGGCCATCAACGAGGTCGAGACCGCCGTGCAAGCCATGAAGCATGGTGCCTATCACTACATCACGAAGAATTTCGACTACGACGAGCTGCGATCGCTCGTAAGAAACGCGTGCGAGCGCCAGGATCTCAACCGGCAGGTCATTACGCTGAGCGCGCAGATCGCGGAGCAAAGTGAACGCGAGTTCCTGATCGGGCCGAGCCGCCAGATCCGCGACATTGTCGATCTCGTGCAAAAAGTGGCAAAGCTCTCCGCGACGGTTCTGATCCTCGGCGAGAGCGGCATCGGCAAAGAACTGCTCGCGCGACTGCTTCACAGGGAATCGGGCCGCGGCGAGGCGCCGTTCATCGCGGTCAACCTGTCGGCGATCCCGCACGAACTGGTCGAGAGCACGCTGTTCGGCCACGAGCGGGGCGCGTTTACCGGCGCGCACAAGCAACAGCTCGGCAAATTCGAACTGGCAACCGGCGGCACGTTGTTTCTCGATGAAATCGGCGATCTCCGCTTCGATCTTCAAGCGAAGCTCCTGCGCGCGATCCAGGAAGGGGAGATCGAGCGAGTCGGCGGGACCAAGCCGATCAAGACGAATTTCCGCCTCGTCGTCGCCACGAACGTCGATCTCGAGAAGGCGGTGAAGGACGGACGGTTCCGAGAGGATCTGTATTACCGCATCAACGTCATCCCGATTCGTATGCCGCCGCTTCGCGACCGTATCGAGGATCTGCCGGAGCTCGCGCGCCTCTTTCTCGATCGGTACAAGACGAAGTTCAGGAAGCCGGTGCGTGGTATCTCGGGATCGGCGCTCAAGATCCTGGCCTCGTATTGGTGGCCGGGAAACGTCCGCGAACTGGAGAACCTGATCGAACGGCTGGTCGCGATCAGCGACAAGGAATGGATCACCGACGAGGACTTGCCGCTGGAGTATCACTTCGCGAAGCTCGACTCCGGTCCGACGACCGGCGATGCGCTCTTCCAGGAGGCGTGCGACACGTTCGAGCGCAACTTCATTCTTCGCGCGCTCGAGAAGTCCGACTGGAACGTCACGGCCACGGCGCGCTATCTCGGCATTCCGTTGAGCACGCTCAAACACAAGATGTCGCGGCTCGATCTGCGTGAGATTGCGCGGAAGCTTCGCGGCGCCTGAGTGTGACCCCGCCGTCCGAACCCACGGAGGCGATTCGCCCGCGCCAGGTTTTTGGGTCGTGACGATGCGAAACCGTCCGCGATTCGTACGACTTCGGTTGGTTGTTTGCTCCCGTCACCGGTAAAATTCGCGATAAAACCGGCTAATCTATTGGCCTGACCGGCCAACCTATTGGCCGATCTCTGTGCGCCAATCGTGGCAAGTGGGTCGGTTCCGCGCACATGAGTTAGTACCAAAGAGTCATCCAAACAGATCCGTATTTTCAGGGCTGGGCTTAGCCTTGGGATGGCTGAACGGACTCTTTGGACAGGGAGGGTACTACGGGAATACCCGTTGCAATTTCAGATCCTCGATGGCCGGCCTTGTAGTGGCCCTCCGACTCCCCAATTAATTAGTTCTGCTGAACCGTCGCGAGCAAGGAGATCGCATGCGACCCTCGATGTTCAACGTCCGTGTTCCACTCGACGAGACCGGCCACGGCGGCGATGTGTTCCTGATGAACACGTTCACCGATGCGCAGTTGATTGTGTCACGCGATGTCGCGGACTTGCTCGATCGATTAGGCCGTGAGGACATGCCGCAGACCGAGGAGGTCCGCGAGGCGCTCGCCACTCTGACCGAACACGGTTTCGTCGTCAGCGACAGGGATGGAGAGCGTCGGAACCTCGAACAGTACTTCCGAAATATCCGCGAAGGCCACGACCGGTTGCGGGTCACGGTCCTGACGACGCTGCAGTGCAATTTCGCGTGCGACTACTGTTTCCAGGGCGATCACGGCGATTACAACAAGTTCGCAGCGAAGATGACGCTCGAAACAGCCGCCGGCGTCGTCGAGTGGACTAAGGAGCGGCTCGACACGTTGAAGCCTGAGAGCTTCGTGCTGACGCTCTTCGGCGGCGAGCCGCTGTTGAACCTTCCGGTCGCGTACTACCTCGCCGAGCATCTGTGGAACGCCTCGGTCGAGCGCGGCGTGGCCATGCATGTCAATGTCATCACCAACGGTCTTCTGCTCACGCCTGAAGTCGTGGACCGGCTCGCACCTTACGGCCTCAATGCCGTCAAGGTCACGCTCGATGGCGACCACGATACGCACGATCGCATGCGGCCACTGCGGGGCGGGCAGGGCACGTTCGACAAGATCATCGCCAACATCCGCCGCGTTGCCGGGAAATGCCGGATATCGATCGGCGGCAACTTCGACGAGACGTCGGTCGACAGCTACCCGGCGCTGCTCGATTTCCTCCGCGAGCAGGAATTCGCCGACAAGCTGGCTCGCGTCGCCTTCAAGCCGGTGATTCGCGAACCACGGCCGCAGCAACCGAAGGGCATGATTCCGCTGACTGCCGTCAGCGACGCAGGCAAGCCGTTGAACGGCACGTGCATGACGTCGGCAGGCGGCGGGACGAGCATCTGCGACAACTGCAACTTTCTCGACGAAAAAATGTCGTTTCTCCGTGAAGAGACGAAGAAGCGGGGCTTCTCCACTGTCGATGGTGTCCACATGGGGCCGTGCGAGATTCACCGGCAACACTCGCACACCATCGGCCCTGACGGGGCGTTATACGCGTGCCCGGGATTTACCGGCGACCCGAAGCTGTCCACCGGACACATTGACGGGCGTCACGAGGCATGGCGCGCCGTCGCGGCCTCGCGCTTCGACGCGCTCGCGGCGTGGAAGGAATGCAGCGACTGTGCGTTCATTCCTGTCTGCGCCGGCGGCTGCTCGGTTGCCGCACACACGGAACTCGGAAACATGAACCGGCCGAACTGCCACAAGTCGAGCTTCGAGGCCGGTGTGGTGTCACTCGCGCGCGATGCCGCTCGGCGCGAGGCTACAGCTGTCAACTAGCGGTCCATAGAGCTCACAAAGGAGACACGCCGTGAAGAACGAACGCAAGGAAACGGACAAGAAGAAAGGCACGCTGCGCCCCTGGCTGGTCGACGTCCAGGTCGAACACCTGCGCTAGCCGTTGCGCCACACACCCATTGAGCACTGAGGAGATTTCAGATGATGAAGATTCAGGTCATCAAGAAGGCAGACAAAAAGCCCAGCGACGCCGGCTGCTCGTTCATCATCGAACAGCTGCCCGAACCTCGCAAGTAAGTTCGATTCCCAGACACACGAGACGAAAAGGGGTAGACAATGAAGATTCACGTGATCAAGAAGGCCGAAAAGAAGCCGAGCGACGCTGGTTGCTCGTTTATCATTGAACAGCTACCCGAGCCGCGCAAGTAGCCTGGGCTCCGGCGCTCTGTGGATCTTTCGGTCCGCGCGCCGATAAGTCGGTAATGCGGCTTGAAGGGACGGTGCCGTCCTGAAACTCCGGACCACGCCGTGGAGGCGGATTGCCACCGCGACGGCACCCGTTTGCCTGGTTCTCGCGATCGGAGCGACCATTTATGGTCGATACGCGACGAGAACTCCCGCAGCCGCCGAGAATCGCACACTCCGGATTGGTGCCCGCTCAACTGCGGAAGCACGCGTCGTGCTTCGATCATTTCTGTTCGCCGAAGGCCTGTTAGCGCTGGATTGGCAGGGCAGGCCGTGGGCGCGTCTCGCGACATCAGTGCCGGAATGGGAAGACGAGGGCTTGACGCTTCGCGTGCACTTGCGGCCTGACGCTCAATTTCACGACGGAACACCCGTCAGTGCGTCCGCAGTGGTGAAGATTCTCAAGCAAAAAATCGCGAAGTCTCAGTCGATCGGATTCGAAGCCGTGAAGAGCCTCGACACGGGCAAAGACGGCTCACTGGTCTTTCGGCTCAGCCGTCCCGACGGCTTCCTGATAAGTACTCTCGCCACAGCGCTGATTATCGACGAAGACAAGCCAGACGTCGGGACAGGTCCGTTTCGTCTTGTTCCTGGGAAAGAGAACCTCGAGGCTGTCCGGAACACGTCCTACTATCGTGGCGCGCCGGAGATCGAGCGTGTTGAGGTCAAACCGTACACGACGGCGCGGGCGACATGGGTGGGACTGCTTCGCAGCGAAGTCGATATGGCGCTCGAGATCAGCAAGGACTCGGTAGAGTTCCTCGAAGGGGCGGCAAGATTCCGGAAAATCAAATCAATCCAGCCGTTCTACATCCCGCTCGTCTTTAATCTTCGAAACCCGATCCTTGCCCGCACGGAAGTGCGACGTGCGATATCCGATGCGATCAACCGCGACGAAATCGTGTCGCAGGGGATGCGAAACCGGGGACAAGTCGCAGACGATCCGATATGGCCATTTCATTGGGCCTACAACAATGGGGCACCACATCACACCCCTGATCCGCTAGGGGCGCGCGAACGGCTGGACGCCGCCGGCCTGCCGGTTCGGCCGCCGACGCCGGGACGACGGGCAAGTCGTTTTCAATTGAAGTGCCTGTTCTACAACGTCGACCCGCAGTTCGAGCGCATCGGATTGCTGCTGCAACGGCAGCTTGCGGCGGTTGGAATCGATCTGATCCTCGAAGGCGCCAACGAAAAACAGCTCGTCGCCCGCCTGGGCGCGGGCGACTTCGACTCCTACTTGTTTCAGCTGACCAGCGGCCGCGATGTGAGCTACGCGTACCGGTTCTGGCACTCACCGGAAGGGGCGCTCGGACAGGTCATGCAGAACACCGGCTACAACGGCGCCGACGCCGTGCTCGATCGGCTCCGGCAGGCGCACGAGGAACCAGATATCCGCGTTGCGGTCGGCGACCTGCGGCAGCGTTTTTACGAGGACGTTCCCGCGGTGTTTCTGGCGTGGCCGGAAGTCACGAGAGCGGTGGATAGCAGGTTCGATATCGGCAATCCGAGCGATCCTGAAATCTTCGCCAACCTGTGGCGCTGGCACCTCGCGTCCAGCCAGACAGCCTCACGATGAAACGAATCACCGGTCGCTTCGTCCTGCTGATTGCGACCGCCGCCGTCCTGCCGCTTCTCCTCTATGGCTCAGTATCGGTCAGTAAGTTGACCGACGGCACCGAACAATCGGTGACCCGCGGCAACCAAGCCGTCGCGCAGCAGATCGCCGCACAGATCAAACTGTATTTTGACAACAGTCATCGCGTCCTGGCGTCGATTGCGGGTGACTTGCGAGGAACGCAGCTCGAACAGTGGCAGAGGGAGGAGATCCTTCGCAATCACGTGCTCGACTTTCCGGAGTTCCGTGAAATCTCCGTCTTCGATGCAGCGAATCGCCTCACCGCGAGCAGTCGGGTCGGCACCTCGACGCTGAAGATCCCCAGTGCGGTGGAAACCGGGAACGGTACGGCTTTGGAGTATTACGTCGCTCCGCCTTACATCGATGCCGATGCGCTTCCGACCACGACCATGGCGGTTCCGCTGGTCGACACCAGTGACGAGCGTGGGTGGATCATCGCAGAGATTTCGCTCGAGGAACTGTGGCGGACTGTCGACCGGATCAAAGTCGGGACTCGTGGTTATGCGCTGCTGCTGGACGAAGACGGCAAGCTCGTCGCGCACGGTAATCCTGATGAGAAGACGTTGATAGCACTACGTGAGGCCGCGGCGTCCGAGGAGAGAACGCTCGCCGACGACGCCCGCAAGTCGCAAGTGCCACCTGCTGCAAAGTTCACCAACCCGCACAGCGGGGAGGAACTTCTCGCGGTCGGCGCGCCGATCGACAATCCACGTTGGGCCGTCATCGTCGAACAACCCACCGAGGATGCGTTTCGGCTCTCCCGGCAGCTGCAGGTCCAGCTGTTTGCGGCAATTGGTCTCGCATTGCTCGGCACGGTCATCCTCGGATGGGTCTGGGGCCGATCCTTCATCCAGCGCATCTTCGCGCTGACCCGCGTGACGCGGGCGATCGCGGACGGCCGCATGGACGAGCGCGTCGCGCTTTCGGGGCAGGATGAAATCCGTCAGCTCGGTGATGCATTCAACTCGATGGCCGATCGCCTCGTCGAGCTGCAGGAAGAGATCAGGAAGCAGGAACGGCAGGCGATGTTCGGGCGAATCGCTGCCGGGCTCGTTCACGACCTCTCGCATCCGATTCAGAACATCGGCAATAGCTGCAAGCTGATTCAGAAGATGTTCGAAGACGCGGAGTACCGCGAGACATTCAAGCGCACCGTCGAACGCGAGCTGGTCATCATCAAGCGCGTGCTCGACGACCTGCGCAACATCGCCCGGCCGATTCCGCTCGAGCGGTTCCCCGTCGATCTGAATCGCACGGTCGCCGATGCCGCCGAAGCGATGGAACAGCACGCGGAAACCGCCGGCCTCACGCTCCGTACGGAATTGTCCCCCGAAACCGTTTATATCGAGGGGGACGTGTTCGCGCTGGGGCGTGTGTATCGCAACCTGATCCTGAATGCGATTCAAGCCACTGCCCCGGGAGGGTTGATCGTGATTGCCAGCGAGGCTCACGGCGATCGCATTCAGGTGCGCGTCTACGACACGGGCTGCGGCATTCCCCCGGAGCGACTGGGGCAGATCTTCGAAGACTTCGTGACGACCAAACGTCGGGGCCTGGGTCTCGGCCTGGCGATCTCGAAAAAGATCGTCGAGCAACTGGGTGGCACGATTTCAGTCGCCAGCGAGGTCGGGAAGGGAACGACTTTCGTGCTCGACTTCCCACGCACTACAGCGCGACCCATGCTGGTCGCGGGGTAACAAATCGGGCTCACCAACGTTTTATCAGGTCGTGGAGCTTGCCGGCAACAAGGGGGACGATATGTATCGGAAACTGGTGAAGGCCATAGAAATCGAAGTGGACGGCATCGGCTACCCGCTCCGATTCTATGAACTGAAAACGGCGCGCGGTGCGCAGCGCTTCAGCTGCGAGGTCATGCTCGATGCGGCGGATCGAATCATCCTGGACGACGACTCGATGCCGAGCCTCGAATCGAAGGTGGAGCGGCTCGCCCCGGCTACCGTCTACAGCCGCGTGCTCGCAGCGCGCAGATCAGAAGCCGCGTGACCTGAACCTGCGACAAAACAATCGGCCCGCTGGCGCACCGCCGTATCAGGCAGCGCCAGGGGCCGAAGACCGGTGCTTCCGCCGAAGGCGGAAGCCACAATCCCGCTGTCGCGCTTACTTGCGAGGAAGAACAGCGTCCTTGAGCTGTTTGGCGATGCGCGCCTTGACCACGGTCTTGGCGGGAATCTTGATGGCCTCGCCTGTTGCCGGGTTGCGGCCCATGCGCGCCTTGCGCTTCTGAACCACCAGCTTCACCATCCCGGGGAGCACGAACTCGCCTGAGCGCTTGAGCTCCTTTTCCGCGAGCGTGGTCAGTTCATCGAAGAACTCCCGCGCCTGCGTGCGCTTCACCTCGAAGCGATCGGCGAAGTGCGAAAAGAGTTCAGATTTGCCCATCCTGCGGGCCTCTGCCATCGGCTATTCCCCTTGCTTGTGCGCGCTTCTCTAAAAACCGCTTCGCGGCCGCGCGCGCGTGCGGCGGCAGCGGAGATAGGAGTTCGCCGCTCGACGGCTGCGGATATCGCGCACGCGCATACGCGGCTGCGAATCTCCCAATCCTCGAAGGGCAATGAGGCCACATCCTAGCTCGCGTTGTTTTTCGGTGTCAATCACGCCCGATCGGCTAACTCATGAAAATGGGCCGGAATGCTACAATTTTGAGGGTCATGGCGTCCCCGGTCCTGGAGACCTTCCCCAACCCCGGCCCCCAGCGGGATTACGAGATAAAAATCCGCTGTCCCGAGTTCACGTCCGTCTGCCCGAAGACCGGGCTCCCCGATTTCGGCGAGATCGTCATCACCTATGTGCCCGACGAGCGATGCCTCGAGCTGAAAGCACTGAAATACTACCTGATCGATTTTCGCAACAGAGGCATCTTCTACGAGGCCGTCACCAATCAGATTCTCGACGACCTCGTCGCCGCCTGCTCTCCGCGCCGCATGACGGTGGTCGGAGACTTCTCGGTGCGCGGCGGTATTGCCACAACCGTGACCGCCGCTTATGAAAAGGGAAAAGCGCCTGCGGCCCGAGCGAGGCGCGAAGTCGCCGAGCGAGAGCGCCTGGGGGTGGGGCCCCAGGCGCATAGAAAAAAGCGGACAGGCTTTATCAAGAAGTGAAACGAATCCCCATCGAACACACGCTGGATCTGCACGCCTTCCAACCGCGCGACATCAAGTCAGTCGTTGAAGAATACGTGACTGCCGCACACGAGGCCGGCTTTCGTGAGATCCGATTGATTCATGGGCGCGGTCGCGGGGTGCAGCGTGGGATCGTTCAGGCGGCGTTAGAAAAACATCCGTTGGTCGAGAGCTTTGACGACGCGGCCGATTCACACCTGGGTGCGACTGTGGCGCTCCTGAAACACTAAGTGGCAAGGCCTTGCGATCTGGCGGCGCGAGCGAGGAGCGAGCGCTGGCAGGCGCTGGGGGTGGGGCCCCAGCGCAAAGTAAGAAATGCAGACAGAATGCTGGGATCACCCAGGCGGGCAATCAGAACAACCCGGGACACACCCTCCAGCGCACCACCTGCTGGTACTCGCGATAGCTGGCGTCACGCGCGAGCGTCTGCTCTTCGCAGACGGCGCGGAGCAGCAGGGCAGTATCGCCCGCGATCAGGATTACGACGTTCGACAGGGTTGGATTGGCGAACGCAAACGCGACATGCGTGATGAGGTAGCCAAGATAGATCGGGTGTCGCACGAGCCGGTAGACGCCGGATGAAACGATTCCGCGATTCGCGGGCATCAATCCAAAGCTGCGGCTCAGGGTGACCTTGCCGGCAATGACGATCGCCAGCCCGATGACCGACCCCGCCACCGTGATCGATGCTGGCAGCAACGGACTCATCTGTACCGGTCTCACGAGCAGCGGTCCGAGCAGCGACATCGTCGTCAACAGCCGCGCGCGCATGCTGCGATCGACGGTAGCCGCCGAGCGGCGCAGCACGGTGAGCGCGACGACGAGCATCTCACTGATGAGGAGCAGCAGATTGGTCAGCCGGCCGGTTTGCAGAAAATCGGCGCCAAGCCGTACGGCAAAGAACGAGAAGAGGACGATGATGACCGCGCGCGACACGATGTCGCCGAGGCGCTCGGCATCAAGCCGTGAAGGCGCCACGGTGAATGGCACCTGAAGCGAGAGGGCGACCCGTTTCAATTGCCGGTCCCCTGAGATTCAGCTTCCTCGATGAAGTAGGCGCCGCACGCGGCGTCGAGCAGTTCGCGCGTGATCACCGGTTCCCGATTCGTATACCGGCAGATGTCGACGACCTGGGAGATCAGATCGCGAGGATGACAGGCGCGCATTTGAATCTTGCGCGGCCGGTAGTACTTGCGCTCGAGATACTCGACCATGACGGGATCGAATGTCAGGCCCTTGCGCCGGCAGTTGAGCTCGAAGATCCGGCAGAACTCGTCGAGGGTCGGGTTCTTCGCCAGAATCTTGTACGGGATACGGCGTAGGAACGCTTCGTCGGCGAGCGACTGCGGTTTCAGGTTCGTCGCGAACACGATCAGGACGTCGAACGGAACTTCGAACTTGCGCCCCGTGTGCAGCGTCAGGAAGTCGACGCGGCTTTCAAGCGGAACAATCCAGCGGTTCAACAGGTCACGAGGCGGAATGCGCTGCCGTCCGAAGTCGTCGACGACGAACACACCACCGTTGGCCTTGAGCTGAATCGGCGCTTAGTAGAATTTCGAGATCGGGTTGAAGGTCAGGTCCAGCATCTCG
>Ga0075423_10005682_pt1 | contig 11663 bp, 11 predicted proteins | sample SoiMethybrSBSTD2_FD_80114 | JGI IMG/M metagenome (GOLD analysis project Ga0075423, IMG submission 80114) | Bulk soil microbial communities from a Populus tree surrounding site in Tennessee, USA - Soil MetaG P. TD hybrid SBSTD2 | ecosystem: Environmental > Terrestrial > Soil > Tree plantation...
CACGTCGTCCGGTCGCGCCATCACACGCCCCGCCGCGCGCCCCACATCCAGATGTGAAGCCGCGGGCTCATGCGCACGCCCAGCCGCTTGCAGAGCTCGGCGAGCCCTGGGGCGCGGCTCTGGAGCGCGGGCTCGGTCAGCCCCTCGGGCATCAGCATGACGCGCTCGCGCGGCAGCGTGTGGCGCGCGATGAGATCGGCGGCGTCGTCGGGATCGGGCGGGTCGCCCACCACGAGCTTGAACGTGGCGCGCGGCTCCGCGATCCACGCCCGCACGTGCGCCCAGGTGTCGCGCCAGCGCGGCGTCGCTCCCGGCAGCTTGGGCGAGACGTTCCAGGCGAGGCGTGGATCGCCGAGCGGCGGTGGCGCGATGCCGCTGGTCTCGACCTCGACGCGCGGCCAGCGCGCGAGCGCTTCGACGAGCAGCTCCGGAAGCCCGGGATGCTGGAGCGGCTCGCCGCCCGTGATCACCAGGAGCGGCGCCGGGCCGAGTGATTCCGCCTCGTCGCAGGCTGCGGCCACCGACGACTCGCGGCCGCCCGCGGCCTCCCAGCTGTACTTCGTGTCGCACCAGTGGCAGCCCACGTCACAGCCCTGCAGCCGGATGAAGTGCGCCGGCGTGCCCGCCGACGGGCCTTCACCCTGGAGGGAAAGGAAGATCTCGCTGACGCGCATGTGCTGGACCGCAGCGCCCGCGGCCGGGGCGCGAAGGCCGGACACTAGGGAGCGGTGAACTCGGTCGGCCCGAATCCCTTCACGGTCTCGACGGCGTTCGTGAACACGTTGGTCTTGTCCTGGCGGTGCGCAGTCGGGAACCACAGACCCTCGTGCAGCTCCCAGCCCTCCCAGGTGTACATCCGGGGCGGCGGCTGGTCGCTCTGCAGCACCATCTCCCACTTCTCGACCCGGTGGCCGTCGCGATTCACGTACACCCAGTAGTGATCGCCCGGGGTCTCGCCCACGTTCTCGAAGCTGAGCGCGAGCTTGTCGTACGTGACGTTGCCTTCCTTGATCTCCCCGTCGTACTTGAGCGTCACGCCCGGGTCGCGCAGCTTGTAGGGCATCAGCATCCAGTACGTGTCGTTGACCCACAGCGACTGTGCGCGCTTCAGGAGCTTCTGCAGCGAATCGCCCTCGATCTTCACGCCGTCCATCCACGCCATGCCCTTGTCGGTGACGCCCACCTGGTGGATGAAGCAGAACGACTGGCCGGCGCGCGTCTTGCCCTCGACCTTGTGCCAGCCGGTGCGCTTGTTCCACGAGTGGCGGCGCGAGCTGCGGATCGTGTCGTTCATCGAAGCGCCGAAGGTCCAGCGCAGGCCGACCAGGTCGTCCCAGCGCTTCTTGCCGCCGAGCGACTTCATCACCTGGTCCGCGACCTCGACCGCCTTGGGATCCGACACCGGGGTCTCGGCGCGCAGCGCGAGCGGGATGACGAGCAGCAGCGCGGCGGGCAGGATTCGGCGGAGGGTCATCGGATTCTCCTCAGTGCCCGCCCTGCCGGGTGAGATCGAACTCCTTCCGGCAGTTGAAGCACTTCCAGTGGTACGTGGGTTGCCCCTTCGGCCAGTCGACGAAGTCGTTTCGGCCGCACCCGGGGCATGAGACTCGCACCCGCTCGGTGGGTTGGCCTGAAGTGCTCGCGGTACGGTCGGTCATGGGATTCGGCGCGCGAGTATAGCCGCCGCATCGCGCGGCACAAAGCACGACGACCACCCCCGGTGGTGGGGTGGTCGTCGCGCTGAAAACGCCTGAAAGAGGATCAGTGATAGATCAGCTTGATCCTGCCCCAGGTGGAACGGCTGGCCGGCGTGGTCGCGTTCGAGGCGTCGAACTTGCCGTTGGGATGGGCGCTGTAGTTCGCGGGATGGCAACCCGAGAGGTTCGCGCACCAGTTGCCGCCCAGCAGGGCCTCGGTCCCCGCGATGTAGGGGAACAGCGTGCCGCCGGTGACATGGTAGTTGGAGCGGAACGAGCCGCTCACGGTGAGACCGGTCTTCGCGATGCCGGTGTGGAAGCCGCACAGCGTGCCGCTCAGGATCACGGTGCCGTCCTGGAAATTCGCCGGCACCACGGCGCCGCCCCACGGATTGGCCGCCCACGCCGCCGGCGTTGCCGGGGCGTTGCGCGGCGTGCCTTCATAGATCGCGAACGTGCCGACGGTGGACGAGTCGTAGTCGCAGTCGTAGAGCGTCGTCGGTCCATTCGCGCCGACCTTCGTTCCCTGCGACGTCAGGCCCGTGAGCCGGAACGTGTATTCCTTGTTCGGGTCGTTGGGATTCAGGAACGGCAGCGCCGGTCCGAACTGCGTGATGAGCCCCACCACGTCGAGCTTACTGCCCGCCGTCGAGATGAACGTCGTCGTGTTGTACGCCGTCTCGTGCGCGAAGCAGTTGGCGTCGAACTGGATGAGGACCGGACAGGGGTTGACGCACAGGTCGAGAGGCGCGCACGGTGCCGATGCCGCCGGCCTCGTGCCCGCCACCATCGTGAGGACGCCCAGGACCGCCGCCACCCCGAGAATTCGCTTCATAAGAGGACCTCCTCTGCCGCGGTACCGCTACCGCGGGCGTTCAGGGTTAGCGGTAAAGGGCCTTGATCGCGCCCCAAGTCTTGTGAGCGGCCGGCGTCTTGCCGGGAATCCGGCACTCCCCGTCCACCTGGTGATCGTAGCCAGCGGGAATCGTCGCGTTCGGCGGGCCGAGCAGGCCTCCGAGCACCCAGCCCGCGCGCTGCGGGACCGGGATGTAGGTCAGATCGGGGCCGCCGTCGAGCGTCATGTTGCCCGCGAAGCTTCCCTGGTTGGTGGTGAAGTTGTAGACGAGCACGAAGTTGTCGATGTCGCCGGTGATGCGCTCGCCGGTGTTCGGGTCACTCGTGCCGTCGATGAACGTCGAGGGCGCGGTCGCGTTCGGCGGGTTGATGCCGTACGTGGCGGCCGTCCCGCCGTCCGCCGGGAAGTTGTCCGCGTAGTAGCTGCCGCGGCCGTTGTTCGCGAACGTCACCGTGAGGTTCGGGAACGTGAAGAAGCGCCCGTTCACGGTGAGGTCACGGATGTAGATGGTGTACTCGTAGGACGTGAAGTCGATGTACGTCGCGATGATCGGTCCGGCGCTGGTTACGAATCCGACCACCTTGTATCCCTCGCCCAGATCGAGATACGTGCCGCTGGGGTTGGGGTTCTGGTAGTCGAAGCCGGTGAACGAGATGAGGAGCTCGTCCTCACCGCCGGTCGCGAATGCAGGGCCGGCAACTGCGAGAAGTGCTGCGGAAAGAAGTAGCAGTGCAACACGCTTCATCGGCCACCTCCGATTACGCTGTTGTGTGAGCGAGTGGCGGGAACTGTTGACGTGAGTAGAAACTTCCGGAAGTGCTGGTCCACCTTTCTGGGGCATGCGAGCCGGTTGCTCGCGCGTACCCCGCTCCAAGTCCATGTAAGGAACGCACAGCACTGACCGAGGCCGCGCGCAAAATGCGTGACGGCCCTTTTCGGGGCCGCCTCCAGGACGCTGTTCCGCCAAAGTATAGGCCCGCGTCAACGAATTTCAAGGCTTAAGTGAGGCAGGAAGTAGCAGGATTTACAATGGTTTAGTGGTGATACCCGGGGCTGGCGACGCGCCGGGCCAGGGCGACCAGGACCAAGAGCGTGAGGCCCACGGCGACACTTCCGGCCAGTCCGGCGCTGAGCCACGCCCCTGACGTCGTCTCCTGGCTGAAGGCCGGGAGCGCAATCCAGCCAGCCGTCTGGAGCGCCAGGGCGGCCGCGGAAGTGAGCCTTCCGCCTAGAGTTAGGACCGATGTCGGGCTCGTCCACCCGGGCTCGCCGAATGCTGCCCCGATCCATAGCCCGATGGCGATCGAGAGTGCAGCGGCGGGAAGCACCGAGGCCAGGGTGGTCAGCCAATCCGCGGCACCGAGCCGCGCGGGGAGCCCCAGGCCCAGCGCCGCCACCGCGACCGGCGCGAGAGTGAAGGCGCCCACGCTCGCGAAACGGGCCGCGACCCAGGAGCGGGCCGGCACCGGTGCGATCCGCATCCACGCCGCGGCGCGCCGCTCGACCGGGAACGCGCGGGTGCCGATCCCCCAGCCTGTCCCGACCGCGAGCGCGAGCAGCATGGCGCGCACCAGCTCGGGAGACCGCACCGGATGGAGCGGCAGCACGATCAGGGGCAGGAGCGTCCACATCACGGCGCCGGCGATCACGTCCCCGAGCAGGGTCCAGTCGCGCGTGAAGAGGAGCCAGTCGCGACGCATCACGGCGGGGAGGAAGGGACGCACCGCCACCCGGAGCCGCCGCCCCCTTGGGCCGGCGCGGGCGACCGGCGTTCGCGCCGCCATGAGCAGCGGGCCGAGGAGCCGGCCCGCTGCGAATGCGGCGAGCGCCAGACTCGCTCCCGCGGCCGCGACCAGCGCGAGGGCGGAGCGCACGCGGGACCCGAGCGCATCGGCGGCGATGAGATCCGCCGCCCACCCGCCGGGCGTCAGCGCCACGATGTGGCCAGCGGCCGCGAGCAGCCACCGCATCCGGGCGAGCGGCTCCCCTGCCTCGGAAGCGAAGCGCGGCAGCACGACGAAGTTGAAGACCCAGAGCGCGGCGAAGACGAGCAGCGAAACCAGCCCCAGGGACTCGCGCGCGCGGCGTGCCGGGATGCGCGACAGGAATGCCAGCGAGAGCGCGGTCCCCGCGCCGAGCGGGATCGCCCACAACAGCGCCAGGACGACCGGCGCCAGGATCCACGTGGCGGCGGGCGTGGGGCCCGGCACGGCCCAGGCGAGCAGCGCGGGAAGCGCGACGACCCCGATCGGCGCGGCGGTGCGCGGCAGCCCGTCCAGCAGCTTGAGACCGAGCAGTGCGCGCGGCTTGAGCGGTGCGACGCGCAGCAGGTCGAGGTCGCGATCCAGAATCAGGGTCGACACCGCGCTCTCGAGGTCGAAGATCACGAGCATGGCGAGCGCGACGTCGAACGCGAGCGCGAGCACCGCTCGCATCTCCTCGCGCGTGGCACCCGCGCGCACCAGCTCGTCGAAGAACCCATCGATGACGGCGTAGAGAATCAGCCCTGCGGCCACGGCGAACAGGGCGCCGGTGAGCGGCCCCCGTGCACCCCGCCGGCCGCCGCTGCGGCCGCGTCCGAAGACCGAGTTCCGCAGCGCCCGCGCGCGGCCGAGCAGCACGCCGCGCGCAATCACGGCGCGGGCTCCGGATCGGCCGTGAGCGCCAGGAACACGTCTTCGAGCGTGGCGCCGGCCCGGCCGTCACGCAGCGCTACGGGCGTTCCCTCTGCGCGCTTCTTCCCGTGGTGGATGATCACGACGCGATCGCACAGCCGCTCCGCGACCTCGAGCAGGTGGGTCGAGACCAGGACGCCGAGGCCGCGCGCGGCGCGCTCGCGCAGCAGATCCTTCAGCGTGCGCACCGCTTGCGGATCGAGCCCGGTGAGCGGCTCGTCCAGCAGCAGGAGCGGCGGATCGTGGAGCAGGACGGCCGCGATCGCGATCTTCTGCCGCATCCCGCGCGAGCAGGTCTCGATCAGCTCGCCCCGCGCCGACGTCAGATCGAAGCGCTCGATCGATTCCTCGGCGCGGCGCGCGGCGAGATCCGCGGGCACGTCGTAGAGCGCGGCCACGAACTCCAGGAACTCGACCGGCGTGAGGCGATCGTAGAGAAACGGCTCGTCGGGCACGAAGCCGAGTCGCGCGCGCGCCACAAGCGGCTGAGCGGCGAGCGCGACACCGGCGATCGCGATGCGGCCCGCGTGCGGCACGAGCAGCCCGGCGCACGCGCGCAGCGTGGTGGTCTTGCCGGCGCCGTTGGGACCGAGGAAGCCCACGATCTCGCCGCGGCCGACCTCGAGGCTCAGGTCGTCGACCGCGAGCAGGTCGCCATAGCGATGCGTGAGGGACTGGATCTCGAGCGGCGGGGCGGCGCTTTCCATGGGCCGGGGAGTCTAGACGGCTTCGCCCGATCCTGCTCGGCGCCTGATCCTCCGCCCGGGCGGCGCACTCCCGCGATCGGCAAACGAAAACGCCGGGCCACCGAAGTGGCCCGGCGTCGCGTGATGCCGAGAACTACTTGCCAGCGGTCGGGAAGTACATCACCACACCGACGCGCCCCATGAAGCCGGAGTAGTCGGCGGTGGCATTCTCGCCCGAGCCGTTCGTCAGGTTGTTGCCCTGCTCGTCCTTCATCTCGATGTTGGCGAGCCGGTAGCCGGCAGTGCCCGTGAAGGAAAACTGCTTGTTGATCGACCACTCACCGGTGCCATGGAACTGGAAGCCGACACCGCTACCTTCGATCTTCGCCGAACCGGTCGGATCCTCGACCTTGCCGCCGATCGAGTAGTAGCCGAGACCGCCGCCGAAGCCGTAGCGAGCGTTGGTCGCGCTGGGCAGGAAGTAGGTGCCCGTCGCCACGAACGACTGCGAATTCACGTTGAACTTCTCGCTGGTCGCCGAGCTCTCCGTCGAAGCACGGAGCGGCTCCCAGTTGGCGCCGATCGCCCAGTTCTGGTTGGCCCACATCTTCAGGCCGAGCCCGCCCGACAGTCCATTCGAGACGTCGTCGAAGCTCGACCCGGCCTGGTTCGCGGCCGAGATGGCGTCGTTCACGTCCTTCATCGAGTACGTGCTGAAGCTCCCGAACGCCTCGACGCCGAAATTGGCGGCCGCGGCCAGCGTCGGCGCCAGCGCCAGGGCGAACAGGGAAAGTGCCACCAGAATGGCCTTGGACCTCTGCATGACTCTCCTCCTTTGACCGGGCTCCGACCACGACCCGCGCTCCGATCCCGAGTCCGATCCGGGGGCTAGTCCGGGTCCGGTTTCGGCCCGGTGAGCGTGCGGCGGTCGGATACGCCACTGGACAGCGTTATCGGCGGAGGCTTCCCGGAATTTAGTAGGGTTTTTCCGGGGGCCTTGAGGCCCCCCGATGCCGGGGAAAGCGGGCTCAAGCGGGCGACCCGCCGCCGTTTTCGGCGGGGGATGCGGCGGCGCGCGGCGTCTAGCGGGTGACGCCGACGGCGGGCGCGAGCGCGCGGCCCATGCGCGGCAGGCTCACGTCGTAGCGGTACTGCACGTTCATGTGCCCGTCGGGGAATTCCTCGTACTCGTGCGCGATGCCGAGCGCGGAGAGCCGGCGCGTGAAGATCCGGGCGCCGTGCTGCAGGTGGAACTCGTCGCGGGTGCCGCAGTCGAGGTAGACGAGTCGCGCGGCGCGCAGCGCTTCGGCGTGACGCTCGACCATGCGCAGCGGATCGTGCTCGAGCCAGCGGCGCCACACGTCCTCGCGGAATGCGCCGCTGTCGAGGTCGCACGGCAGATCGATCCCGAGCGGGGAAGCGGAATTGGGCGAGTAGGCCGCCGCCATGGCGAGGATGTTGAGCGCGGTCAGGTCGTCGTGCTTCTTCTGGAGCTTGGCGTCGAAAGCTGCGAGCCACTTCTCGGGACCGCCCGCCTCCTGGACCTGGGTGCAGAACTTGGGCACATCGCCGCGGTAGCAGTACTCGAAGTACACGTCGCCGCTGTGCGACGCCACCGCGCCGAACACGTCGGGGTGCCGCATCGAAAGCGAAAGCGCGCCGTAGCCACCGGACGACTTGCCCATCACGCCGCGGTGCGCGCGGCCGGGCAGCGTGCGGTACGCGCGATCCACGTGCGGGACGAGCTCCAGGACGAGGTGGTCCTCGTAGCGCCCGGTGGCGCTCGAGTTGAGGTACTGGGAGCCGCCGTAGCGCGTGAAGCCGTCGGGCAGCACCAGGATCATCTCCTCGCACGCGCCGCGCGCGATCAGCGCGTCCATGCGCTCGGGCAGCGCCGGCGACCAGGGATTGTCGTTGAGCAGCGCGCGCCCGCGCCCGGTGAAGCCGGCGAGCACGTAGGCCACGGGAAAACGCCGCTCGCGGTCCAGGTCGTAGGAGGGCGGGAGATAGATGGGGACGGTGCGGACGTGGGGATCCCCCAGGGGATTGCCGCGCAGTACCGCGCTCTCGAACGCCTCGAGGATCACCTGGCCACGCTTCATTCGGCGGAGATTACACCTAGTGCGACCGGGGGCGGGAGAGCCGAGACCGTTATCCCTAATCCGGATCGGAGCATCGGCCGATAACGCGCCCGAGGCAGGTGGCCCCATCCTCTAGGGGCGCGCTACCAGGGAGGGTCCCGTCTTGGAAGTCAGCGCAGAATTGATGAAGGCCCACATCAATCGACGGGGCTGGTGGCTGTGGACCGCGACCATCGCGGTGGTGCTGGCGCTCGCATCGGCCGTGACCCTGCTCTTCTACCCGCTGGTGCGCCTGATCCAGGAGCTGGGCGGCACCCGGAACTCGGCGGAGAGCTACTACGCGATCGTCGGCCTCGGCGGCCTGGTCCTCATCTTCTGCCTCTACGTCGTGCTCAAGCAGCACGAGCTGATGAAGACGCGCGACGCGCTCGAAACCAACGAGCGCGGCCGCCAGGAGGCATCCGCGCGGCTCTCCGAGCTGTCGGCGTTGTTCCAGGTCTCGACCACGCTCAACCTCCAGCTCCAGCTCAACGTGATCCTCGAGATCATCGTGCGCCGCGTGGTCTCGACGCTGCGCGCCCAACAGGCTTCGATCATGATCTACAACCCCGAGGAAGGCGTGCTCGAGACCCGCGCCAGCTACGGGCTCGAGTCGGAGTTCGCGCGCAACGCGCGCGCCCGGCTGGGCGAGGGCATCGCGGGCTGGGTGGCGGAGCGCAAGGAGGCGGTGCTGCTCAACGATTCCAGCACGAATCCCCAGCTCGGCCGCCACTTCAAGTCCGACCGCAACATCACCTCTTCGCTCTCGCTCCCGTTGCGGCTCGGCGACCGCGTGGTCGGCGTGCTCAACGTGAACCGCATCAACAACAGCGAGCGCTTCACCGAGCACCACCGCGAGATGCTGCGGATGTTCGCGGAGCACGTCGGGGCGGTGATCGACCGCGCCGAGACCGTGGACCGGCTCACCAGCCGCACGCGCGTGCTCGAGGCCGCGAATTTGAAGCTCAGCGAGATGAACCAGATGAAGGACGTGTTCCTCTCGACCGCGAGCCACGAGCTGAAGACGCCGCTCTCCTCGGTGATCGCATATGCGGAGCTGCTCGAGGACAACTCGGAGAAGATCAAGCCCGACCAGCGTGCCGAGTTCCTGAAGCGCCTGCGCTCCGAGGCCGGCCGGTTGCTGGGCCTGATCGAGGACATCCTCGACCTGTCGCGTATCGAGAGCGGCAAGCTCACGCTGCGCCGCATGCCGATCGCGGTGAACGACGTGGTGAAGGCGGCGGTCGAAACCTCACGCCCGACGGCGGCGAAGCACTCGGTCGAGCTGGTCGAGTCGCTCGAGGAAGACCTGCCCGTGCTGATGCTGGACGAGGTGAAGATGCGCCAGGTGGTGGTGAACCTGCTGGTCAACGCGGTCCGGTTCAGCCCCGAGCACGGCACGGTCAAGGTGATCACGCGCCGCGAGGCCAAGTTCACGACCATCGAGGTCGTGGACCAGGGCCCCGGCATCCTGCCCGAGGAGACGGTGCGGATCTTCGAGCTGTTCGGGCAGGGCGTGCGCGGGCTCGACCGGCGCACCGGCGGGCTCGGGATCGGGCTCCATCTGGTTCGCCGCATCAGCGAGCTGCACGGCGCCCACGTCGGCGTGAACAGCCAGGCGGGCCAGGGCAGCACCTTCTGGGTGCGCCTGCCCCAGTCGCTCGCAGAAGAGGCGGTCCGCGCCGCGGCCGGTCAGCCGGTGAGCGAGCGGGTCGCGGCGGCCATCGGGTACCCCGAGGTGCAGCAGAAGGCCGCATAAGTTGGCGCCGCGCCGCCCGGCGCGGGCTTCGCACCGGCCGTCCGGACTGAGCGCCCCCGGCGATCCCTTCCCGTTCCGCTCCCGCGCCCGGCCGTGCCATACTGCGCCAGCCTGCGGAGCCCACCTGCGTTCCAGGCCACCGTACCCAGGTCCAGCGAGGAGCGCCTCGTGCCGGGTCCCACCCATCCGACACAGAATCCGTCCATCCGCGTAGTTCCGTCAGGGACTCCCGGCTCTCCCCTGCCGTCCGCAGGGGACGGGCACGCGGACGCGCCCGGGTCTAAGGGCTCGGGCGGCCGCCCGGCGCCGCCCGCACGCGAGGAGCTGGAGCGCGTGCGCGCCCGGGACCCCGAGGCGCTCGGAGCGTTCTTCGAGCGCTATTTCGACCGGGTGTACGGACTGGTGCTTCATCTGCTCGGCGAGCGCGCCGCCGCCGAGGATGCGACGCAGGAGGTGTTTCTCAAAGTGCACCGCGCGGCGGCACAGCTCGATCCAGCGCGCGATCCCGCGCCGTGGCTCACGACCATCGCGTACAACACCTGCCGCGACCTGTGGCGCTCGAGCGCATATCGCATGAGTCGCCGCAGCGCATCGGTCGAGCAGGATGCGGCGGTGACGATGCGACTTTCGCACGGCGATGATCCGGAGAAGGTACTGCTGTCCGCGGAGCGCGAGCGGCTGGTGCGCGATGCGATCGCCGGGCTGCCCGAGCCGCTGCGCGCGGTGGTGCTGCTCTACGACTACCAGGGCCTGAACCATCAGGAGATCGCCGATCTGCTGCACGTGAACCACGCCGCGGCGCGCAAGCGCTACTCGCGCGCGCTCGCGGCGCTCGGCAAATCGCTGAAGGAGAAGCTGGCATGAGCGCGCGCGAGCCCGACGTGCTGACTCCGGAGGAGAAGCGCGCGAGCGAAGCGGTGCGCGCGCTCGGCGCCCCGCCCGCGGACGCCGCCTTCCGCGCCCGGCTCAAGCGCGCATTCACGAGCGGCGCGATCGCGGGCGTCCCTGAGCGCGCGCCTCTGCGGATTCCGTTCTGGCGCCATCCGGTGCTGGGCTGGGCGATGCCGGTGGCGGCCGCCGCCGCGCTGCTCGCGGTGGGCGTGATGAACCTGGGCCCACGCTGGCAGCTGGTCTCGAGCCGCGGCGCGGGCGAGGTGGTGGTGGACGGAGTGCCGGTCTCGATCTCGGACATGAACGGGCTGGAGCGGCGCCTGAAGCGCGGCGTGCGCCTCAAGCTTCCCTCCGAGGGCCAGATCGAGCTGGCGATCCCGGGGCAGGTCGCGCTCCAGGTGGCGCCGGGCACCGACGTCACGCTGCCGGCGGCCGCCGGACGCTGGTTCGGGCGCGGCACGCGCGCGAGCGTTGCGCACGGCGAGGTACGGATCACGACGGGCCACGCCTTCCACGGTGCGCGGCTCGCGGTCGAGACGCCGGAGGCAATGGTGGAGGTGACGGGCACGACCCTGGCGGTGATCTGCGAGCCGACCGGCACGTGTGTGTGCGTGCTCGAAGGTCGCGTGCGCGTGGCGGCCCAGGCCGAGGGCGCAGGGGCGATGGTGATGGAAGGCCACCGCCGCTACGTCTTCAACGACACGCGCGCACCGGAGTCGGCGGAGATCCGGCCGACCGAGCTGGTCCCACTGCGCGAGTTCCGCGAGCGCCGCCGGATCCTGATGGAGCGGTAAGCAGTCCCGGGGGCCGGACCGTTCGTTGGGGCGCGCGCCCGGCGAGCCCTCCGGACCAAGACCTACGCCGCCGCTTCCTCCGAGTCGTCCGGATACTCCTCGCTCTTGAGCGCGCGCTTGATCGTGAGCTCGGGCGGGAGCGGGCGGTACTCGATCGAATCCTCGGGCTTGAGTCGGCGCTGGTC
>Ga0075423_10005684_pt1 | contig 11662 bp, 11 predicted proteins | sample SoiMethybrSBSTD2_FD_80114 | JGI IMG/M metagenome (GOLD analysis project Ga0075423, IMG submission 80114) | Bulk soil microbial communities from a Populus tree surrounding site in Tennessee, USA - Soil MetaG P. TD hybrid SBSTD2 | ecosystem: Environmental > Terrestrial > Soil > Tree plantation...
CAGCCGGGCGTCGTGCTTCATGCGCTGGTGCACCTCGTCGTAGATCGCGGCAGCCTGCCGCGTGTTCTGCCCGGTGCAGACCACGAGGTAGTCCGTGTAGGACACCACCGGCCGCATGTCGAGGATGACGACGTCTTGGGCCAGCTTCTCCTGGGCGAGGCCGGCGATCCGGCGTGCTTGTTCGAGGGACGTCAAGTGCCCTCCAAACGATACAGCCCGCGGGAGTCGATCAACTCCGCGACGGCAGGCGGCACGAGCCGGTCGATCGGCTCACCGCGCGCGACGCGCTCGCGGATGTCTTCGGAGGAGATCGGCAGCGGCTCGATCTCGAAGAACTGCACGCGGTCGGGACGCGACAGGCGGTCGAGCACCGATTGCAGTCGCTCGCGCGGATAGCCGGGCCGCGTCGCGACAGCGAGACGGGCGCGCGCGATCACGCCGTCCGGGTCCTTCCACGTGAGGAAATCACAGAACTCGTCGGCGCCGATCACGAAGAGCGGATCGCTCCACCGGTCTGTCTTCAGCATGTCGACCGTCCGCTCGTGCGGATCGAGCTCGACCTCGCGGTCCGGAAAGGCCGCACGTGCCAATGCCAGCCGCGTGTCCGAGTCGAGCTGAACCTCCTTGTGACCCGGCCGCGCGGCGACGAGCACGACCACCTCGTCGGCGAACCGATCCTCGGCGGCCTGCGCGAGCGCGACGTGTCCGTTGTGCGGCGGATTGAACGTGCCGCCGAGCAGCGTCGTCACTGCAGCTCGAGCACCTCGCCGTCGACCTCGACCTCGTCGCCCTTCCGCGCGCCGGCCGCCTTGAGCGCCGCAGCGAGCTCCTCCTCGTCGCTCGGCGCGACCCCGGCGATGCGGAAGCCGCGATCCGTGCGCAGCACGCGGAACCGCCGCCGGCCGGGCTTCGGCCGGTAGACGAGGAAGTCGACGAGCCCGTCCTCGGGAACGGACGGCACGACCTGAGGGGAGCAGAGCTCGAACAACGCGCGCTTCAGCTCGTCGATCCCGGCGCCCGTCGCGCACGACACGTGGAAGACACGGACGATGCGGTCGTCATCCAGGTCGAACGCCGGCGGCTCCCTGCGCAGGTCGGTCTTGTTGAGGACGACCGCCTGGGGACGCGTCTCCAGGCCGGCCCCGTAGGCGGCTAGCTCGGCGTCGATCGTTCGGAACCGCTCGGCCGCGTCGTCTTCGGAGGAGTCGATCACGTGCAACAGCAGGTTCGCGCGCTCGAGATGCGCCAGGAACTCGTGCCCGAGCCCGACGCCCTCGCTCGCACCCTCGATCAGCCCCGGCACGTCCGCCACGGTCAGCTGACGGGTCCGGTCCGGCGCATCGACGGTCCCGAGCACCGGCGCGAGCGTCGTGAAGGGATACTCGGCGACCTTCGGGCGCGCGTTCGAGATGCGCGCGAGCAGGGACGACTTGCCGGCGTTCGGCAGGCCGACGAGCGCTGCGTCCGCGAGCAGCTTCAGCCGGAGCTCGAGGGTCGCCTGCTCGCCGGGCAGCCCGGTCTCCGCAAACCGAGGCGTCCGCCGCGTCGGCGATGCGAAGCGTTTGTTGCCGCGTCCGGCGACGCCGCCGCGGGCGACGACGACGCGCGCCGACGGCGACGCCAGGTCGGCGATCAACTGCTCGTCCTCATCGAACACCTGCGTGCCGACCGGGACGGCGATCTCCACGTTCTCGCCCGAAGCGCCGTGCTTCAGCGACCCGCGGCCGGGCTCCCCGTTGCCGGCGTGGAACCACCGGCGCGCACGAAATGCGGAGAGATCCCGGAGGTCGGGATCGGCGGCCACGACGACGTCTCCCCCCGGGCCGCCGTCACCGCCGTCCGGGCCTCCTCTCGGCACGTGCTTCTCACGCCGGAAGTGCAGGCTGCCGTCGCCGCCGCGGCCCGCCTGCACGCGGATGCGGGCGCGGTCGTTGAACATGGGGCTATTCGGCGCCGTTGACTTCGACGAAGCGACGCTCGCCGCTCTGCCGGAAGGCAACCGTTCCGGGACGCGTGGCGAAGATCGTGTCGTCGCGACCGATGCCCGTGCCGGCGCCGGGGCGGAACCTCGTCCCGCGCTGGCGCACGAGGATCATCCCGGCCTTGACCTCCTGGCCGGAGAAGATCTTCACGCCGAGCATCTTCGGGTTGGAGTCGCGTCCGTTGCGCGACGAGCCGAGTCCCTTCTTGTGGGCCATTAGCCCTCCTTCTCCTGCTTCGCTGCGATCGCCGAGCCCAGCGCTGCGATCGCACCCTTGCGGTTCGCGTTGCTGCGCTCGTACTCGAGCGCGGCCTCGAGCTGCTCGAGCGTCCAGCGCTTCGACTTGTCGGTGATGTCGGCCACGGTGAAGTCTGCGTATCCGCGGGGCAGTTGGGCCTGCGCGGGCGCGGCCTGCTCCTTCGTCGCGGCGGCGGGCGTCTCCTTCGCGGGCGCTTCCGCAGAGCGCTTCGACGCGCCGATCGACTGGATCTCGATCTGCGAGAGCGCAGAACGGAAGCCCGTCTGACGGCGGTACCCGCTCTTCGGACGGCGCTTGCCGATCCGGACCTTGTCGCCGCGGACATGTCCGACCACCTTGGCGGTCACCTGCACTCGCGGCGAGAGGTTGCCGCTGCCATCGCCGCCCGTGAAGAGGACGTCGGGATGGAAGGTCTTCCCCTCGTCGGTCGTCAGGCGGTCGACGAGCAGCCGCTCGCCCTCGCGGACGCGATACTGCTTGCCACCGAGTGAGATGATCGCGTACGTCGCCATTTCGTGGAAAACGCGGGCTTTTGCCCGCGAGCGCGTGGATTGTAGCGCCTAGCCCTCGTCGCGGACGTCTTCGCCCCACTCGGACATCGGGACGTACTCCCAGCCCGATGCTGTCGCCTCGCCGCCGGGCTCCGGCTCGGCCGTGGTGACCGCGGCGGCAGCTGCGCCGGTCTTCTTCTTGCGGTTCCGACCGCCGCGCGTGCCGCGGCGCGTCTTCCGCTTCGCCTTGGGGGGCTCCGTGCCGTCGGTGTCGGCGGACGGCTCGGCCGGCGACTCGTCGGCCGAAGCGGGCTCCCCGAGGTCGGGAGCCGGCACGTGGATCTTCGCCTCGACCGGCGGTGTGCCGTTCGCCGGCGCGGTCGCCTTCTTGCGTCCTCGACCGCCGCGCGAGCCGCGGCGCGTCTTCTTCTTGGCGGCCGCCTGTTGGTCGCCGGCCGCTGCCTCCGTGTCGATTTCCTCCGCTTCGAGCTCGGGCTCATCCGCCTCGGCCTTCTTCGCGGGAGCGCGTCGCGTCGGCTTCTCGGCTTCGCCCTCGGCGGTGATCGGCTCCTCGGCGTCCGCGGATCTCGTCACGAGCGTCCCGTACGCCATGCCGTCGAGCACGCGCTCGATCTGCACGTTGACCTTCTTGCCGACCTGCTTCGCGGCGCCAGCGACGCATACGTCGAAGCCTTCGACCTTGCCGACACCCGCGCTCGGGTCGTGGAGACCGACCTCGCCCAGCGTCAGCTGGACCTTCGCTCCTTCGGCAACCGGCGCCGCCGGCGCGAGCTCCTCGCGCTTGCCTTCCTCGAGCACGACGAAGTGGTCGAGGTGCATGTCCGCCTTGCCGACGAGGTAGAAGCGGCGCCGCGTCTGCTTCTCCAGCTCGACCAGGCGCGATGCGCCCGGCCCGATCAGCAGGGCCGCGACCTTCGCCGCGACCTCGACGCGGTACGCCTGGCTACGCGAGCCCGTCGCGAGCGCGCGCAGCCGGCGCTCGACGTCGACGGCCGCCGACGTCTCCGACAGGACGATGCCGTCACCCCCGCACGTCGGGCACTTCTTCGTCATTACCTCGCGCGGGCCGTCGGTCACGTTCTGGCGCGTCATCTCGACGAGACCGAGGGGCGAGATCTCGACGACGTAGGTCTTGGTCCGGTCGCGCTCCAGCTCGGTGCGCAGCGCCTCCTCGACGGTGGCGCGGTTCTTCGGGTTCGCCATGTCGATGAAGTCGATGACGATGATCCCGCCGATGTCGCGCAGCCGCAACTGGCGGACGACTTCCTTCACCGCTTCGAGGTTGTTCTTCGTGATGGTGTCCTCGAGCCGCGCCCCGGACGACCGCGACCGTGAGCCGACGAAGCGGCCGGTGTTCACGTCGATCACGGTGAACGCCTCTGCGTAGTCGAAGATCAGGTAGCCGCCGGAGGGAAGGTCGACGCGCCGACTGAGCGTCGACTTGATCTCCGCGTCGACGCCGTACGCCTCCATCAGCGGCTGCTTCTCCTTGTAGCGGACGACTCGCTCGACCATGTGCGGCGAGGTCTTCTTGAGATAGCCGACGATCCGCTTGTACGCGCGGTCCTCGTCGACGAGCGCTCGCTCGAAGTTCTCGGTGAACAGGTCACGCGTGACGCGGAGCGGCAGCTCCGCCTCCTGGTACAGCAGTGTGGGGGGCTTCGCTTTCTTGGCGCGCCCCTCGATCGCCTTCCAAAGCTTCTGCAGGAAGACGAGGTCGCGCTCGATGTCCTCCGCGGACGCGCCCTCGGCCGCGGTGCGCACGATCACGCCGCCGCCCTTCAGGTCGAGCCCTTTGAGGATGTCCTTCAGGCGCACGCGCTCGTCGTCGTCGAGTCGGCGCGACACGCCGTAGCCGTCGCCGTTGGGCTGGTAGACGACGAAGCGGCCGGGCAGCGAGATCTCGGTCGTCAGACGCGCGCCCTTCGTCTTCATCGGATCCTTGACGGCCTGCACCATGATCGTCTGGCCGCGGCTGATCAGGTCCTGGATCTTCTTGCCGTGCCGCTTGCCCTCGAGCTCGGGCGTGACGATCTCGTCGACGTAGAGGAAGCCGTTCTTCTCCAGGCCGATCTCGATGAACGCCGCCTCCATCCCCGGCAGGACGTTGTCGACCTGACCCAGGTAGATATTGCCGGCGATCGAGCGGCGCTCCGGCCGCTCGAGATAGACCTCCGCCACCTGGTCGTCCTCGAGGACGGCGACGCGCTGCTCGCCGACGTCGACGGACACGAGCAGCTCTCGCTTCGCCTCCGGCAACGGCGCGCGGCGCGGGGGCTCCCGGCGGCGGCGCTGCTGCGGCCGCTCCCGCTCACGACGCTGCGGCTTGCGTTCCGGGCGCGCGGCCTTCGCCGGCTCCTTCTTCGCCTTCTCCTCGGTCTTGGCCTCGGTCGTGGTGGCGGTGGGCCGCTTCGAGCGGCCGCGCCCGCCGCGGCTTCCGCGACGGCGCCGGGGCCTCGTGGTGGTGGTACTCGGTTGTCCCGCCTCTGCGGCGGGCCGTGCGGTTACGGGCTCGGGTGCTTCAACTGGAGCGGCAGCCTCGATCGGCGCCTGCTCCTCGGACATCTTTCTGCGTCGAAACCAGCGCAAGCGAAATCTCCTTCGTGCGCGCGCGCTGCAGCAACGCCTGCGAAAGAGGCGGCGCGGAGCGTGCGCGGCAAGTTGTGGTCTGAATGGAACATCTGACTGAAGGCTAGCAAGTGACCTGGCGGGGGCCTCCGTCCGGTCCAGGTCCTACCTTTTCGGCATCAGCGACCCGGGAGGTGAGTCTCAGGTGACCGGACAGCGTGAAGCCCACGAGTTGTTGTTGATCGAGGAGGCCGATGCCTGGTTCGAGTACCTCGAGGCGACCCGGGCACAGTCGCCGCTCCGCTACAAGGAGGTCGAGCCCTGGGCCTGGGCCCGCCTCACGCAGCGGCTCCGGGCGATCAAGACCCGCAGGGCGAAGCTGAAGCCGGCTGCCGAGGCCGCGTAGAAAGCGACCAACCGCCCAACCCCCAAGAGTGGGCGGGCTCTGCCCGCGCGTTCAGCCGCGAAGCGGCCGTAGCCGAGACCGCAGATGGATTGCCAAAAGCAATCCAACCGCGATCAGGTTGGCGATCATCGAGGAGCCGCCGACGCTCACGAACGGCAAGGGGATCCCCGTGATCGGCGCGATCCCCATCGTCATGCCGACGTTCACGAAGACCTGGAACAGGAGCGTGACGACGAGCCCTCCGGCGACGATCGCCGAGAACGGCTCGCGCGCGAGGGTGACGATCCGCAGCCCCCGCCACACGACGAGCAGGTAGAGCATCAGCAGGAGGGCGGCGCCGACGAAGCCGCGCTCCTCCGCAAGCGACGCAAAGACGAAGTCTGTGTGATGCTCCGGGAGGAAGTTGAGCGTCGTCTGCGTCGCGTTGTTCGGGCCGCGGCCGTGGAACTGCCCGGCGCCGATCGCGTTCTTCGACTGCGTGATGTTGTACGTCGTGCCGCCCGGATCGCTGGCCGGGTTGAGAAATCCCGTCAGGCGTTGCTGCTGGTAGTCCTTCAGCACCGGGAGCCCGGCCGCAGGCAGCAGCCCGAGGATGAGAACGGCTAGCGCGACGACGCCCGCCGCCAGCGCGGCGAGGTGCGACCACGGCGTTCCGGCGACGAGGAGCACGGCTGCGGTCGCGGCGCAATAGACGAGCGCGCTGCCGAAGTCGGGCTGCAGGAAGACGAGGAAGATCGGCACGAGCGCGAGCCCGGCGGCGCTCAACGTCGTACGCGGGTCGGCCAGGCGCCGGCTCCGCTCGGCGAGGAAGCCCGCAAGCGCGAGCACGAAGAGCACCTTGCCGAACTCCGACGGCTGGAACCGGAAGAAGCCGAGATCGAGCCAGCGCCTCGAGCCGCGAATCGGCCCCGTCAGCAAGACGATCGCGATCAGGAAGCACGTCCCGCCGAAGATGAAGCGCCAGCGCGTCCGGTACACGTCGGGATCGACCAGGACGGCCGCGACGAGGCACACCACTCCGATCGCCGCGTAGACGGCCTGACGGGTGAGGTAGTAGTGGGCATCGGCCGTGACGTCGTGGCGCGTGATGTCGGCGATCGACCACAGCCCGTACGCGACGAGGGTTGCCACGGCGCCGATCAGCACCCAGTCGAGCCGCCGGACGACCGACGCGACGTCCGCCGTCTCACGGCGGCGCGCGCGGCTTGCTGCTCTGGAGGCGTAGTCGACCATCAGTCGGAGTGGATCGGCCCCTGCTGCGCCGCTTGCTTGTGGAAGAACTGCTCGAACACCTTCAGCGCCGCGGGCGCGGCGGCGTCGCCGCCGTGGCCGCCGTTCTCGATCAGCGCGCACACGACCAGGTCGGGCGAGCTCGACGGCCCGTACCCGCACCACCACGATTGGTTGAACGTGTGCATGTAGCCGTCGCCTGGATCGATCGACTTCTCGGCGGTGCCCGTCTTCCCGGAGATCGGGACGGGGAAGCCGCCGAACGTCGCGTACGACGTGCCGAGCGAGGAATGCGTCGCCTCGAACAGGCCCTCCCGGACGACCGACAGCGCCTGCGCGTCGACGTTCGTCGCCTCGGGCGCAGGCGGCGGCGGCGTCGGGATCACGCGTCCGGACTGGCGGTTCGCGGACGGCTGCTCCACGTCGAGCAGCAGGTGGGGTGTCACGAGCTTCCCGCCGTTCGCGATCATTGCGTAGAAGCGGGCCATCTGCAGCGGCGTGACGAGCAGGTCCTTCTGCCCGATGGCGAGCTGGATCGAGTCGCCCGGCTTCCAGAGGCTGTCGATCTGCCAGTGGCCGGGATCCGTTTTCCTGGTGAAGGTCTTGAGCCGCCAGTCGGGCGTCGGCAGCAGGCCGCCGACCTCGGAGCCGAGGTCGACGCCGGTCTTCTGCCCGAAGCCGAAGCGGCTCGCCCACGCCTGCAGGCGCGGCCCGCGCTCGGACGGCATGCCGTAGAAGCGATAGCCCACCTGGTAGAAGTAGGTGTCGCATGACTGCGCGATAGCAGTCGTCAGCGTCATCGCCTCGTTCACGAACGGATCCCAGTTCTTGAACACCTGGCCGTGGTTCGTGTACTGGCCCGTGCAGGCGAGCGGCTCGTACGGCTGCAGAATGTGCTCCTGCATCGCGGCGAGCGCGGTGACGGGCTTGAACGTCGAGCCCGGCGGATACGTCGCATCGATCGCGCGGTCGAGGGCGGGATAGTTCATCGACTTCGCCGAGTGCGCCGTCAGCCCGGCCGCGTCGAGCGCGCTCTGCCGCACGCGGCCGGCGTAGAGCGACGGGCGGAAGGTCGGATAGGACGCGAGCGCGCGGATCGAGCCGTCGCGCGGATCGAGCGCGACGATCGCACCGCCGTTCGAGTACCAGCAGCCCTGGCACGCGGAGCTGCGCGCGCGATCGATGCCGTAGACGAGCGCCTGCTCGGCGGCCATCTGCAGCTTCACGTCGAGCGTCAGGCGCACGGCGTCGCCGGGATGCGCGGGAACGAGCGGCGTCGTCGCTCCCTGCTGGCGGCCGAGCGAGTCGACGCGCTTGATCGCCAGCCCCGGCGCGCCGCGCAGGTACTTGTCGTACTCGGACTCGATCCCGGTCTGTCCGATCGTGTCGCCCGGCTGGTAGCCCTGCTTCGCGAGCGCGTCGAGCTGCGGCTGCGAGATCTCGCCGGTGTAGCCGAGCACGTGCGCGGCGAGCTCGCGGTGCGGGTAGTAGCGCAGCGAAACGACGGGGACGCTCACGCCCGGGAAGTCGTCCGCGCGCTCGGTGAGGTAGCCGGCCTGCGCGTCGGTCACGCCGGACTTGATCGTGACCGGCGTGAGCAGGTCGTTGCGGTGTCGTCGCAGGTTGCCCCCGATCTCGCGGGCGGGCATCTTCAACACGCGGGCGAGACGCCGGATCTCTCGAAGCCTGATGCTCCTGCGCTTCGGCATGCTCGCCTGGTCGATCTGGACGATCGTGCCGGGCACGTTCGTGACGAGTGGCAGCCCGTTGCGGTCGACGATCGCACCGCGCGGCGCGGGAAGCCGCACCTCGCGGCGCTGGTTGTTCTGCGCGGCGCGGAGCAGCTGCTCGCCGTTCAGGATCTGGAGCGACCACAACCGCAGGAAGAGGGCGGCGAAGACGGCGAGCGCCACCATGCCGAGCAGCCCGACGCGTAGCGCGAGCCGCGGCGTCAGCCGGTACGGCTCCTCGACGTGCGGATCCGGCGGCAGGAAGCGGCGCGAGACGAGACGCTTAGCCAAGGAGGCGCACCTCTCGCGGCGCCCATTCGCGCGGACGCAGCAGCCGGCGCGCGAGCGCGTAGACGGGGAACGTCAGGATCAGGTTGAGCAGCATCGTCGGGACGAGGCCCGCGAAGATCGCGCCGCCGGGGGCGTTCTGCCCGAGCATGTAGCGCAGCACCAGCGCTGCGACCTGGTACAGCAGCGTGATCACCGCGACGGAGAGGAGCGGCGCGTGGGCGCGGTCCCGGCCGGTCGTCTCGCCGTAGCGTCCCGTCCAGTAGCCGGCCAGCGTCAGCAGCAGCGCGATGAAGCCGAGTGTCCCGAACACGCCGGTGTCGGCGAGCAGGCCCGCGCTGAATCCCGCGACCGCGCCGAACACCGCGCCGCGCAGCAATGCCACGCACACGAGCGCCACGAGCAGCAGGTTCGGGTGGCCGCCGAGGATCGTGACCTGCGCCATGATCGAGAGCTGGAGCACGACGGCGAAGAAGAGCAGCGCCCCCGCCTTCGCGATGTCGGCAGCCATCACGGCGCTTTCGGGTTCTGCTTCTTCGTGGTCAATGCCGTCACCGCGTCGAGCGACGAGAAGTCGACGAAGGGCTGGATCTGGATCTGCTTGAACGGCGCCGTGTCGCTCTGCCCCACGCTGATCACGTAGCCGATCGGAATGTTCGCGGGGAACAGCGACGGATACTGCTTCGAACGCGTCCCCGCGGTGACGATGACGTCACCCTCCTTCACGAGCTTGTCCTTCGTGACGCGGTCGACGATCAGAGAGCCCTCGCCTTCGCCGTGCCGCACGACGCCGGACGCACTGGTGTCCTGGTCGCGCGCCTGCACTGCGCTGCTCTCGTCGGTGAGCAGCGTGACGAGCGCGGCGGTCGGCGACACCTGTGTCACGCTCCCGACGAGGCCGTCGCTGGTCACGACGGGCGTCTCCTGATGGATGCCGGCGTTGCGTCCCGCGGCGATCACGACGCGCTCGTCGAACTCGTTGCGCCACCCGATGATGCGCGTGTTCACCGCGCTGTAGTCGCTCGGGAAGAGCGGGCTGTCGACGAATTTGAGCTGCTTGCGGAACTCGGTGTTCTGTGCTCGCGCCGACTCCCCGAGCAGCGCCTGCTGCCGCAGCTTGTTGACCTCGGCCTTGAGCTTCTCGTTCTCCTGCTTCACGTGGATGAGCCCGGCGAAATAGCCGTAGACGTCGCGGAACGGGCGCGCGACGCGCTCGGCGGCGACCTCGAACGGGCGCAGAACGGTGGCGCCGGCCGACTGCACGCCGTGCAGCGGGCCCGACGTCGGCTCGCGGAACGAGATCGTGATCAGGAACAGGGCCAGCACGACGAGCCCTGCCACGACGACGCGCCGCCGAAGGGCGGAACGGCTGCGCGAGGGGAACGGCTGAGGCCTCGGCCGTGGTACCGAGGACCCCAGGACCGCACTGACGCTGCGGTTGCGAGCCACGGGAGTGTCCTAGGTTAGCGCGGTGATCTAACGGCGGTGGTTGTTCCGCCTGGCCTTCGAGCTGCGGTGGATCGCCTCGAACTCCTCGAGACTCCGTCCGGAGCCCACGGCCACACAGGTGAGCGGGCTTTCTGCCAGGTGAACCGGCATCTGGGTCTCGTGCCGGAGCCGCTCGTCGAAGCTCGTCAGGAGGGCTCCGCCGCCGGCGAGCACGATCCCCCGGTCCATGATGTCCGCGGCCAGCTCGGGCGGGGTCTTGTCCAGGGTGGACTTGATCGCCTCGACGATCTGCTGGACTGGCTCCTCGAGCGCCCGCCGCACCTCCTCCGACGACAGGACGACCGTCTTCGGCAAGCCGGTGAGCATGTCGCGGCCGCGCACCTCGGCCTGCAGCTCCTCGCGCAGGTCCCACGCCGACCCGATCTCCAGCTTGATCTCCTCGGCCGTCTGCTGCCCGATCAACAGCTTGTACTCGCGCTTGATGTGGTTGATGATCGCCTCGTCCATCTCGTCGCCGCCGACGCGTAGCGACTGCGACACGACGATCCCGCCCAGCGAGATGACCGCCACCTCGGTCGTGCCGCCGCCGACGTCGACGATCATGTTCCCCGTCGGCTCGGCGACTGGAAGCCCGGCGCCGATCGCGGCCGCCATCGGCTCCTCGATCAGGTACGCCTGGCGTGCCCCGGCGCTGAGCGTCGCCTCCTCGACCGCGCGCTTCTCCACGCCGGTGACGCCGGAGGGAACGCACACGACGACGCGCGGATGCGCGAAACGGTGCTGGTGAACCTTCTGGATGAAGTGGCGCAGCATCTGCTCCGTCACGTCGAAGTCGGCGATCACGCCGTCCTTGAGGGGACGGATCGCGGAGATCGTGCCGGGAGTGCGGCCGAGCATCCGCTTCGCCTCGACGCCGACGGCGTGCACTTCGCCCGTCCGCTGGTCGATCGCGACCACCGACGGCTCGGACAGCACGATGCCGCGGCCGCGCACGTACACCAGCGTGTTCGCAGTGCCCAGGTCCACGGCCATGTCGCGGCCGCCGAAGCCACCGAGATTGTCAAAAAGGCCCATGAGGGAGTTCGAGTCTAGCTACCCAAATCCGTAAGTACCTGAAAAGCGGTCGGCGAGCAGTCGCACGAGCAGCGCGCCGGGAAGCCCGACGACATTGAGGTAGTCGCCGTCGATGCACTTGACGAGCGCGGCGCCGCGGCCCTGGATCGCGTACGCGCCCGCGCG
>Ga0075423_10005686_pt1 | contig 11661 bp, 8 predicted proteins | sample SoiMethybrSBSTD2_FD_80114 | JGI IMG/M metagenome (GOLD analysis project Ga0075423, IMG submission 80114) | Bulk soil microbial communities from a Populus tree surrounding site in Tennessee, USA - Soil MetaG P. TD hybrid SBSTD2 | ecosystem: Environmental > Terrestrial > Soil > Tree plantation...
AACGAGGTCGCGTGGGAGGCGATGAGCCCGGCCGACCGCAACCTCTTCCTACTGGCCAGCATGTGCATGGAGGTCAGCCATCCGGTCGAGCTCGGGTGGCAGACCACCGACATCGCCGACGCGTTTCCGACGAGCCGCGTCCAGTTCCTGTCGGAGTCGGCCGGCTACTAGCGCTCGACCGCGTCGATCAATGCCGGCGCGCGTACCGCGGCGGTCGCGCTCAGCGCGGCGCGTGCTCCAGCCACCACGGGTCCTTCGCCTCCGGGATGGTCTGCACCAGCACGTTCTGGACCTCGCCGCCGACCTTCTCGGCCCGCGTGATGTAGATATTGGCGAGGACGTTCTGGCTCTGCGGATCGAACTTGAACGGCCCCAGGGTCGAATCGAACTGCACTTTGCGGAGCGCCTGCAGGAATCCGGCGGTGTCCTCGACGTTCCCGTTCACGGACTCGAGCGCGCGCGCGATCACGTCGCCGCCGATGTGTCCCATCTGGACGAGCGGATCCATGTAGCCGAGCTTCTGCTTCGTCGCCTCGACGAAGCGGCGGTTGGCGGGGAAGTCGAGGGCCGGGATGTAGGTGGCGATCTGATAGGCACCGATCGCGGCGTCACCCATCCCGCCGAGCCCGCTCTTGCCGTCGAGCGTCGCGCCCCAGTTGGCCAAGGTGAGCTTGTCCTTCAAGCCGTATTCCGCGTAGGTCTTCACGAAGCGGATCGCGTCGATGCCGGAGTAGACGATGTAGACCACGTCGGCATCGCTGCCGGCCCGGCCGATCTGGGTCACGTACGTGCCGAAGTCGGCGGTGCCGAGCGGCGCGAACACCTCGGCGATCACTTTGCCGCCGGCCGCCTCGAAGCCCTTCTTGAACATCTCGGCGTGCTCGCGGCCGTAGGCGTAGTCGCTGCCGGAGAAGATCGCCTTCTTCTTGCCGAGCTTGTCGTGCAGCCACCTGCCCATGTAGTACGAGCCGGTGCCGCCCGGCTGGAAGGTGCGGAAGATGTACGGGCTCCGCTGATCGCGCGTGAGCCCGCCCGAGTTCGCCATCGTGATCACGAGCGGCACCTTCGCGTCGTGGACGGCGCCGCGGACGGCATAGGCGACGGCGCTGCTGACGATGCCGGTGAGCACGGCCACCTTCTCCTGCTCGATCAGCTTGCGGATCTTCGTCAGCCCGACGTCGGGCTTGGCCTCGTCGTCCTCGACGATCAGTTGCACGTCGCGCCCGGCGATGCGGTTGCCGCGCTGATCGAACGCGAGCTTCATACCGACCAGCTGCAGTTCGCCGAGGACCGCGAACGGTCCCTTGAAGGGATACATGACGCCGACCTTGATCGGCGTCTTCGCGGCCGGGGTCTGCGTCCAGCCGGTTGCGATCCACGTCACGGCGACGAGGACCATTCCGATGGCGACGGATATCGAGAGCTTACGCATGCGTCCTCCTGGGGAATCGCACTGGGCGCGCTGCTCGGTCGGGCGCGCGAGGCGAGTCGGCGACCCGCCCCGCGCGCCGGCCTTGATGCTGTTACGTCGTGGAAACGCTACGAGCCGGCACCGCGACGACCGGGCAGTCTTCCAGCACGCCGCGCTGATCGGCCTCGGCGAGCACGGCCTGGATCGTCTGCACGAGCTGGCGCGCCGCCTCCACGCTGAGCTCGACCGCCACCCGCGCCCCCGGCCCCATCGCCTCGTTCACGAAGTCGATGTTGAGCGCGTGCTCGAGCGGCAGATCGTACGGGTGATCGTACGAGACATTGGCTTCACGAACGTCGAACCACTCCGGTCCGCTCTTACCGCGGCCGAAGATTCTGACCTGCTGAGCGATCATCGTGCACATGCACCGGGCTCCCGTCGGCTCAGCGCAGGGTCCGGTCGGTGAAGGCGAAGAGCTTCTTCCAGCCGTCGACCGCCTGCTCCTGCCGGTAAGCGCCGCGGTCGTAATAGAAGAAGCCGTGACCGGCGCCGTCGTAGCGATGGAACTCGTAGTTCTTGCTGTGCTTCTTGAGCTCCGCCTCGTGCTGGTTCACCTGCTCCGGCGTCGGCGCCTTGTCGTCGTTGCCGAAGAGCCCGAGAATCGGGGCCGAGAGGTCCTTGGTGTACTCGATCGGCGCGACCGGCTGGTTCGGCGTCAGCTCTTCCTTGGACATGACCACGCGGCCGCCCCAGCAATCGATCACGGCGTCGAAGCCTTTGAGCCGCGAGCCGGCGAGGACCGCCTGTCGTCCGCCCGAGCAGGTGCCGAAGACGCCGATCTTCCGGCTGACGTACGGCAGCGAACGCAGCACCGCGTTCGCGCCCTCTAGATCACCGAGCACGCGGGCGTCCGGCGCCCCGCCGGCCGCGCGCACCTTGGCTCCGACGTCCTCGGGCGTGCCGTGGCCGTCGCGGAAGTAGAGGTTCGGCGAGATCGCCACGAAGCCGTGATGCGCGAACTTGCGGGTGCACTCGCGGTACCACTCGTCCCAGCCGGGCGCATGATGGATGACGACCATGCCCGGGAACGGACCGGCGCCGAGCGGCCGCGCCACGTAGGCGTTGATGGTGTCGCCGTTGTGCCCCTTCATCGTCACGGTCTCGGCGATCATGCCTTCGTACTGATCGGTCTGGTACGCGTGAGCCATGTGAACCTTCCCTCCGTGTGAGGTGTTGTAGGACCCGGTTACGCGGAGATGCCGCTGATGTTGTAGAGGCGCGCGCAATTCTCCCACAGGATCTTGCGACGAACCTCGTCGCCGAACGGAAGCCCGAAGAACTGCTCCATCGCCTCGGGAAACGCGCCGTCGGAGTGCGGGTAGTCCGTGGACACGACGAAGTAGTCGGCCCCCATCTTGTTGACGACGTCGACGGCCGGCTCCTCGTCCACGTCGAGCGCGATGTAGCACTGGCGCTTGAAGTACTCGCTGGGCAGCAGCGAGAGCTGGTGCTCGCAGCCCGGGCCGAACTTCTCCCACTGATCGTCGAGCCGCCAGAGCCACCAGTGGAGCCAGCCGGCGGTGCCTTCGAGGAACGCGCAGCGCAGGCGCGGATGGCGCTCGAGGATGCCGCCGGTCGTCATGCTGGCGATGGCACCCATGAGCTCGACGGGGTTGCGGATCGCATGCGCGATCGGGTGGAAGTTGGCGTGGCCGACGTAGCGCCGCCCGGCGTCGTCCTTCAACGACGTGTTGCCCGTCGGATGGAACCCGATCGGCACGTCGAGCTCCTCGAGCGCGCTCCACAAGGGATCGCAGGTCTCGTCGTGCAGGTGCTGGCCGTTGACCGGGTTCGGCGTGCCGATGATGCCGACGGCGCCGAGCTCCCGGACGCATCGGCGCGCCTCTTCGATCGCCAGCGGAATATTGTGCATCGCGATCTGCGCGGCGAACTTGAGGCGCGACGGCTTGGTCTGGCAGTAGTCGTACGCCCAGTTGTTGTAGGCGCGCGCCAGCGCCGCGGCGTAGTCGGGCGCGAGGTCGTCGTGCATCAGGATCTGGCGCCCGCGCGTGCCGTACATCACCGCGACGTCGACGCCCTCGATGTCCATGGCGGTCAGCGTCGACTCCGGGTCGAAGCCGCGGCCGCGCGCGACCTGGAAGTGCGGATGCCGGGCGCGACTCCGCCGGCGCAGTTCGCGGCTCGACGTGGTTGCCCCGATCGCGGTCGCGTGCGCGGGGATCGCGAGCCCCTGCACCTCCATGCCCATGATCGTATCGGCGTTACCCTTGTCTTCCGCGTTCTGTGCGCTGAGCGTTCGCTGCTGTCCCCCGAAGAACTTCGGCGGGTTTGCCCGGTGTGGCCCTTCGAGGTAGCGCGTCCAGAGATCGTCCGGCTCCATCATGTGAAGGTCGCTGTCCAGGATGAGATAGCCATCGCGCGCCATATCGCACCTCCCCCAGGGCGCCGATTATCTCCAGAAGCGTACTCGAGATAAAGGGGCGCCAGATAAAGGGGCTGGACAACAGGTCTCCCAGCGGCTCGCTTTAGAGTGTTCACCCGATTGTTCGCATCGAGGCCGCCACGGCACAGTTCTCGATGAGCTCTGTACAAGGCTCCGCTGATCGAAATTTGGGGGACTGGTCATGACCCGCCTGCTACGCGCCTCACGTTCGTTCGTGGTCTTCCTCGCGCTCGTCCTTCTTGCCGCACCCGTCATCACTGCGTTGCAGCTCGCCTCCGACGTCGGCCCAGCGTTCGCGAAGGGCCCAGGTGGAGCTGGCGGCAGCGGCGGGCCAGGCGGCGGAGGGGCGGGTGGGGGCAGCGGGGGTAGTAGCGGCAGTGGCGGGGGCAGCGGGAGTGGAGGCGCGGCTGGCGCCGCGGCCGGGGGTGCGGGTGTCAGCGGAGCCGCCGGTGGCGGTGCCGCGGCCGGGTCCGGCGCTGGCGTAGGCGGAGCCGGCGTCAGCGGCTCAGCCGGAGCAGGGGCTGGCGGCGCGTCCGCGGGCGCTGGCGTAGGTGGTGTCGGTGTCAGCGGCTCCGCCGGTGCTGGCAGTGCTGGCGCTGCGGCCGGCGCCGGGGGGGCAGGCGTCAGTGGCGCGGCCGGTTCGGGCGGCGGGCACGGTGGCGCGCCGGGTGGAGGCGCCGGTGCTGCCGGCGCTGCCGGCGCGGGTGGCGCCGCCGGAGCCGGAAACGGTAACAGCGGGGCGGCCGCAGCCGCTGCGGGAGCTCCCGCTGCATCGGGGGTTAGCGGTAACGCCGCAGGCGGCGTCGGCGCCGCCGGCAATGCCGGCACGGCGGGCGCGAGCACCGGCGCCGGAGCCCCTGGCCCGAGCGGTAGCCCCAGCGCCGACGGCGTGAGCGCGGGAAGCCCGGCAGGTACCGGGAGCAGCGGAATCGCCGGCAACAAGCTTTTCGACGTGACGGAGCCGGAGAGTGCGGCTCAGGCGGCGGCCAAGGGTGCTGCCGAAGCGGCGCGACTCGCGGCGGCCGCAGCGGACGCCGCGCGGCGGGCCGGCGAAGGGCAACCCGGCGGACAGTCCTTGCCGCGCGCGGATGCGCTCGTTGCGGTAGCGGAGGCGTCGAAGGACGCCGCGCGGGTGGCGACGGATGCCGCCCGCGAATCCTCGCGGGCCGCCGAGGCGGCCGTCCGGGCGGCGAATTCCTCGTCGCCCGACGCCGCGACGATCGCAAGGAAGGAAACGAGTCGCGCCCGCGAAGCGGCGGAGCGCGCGTGGGAGGCTGCCGACGAAGCGCGCGATCGCCAGACTCAGGTAATGTCGGGTCCATCGGTCGTGCTGACGTCGTCTACAGGGATCTTCCAGAGGTTCCGCTACAGCATGCAGGCGGAGGCGAGCTTCCAGCGGGGCAGCACGCTTCTCGAGGAGCACAACTACAAAGAGGCGCGCGATGCGTTCGCCGAGGCGGTCCTGCTCTATCCCGAGCACGATCAGGCGCGGTCGCTGCTGGGATGGTCCGAATACTTCCTCGGCGACTACCGCAGCGCCGTCGTCACGTTCAAGACAGCACTGCGGCGGCAGCCGAGGTGGGAAGGCCTGTACAATGGGCTGGGATGGAGCCGTCTTCGCGCCGGCCGGTATCAGCTGGCCGCCGCTTCGTTCAAATCCGCGCTGGATCGCAGTCCCGACTACGTCGACGCCTCGAACGGCCTTGGCTCGGCGCTGTTCGAGCGTGGCCAGTACGAGGCTGCGCTTCCCCAGCTCGAGAAGGCGCTCAACGGATCGCGCCGCGCCCTGGGCGCGGAGCCTGCCGAGGTGACCACGCTCAGGGGCAAGATCGCGTGGAGCCTCTACTACCTCGAGCGGCCTCGCGAGGCGCTCGCGATGTTCATTCGCGCCAGCCTCGCCGCGCCCGACTCGTATCAGTACCAGGTGGGGATGGGCTGGAGTTACCTCAAGCTCGGCCAGAAAGACGACGCGCTGGCGGCGTTTCAGCGTGCAATGAAGCTGCGACCGACCGACGAAGCCGCTCGTGAGGGGCTCCGTCGCGCGGGGGCCTGACGTGGTCTCCGAGCCACGCGCAGAGCATCCGCACCGGTGCACCGCCGGACATCGCTGGCAGCACACTGGTGCGGCCGCGATCAAGTGCGAGATCCCGCCTTATGACCCGGTCACCGGTGATCTGCCATTCGTCGCCGCGACCGAGTGCCCGGTGTGCTGTGGCCGTCAGGACTTGCTGGTCAGAGAGCTTCATCCCCACTACTGCAACCTCTGCGACGGCGAGTGGGACCATGAAGGCGTTTGCGTCGACAGTCTGGCGGCCTACTGTCCGTGGTGCTTTCCCAAGCCGGATGTCGAGCCGGTGCCGGGCGCTCGGCGCGGCCCGCATTTCCACTACTGCTCGGAGTGTGGGCAGAACTGGCAGCACGAGGGCGGGTGCTCGGCGCCGCTTCGGGCTGCGCTTCCGGAGTGTACGGGATGCCGGCCGAAACCGTCCGAGATGGACGACGACCCGCGACCCGAGCTCGTACCCCCGGTACCAGTGCGCCCCGCGAAAAGCCCGCGCGGGCGTGTCCGACCGCTCGCGGTTCCGGTAGGCATTGCGGCCGCCGTGCTCCTGGCGCTTCCGCTCCTCTATAAGGGCTATACGGCCCTCCGGAGCCCGGCGATCATGGGTACGGCGTCGGTGAAGGCGACTTCGCCGCCGGAGCAATCGCCGGCTCCGCGCGTGGTCGCACCGTCGACGCCACCCGACGCGAGTACGCCCACCGCAGCGGTGACGAAGCCGACCATACCGACTCCGAGCACCGCGATCCGGGGCGCGACACCACCCTCGCCGATCGCGACGGCGCCGGCTCCGCCGCCACCCGCGGCAAAGGCGCAGTCGGTAGCGCCGGTCGAACCGGCCAAACCGAAAGAGGAGCCGCGGCCTCCGAAGACCATGACGGCCCGCGACGTGCCGCCCTCGCCGCAGCCGCGAATTTCGCCTCCCAAGCCCGAGGCGCGGCGCGTACCCGCGGCGGAGCAGCCGAGCAGCCAACGCGCGCGCGACACGCAACCGAAGGTGGACACGGCCCCCGCCGCTCGATCCGCCGAACCGCCATCGAGCAGGGATGATCTCGCACGCGTCACTCCGGGGCCGGTTTCCCCGCCGCCGGTCGCTCCGCCGGCGCCCGCTCCGGCGCCGCTGCCGGCTCGGTCGGAGGTCGCCGTCGAGTCGCCAAAGCCCACGCCGGATTCTTCTCAAGCGCCGAGCGAGAGCGCGGTGCGTGCGACATCCGTCGCAGCCACGCTGCCATCGATCCCGGGCGCGCCGCCGTTTGGTGGACTCAGCGGCAGTAGCGGTCGAGACACCTCGCTCGACGGACATCCTCGACGCGTCATGCGATAGCGTCGAGCGCGCCTTGGCGTTGTCCCGGGCGCTGGCGTTTGCGCCACCCCCCGGGAGCGCGTCGTTTGCGCCGCCCCCGGGCCGCCCGGTAAGATGAATCATTGTTCGTCTTACCCTGGGAGGTCGTTATGCGCGATGCGGTGATCGTGGGTGCGGTTCGCACGGCCGTTGGCCGAAAGGGTGGAAAGCTCTCGGGCATTCGCCCGGATGATCTGGCGGCGCTGGTCCTGAAGGACCTCGTCGCTCGGCTCAAGGTCGATCCCGCCGAAATCGAAGACGTCATCCTCGGCTGTGTCGATCAGCTCGGCGAGCAAGGATTCAACATCGCGCGGAACGCGGCGCTGATCGCCGGCCTTCCGGTGGAAGTCTGCGGTACCACCCTCGACCGGATGTGCGGATCGGGCCAGCAGGCCGCCAACTTCGCCGCGATGGGCGTGATGGCCGGCCAGTACGACGTGGTCATCGCGGGCGGCATCGAGCACATGACCCGCGTGCCGATGGGCTCGAACGCGATGGGGCCAGGCGACGGCCCGCTCTCGCCCAAGCTCCAGGAGCGGTTCAACATAGTCCCCCAAGGGATCTCCGCCGAGATGATCGCCGAGAAGTGGGGCCTCAAGCGGGAGGAGCTCGACGAGTTCTCCGCGCAGAGTCACGAGAAAGCCGGCCGGGCCATCGCCGAGGGGCGCTTCAAGCGCGAGATCGCCCCGGTCGCCCTGCCCGACGGCTCGACGTTCGATACTGACGAGGGCGTCCGGGTTCCGGTGAACCGCGAGAAGATGGCGGCTCTTACGCCCTCGTTCAAACCGGACGGCGTGGTGACCGCCGCCAATTCCTCGCAGATCTCCGACGGCGCCGCGGCGCTGATGTTCATGTCGGCCGATCGCGCCAAGGCGCTCGGCCTCAAGCCGCGCGCCCGCGTGGTGGCGACCGCGCTGGCGGGCGTCGACCCGACGATCATGCTCACTGGGCCGATCCCGGCCACGCAGCGCGTGCTGCGCAAGGCGGGAATGACGCTCGATCAGATCGATCTGATCGAGATCAACGAGGCGTTCGCGTCAGTGGTGCTCGCGTGGGAGCGGGAGTACCACCCGGACATGCGCCGGGTGAACGTCAACGGCGGCGCGATCGCGCTCGGCCATCCGCTCGGCTGCTCGGGCGCCAAGCTCATGACGACCTTGCTGCACGAGCTGGAGCGGACGGGCAAGCGCTACGGGCTGCAGACGATGTGCATCGGCTTTGGGCAGGGTATCGCGACCATTATCGAACGGCTCTAACAGGCTGCAGGGGGAGATATGCCCGGATTTCGGTGTGCGAAGTGCGGGAAGGTCGCGATGGCCCAGAGGATCTGCTGTGGCCGTCCGATGAAGCGCGCCTGAGCTCAGAGAGGGGCGATCGCGTCCTGGATCGCTGAATCGAGCTCGCCCGGGCGCACGGGCTTGAACAGACACTTCTTGATCTTGAGTGTCTTGAGCCGCCCGTGCTCCTCGTCCCGCAGACCCCAGCCCGTGATCAACAGGATCGCGATGTCCGCATCGACCCGGCGCAGGCGTTCGGCGAGCTCCCATCCGTTCATGCCGGCCATGCCGAGGTTCGTCAGCAGCACGTCGAAGCGGCCCGGCCCATAGGCGGTCAGCGCGGCGCCGCCGCTCGCCGCGGCGGTGACGGTGTGGCCGACGCTGCGCAGGATCTCGGTCAGCGTGCCGAGGACCTTGGGATCGTCGTCTACCAGGAGTACCCGCGCGGGACGGCGTGCCCGTGGCAGCGCCGAATCGGGCTCGGCGCCCACGGGTTCGCTCGCCACGGGGAAGGTGAGCGTGAAGCTGGCGCCGCGGCCTGGCTCGCTGTCGACACGGATGTCGCCACCGTGCCGGCGGACGATCGCGTAGACCATGGAGAGCCCGAGCCCCGACCCGCCCTCGCCCTTCGTCGAGAAGAACGGCTCGAAGATCCGTCGCCGCACGGCCTCGGGCATGCCGACGCCGGTGTCGGTGACCGTCAGGACCACGTTGCGCCCCGGCTCGCCGCGCGTCGTCACCGTCAAGGTGCCGCCATCGGGCATCGCGTCGAGCGCGTTGAGCAGCAAGTTGGTCATGAGCTCGGTCAGCGCCGCCGGGCGCCCGTTGATCGTCTCGATCGTGCCCAGGTCGAGCCGCAGATCGAGTGGCCGGTTGTCGCGCGCGATCTTCTCCTCGAGCCGCGGCCGGATCATCGCAACCGCGTCGTGCACGCTCTGGTTCACGTCGACGCCGACCGGCGGGCCGTCCGGGCGCAGGCGGGCGAACTGCTGGATGCGCCGCACCGTCTCGGCGCCGTCCACCGCCGCGGCCTCGACGACGTTGAGCGAGCGTGCGACGAAGTCCGCGTCGCGCATGCTCTGCTTCATGAGCTGGGCGTAGCCGAGGATCGCCTGCAGCAGATTGTTGAAGTCGTGCGCGATGCCGCCGGCGAGCTGGCCGAGCGCCGTGAGCTTCTCGGACTGGTGCAGCTGCTTCTCGACCTCACGCTGGGCGGTGATGTCGCGCACGATCGCGATGAGGCCCTCGAGCCCGTTGCGGCCGTGCAGGGCGGAGAGTGTCACGGCCAGCTCGATCGGTCGCGCCTGACCGGCGGTGGCGGTGGTCTGGAACTCGGCCCGCAGCGTGCCGTCCGCCAGGCGGCGCCGGGCCTCGGCGTAGTCTCCGCGCGGCAACATGTCCGTGATGGGGCGGCCGATCGACTGCGCCGCGGTCCAGCCGAAGATGCGCTCGGCCGCCGGATTCCACTTCTCGATGCGATCGTCGGGCGACACCGAGATGATCGCCTCGCCGGCCGACGAGATCGTTTGCTCGAGCCGCTGCTTGGTGTCGGCGATCTCGCCGTAGAGGCGCGAGTTCCGGAGCGCGATCGCGAGATATTCCGAGAGCATCTCGAGCAGCTCGTGCTCGCGCGGGTCGATCGCCCGGCGCGAGGACCGGTTGTCGATGACCAGATGTCCGAGCGGGCCCTGGATGTCGCGGATGACGCACGCGACGACGGCCGGGTCGTTCTTGTCGAAGCCCGCCGACAGCTCCGGGACGATCTCGACCCTGTCGTAGCCGAGCGCCGCCCGCAGCTGCTCGGTGATCGCGGCCGTCACGTGCTGCGGATCGAGGTGACCGACGATCGTGCGCGAGATCTCGCGAAGGATCGAAAGCTGGGTGACCCGAAGCGACTGCTCGATCGCCTCCTGGCGCGCCGCCTCCTCGAGCTCACGAGTTTTCGAGGACAGCTTGCGCATCTCTTCGACCAGCCGCGCGACCTGACCCTTGGTGCCGAGCTCGGCCTGCCGGCGCTCGAGCGCGCGATGCACCACCTCTTCGAGATCCTGGCGCGAGAACGGCTTGATGAGGTACTCGAACGCGCCGTGCGTGAGCGCGTGGCGGACCGTCTCGAGAGAGGCGTAGGCGGTGATCATCACGACTTCGATCGAGGGATCGGCGCGCTTGACGTGGCGGAGCAGCTCGAGCCCATCCATCTCGGGCATCTTGATGTCCATGATCACGACGTCGGGCTGGAAGCGGCGCAGCAGGTCGAGCGCGGTCCGCCCATTCTCCGCCGTCTGGATGGCGTAGCTCGGCTTGAGCAGCATGCGGAGCGATTCGCGGGGACCCAGCTCGTCGTCGACGACGAGCACGCGCCCGAGCGCGTTGGCGGTCGTGCTCATGTGGTGGCGAGTGGGAGCGTGACCAGGAAATGGAGCTCGTGGCGCCCCTGGCGGACGGCCAGGTGGCCGCCCACCGCTTCGACGAGGCGCTGGCTGACCGCCGGCCCCACGTCGATCAGGCTCTCCTGAACCATCTGCACCGGGTCGAATACGCGATGGAGCTTCTCGGCGGGGACCGTCGCGGTCCGCGAGCCGACGAGGATCCGCACACCTTCGCCGCCCTCGCGCTCGGAGTGGCGCGCGACCGAGACCGACACGCGCGCCTGATCGGCCGGCGAATTGTGCGCGAGATACCAGATGAGATACGAAAGCGCCTTGCGGAGCTGCGCCGGATCGATCTTCACCACCTGCGGCGTTGTCTCGCGAGTCACGTCGAGCTGCAGCGGTCTCGCCGGAACATCGTCGACCAACTCGATGGCGGTCACCACGTCGTCGACGACCGTGTGCACGTCCACGGTCGTGAAGTTTAACTCACCTTCCGTCACCAGCCCCGCAAGTTTCTCGAAGACCTCGACCAAGCGGCGCACGTCGCGGCGCACCACCGACGAAAAGTGGCGACGGAAATCGGGATCGTCGTAACGCTCGCCGATGAGCTCGATGAAGGTGTTGATGGACACGAGCGGATTCTTGATCTCGTCGGCGATGCGCGCGACCACTCGCGTGAGCAGCTGCGTCTGCTCGACCTGGCGCTTCTGCGTGAGGAGCTCTTTTTGCGCCGTCA
>Ga0075423_10005687_pt1 | contig 11660 bp, 9 predicted proteins | sample SoiMethybrSBSTD2_FD_80114 | JGI IMG/M metagenome (GOLD analysis project Ga0075423, IMG submission 80114) | Bulk soil microbial communities from a Populus tree surrounding site in Tennessee, USA - Soil MetaG P. TD hybrid SBSTD2 | ecosystem: Environmental > Terrestrial > Soil > Tree plantation...
AGTCAGGAGGTCGTGGGTTCGGTCCCCATCAGCTCCACCAATTTACAGACCGTCCGCCATCACTGGTGCTAGTTCCGGTGCCAGTTGCAAAACCTGAATAGCCGGCTTCGAATGACCAGGTGGCAAATGAGCATTAGCGCATCGTCATTTTGATGTCTGCATGACCGAGTAATTTGCTAACGGTGTACTAATCGGAAAAGGATATTGGTTGGTCTTCTACAAAACGCTGGTTCTCTGCTGGAAACTGCGGCAAGCTAGGGTTTGCCAGGAACGTATCCTTGTAGGCGCACACCCGAGGGTCTTTTGAAGCTCCGCTGGCGTCTCTATCGTCGCGTGCGCTGATTCCTTCAAGGAGGTCATGTGAAGAAGAAAAGTCTCGGAAGAGGGTCTAGAAATCTGGGGTTCTCACTCATTGAACTCTTGATTGTCGTAGCCATAATTCTGATAATTGCGGCCATCGCCATCCCTAATTTGCTTCGGGCTCGTCGTTCAGCCAACGAAGGATCCGCGACTGCTTCAATGAGGACGATTGGCAGTGGGGAGCTGCTTTACAACTCAACCAATGGTGCCTTTGGCACATTGGCCCAGCTTTCCGCAGACAGCATCATTGATAACGTCTTGGGCAGCGGCACAAAAAGCGGCTACGTCTTCTCCGCCACGCCCGACGCCACTTCCCCTGCTTTGCAATTCACAGCTACAGGTACGCCTCAAGTCAGCACGGGTGCCACTCAGACGGGCGCCCGCTTCTACTTTATCGATGAGTCTCAGGTGGTTCGTTTCAATCTAGGGGGAGCCGCCACCTCCGGATCCACTGCTATTGGTAACTGATCAGCCCAGCTGGTGATGAAGACGGAGTCTCAAAACGAAAAAAACTATTCCAGCGGCAACCGACTCGAAGACTGCCGGCTAAGGTAGTTCCAAAGCAGAAGTAAAACAGATGCCTGATAGTGTAGGCGCACCCAAGCGTCCTTTGCGTGTGTTCCTCTGCCATTCCTCTGGGGATAAGCCTGCAGTGCGGAAGCTTTACAGGCGGTTATGCGCCGCGGGTGCTCAACCCTGGTTGGATGAGGAAAACCTCTTGCCCGGCGTTGACTGGGATTCAGAGATTCGAAAGGCTGTGCGCAGCAGCGACGCAGTGATCGTTTGCCTCTCCCGAAGCTCCGTCACTAAGGCAGGCTACATTCAAAAAGAGATCAATCAGATTTTGGACCTAGCGGATGAGCAACCGCAAGACACCATCTTTGTTATTCCGCTTAAGCTGGAAGAATGCGAGATCCCTGCGCGGATCAGCCGCTGGCAGTGGGTCAATTTCTTTGACGAGCGTGGTTTTGAGCGGTTGCTGCGCAGTTTGTACAACCGCGCAGAAAACGTTGGAGCAGCGCTGGTTTCTTCACGACAGCCCGCGGATGTTAAAGCAAGCGCGCGAGAAACAGTAGTGTCCCATGAGGATCCTAATATCCTGATCGATCCTGCGACGGGCTTAATGTGGACGAGAAGGCACAACAACGAGGACATCAACTGGATCAAAGCTAGTGAATATGCCAAGAACTTGTCACTAGGTGGGTATGCCGACTGGCGACTCCCCACTATCGAAGAACTGGAGAGACTCTCAGATCCGCAACGTGGACACGGATTTAAAATTAGAGAACCTTTCAAGTTAGAAAAACCGCGCATCTGGAGTTCCACGAAGAAGGACTCAGATTCTGCCTTGTATTTCGATTTCTTCGTTAAGGGGCGGGGTTCCAGCCCTGTTGAAGTCCTCGCTTTCTACCGTGCTTTGTGTGTGCGTCGTTCTGGAAAGCCAAGAAGATCATCTCTGCGGCAACCTAGCCGAAGGTTACGGACAAGGTGATTGCAAACAGAAAGTGATTGGCAAGACGTGGGCCCGCTGAGACCTAAATGTCGTTAGGAGAAGCCATGACAAAAGGGTGTTCTTTCGCACTTGTTTTCGCACTGTGGTTAGAGGCAAGCATAGATCATGGTCGCAACCTTCATCGATCGCAGAGTCGCAGAACCGATCTTCAGACGGAAAACGGTCCATCTTGCTAGTTATGCTGAACGACAATCAGTAGATGACAGAAGAATTCAAAAAACTAGTCAGAGATCATCTCTCAGAAGGAGCAGACCCAGAGCCTTACTACAATCAAGCATTGTACTGGTGTTCTGTCCTTCATAGAGAGTATCTGAGACGTATTCAGGAAAGACCTGAAGTGGAAACATACAACGTCTGGTGTGATCTCGTTCGAGAGTCTGATTTATGACAGGGAGCGGCTTCGCTTGCCTTAGGGAATGAGCGACGAACCATTAGAGTCGTGGGCCGCGATGAAAATCAGGTTATGCGAAACCCCGCTGCATGGTCCCTGGGACGAGGATGTTTGGAGGCGTACTGCGAGCATTAGAAGGGAAGCATTTCAAGCATTGCACGGTCAACGGGCTAATCCAATTCGAGAATAGCCTCACCGAATCCGATCTATATAACCCGCTGCTAGCAGCAGAGGAGGCGGCGGAGAAGTCGTCCGGGTGGCCCCGGAATGGAGGCGGGACGGCCTCTAGTCATCCGACGGCAAACCCGTCTATTGCACGAAAGAAAACCATTCCGGAGGTCTTTGGTCAGTGCTGGGAGGAGAGCCCAGGTGCTTCCCTCTGTGGTAATGAGTGCTTACTCTCGTCGACGAGGAGATCTATTTTGTTCCGGAGCCAGGGGCAGATCGAAAGTCTTCCATCCATTTACTGAGCCTCGCGAGTGAACCCGCTCGAAGCCGGACAATGAAAGACCGCTCTGTCTTTCATCCAGTGGCTAAAGCGGCTAGGCAGTTTCTGCCAGAAGGCCGAGGTCTATGGGGTAATCACGGCACGAAAACGGACCCGTCCGTTGACTACGCGATCGTAGGCTTTCCCGATCTCATCCAATCGATAAGTTTCAACAATAGTCTTTACTCTTCGTTTGGCGGCATAATCCAAAGCCTCATACAGATATTCCGGATGGTTCTGGCTGCTGCCAAGGATGCGGATACGCCGCGTGATGAAATCAATCGGCGAGAACTGAAGAGGCTTTGCCTCAAAACCCATTAAGACCAAGCGACCGTCCGGGCGCAGTCCCTGGACACAGTCTACCATGGCGTCGTTCGAATTGCTGGTCCCAAGGATCACGTCAGCTCCTCCCGCAGCCATGAGAGCCTTGCCGTCTCGCACCACCGCGTCGGCGCCCATCTCCCGCACTAACTTGTCTTTGTCGGGTGAACGGGAAACGGCAATGGTCTGAAAACCCGCAGCCTTGGCATACTGCACCGCCAGGTGACCGAGGCCCCCAACGCCGACGACGGCCACTGTCTCATGTGGCTTGGGGTCAGCAATTCTTAGACCTGACCAAACCGTATAGCCGGCGCAGAAGATCGGTGCTGCCTGCTCGTAGGACAAACCCTCAGGCAATAGAACGGTGCTATTAGCATAAGCTGTCATGTATTCGGCATGGCCGCCAGGCATTTGCATTCCGGTGCTAATCTGTTCGGAGCAGAACAGTGCCTTTCCTCTGAGGCACCATTCACATCGCCCACAAGTCGCCTGGACCCACGGAACGCCGACCCGATCGCCGATGCGGCGCGTGCGCACACCGGTGCCGACAGCAACAATCTCTCCTGCCGGCTCATGTCCCAAGGTTCTTGGAAAAGTCCCGGGAATCTCCCCGCGCGTCTGATGCACATCTGTGAAACATAGCCCGCTGGCATGAATTTTGATCAGGACTTGATTGGGACCCGGCTCCGGTGCCGGAACTTCTTTCACCTCCCATTGGCTATCTATCTTGGGGACAACGGCAGCTTTCATGATCCTCCTTATCTCTCGCATGAGAGTCAACAATTACGCGACGACCTATAACGTCTTTGGACACCGGCCCACCATATGATTTAGAACTTCCAGTTTCGTGATGGCGTTATCACCATCTCGCCCAGGCACGCGCTAATTTGCTGAAAACGACCCTGGTGCTGCCCAAACCTTCCGCACAATCTGAGTTCTAGCCTGCCCATCAACGAAGGGATTGCATCAATGGATTCAAGCTTGAGGCTATCAACGTGTTCTTTAGCCCTCTCAAGCTTTAGCTGTCGATGGAACTCATCAGTAGGCACAACAATAATAGGAAATTGCAGCGCTGCCTGCCAAATTTTTTGGGAAGGAATCGATTTGCGGCGTTGTTTCTTTCAAAGAGAACCGCAGCTTTTCTCTGGAGGAGAAACCCCGGTCCTGCGAAGAACAGATCTTCTCGTCTTCAGTTCAGCCCTGGAAATTTTCGTTGAGAATGTGACTATTGTCTCCCTGCCAACTCCTTCCTTGCGTGAGGGTAATTCAGGAGATTTTCAAAACTGTGCAAAAGTGCACAAATTTCTCTTTCCAGCTTGCATTTGAGGCTTCAATCATATTCTGTACGGAGTAATCGAAGCCTTCTTACCGTTTTCGGGCAACAGCCCAACAAGATGTAGATCGAAGCAGAGCAGTCGCTCGACTTCTACAGCAGCTGAGGAATCAAGCGGAGGGGCCGAACGGCGGGGAGTTACCTCCGTCGCTCGGCCACCCCAAAAGACAAACACCTGTTCTAATGCTCCTATCACCTGCATTGTGTCAAAAGCTTACTGATTTACTCGGTTCTCGCCAATCGTAACAGGTGGCACCCCAAGCTTCGCGCTTGTCTGCTCATTCAGCTGCCCATTTACAGGAAGATTTTCCGCTTTTTGGAACTCACGAATGGCCTTGCGAGTCATGGGCCCAATCACACCGTCGATCGATCCGTTGTAGAAACCCTTCTCCTGAAGAGACTTCTGCGCCTGCATGATATCTGTTTTTTTCGATGTCGCTACCGGCTCCGCTTTCTTAGCTGACACGGCAGGTTCGCTCTCAGTCTTTCTGCTGGCTACCGCCTCCGCCCTGGCTTCCTTCAGAGCTACCAGAAAGGGTCGTACTGCTGGAGTTGGCGGCACCTTTCCCTCCAGCAGGATGTTCCTGCCAGTAACTCCTTCACCATAAACCTTGTGATTTGCACTGTCATCTATCGTCATCACTGCTCCTTTCAGAGCAATACCGGCGAAAAGACCTTTGCTGCGAGAATAGGAATAGATAGGAGAGTCAAACGTCAGATTAGTACCCACTTCGGCTTCTCTTCCGATTGGACCTGCCGTGGCGCCAGCCTCACCACCCAATTCGAGCTTGTCTTTGAAGAGGCCCTCGAGCCCATCCTCCTTGGTGAAGACTAAGACGAGATCAGTTACTGAGACGCCAATTTGAAATCCGAAGCTCCCTCCGCTCAGATCAATGAAAGCAGGAGTTCCCCAGCCTCGGTCAGCTATGCGCCTTGATACAATTCCTTTACCGAAGGTCCCGCCCACGCCAAAGGCTCCCTTGACAATGTTAGGAACTACCGCAATGGCATGAGCGTGTTTCATGAGCTCTTCCGGAATATTCGACTCGGGAGTATTTATCAGCTCTCTCACGACATTGGCTGCGCTCAAGGCTCTCTCTGCTTCTTTGTGTTCTACAACGCTTTCTTTTTTGCCGGCTACGGCAAAGCCAATCAGCGATACAGTTACTATCGCCGTTAACACAGTCTTTTTGACAAACATTGTATTTCCTCCTTTTGGGTTTGCATGCATACCCACAAGTCTATTTTGAAGAGAATCTGTAGACGGGCTGTTCAATAGTGCTCTATGCCGGGAGCGGTTTAAAGGACTTACCCGACTTTTGGCCTTGTCAACGCGTCAGTAAGCCGGGCCCAATCTACATCAGGAGGGAGACTTGGCAGGGGAATCTCAAATCACTTTCCACGAAAAATATGGCCGGTGCAGCTGAAGTACAACGACTGCAAAGCGCGGAAGCCTCGTGTCTCAAAGTCATGGGTTCTTCTGCTTCTTGGTGGAGCGATCTGCCACTTCTGAGGATCAAGGCGAAGCCATTAGGAACCCGAATCCCACAATCCTCTCGCCTAGACTCTCGCCGGGACCAAGGCTCGCTTAAGTAGCACAATCTTCACGGCGTGTTGTGGGTTAGAGAGGACCATGCAGTAGCCTTCAAATTTCAACACGAGTCGGACTTCTGGGACCGCTCACTTCTAACTAACAGTCGACATGCGCGGTGTTTATCCTTCGCACCTTTGGCGGGAGGTGAGAAGTCCTCGTGACATAGTGAGTCCTCGCATCCTTTGCAGGCGGACTTTGCTCAGCTCTGGCTAGCCTGCAGCTAAAGGCCAGGCACGACGTGGCCTCCAGAAGTGGCAACTGGCCTCGATTTTGAGGGACTCTCCGGTGGAACGCACCACATCGCCTGGAGGGGCAACAGCCTCTTACGACAAGTCCGCTCTAACGGGCCCCCTGTCGTGCTCGTACATAGTGTGTCATCCAACCAGCGCACCAACTGACAGTTTCTGAAGCTGATCCTCCGGGAACGCTTGTGCGCGCCATCGCTCGGGAGGTCGGTATGAAACGGAAGTGACGGAGGGGCACAGCCTGAAGGATTGCGTTGATTGAGGCGATGGGAGAGCCAGTCTTTCTGCTCGGCGGCTCGCATGGCGCTCATTGCAGTCTTGCCCGCTTCTTCCTCGGCTGGCATCACCAGCCAGCCTTTCAAAGGTACAAATCTGTCCCTGTAGGGATAATTTTTTCCAGGTTCCGTTCAAGCTGAGGTAGAACCTGAATCGCACAGACTCCATCCATAACAGACACCAAATCGTTTAGGGCGTGAGCTATCGCATAGTGGCATTGGAAAGCGACGTGCCGTGACCCACCTCGCAAAGTTGTTACCTCACCAAAGCAATATTGCCGCACGATCTTCAATAGGATTTGGAGAATTGGCATCGTGCGCCGAAACCTCGCAAGGAGCCTATCATGATGAAGAAGATCATTATCTTGAGTCTCGCGATCCGGGTCTGTAGCGTTAGTCTGCTCTTCGCCCAAACTACCGCACAAATGCAGAAAGCCGACCTCGCTATTCCCTTTGGAGCCGTGTCCGGCAAAATCGTCATGGCAGGGGATCATCTGGTGTTCATCGACGAAGAGCGTCCAGATCAGTCCTTCGTCGTAGCGAGATCGGAAGTCGAAGACCTCACCATTCAGGACAGGACCGCAAGTCTGGAATTGCGCCGACCGGTTCAGGATCGATCAGGGGAGAGATCGAGACTTAATTTTCGGCTGGCTCAAGGAGAAACCGTATCTCTGAAACGCTGGTTCGGTTCGGCTCTAGCAATGCCGGCAGCCTCTGCACCAGCCCTTACCGTCAGGAATAAGGTTCAATCTCAGCCGAGCCAACCAGCGAAACCCGTTGTCATTCAGGTGCCCGTAGACACTGTTGTCCAGCTGCAGCTCAACCAGGGATTGAGCTCCCGCACAGCCCAGAAAGGCGATGTCTTTAGCGCTCGCGTCACGGCCCCGGTGGTCGTTGAGAATACTGTCGTGATCCCCGAAGGAAGCACGGTTCGTGGTCGCGTCACTCAAGTGTCGCCCGCTGAGCGAAGACAGAACGGAAGTGTTGCTGTAGCGTTTTACGAACTGGAACTTCCGAGCCAAGAGAAGGTCGAAATTCACGGGTCGCTCGCCAGCCTGGAGGATGAAAAAGGTAAGAAGCGGGAGGTAGCACAGGAAGGCGAAGTCGCAGGTAAGTCGACTACCAAGCGTAACGTGGCTTTCATTGGTGGTGGGGCTGGTGCCGGGGCGCTGGTCGGCGCACTTGCTGGAGGCGGAAAGGGAGCCGGGATCGGTGCGGCTGTGGGTGCGGGCGCTGGAACGCTGGGTGCCCTAATGTCCAAGGGAAATGACGTTCAGATCGGTTCCGGGACAGAAATTGCCATGGCGTTGGACCGGGAAGTGAGCATTCCGGTCACTCGGTGACGGCCACCATGGCACACTGAATCGATGGGGTAGTCTCAGAGGCCGGCGAAACAAAATCGCCGGCTTTTTGGTTTCGCACCTTTATTTCTGCTTTACGATTTCTTTCAGCGCTTTCGGCGCAGCTGGCTTTGGGCAAGACCTGCTTTCTAAGGAAGCCCTCTCATCCTATAAGACCGATTCGGGCCGACCAGCGGTGATTTTTCGAAGTAGCTTTCGCCTGCTCCATGCCCGGATCGTGGGTAATCCCCGATAGCGGCGAATATCGGTGTCCAATGCAGCAATATGCCGCCCAGCAGATACTTCTTCCTGACTCGTCCTGACCTTCCTACTCGGATACGATTGGGACTCCGACTCCATCGCGACGGAATCGGCAATGAATCACCCGATCAGTGCTTCCTGATCTTGTCAAGGGACAACCTGACGCCTCGAAGCTAGCAGCCAGACCAACGTCCTACCAATCCTAATCACATACAACACCAGTGGGGGAACAGGCTGGCTTCACAACGTACCGGAAATCAGACATACTGTTGTTGGCTTGGCCGACCCGATTGTCGCGGGCATCTTCACTGTCGCTGCGGAGCCTTCCTCCTGCTCCCGTGGTTCTCGAATCCTTTGTGGCTAGAATCTATCTGAAATAACTGAAGCTGTTGGTCCTCGAACCCCGCGCGGTCTGTGGGCTCCAGCAAGACGGATTGATGTTGATCGAGTGAAATCCGCGAGTGACGTTGTCCGGGCATGTCGCCGTATCGGTGTCGACCCATGGGTTCTGGGTCATAACGACGGTGAGTAGCTGCTTTCTCCCACTCTTGAGTTCATCGCGCTGGTGTTTTTCTTAGTCTCGGTGATGCGTCAAAATGAGACGATAACATCACATACAGAGCAAATATCATGAGCCAGATCAACAACTCTTTTAAGGCAGTCAAAGTTCAATCCATCTTTCATCCGTCAGATTTTTCCCAAGCCAGCGAGATCGCCTTTGTGCATGCCTTGAAGATCGCGCTAGTGGCCCAGGCCAGACTCAGCATGCTGCACGTCACAGGAGGTTTGAATGTAGCATGGCAGGACTTCCCCGGTGTGCGCGATACGTTGGAGCGCTGGAAACTCCTCCCGAAAGGAAGTCCCAGAAGCGCGGTCGAACAGCTGGGTATCGACGTTCGCAAGGTCATAGCTTCGAGTAAAGACCCGGTCAAAGCGTGCCTTGGTTACCTGGCAAAGCATCCCGTCGACTTGATCGTGCTGGCGGTGCGTCAGCGCGAGGGCCGCATGCGCTGGCTGGAGAAATCGGTAGGTGAACCGATCGCACGTGGGGCCGCACAAATAACGCTTTTTCTCCCCCATGGCGTGGAAGGTTTCGTGTCCAGAGAGGATGGCTCTGTCACGCTGCGGAACATTCTTATTCCTGTAGCGAGCAAGCCGCGTCCACAGCCGGCCGTGGAAGCCGCCGTACGTCTCATCCGAAACCTCCAGTTGTCTGCAGGCACCGTCACGTTGCTGCACGCGGGGCCTGCGAGCGAGATGACTAACGTGAAGCTCCCGGAAAATACTGACTGGACTTGGAACCGCGTGGCCAAGACTGGCAATCCCCCCGATATCATCCTGCAAACTGCGGCGGAACTTGCAGCGGACTTAATCGTGATGACGACGGACGGCCCAGAAGGTTTTCTTGACGGATTGCGCGGAACCACCTCAGAGCGAGTGTTGCGCAAGGCGCGCTGTCCCGTGGCCAACCTGCCGGCCGGCTCAATGCTTGGCTAGGGCTATCTCGGCCCTTCCAAGAGCGAACGCTGTACAATCGGCGAACTCGTGGCACCGGTTTGCGAGCGAAGCCACAGCCGCAGGAAGCTCATCAACTGGCTTGACACATGTGGGCCTGATAACGCCAGGGCTGGAGTGAAGGATTGGCAAGCTTGAGTATTCGGACGACCCATTTTCTCGGAAGGATAGGTCTGGGTTATGGCAGGGGTGCCGCGGCGCACACGTATTGATGAGGACGGTCTGTGGTTTCAGAGACGGGACGAGCCTATGCATTTGGGTGAAAATGGACCCGCCGAGGCAGTGACTAGGCCTCGGCGGTTCACGCCTGTCTCTCCAACAAACCGAATGCTCCGAAAATAGCTTATTTGTGGAGCTCTGACTGGAATTCCTCTTACTGAGTCACCTTTATCTCCAACCTCATACCTTTATGTTCGTGGTCCCCCACGGGGCAAGAGAATGTATAAGTACCAGGTTTCAGCTCGACCTGCATAGTCCCGCTCTCTCCCTGCTTTAGGGCAGACTTAAGCTTTTCATCGATGCTGTTTCCCTTGATCTCAAGAGTGTGTCTCTTGCTTCCAGTGTTCGTGACGGTGAAGGTCGTCATTCCTGCGGTCAGGGTGCTGGGCATGTCGATTTTGTATTCACTAAGGGTCACATTCACTGTGTTGCCAGGACCCTCGAACATCATTGCATAAAGGCCGGGAGTCAAAAGTAACCCGAGCACTAAAGCCCAGCCAACGACCTGTTTATAGTTATCAGATATCATATATTCCCCCTTCTTTGATTTAGGTTCGCTGACCCATCTTGGGGGCCTTGTCGCATTCAGGCTGTTCAAAACTAGACGGGGGCAACCTAAGACTTCCTGGGTTACCATCCCGAAGTTAGTGAACTCCGGATTAGCGGACACCCCCTGAATGCAATAACACCGGTGCCTAACAATTCCCACTTAACTGAGGACAACATCCATCTAGCCACGCTGGGACCGAAATCCATCGCTATAGTTCTTCTTGCCACCCCTCGTCTCGACAGGTGATGCCGTCGAGACGTTCCTCTTATTCAATCGCGCCGACTCATCGCAATTGATGATTAGATGCCCCGTAAGGGCTGCTTCTTTGAGGCAAGACGGAGCTCATATTTCACAAAAATTTAACATGGAGGTGATTGCAGGTTGCACCTGAAGGATGGTTTGCTTTGAGCGGGAAGCCTGCGTCCTGTGTCGTCTTCGGAATCACGTTTGTACTGAATTGAACAGTGCCTAACTTGGTTCTCGGGTGAGATAGGAGTGAAAAAGGAGTCCCTCTTCTAATGGGGCTAATCGACGACAAGAAGAAGATTTCAAGGCAGAGAAATCGGTTCCGATCGGCCGGTGGACTTTGGATGATTGTCGTCTTGCTGCTGGTTTGGGGCCCTATTCTCCTCGTCATCTGGTTGGCCCAAGGTTAGTCCATAAAGTCTCCAAGTGGTTTGGGAACGTCGCCGCTCAGACGTACACATACCCCGTTTGCGCTTTCCCTGCGGAACTACAATTTCAGGTTCTTGGTGAGCACTCATCAACGAGGAGTGAAACAAGTGGCAGCACTCCTTTTTCTGCAATCAGTTTTGTCCCCTTTTGAACCGTCTTTTGCAGTCCGGCTCGATAGTCTGAAAAATGCGAAGGAGATTTGATGAAGTGTACGTGAGCGTCAGCGACGTTCTGCACACCACCCCTTCCAAGCAAGAGAGACACCGAGGGCTTGGAAGGTCCCAAATCTCCTTCCCACTGACCGCTTCTGACCCATCAAACCTACCGTCTTCCTTGATACCTCTTTCCCTCCAAGAGAGTTGTACGCATTGATTGGCCTTCGAGAAAAGTTCTTTTCCGATAATCGCTTCTAACCGCCCTACCGATAGCTAAGAGTATCCTCCTGAGAGGAGAAACTCTCTAATGAGAAACACCATGATGGTTTCCCCATTCGGCGGAAGTTTGCCGTCCCGCCGGATACCACCGGTCTGGATTCCAAAACGAAGCGAGAGGTAACTATCTGCAACCTATTCATCAACCAC
>Ga0075423_10005688_pt1 | contig 11660 bp, 9 predicted proteins | sample SoiMethybrSBSTD2_FD_80114 | JGI IMG/M metagenome (GOLD analysis project Ga0075423, IMG submission 80114) | Bulk soil microbial communities from a Populus tree surrounding site in Tennessee, USA - Soil MetaG P. TD hybrid SBSTD2 | ecosystem: Environmental > Terrestrial > Soil > Tree plantation...
ACATGAGAACGGCTCTCCTGGTCTCGTCCGACGAGACATTGCGGACCCGTCTTCGCCGCGGCCTGGACGGCCGGGCGGTGTTCACCGCGAACTCGGACGAGGAAGGCCTCCGGACGCTCCGCTTCACCGCCGTCGACCTGATCGTGAAGGACGCCTCCCCGGCCCGCGACGTGCCCGCCTTCGTCGAGCGCGCCCGCCAGCTCTGCCCCACCGCGGTGGTGGTGTGCGTACTGCCTGCCCAGGGGACCCAGTCGGAGGACGAACCGGCCATCGAGCACGCGGATTTCGTCCTCCTTCAGCCCTTTACCACCAGCCATCTCCAGGGCGTGCTGCGCCAGGCGGAAGAAAAGCTTCGCCTCGTCCAGGAGGTATCGGCGCTGCGCTCCGCGCCCCGACCGGTCGAGACGGCGGTGGCGACCAACGATCCGGGGCCTGCCCTCGATCTCCCCTCCGACGTCCTGACGCGCATGGTCCGGGAGTTCGCCAAGGCGCTCTCGGCCGGCTTCGACATCTCGCGGGTGCTGGATCTCTTCCTGGACGCCGTGGGCGAGCTCGCCCGGCCCACGCGGAGCGCCATCCTCGCCGCCGACCAGACCGCCCGGCACTACCGCATCGCCGCCCAGCGCGGCCTGCCGCCCCACGTGGTGGAGTCGGTGGTGCTCTCAGCCGACGGCGGGCTCCCGCTCTGGCTGGCCGCCGAAGGCCGCCTGATCCACATCGAGGAGGCCCAGGCCCGGGCCACCGACCCCACCGCACGCGAGATCGCCAAGGAGATGGCGGTCCTGCAATCGGTGATCGCGGTGCCGCTTATCTCGCACAGCGAGCTCGTCGCGGTCCTCACGCTGGGCCAGCGGGTGACTGGCGGCGCCTACAGCCGGCGCGAGACCGAGATCATCTACAACCTCGCAAGCCACCTCGCCACCGCGATCCGGGACATCCGCGTCCATCATCTGCTCGAGTACCAGAAGCAGTTCACCGAGCGGATCCTTGCGCACATGTCGAACGGCGTCATCACCATCGGCCCGGACGAGCGGGTGGTGATCATCAACCGCCGCGCCGAGGAGATCCTCGGGATGGCCGCGCGCGACGCCCTCAATCGCGACCTGCGCGTCCTCCCCTCGCCGCTCGGCGATCTCCTCTTCGAGACCCTCACCCGGGGGCGCGCGATCCACCGCGAAGAGGTGCAGCTCGCCCTGCGCGGGCTCCCCCTCGAGGTGTCGACGTACCCCGTGACCGGCGAGGGCGCGACAACGCTGGGCGCCGTGCTGGTGTTCGAGGACCTCACTCAGCAGCGCCAGGCCGCCCGCGAGCGGCGCGAGGCCGAGCAGCTCGAGCTCCTCACCCGCGTCGTGGCGCGCATCGCCGACGAGATCAAGAACCCGCTGGTCTCGATCCGGACGTTCATGGAGCTCCTCGAGGAGCGCTACGACGACGCCGGCTTCCGCAATCACTTCGCCGCGGTGGTCGGCCGCGACGTGCGGCGCCTCGTCCAGATGTTCGAGAAGCTGGCCGCCCTCGTGAACGAGGGCGACTACAAGCTCGAGGTCGTGGACGCCCGTCTCGCGGTAGAGGAGTGCCTGCAGGAGCTGGGTGCCCAGGCGGTGCCCGCCGCGGGCGCGGAAGCGCGTCTCCTCGCCTTCGTGGACGAGTCCACCCAGAAGCACGTCTCCGCAACCTACTCGTACGAGGGCCGGACCTTCCTCGTGCGCGGCGACCGCTCCATGCTCAAGAAGGCCGTGGCGTACCTGGTGTGGTTCCTCTTACGCAAGACCCCCGGCCAGGACGCCAAGCTCTCCGTCTCCGTGTCCCGTCTCGACAAGGAGGACCGTGTGCGGATCACCGTCGCGTCGCGCACCGCCGACGTCCGGTCGGACGAGCTCCACCGAATCTTCGACCCCATCCAGGTGGTCCAGGAGAACCTGATCGACGTGGGGCCGTGCGTGAGCCAGCGCATCATCGAGGCGCAGGGAGGCCGGCTGGAGGTGCGGCAGGGCCGGGCTGAGGTGACGTTCACCGCGCTGCTGCCCGGGGTGCCGGGGATCACCGCATGAGCGACCGCGCGCAGATCCTCGTGGTGGACGACGAGATGGGACCGCGGGAGTCCCTCCGCATGATCCTCAAGCCTCGCCACGACATCGCCACCGCGGACAGCGGCGAGGCGGCGCTACGGGCCCTCCGGACGTTCCATCCCGATCTGATCTTCATGGACATCAAGATGCCGCAGATGGACGGCATCGAGCTGCTGCGCCGGATCAAGGCCATCGACCAGAGCATCGAGGTGGTGATGATCACGGCGTATGCCTCGCTGGAAACGGTGAAGAACGCCCTCACCCACGGCGCGTTCGAGTACCTCATCAAGCCGTTCAGCCGGCAGGACCTCGAGGAGACGGTGCGCCGTGCCCTCGCGCGGCGGCAGACCGAGCTCGGCACGCGCAATCAGCTCACCTCGCTGGTCGACGAGATGCGCGCCCTCGCGGGCAAAACGCGCGACCTCGAGGAGGAGGCACGGCGCGAGCAGGCCGAGCAGTCGCTGCGCGTCACCCAGCTCTCGATCCTCCGGGAGATTTCGCGCGGCCTTCTGGGCCAGCTCGACCTCACCCAGCTCATCGCGACCATCACGGACCAGCTCCGCGCCGCCCTGGGTTACGACGACGTGCGGATCCACCTCGGCTCCGCGCCCGACGAGAGCCTGACCGGCACCAACGGGGTGGTGTGCCCGATCCGGGACGACGGCAGCACGCTCGGCTATCTCGCCGCGGCCAACCAGGCGAGCGCGCGGCCCATCGACCCGCGCGAGCGGGAGCTGCTGGAGATGCTGTCCGACTACCTCGCCGTCGCCATCCGCAACTCGCGCCTCTACGGCCAGGTCGCCGATACCAAGCGCTCCCTCGAGCAGCTCATCCGGTCCGCGGGCGACGGCATCATCTCGCTGGATCGTGACGACCGCGTGGTGGGATGGAATCCCGCGGCGGAGCGCATCTTCGGCATCCCCACCCCCACCGCGGTCGGTCGCCCGATCACCCAGCTCCTCCCGCTCGACCAGTACGTGGCCGCCCGCGCCGCCCTCTCACCGGAGTCCCCTGTGCGTGTCTTCGAGGTGTCGTCGCGGCGCGAGGACGGGACGGGGCTCAGTCTGGCGGTGACGCTCTCCGCCCTCACCGGGCGCGATGGGCAGATCGAGGGCATGCTGGCGATCGTGCACGACACGACCGCGCAGCGTGAGCTCGAGGCGCAGATGCTCCAGTCGGAAAAGCTGACCGCGCTGGGGCAGATGGCCGGGGGCATCGCGCACGATTTCAACAACCTGCTCCAGGCCATCCTCGGCTACGCCCAGCTCATGGGGAAGAACCCCGCCAACGTGGACGTGGTCCGCCGCGGGCTCGACGTCATCGAGGCCGCCGCGACCGGCGGCGCGGAGACGGTGCGGCGTATCCAGAAGTTCGCACGCCTGCGGCCCGACGAGCCCTTCGTCTCCCTCGATCTGAACGCGGTGGTCAACGACGCGGTGGCCATCACTCAGCCCCGCTGGGAGGAGCGCTCGGCCAAGGGCGGCCTGCCCCTGCGCATGGAGCTCAAGCTGCCCCCGATTCCCGCGGTGATGGGGCGGCCCTCCGAGCTGAACGAGGTCGTGACCAACCTCATCCTGAACGCCATCGACGCCATGCCGGCGGGCGGCATCCTCACCATTCGCACCCACGTGGAGCGGGGCGACGTCGTGGTCCTCACCGTGGCCGACACGGGCACCGGCATGCCGGAGGCCGTGCGCAAGCGCGTGTTCGATCCCTTCTTCACCACGAAGGGCGAGGCCGGCACGGGCCTCGGCCTCTCCGTGTCCTACTCGATTGTGAAGCGCCACAACGGGGAGATGCGGGTGGACAGCCTCCTCGGCCGCGGCACCACGTTCACGATCCTGCTGCCGTTGGCGGTCGCGTCGTCCGCCGAGGCCGCGCTGGACGCCGATACGCCGGGCAGTCGGCGGGGTCGTATCCTCGTCGTGGACAACGATGCGCAGGTCCTGGCCATCCTCACCGAAATGCTGAAGGAGGCGGGACACGACGTGATCGCGGTCTCCAGCGGCGCCGCCGCCATGGACGTGTTCCGCCCCGGCACCTTCGACGTGGTGCTCACGAACATCGGGATGGTGGGCATGACGGGCTGGGAAGTCGCGCAGCGTATCCGTGCGCACGACCGGAACATTCCCATCGCGTTCATCACCGGCTGGGGGCTGCACGAGGAGGACCAGGAGCGCTGCCGGCACCTGGGGATCCACCACGTGCTCTTCAAGCCGGTGGGGCCCGCCGAGCTACACCGGACAATCCAGAGCACCCTCGCCGAGCACGCCGCTCGCGCATAGCGAGGGCCGCCGGGCCGCTCAGCCCGGCCGCGTCAGGTTCCGACCACCCCTCCGTCGCGTCGCCGGATCGCCACCGTCGCCGACCGCGGCCGCCCGTCCGCGGAGAAGTCCGGCCAGTTTGACACGGCGCGCGGCCGCTCGGGATCGGAGCGATCGCCCGGCACCTCGCCCGGATGCTGGATGTTCACGAACGCGGTGCGGTTGTCCGGGGTGGTGTGGAAGCCGGTGATCTCGCACCCGCGCGGCCCTGTGAGGAAGCGGCGGAACACCCCCTTCGAGGGATCGGCGGCCAGCATCTGGTTGTTGCCCAGCGGGGCGAAGGCGCCGCGCAGCAGCGACGTGGGCGAGATATCGGTCTCCACCCACAGCGTGCCCATGCCGTCGATCCAGAGCCCGTCGGGGCACGCAAAGGGATCGCCCTTGATCGTCCCGCTGCCCTCGGGACCGGCCTCCACGAACACGTCCCACGTGAAGCGGGTCGCCGCGGGGCTGCCCTTGTCCTCGCGCCACCGGATGAGGTGCCCGTAGGGATTCGGCGCGCGGCGGTTGGCCGGGTTCGGGCCCTCGTTGCCGTCGCGGCCACGCTCGGCGTTGTTGGTGCACGAGCAGTACACCTCGCCCGTCTCCGGGTGCGGCACGATCCACTCCGTGCGGTCCATCTTGGTGGCGCCCAGGGCGTCGGCGGCCTGGCGGGTCCGTACGACGACCTCACCCTGGTCGTGAAAGCCGTTCGCCGCGGTGAGCGGGCCCGTGCCGTGCACGAGCGGGAGCCATGCCCCCGTCCCGTCGGCATTGAAGCGCGCGACGTAGAGCGTGCCCGCGTCCAGGAGGTTGCGGTTCGCGTCCCGGTTGCCCGGCTCCCACGGCTTTGCGGGCACGAACTTGTACACGTACTCGAAAGCCGCGTCGTCACCCATGTAGAAGGCGAAGCGCCGGTCCTTCCCCACGAAGGAGGCCGCGCCCTCGTGGGCGAAGCGCCCCAGCGCGGTGCGCTTGATCGGGACCGTGAGGGGGTCGTAGGGGTCGATCTCGACGACCCAGCCGAAGCGGTGGAACTCGTTGGGATGGCGGCCGGCGTCGAAGCGCTGGTCGTGCTCCTCCCAGCGAACGCCGCGCCCCTTGGCGGAGAGGCGGTAGCGGCGCTGATCGTCGGTCAGCGCTCCCGTGTTGACGAAGTAGAGATGCCAGTTCTCCTCGCACGTGAGGTAGGTGCCCCAGGGCGTCCAGCCGTGCGCGCAGCAGCTGTGCGTCCCGCGCACGAGGCGGCCCACCGGATCGGCGGCGGTGCGCATCAGAGGATGGGTCGCGGCGGGGCCGGCGAGCGCACAGTCGCTTCGCGCGGTGACGCGTCGCGCGTACCGCGACGGCCGTACCACCGTCCACTTCCCACCCTCCAGACGTACCTCGATCACCGACACCCCCACCGCGTGCTGCGCCTTGAGGACCTTCTCGACGCTCCAGGTCTTCTGCCCGTCCGGGAAGAGCAGGCCCTCGTCGAGGTACTCGTGGTTCATCACGAGCAGGCCATGGGTGGAGTCGCGCGAGCCCGCTGGGAGCGGGAAGAAGTGCATGCCGTCGTGGTGCATGCCCGCCTGCAACGCCTGCTCAGCGGCGGTGTTCGACGCGTCCGGCTTGAACGGGGACATCGCCCCCGGCACGCCGACAGGATCACCCCAGGAGTAGAGAACCTGAGCATCGTACTCGGGCGGCACCCGGAGGAGGTCGTCCGACGACACGGGCACTGCCGTGAAGCCGATATCGGGCCGCGAGCCGAACATCGCGCAGCCGGCGAAGGCCGCGAAGGCAACCCCCCCCAGGCCGGTCTTCAATAGCTCCCGCCGCGACAGCAGTACGTCGCTGAACGTAGGATTGTCCGCGGGATTGGGCGCCTCCTCGGCGCCCCGGTGGAGATTCCGGCTCATCGCCGCCGCGGCCCGCGGCTCAGGCGTGGGTTCCGGACTGCCGGCGCACCTGATCGGAGAGCTTGCAGAACGCGCAGATCTCGCCGGTGGTCACCTGGCCGCAGCGCACGCACTCCGTGAGCGTCACGTCCTTCGCCCGCTCGAACGCCGGACGAGCCTTGTCGAGGAAGCCGAAGAGGAAGTTGTGCTTGGCCCCCGGCGAGACGGCCTCCAGGCGGTTCAGGACTTCCTTGTGGGCCAGCGAGGTCGCGCCTCGCGAGAACGGGCACTCTTCCACGATGTAGTCGATGCCGCGCAGGAAGGCGTAGGCAGCCGTCTCGCGCTCCGACAGCCGGTAGAGGGGCTTCACCCGGCGCACGAGCTTGGGATGGGTGGCTTCGAGCATCGGCGACTGGCGCGCGAGCGCATCCATCTGCCAGTGCAGAACGGAGCCGAAGAGGGTCGCCGCCTCGTCGTCCAGGTTGTGGCCGGTGGCGACCACGCGATAGCCGTGCTCGAGAGCGGCGCGATTCATGAGATAGCGCTTGGACAGGCCGCACGCCGAGCACGTGGGACGTCGGGTGACCTTCTGGACCTCGGGGATGGGCGCGCCCACGGCGTCCACCACGCGCTCCACGATCAGCTTCTGTCCCCGCGCCGCCGCGAAGGCCTCGCACTTGGCCTTGGACTCCACCGAGTACTCGGAGATGCCGAGGTCGAGGTAGAGGCCGGCCGTCTCGTACCCCTCGCCGAGCAGCACGTCCCAGAGGGCGAGCGAGTCCTTGCCCCCGGACACCGCCACCAGGATCGTCGTGTCGGGCGCGAACATGCGGTGGTGACGGATGGCCTCCCGCACCTGCTTCTGGAAGAACTCCAGGAAGTGCGGGGAGCAGAACGCCGCGTTGTGCCGCCGCAGCTCGAGCGCCGCCGTGTCGCCGCACTTGCGGCACTTCATGCGCGCCCTCCGGAGATGACGGGCCGCAGCTCGATCTCGTCGTCCTCGCCCACCACGGTATCGGCAGTGAGCAGCTCCGAGCCGCGGATCACCAGGACGGTCTCCGGCAGCACGTCCAGCTCCCGCAGTAGGTCCTTCACGCGCCGCTTGCCCGCGATCTCCACCTGGCGCTTGGGATAGCGGAGGGTCACCTTCATCAGGCTGCGATTATACCGCGCGCGTGCTACAAGAAGTCGTCGCCATGCCCACGCCGGGAGACCTCTCACCCCACGACCGCGCGCGCCACGCGCGCACCCCGTGGATCACGGAGTCGACCCGCCCCGTCTACGCCAACCCATGGATCCGCGTGCGCGAAGACGTCGCCCGCCTGCCCGACGGGCGCACCACCATCTACGGCGTGGTCGAGTGCGGCGAGGCGGTGGGCGTGCTGCCGTTTGTGGACCGCGACATCGTGCTCCTGGTGGGCCAGTACCGCTACGTGGCCCGCGACTTCTACTGGGAGATGCCGACGGGGGCCCACCACGCAGGCGAGTCCCTCGAGGCGACCGCCCAGCGCGAGCTCGCCGAGGAGGCCGGCTACGAGGCGGGGCGGCTGGTGTCGCTCGGCGACTTCCACACCTCGAAGAGCATCCTCCGTGAGGTCGCACACCTTTACATCGCCGAGGCGCTGCGACCGGCCTCCCGGCCGCCCGATCACACGGAGTTCATCGAGCGGCGGACGTTTTCCTTCGCCGAAGCGCTCGCCATGGTCGAGCGGGGCGAGATCAAGGACGCGATGACGATCGTCGCCGTCCTGCGGGCGGCCCGCCTCCGCGCGACGCACTGACGCGCGCCCCGCGAGCGCTCAGGCCGACTTGCCGGCGAGGTACATCGCCCCGGTGGGCCTGGGCACGCCGCCCTCGGGCTCCAGCGTGACCGCAAAGACGTCCACGTGGCTCACGCCTGGCAGGGGCGGCACGCGGAGGCTCCCGGTGCCCTTCGGATCCACGGTGAACAAGCCGGCGGAGACGGGCGCGCTCTTCCCGACGATGGCCCAGAGCTGATAGGCCTTGCCGGGCGGCGGGGCCGGCAGGCCCGCGGCGACGAGCAGCCCACCCGCCTTCTCGTGCCACAGCATGCGCGCGTGGGCGCCTGGACTCGGAGTCTGCCCGCTCAGCGCGACCATCTGAGTGGCGGGGTCGCGGAGGATGGCCAGCACCGATGCCTGTCGATCGAGCTCGACCTTGAGCGTCCGCGCTTCCTGCCCCAGCGCCTCGAGGCGCTGCTCATAGCGGCTGGACACGGCCACGCCGACGGCGATCGCGGCGACGCCGGCGGCCATGGCCCCCGCGAGCACGACCGTCCACACGGAGCGCCGCGGCCGGCCGTGGAGCGGGACCACGCGCGCGCCGTTACCCGCGCGCGGCGAGGCCGCGATGCGCGCCAGGAGCGCGGCCTTCACCTCGGGCGGCGGCGGCTCCGGGCGCTCGGCCGCCACGCGGACGAGTGTCTCCTCGAATCGCCGGAGGGCGCGGCGTGCCGTCTCGTCGCCATGCAGCAGCGCCTCGAAGCGCGCGCGGTCCTCGGCGTCGAGCGCGCCGAGGGCGTAGCCCGCCGCCAACTCGTCCAGCTCGTCCCGACTCATCTCAGGGCTCACGCGTCGTCCACCTTGAAGGCCGCCCGCAGGCGCTCGAGTCCGAGGCGGATCCGTGTCTTCACCGTCCCCAGCGGCTCCCCCAGTTTCGCAGCGATCTCCGACTGCGTGAGCCCCTCGAGGAACGCCAGCTCGATGGCCCGCCGCTGCGGACCCGGCAGCTGCTCGAGCGCCCCCTGCGCGAGTCCGCGATCCTCCGCGGCGAGGCCGGGATCGTCGGCCCGCGTGACCGCCGCGCCTGCGACCCGCTCGTCCACCGGGGCCACGAACGTCTGCTCTCTTCTACGGATGGACCGGAGCTTGTCGATTGCTCGGGTCTTCGCCCGCATCACGAGCCAGGCCTCGGGGCTGCCGCGGGAGGGGTCGTAGCTGGGCGCGTCCTGCCACACCTGCCAGAACACCTCCTGCAGCACCTCCTTCGCCGCCTCGGGGTCCCGGAGAATGCGGCGGATCAAGCCGAACGCCAGCGCCGCGTGCGCGTCGTAGAAGCGCTCGAAGGCACCGCGATCGCCGCGGGCGATGGCCGCGATGAGGTCCGCGGCGGCGGAAGCCCGATTGCCCTCGCGCATCCTGGCGTCCATGAGTAGCAGAGGCGCCGGCCGCTGACAACTTCGCGGCGCGAGATCCGCCGGGCGGGCGCCGCGCGTAGGAAGGCTGGGAGGGTGTGGTGCCCGCTACTGCCGGAGCTTGAACCGCTGGATCTTCCCGGTAGCGGTCTTGGGCAGCTCGCTCACGAACTCGATCCAGCGGGGATACTTGTACGGCGCGATCTTGTCCTTCACGAACTGCTTGATCTCGGCATCGAGGTCGGCGCCGGCCGCATGCCCGTCCTTGAGCACGACGTAGGCCTTGGGCTTCACGAGGCGCTCGTCGTCCTCCTGCCCCACCACCGCCACCTCGAGCACGGCGGGATGGCTGATCAGGGTGTTCTCGACCTCGACGGGCGAGACCCAGATGCCGCCGACCTTCAGCATGTCGTCGCCACGGCCGCAGTACCAGAAGAACCCGTCCTCGTCCTCGTAGTACTTGTCGCCGGTGTTGATCCAGTGGCCGTGCAGCGTGTTCTTGGTCTTCTCGTGCTGATTCCAGTAGTACGCCATCGTCGAGTCGCCCTTGACGCGCAGGTTGCCGATCTCCCCGCGCGGCACCGGCTGTCCCTCGTCGTCCACGATGCGCGCCTCGTAGCCCGGCACCGGGAGCCCGGTCGACCCCGGCCTCGTCCGTCCCGGCCGGTTCGAGAGAAAGATGTGGAGGATCTCAGTGGTCCCGATCCCGTCCAGGATCTCGACGCCGAATCGCTCGCCCCAGCGCTTGAAGAGCTCCTCGGGCAGCGCCTCGCCCGCCGACACGCAGAGGCGCAGCGACGAAAGATCGTACTTGGCGTCGGCGTCCTTGACCTGCAGCATCGCCGCGTACAGGGTGGGAACCCCGAAGAAGAGGGTCGGCCGCGTCTTGGTGATCAGCTCGAACATCGCCTCGGGCAGCGGCCGGCCGGGGTAGAGCACTCCCCGCCCGCCCACGCCCATCGGGAAATACATGTTGTTGCCCATCCCGTAGGCGAAGAAGAGCTTGGCCGCCGACACCGTACGATCGGCCTCGGTCATGCGGAGGACCTGCCGCGCGTAGGTGTCCAGGCAGACCACCATGTCGTGCTGGAGATGCACCGCGCCCTTCGGGAATCCGGTGGAGCCCGAGGAGTAGAGCCAGAACGCGGCGTCGTCCCGCGAGGTGTCCACGGCATCCAGGCGCGCACTCGCCTTCTCCAGCAGGGCGTCGAAGCCCAGCGCCCGCCCCTTGGCGGCGTCGGTGACGATCACTTGGCGGAGGAAGCGCGCCTCCCCGAGCACGGGCTCCACCACTGCGTAGAGCGGCTCCGAGACCACGAGCACGGTAGCCCGGCTGTCGTTGAGGAAGTAGAGATAGTCGGGCCCGCGCAGCATCGTGTTGAGCGGCACCGGGATTGCCCCGATCTTGATGGCGCCCCAGAAGGCGGCGAGAAAGTCCGGCGTGTCGAGCAGGAGGCAGAGCACACGCTGCTCACGCTCCACCCCGAGCGCCTGAAGCGCGTGGCCCGCGCGATTCACCCGCTCCTGGAGCTCCGCGTAGGTCAGGGTGCCCCCCTCGTGGTGGAAGGCCACGCGCGCGCCGCGCCCTTCCGCGACGTGCCGATCCACGAAGAAGGACACGGCGTTGAACCGCTCGGGAATAGGCGTCGACGTCCCGTCCACCGGGGCGCTCACCTGCGCCGCCGCGCCGGGCGCCGCCCGGCGGGCTTGGCCTTCCGCGACGCCGCGCGGGCCGGCGCGGTCGCGCGCGCCGCCGGCGCCGCGGCGGCCGGCTTCACCGCCATCGCCTCGATCTCGACGAGAAGCTCCGGATGCACGAGGCGCGAGACCACCAGCAGGGTGTTCGGGGGGAACACGCCGTCCGGGAAGTAGGCAGGGAATGCGGCGCGGCGGGCGCTCATGAAGCCCTCGATGTCGGCGGCGCTGGTGAGGAAGGTCTGAAAGCGCACCACGTCTCGCATGGACGTACCCGCCGCCTTCAGCACCGCCTCCACGTTGGCGAGCGCCTGACGCGTCTGCGCGCCCACGTCGCCCGCCCCCACCACCTGCCCCTCCCGCATGCCCACCTGCCCCGCGACCACGACGATCTCGCCGGGCCCCGCGATCATGCCGTGCGAGTACATGCCCAGCGGCGAACCCAGCGTCTTTCCGGTGACGGCGCGCGGCGCCATGGCGACCTCCTCAGGCGAGCCGGACGTACTCGAACTCGATGGGCTTGCTGTTGATCCCGCGCGGGGGCGGGGCGATCCAG
>Ga0075423_10005689_pt1 | contig 11659 bp, 11 predicted proteins | sample SoiMethybrSBSTD2_FD_80114 | JGI IMG/M metagenome (GOLD analysis project Ga0075423, IMG submission 80114) | Bulk soil microbial communities from a Populus tree surrounding site in Tennessee, USA - Soil MetaG P. TD hybrid SBSTD2 | ecosystem: Environmental > Terrestrial > Soil > Tree plantation...
CGGAAATGCGGCCAAGAAAGAGCCTCCAAAATCGGATTCATCGGCACCCACCAACCTGTCCGTCGCAAAGCTGAATGTGAATAACGGCAAGCTGATCGTGGGGAAAGCTAACTCCAAAGCCAAGCCTCATGTGTATGACGACGTGGATATTGCCGTCAGCGATTTCTCGCTCACATCGCAGTTTCCTTTCAAACTGACGGCCAAGCTTCCGGCAGGCGGGAATGCGGACATATCCGGCAAAGCGGGTCCAATTAACTCCGCCGACGCCGCCAAAACCCCCTTCTCCTCGTCTGTAAAAGTGAACAATATGGATATCGCGGCTTCGGGCTTCATCGATCCCGCTAGCGGCATCGCAGGTCTTGCGAGCTTTGACGGGACTCTGAATTCCGACGGAAGCAGAGCCAAGGCCGAGGGCATGTTTACTGGCAACAAAATGCAGTTCTCGCCGAAAGGTTCGCCTGCTCCTTCAACTGTTACGGTGAAGCACCTGGTGAATCTCGACCTCGATAAGGAATCGGGTAACGTCGCGCTGGGCGACGTGAAAATTGGGAAAGCGCTCGCTCACCTGACGGGGACCTTTCAGACGCAAGGAGAAACGCAGTCGCTCAACATGAAGCTCGATGCTCCCAACATGTCCGTGGACGACTTGGAGGCCATGCTGCCGGCCTTTGGCGTTATCCTGCCCTCGGGTTCGCAATTGAAAGGGGGAACCTTGTCAGCGAATCTGAATATCGCGGGGCCCATCGATAAGCTCGTAATTACAGGACCGGTTCGACTCGCGAATTCCAAACTGGCGGGATTTGATTTGGGATCCAAACTCTCGGCTTTGTCGGCGTTCACAGGCAAGACGGCTTCTAATCCGGACACGTCAATCCAGAATTTCAGTTTGAATGCCCGTATGGCACCGGAAGGAACGAAGGCGGACAATATCAACCTTGCGATTCCCGCTCTGGGCGTGATCACTGGAGCTGGCACTGTAAGTCCTGCTGGGGCTCTTGCCTTCAAAATGCTGGCCAGTCTGCAAGGTGGTGTTGCCGGTGGACTCTCTCAGATGGCAGGTCTAGGCAGCGCCAAAGGCGGAATTCCCTTTTCGATTGCCGGGACGACCTCCAAGCCTGAATTCGTGCCCGATGTGAAAGGCATGGCCACCGGGATGGCAGGAAGTGCGCTGCAGGGGGTTTTGAGCGGCAATAAGCCAGGTACGAACAAACCTGGAAATGTCGTGGACAGCCTGGGTGGTTTCCTGGGGAAGAAGAAACAGTAGTTCCGTCAAACGAAGTGTGAGCGGCACCGTGCGTGCCGCTTTTTTTGTGCGCGTACGGAATGTTGTTTCCGCAATCCTGTACCTTGTACAGAAGTGGTTTCGAGAGTCAACCCTGAGCGTTGGACGGTCGAAAGGAACTGCCAGATGTTCGATCGCAACTCATGGCTGTCATTGCTGCCGTTCGCATTGGTGTGCTTTGCAGCCGGATTGACTGGCTCGATTTTTACGCACAAGTCTGTACGGACGTGGTATCCGCAACTGCAACGCCCCCCCTGGAATCCGCCCAATTGGATCTTTGGCCCAGTGTGGGGATTCTTGTACCTGATGATGGCCATCAGCAGCTGGATTGTCTGGCGACAGGCAGGTTGGCACGGTGCGAAACTGCCTCTGCTGCTGTTTGGAATCCAATTGATATTGAACGTGGCCTGGTCGGCGGTTTTTTTCGGGATGCGTGCCATCGGCGCAGCTTATGGAGAGATTCTCCTGCTGTGGACCATGGCCATTGCCACCGCAGTGGCGTTCTATTCGGTTTCCCTGCTCGCGGCGTGGTTGCTGATCCCTTACATCGCGTGGGTGGGCTTCGCTTCTTATCTTAACTTTCGCATCTGGCAAATGAACTGAAGCCGTTGGCGAGTCTGGATTACCCGCCTAGGCTGATCGTAGGCTTCCTTCAATTGATATTGATCTTCTTCATTTGCGGCAGGGCTTTCACGTGAGCGTCAGCGGAAATAGATCCACAAGCCAACAACCGTCGCGACCAGAAGAACACTGAAGACGACATTGACGCGATGTTCGGTGGCTGTCTCATGTACCGGTTTACGTTGGCGCGCGTCGACCGTGATCGTATCGATCTTCTCATCGACTGTGGCAAACGTGAGCCCGGCGAGCTTCTTTCGGTCCGGGGCGGGCGTCAGCAGACTCACCAGCACCAGCACCACTGAGCAGACGACAAACATAAAGATCGCGTAATGCAGGAAGTTCATGTCAATGAGCCAGCGAATCACGGGTGATTCATACCGGCCGCCGGTAGCGCGGTCAGTGATCTCAAGCACGAAGCGAGTGGCACCCAGCACGAAGCCGGTCAGAAGCGAACTGATTGCACCCGATCCGTTCAGCCTCGGCCACAAGATTCCTAGAACGAAGCAGGCCGAGATCGGCGGGCTGATGTAGGCCTGGACACTCTGCAGGTAGATGTACAGCTCGCTGCTGATGTAGTGAATAAAAGGCACCCACAACAATCCGAGCAGGACCATGATGCCGGTGGCAATGCGTCCGAAGGTTACGAGTTGCGCTTCCGATGCGGCGGGCCGGATCTTCTTATAAAAGTCCAGCGTGACCAGAGTGGAAGCCGAGTTGAACACGGAACTCATGGCTCCCATCACAGCCGCCAGCAACGCTGCCATGACCAGGCCCACGAGTCCCGTCGGCAGGAGATTGAGCACGAGCGTGGGATAGGCAAAATCGGGTTTCTTCACCTGCTCCGGAAACAAAGCGAAAGCGATGATGCCGGGCAGGACCAGCATGAAGACAGGCAAGATTTTGAGGAAGCCCGCGAAAATTGTGCCTGCCTTGGCGTGCCCTTCATCACGCGCGGAGAGCACGCGCTGCACGATCACCTGGTCGGTGCACCAATACCAGATGCCGAGTATGGGCGCACCAAAAAAGATGCCAGTCCATGGAAAGCTCGGATCGGATGCGGGTTTGATCATATGGAAGTAGTGGTCGGGTACCATGGTGCGCAAGTGTTCCAGACCTCCGACGCGATGCAATCCAATAAGAGTCAGGGCGACCGCGCCGGTAATGAGAATCAGCGTCTGGACCGTATCGGTGTAGATGACGGCCGCAAGTCCGCCTGCAATCGTGTAAATTCCCGTCGCGATCACGAGAACCACGGCGGTTTTCCATAGAGACCATCCTGCAACTCGCTCCAGCACAACGCTCGCGGCATAAAGTTGAACGGAAATCTTGGTGAAGATGTAGGCGACAATCGAGATCGCTGCCAGGTAGACGGCACACTGCCGGCTGAAACGGCGTTCCAGGAACTCCGGCATCGTAAACACGTTGCTGCGCAGATAAAAGGGGACAAAGATCCAACCCAGGATGAGCAGGATCAGGCAGGCGAGCCACTCGAAGTGCCCTACCGCTAATCCCGAAGAAGCGCCTGTTCCAGAGAGACCGATGAAATGCTCGGTCGAAATGTTGGAGACGAACAACGAGGCTCCGATGAAAAACCAGCCCACGTCGCGGCTGGCGAGAAAATAGTCGGTGGAAGTGCGCTCCTTACGCGCAAAGTAGAAACCGATGGCAAAGACAATCAGGAAGTAGACACCAATGATGGCGAGATCAATCGGGGCGAGATTGCGATGGGCAAGCGATGCGGCTTGGTTCATGGTTCGTTCGATAAGCCTCCATTAGCACACGTGTCCGCAAAATCGTGGTTTCGGGTACTCAGGGAAAGGCGTCTAACCGACAGCAAGTTACAGTATGGGGAGACATCTTCTCTGTCAACTTTTCTTCTGGGGTTGATGAGTGAACTATGCAGGTAACGATTCTCCGGTCGCGTACCGGTGGAGGAGAGCGGTCGGAAATTTCTACCTTTGCTTTTCAGGTATCATTTCGCGGAATCGGAAATTTCTCATGCTACGTCTTACTACCTGCCTATCCGCTTTCTTATTCGCCTTCTCGTGCACGGCCACTGCCCAGTGGCATTCCTTAGGGAATGTCACCGCGGTACAGACACTCGCCAATGGAGCAGAGCTAACCGTGAGCTGGGGACGAGTACGGGTTGTCGCCCTTTCCCCAAACGTTGTGAGAGTTCGTTACTCGGCTCAGGCTTCATTTCCTCGAGATGAGTCGTTCGCTGTTTTGCCGGACGCCTTCTCCCAGGCTATGACTGTTCAAACGAAGGAGTCCCCTGACGCAGTAACGCTCGATACCGGCGAACTACGTGTGCAAATTTCCAAGTCGCCGCTGCGCGTGTCCTTTGTGAAACCTGATGGCACGATCATCTCTGAAGATCACCCGAGTCATTCACTCTCCGTCAACGGGTCCGAGTTCCGTGTGTGGAAATCCATGCCCATCGATGAACACTATTTCGGGCTGGGTGACAAAACGGGGCCGCTCGACCATCGTGACATTGCCTTCACGATGTGGAACATGGATATGTTCGGCTGGCAGGAGTCAACGGACCCGCTGTACAAGGACATCCCCTTCTTCCTTGGCGTGCGCAACGGCGCGGCTTACGGCATTTTCCTCGACAACACTTATCGCAGCAGTTTTGATTTCGGCAAGGAGTTGCGAGACGCGTATTCGTTCGGCGCCGAAGGAGGCGAGCTAGATTACTACTTCCTCTACGGCCCCGATCCCAAGCGCGTGGTCAGCGACTTCACTGCCATCACAGGTCGAACGCCTCTGCCGCCGTTGTCTTCATTAGGCTATCAGCAGTGCCGCTACAGCTACTACCCGGAAGCGCGAGTTCGAGAAGTGGCCAACGAGTTCCGCAAACGCAAAATTCCAGCAGATATTCTGTACCTCGACATCGATTATCAGGAGAAGAACCGGCCATTCACGGTTGACCGCGAGCGTTTTCCTCATTTCGAGCAGATGATTAAAGACCTGCGCCAGCAGGGATTCAAGCTCATCACCATCACCGACCTGCACATCGCGAAAGTCCCGGGGTCGAAGCCCTATGACGAAGGAATCGCGCACGATTACTTTGTGAAGAAAGCAGATGGCTCGGTGTACGTGGGCCCGGTGTGGCCCGGGGACTCCGTCTTCCCGGATTTCACGCGAGCAGCCGTGCGTGACTGGTGGGGTTCGCTTTATAAGGACTTCGTGAATGACGGCATCCGTGGCTTCTGGAATGACATGAACGAACCTGCCGTATTCGTGTTTCCGCAGAAGACCATGCCGCTCGATAACATCCACTATGTGGAGCAGCGAAAGACCGATCATCGCGAGATCCACAACGTGCTGGGGATGCAAAATGCGCGAGCGACATACGAAGGGCTACTCAAGCTACAACCGAACGTCCGCCCATTCGTCCTTACGCGCGCAGCGTATGCAGGTGCACAGCGCTACGCTGCAACCTGGACGGGAGACAACACGGCTTCGTGGAACCATATGCGGCTGTCGGTGCCTCAGCTCATCAACCTGGGATTGTCGGGCTACGCGTTTGCTGGGGACGATATTGGCGGCTTCAATGGAAGTCCGACTCCGGAGTTGCTCACGCGCTGGATGGAACTTGGAGTCTTCAATCCGATTTACCGGAATCACGCGGCCAAGGGGACCCGCGATCGTGAGCCCTGGGTCGATGGTCCCGAGCACGAGGCGATTCGCAAGAGATACATTGAAACCCGCTATCGGCTGCTTCCTTATATCTATACCGGGATGGAGGAGGCCTCACGGACGGGCATACCACTCATGCGGCCTATGTTCATGGAATTCCCGCAGGAGCCCACGCTCGCGACAAATGGAGAGGAATACATATTCGGCAGCGCTCTGCTGGTTGCTCCCAAGAATTGGCCGTTTGTCGAACCGTATGAGGTTGTGCTTCCGAAGGGGGATTGGGTCAACTACTGGACAGGTGAAAGGCAAACCGGCGGAGCCACGATCAAGGTCAATCCGCCTCTTGATACGCTTCCAGTCTACGTGCGCGCAGGAACAATTTTGCCCGAGCAGCCAGTTGTGCAGAACGTGGATGAAACACCAAAAGGCCCCCTCGAATTGAAGGTCTACCCAGGCCCGGCATGCAATGGCAGTCTGTACATGGACGATGGGAACACGTTCGCATATCAGAAAGGCGAATATTTGCGTACGCAGTTCACCTGCGAATTGAACTCGGGTGTTCTAAAGATCCACACTTCGGCCCCGGAAGGTTCCTATCATCCCTGGTTCAAAGAACTCAGACTGACGGTCTATACGCAGGACAAGGTGCGCGACGTCCGACTCGACGGCAAGCCCATCAAATCCTGGAAGGCCGAACACAGCACCGTCATTGTGGACGCAGTGCCGTGGACTTCGAGCGCGCACGACGTCGAACTCCTTTACAGCCCACAATAAATGTCCGCGGCAACTTTACTTCGCCGACTCGCTGAACTGGAAGCCTGCCGTTATCAGTTCGGTCGTGATCAGGCTGCCCGTACGTTCAAGGCACTTGCGCAAGTCGCCGTTGAGCGGTTCACAGACGTTCCCTCCCTGATCCGATTTCATGAAGCCCTATTGGTTCTCCGGGCGTTTCCTCCCAGTCCGCAAGTTCTTCAACAATCCGAGCGGCTGCTCCGGAATTTCTGGAAGCGAGTGGAACTCTTGCGAAAAGCGGGCGTCGACATGGAGGACTTCGATCCGCTTGAAGTCTCCGGGATCGCCGGCACCAGCATGCAGGACACGCTCGGCTTCGAACTGGTCCGCTGGCTCGTCCGGCATCTGCCAGGAAAAGTCGAGATCGCATGGGATGACTATGACGATGAACGCGCAATGGGCGCCGTGTGGCCGCGCATCCTTCCCCTCGCGGACGAAGATGCCTCAGTCGAGGCCGATACCCCATGGCGAAGATGGCTAACCGCAGCACGGGGCAAGCAAGATGAGCTGGCCTGGTTCGTTGGACGCTTTGAAGAACTCGATTTTTCAGCTCTCGACCGCGCGCGGATTTACGAATCCCTTCGTCTTCCCATTCGTTGGCATCTGGGCAATTCCCGTGTTTCCCGGACACTCAACTGGCAATCCGTTCGCAAGGTTTTCTATCACGAGGAGCCACTGCTCACTCGTCGGGACGTTTCGCTGAAGAGCGAACTAACGCGCCGACCTCCTGAATTGGTGCGGCTGTCCAGGAATGGGGGCGAAGCCATCATCGACTTGATTCGCGAGGTGATGCTGGTTCGCTACCGCGAACTTTACGGAACCACACTGGGCGATCCGCACTCCGTGGTCCGGGCTGACGTGGGACGAGGTGTCTCCATTTACCTCTGGAACCTTCCTCCGGAGCGCCGCCTACCCCTGCGTGCCTATGTTGCCGGGCTCACGCTCAAAAACGGTGTGCCGATCAACTACATCGAAGCGATCGGCCTCTTCGAATGGATGGAGATGGGCTTCAATACCTTCTACACATTTCGCGGCGGCGAGGTTGCGTGGATCTTTGCGCAGGTGTTGCGTTGCCTGTGCGCCCTGATGGGCGTGACGTGCATCTCGATGTACCCCTACCAGCTTGGCCACAACAACGAAGAGGCGATCGAATCAGGGGCGTTCTGGTTCTATCGCAAGCTCGGTTTCAGGCCGGGACGGAGAGAGTTGTTCCAACTGGCGGAGCGCGAAGAGCTGCGAATCGCTCGCAACCCTGCCTACAGAAGCTCCGTGAGGACTCTACGGCGCCTTGCCTCGGGTCATGTCTTTTGCGAACTGCCCGGCAGCCAAGTCGGAGATTGGGATCGCTTTTCTACCCGGACCATCGGGCTGCGGGTGAATCAGGAGATAGGGCGCAAGTTCGATGGAGATACTCAGGGCTTTCGCAAAGCCGCCATTAGCCGACTGGCAAGATTCCTGGATACAGATGTGCCGGCTCCTGGAAGTCCCATCCGTGCTTCATTCGAAGAATACGCGGCCGTCATGTCGCTCGTCGCGGAGCTGCGCTCCTGGAATGCGTCGGAGAAGCAAAATCTCCTGAAAATCATTCAGGCCCGCTCTGGGCCAGCCGAGATGCGATACCTGCGCCTTCTGCAGCGGCATGGCAAGCTGCGCGCAGCGATGCTCAAGCTTGGATCTGGTCCCCGATAGTCAGCCCCTATAAAGCTCCTTCCACGATAGCCAGGGTGACTCGGGTGCTGGCGCAGCGGCCGGCTATGCCTTGAGCAAAGTGGGAAAGCGTGACGAAGTTGTATACCGGACAGAGCAGTAAATTGTGAACGAGCGGGAGTTCGGCTCACCGCGCAGTTCGGATTTCGAATTCCGTCCCGGGCGAAAGCCGAGTCGGACGGGAACGTTGACCGGAGTCCAGGCGAAGATACACGCACTTTGCCTGAGGGGCACCAAATAGGTTTCACGCAATGGATGGAGAAGAGGTGATAGCGCGGCAGGAGGAAATGGGGCCTGCCCCGCGCCTGTCACTGAAAATGTCGGGTTAAAAAACCAAGGCCGATTGCGATTACGCGGAAGCCATGTTTCCGCCGGACCCGGTAACAATGGTGAGCGCGGCAGGATTCGAACCTGCGACCCATGCCTTAAAAGGGCATGGGAACCCATAACTTCTGGTGTTTTCTGATATCTTCCGCTTGTGTTTAGTTGCACTTGCGAAAATCAAGGCAACCAGAAAACAACAGAAAAGGGCGGACATTTGTACCATTTTTTGTCCCACTTCCCGCTGCTTTATCCGTGAGAAAAACCGCACGAATACCGAACAGATTCGGTTGACCTCCTCAAAGCTTGTCATCTGCAAAGCACACGGACCGTGTGCCTTTAAACTCATTGCTCCCCGGCCTGAGCCGAAATGGATTTGAGGTCGCGGTAGGGACGACCATCGCTGATCGCCCCCCTCAAAGATCTACACGAGCGCTCGTTAGCGCATGCGGCTCTTATCGCGGATGCTAACGGCCAAGCGTTGCCGCTTGTCCGCACACTCGCCAGCAGACGACGCAACGCTATGAGCATTTGGCTCCGCAAGCCCTACAGGAAGTGACGGAAACGCTCGGAAAAGCCTCCAGTCGCATGCTCCAGCCGCCGGGCGGCGCATTTTCGTTGAAACGCTTCTCCTCCACCAGTCGACCCAAAAAGCAGAAGCAAGGCCCCGAAAAAACAATTGCAGGAGCCGACCTGACTTGTTCACAGGGAAGGCCGTCGACGATGGAGAGACGGTCAGGGGAGGGAGACCTTTTTGGAGAAGCACAATCCAATAAGGTGTGAGCGGTATGGTTGACTAGGCTCTGTACCTGCGTACTCTTGTCTCACAATCGAGATACTGTCACAGTCAGCCCTCGGGGGATTTGACAAGGATGCCCTCGACACTCAGGGGATGACCATGCAACGAACACTGCTTGTTATTCTCATCCTTACATCTGCTTGCTTTGCAGAAGGACCTACAGTAAAGCAATGTAAATCGGAATTGAATAGGTGGGTCCCAATGTTCAAAGCGGCCTACGCAGATGCTGCGTGCAAAGGGGACGGCTCCGCAGCTTGCCCGTTTGTTGCACCTATTAAAGACTTAAGCACGGGCCAATTGACGGACATCACATTTGAGGCCGAGGCTTGTACCAAGGTAGATAAAGGACACCGCTTCGATTACCAGCGCATAGCCACTAGGGCAGAAAACATTATAGTGATGCGGACGGGACATTTCCTCATGGAGTCGGGGCAGGACACTCAGTACGACGAGTGGGAGAAGGAGAAAATGAAAATCCAAGCCGCATCAACTCAGAGGTGATCGAAGTCAGCGGAGGGCTGACCGACGTGCATCCGAAGTGCCGCTTGGGGGAGGTGAAGAATGACAGGACATGGTCGGATAATCTCAATCGCTGTCTCGATCATGCTTGCGTCAGCGGTCAGTGGCGCACAGTCGAAAAGGAACTTAGTCAGAGAACCCATAAAGAGACTGTACCCGATCGTGATCTACCCGGGGTATTCTTCACAGAGGTGTGTTCAACCGTCTTCTGAAGATAAGTGCTACGAAGTGCCTCCTGCGTTCATCTCTGAGTTCGCTGAAAACAAGAACTGTGTAGGCCTAACCCTCAAGGTATTGAACTCCACCGAGCCAAACAAATGGCCTGACTGGTGGAAGCAATTGCAAAACGACGACCACCACCGCTATTGGCTCGTCAGAATTATCTTCAATTCCAATTTATCGACCTTCGACCTTCCTCCATACCTCGGCGATGTAGTTGGGCCCGATGAAGTCTCTCACCGACTAGACGATGACCTGACAAGTACTACGCCTTCCCCGATGCGAGAAATCGTGGGAAAGGCGTGTGCGCTGGCGAGCGGGGCGATAAAAGGTGGCAAAGTCGAGCAATAGGCGGCCTCAATACGGTTTATGGCTCTGAAGGTAGACGTCATACGCCCGCCGTTCACGCTTTTTGTCCTTCGGCTTCTTCGGTGCGTGCGGCATCGGGTTCATCTGGACGTCGTAGCGGAACTGTTTTTGTACGCACCCTGGTTCGAATCCTGCGTGTAAACGAGACCAAGCTGCGGGAAGCCCTTCGACTCGAGCGATTCCAAAATCCGTGATTTTTACAACACCGTTATGGCTCACTAGAATGTTGGATGGCTTAATGTCATGATGGATCACCCCCCGCCCGTGGGCATAATCGAGTGCCTTCGTTACACTTGAAAGCACCGTTCGGACAACCTCAGGCGTTACACCCATGCCTTCATCACTTCGCGAAGTCCAATAGCGAAGTCTAAGTCCGCGGGAAGCTCGAACAGTTCATTACAAGCGCTACATCTCCAAGATGTTGGAGTGTCACCGACTTTTGTATGTTCCATGAGTTGCGGTCCCAAGATCTGGCGGAAAGCGTCACGCCAGCCTCGTCGGCTATTTGCGCGAGGAACAGCATGGGCTCCCGCCTGCATAGCCGCAATCCAATCTTTGTGATTGGAAATTTCGACGACCGCAATGATGGAGACTAAGTTGGTAACGGCGCGGATAAGTTCGATTGAGTGAACCCAGGGGTGGGGATCCGTCGGATTCACATCAACCACTACTATCTTGGCGCCACTGTCCTGAATCTTGTGAAGAACAGAATCTTCGGAACCAGTTGGAAAGCCTATATGGCAGAACACGATTCGCCCCTGAGTACTCTCGATCACCTGCTCCAGAAGAACTTGCCGATCTGGGTTGTCGGTAACGAGAGCTATCGGCACCGCCGCAGCCAGGCGGCAAGAAGCAATCGCATGGAAGTAATCGAGTCCAGCTCGATCATAGCCAGAATCCCTATCCCGATGAAGTTTGGCTACCCAAACGCTACCTAATCAGGGTGCGTGACGGGTCCTGCTTTCCTCAACACAGCTTTCTACCATTAATACGACCTTCAGTGACTACAAGAAGTTCCATGCTGACACGAAGATTGTTCCTCTAGGAGAGGGGAAGGAGTAGGTTTATTTCTTAGTGTGGTCGCAACATTGGATTTCCGCCACATTCTGGCTGGCCTCAAACTAGGGTTGTCACCGCTCAGAGAAGTAAAGGTCTCGGACAATCGCGAGCGCAATGGCTTACACGCATAATTGCCCACGTTTCTTCTCGGCGTGGGGTCACCTAGATAACTCCCGGATGCTTTTGCAACTCCGAAACAATCCCGGCAGATTGCGGTTTCGGCGTAATGGACCATCTGATCCAATTGTTCGCGAGCGATCTTGCGTTCCTGAGGCGGCTTTTCGTCGATGAAGCGAATCTGCTTCATCACGTCGCCCGCGCTA